>Ga0129308_1000288_pt1 | contig 86062 bp, 79 predicted proteins | sample L827metagenome_FD_94440 | JGI IMG/M metagenome (GOLD analysis project Ga0129308, IMG submission 94440) | Ring-tailed lemur group fecal microbial communities from Wisconsin, USA - L827 metagenome | ecosystem: Host-associated > Mammals > Digestive system > Large intestine > Fecal | place: USA...
ATTTACTTCCACGCGTCCTGTGGTCTGTGCATAAGCTTCAAATCCTCTTTTTTTCAAAAAGTCTTCTCCTGCCATAACGATTTCATTTAATTTCTTGTTTAAAGAATAATATAAATCATAATATTCTTTCGTTGGAGCTTTCTGTAAGTCAATGATGATATTTTTAGGTAGTGCAACAGCGACAGAAATTCCTGTTTTAAAATTACAATTTTCAACCTCGCTTATATCCCCAATTCCAACCAAATCAGCTCCGCAAGAGTACAATAATTTTTTGATTTCGTCTGTCAACTCCATAAAATCACACCTCACAAATATCGATTTATCGACCTCTATATTTTGGCAGTAATTGAACTATTCTCCCATTGTATGTCCCACAAATATAAGAATACTCAAAATACTGCCATAAATCAATGGTTTATTATATCTTCTCATTCTACAAGAAAAACCGGACATTCATGCCGCACATCCAGCACAAATTATCCGGTTTCCTATCCTTACTTTTCCGCTCCTGTTTCCGATAGTGGAAAAAATCTCTAATATTTATGAACACATATTTCGGTTACGCGGCAAATTTCGGTTAGGGGTGGAAAAAAACATTTGTTACACCAACCCCCTACGCCTCGTCAATCGCCTTCCCGATATCATGCCGCATATACTTATTATCGAAGTCGATCCACTCGGTTGCCGCGTACGCGTTGGCTCTGGCCGCTTTCAAGTCCTTTCCGGTGGCTGTCACGCCCAGCACGCGGCCTCCGTTCGTCACGATATCGCCGTCGGCATCGAACTTGCTTCCAGCGTGGAAGACATAGTAGCCATCCTTATTCTTGAAGCTTTCCAGCCCCTTGATCTTAAAGCCCTTCTCGTATTTGACCGGGTATCCGTCGGACGCCAGCACGACGCAGACCGCCGCATTGTCCTCAAACTGAAGGTCAATCTGATCCAGGGTTCCGTCAACACAGGCCTCGAATACCTCCACGATATCATTCTTCATCCGCGGGAGCACTACCTGAGTCTCCGGATCGCCGAAGCGGGCGTTGTACTCTAAGACTCTCGGGCCCTTTTCTGTCAGCATCAGACCGAAGAAAATGATTCCCTTGAAAGTTCTTCCCTCTGCCTTCATGGCATCTACCGTTGCCTGATAGATGTATTTTTTACAGAATGCATCCACTTCCTCGGTATAGAAGGGGCTGGGGGAGAAGGTTCCCATGCCGCCGGTATTCAGTCCCTGATCGCCGTCCTTTGCCCGTTTGTGATCCTGGGCGGAGGTCATGATCTTGATGGTATCGCCGTCCACAAAGGAGAGAACGGATACCTCACGGCCGGTCATGAATTCCTCGATGACCATCTGATTTCCGGCAGTTCCGAATTTCTTGTCCATCATGATCTCTTTGACGCCGGCCTCTGCCTCCTCATGGGTATTGCAGATCAGAACGCCCTTTCCCAATGCCAGGCCGTCTGCCTTTAAGACGATGGGCATGGGTGCCGTCTTTAAGTATTCCAGCGCCTTTTCCGGGTCGTCGAAGGTCTCATAAGCTGCCGTAGGGATATTGTATTTCTTCATCAGATCCTTGGAGAATGCCTTGGATCCCTCCAAAATGGCCGCATTCTTTCTCGGTCCGAAGACACGCAGGCCCTGGGCCTCAAATACATCTACCACTCCGCCTACCAGCGGATCGTCCATGCCGATCACGGTTAAGTCAATCTCTTTTTCCTTCGCGAAGGCCGCCAGCTTGTCAAATTCCATGGCGCCGATATTCACACACTCCGCATATTCTGCGATTCCGGCATTTCCGGGAGCGCAGTAAATCTTATCTACTTTCTTACTCTGAGCTACCTTCCAGGCAATGGCGTGCTCACGGCCGCCGCTTCCTACGATTAATACTTTCATGGTATCCTCTCTTATATCTTCTGATTTGCAATCATATCAATGGCCTGGGGAAGGAGAATCCACTCTGCCTCCTCCATCACCCGGCGCTGAAGTACCTCGGGGGTATCTCCCGGCTTTACCTCCACTGCCTTCTGCAGCAGAATCGGGCCGGTATCCATGCCGCTGTCTACAAAATGCACGGTAGCGCCTGTCAGCTTCACGCCGCGGGCCAGGGCTGCCTCGTGCACCTTCAGTCCATAATATCCCACACCGCAGAAGGATGGAATCAGGGACGGATGAATGTTAATAATCTTCCGGGGATATTTCTCAATCATCGCTGCCGGAATCTTCACCAGAAAGCCGGCCAGCACGATTAAATCCGGCTTGCAGGCATCCACGGTCTCTAAAAGGGCCGTATTAAAGGCCTCCCGGTTCTCATAGGCTTTCGGTGTCACCACAAAGGCGGGAACGCCGTGCTTCTTCGCCCGCTCGATGGCATAGACGCCCTCATTGTTGCTGATCACGGCAGCGATCTCAGCATGGGTGATCCTGCCCTGATCCACTGCGTCCAGAATCGCCTGAAGGTTGGTACCGCCTCCGGATACCATTACCACAACTCTCAGCATAAGGTTACTCCCTTTTCTCCCTCTTCAATGGAACCGACAATGTACGGAATCTCTCCGGCTGCCTTCATGGCCTCCATGGCCCTCTCCACATCCTCCGGAGCTACCGCTACGATCATGCCGAGACCCATGTTAAAGGTATTGTACATCATCTGCTCCTCGATCTCGCCCTTCTTTGCCAGAAGCTTAAAGATAGCCGGAATCTCATAGCTGTCCTTCTTCACAACCGCACGGGTTCCTTCTTTTAACATACGCGGAATATTCTCATAGAAGCCGCCGCCGGTGATATGGCTGCAGGCCTTTACGGTCACGCCGGCTGCCTTCACCGCTTTTAATGCCTTCACATAGATCCGGGTCGGAGCAATCAGAGCCTCGCCCAGAGTCTTGCCCAGCTCATCATAGTAGGTATTCAGGCCTTCCCGGGTCAGCTCCTTTTCAAATACCTTGCGGACCAGGGAGAATCCGTTGCTGTGTACGCCGGAGGAAGCCATGCCGATGAGCACATCGCCGGCCTTTAAATTCTCTCCGGTAATCATATCCTTCTTATCGCAGACACCTACCGCAAAACCGGCCAGATCGTAATCCTCCTCCGGCATCAGGCCCGGATGCTCTGCTGTCTCGCCGCCGATCAGCGCTGCTTCCGACTGAAGGCAGCCCTCAGCCACGCCCTTTACGATTGAAGCAATCTTTTCCGGATAGTTCTTGCCGCAGGCAATATAATCCAGGAAAAACAGCGGCTCTCCGCCGGCGCAGGCGATATCGTTGACGCACATCGCCACTGCGTCAATTCCGATGGTATCATGCTGATCCATGATGATGGCCAGCTTCACCTTCGTTCCGCAGCCATCCGTACCGGAAAGAAGCACCGGCTCCTCCATCTCTTTGATCTTTGCCAGGGAAAATGCACCGGAAAAGCCTCCTAAGCCTCCTAAGACCTCTTCCCGCATCGTCTTCTTTACATGTTCCTTCATCAGCTCTACAGACTGATATCCCGCCTCAATATCTACTCCGGCATTTTTGTAATCCATCTTTGTCCTCCATCGTATCCGTTTTCTTTTTTGAATTATTCAGGATGATTCGGTTCTCTTGATTGATTCTCGATGAATCTTATTTCTTCATCTGAGCTGTGTACTCTTTGTAGCCGATCTGATCTAACTTCTCAGCCTTTCCCACTACCTCATTCTTCATTTCCTCAGAGTATGCTTTTAATCTCTCTAAAAGCTCTGCATCGGAAGCTGCCAGAATCTTTGCTGCCAGAATACCGGCATTCTTTCCGCCGTTAATGGCAACGGTTGCCACCGGAATACCGGACGGCATCTGTACGATAGAATAGAGAGAATCTACGCCGCCTAAATCGGAGGTCTTCATCGGGATTCCGATAACCGGAAGCGGGAACAGCGCGGCGCACATACCCGGCAGATGAGCGGCCTTTCCGGCACCTGCAATAATTACCTTGAAGCCCTTTGCTTCTGCGGACTTTGCATACTCAAAAAATACATCCGGCTCTCTGTGTGCGGAAATGATTGTCATTTCGAAATCAATGCCCATCTTCTCCAGAAAGTCTGCTGCCTGAGCCATTACCGGCATATCAGAGTCACTGCCCATTACAATTCCTACTTTTGCCATCGTTCATTCTCCTTTTCCTGATTTTTCATCTGCGTGGTGTTTGATTGACCAGTTCCTTAACTGCAAAACGGCACAGCAAATCCTTTATTAAAAACAAAAAAGTATTATTAGCTGTGCTTATAAGTATTTTTAATTAAAACAGTCTTACTTATTAGTAATGATACTAGGTTTTTTATGCCAAGTCAATAGAAAATATACAGAATACGCAATTTCCCATCCGCTGCCGGGCGGATTTGCAGCTTACACCCTTAAGAAATGGGGAACCGCCGGACACGCGAAACAAAAAGCGGTCTGCCAGCCCATCCGTCTGCGCAAACCGCCCTATCCGTTTCATCTAATCCAGCTTCTCGATGCCGCTCTTTGTTTTATTGTACTCTTCCTCTACCTTTTTAAACAGTTCCGGGAGTTCTCCGTGATTTCCTTTCCGAACCGCATCCACCATGGCAGCGGCCGCAGCGCTCAAATTGTCAAATCCCAGATTAGCTCCCACTCCCTTCAGCGTATGGGCTGCTGTCTCAATCCCTGCCAGATCGTTACCCTGCACCGCATCACAGAGCTTTCCGTAGGTGCCGTCATCCAGAAACTTCTTCACGAATTTAAGAACCAGAGCCTGGCTGCCGGCAAACCGGCTGATCACCTTATTTCCGTCTACATTGAGCTCGGCAAATAATTCATCCAGCGTCATATTTTTATCCTGCCTTTCGAAAATGTCACACTATATTTCACGCCTTGTTTCATTCATAAACAAGAAGTCATCCTTCTGTATTTCTGTTTTCCTTATTCTATCAAAAACAGACATGGATTGCAACCAGTTGTTTCTGCCTCCTTTTCGGCGCTTTTCTGCCGCTTTTTCCGTTTTTCCCCTCTTTACCTCCGCTCTTCTGAGTGCTGTCCTGTAAAATATACGACTTCCCCGAAACGGGATCCTTGCAATCCTCACCTTCCGATGCTACAATACATTCCATGGAAAAAAAGCTTCATTACCAAATCACCGCTCAGGACAACCATCTCTCTGTAGAGGCGTTCCTGAAAGCACGCGGATTTTCACGTACAATCCTCGTTCATTTGAAAAGAACTCCTCTGGGCATCACCGTAGACGGACTTCCCGCCTACACCACCCACCGGCTGCAAACAGGTGAAATGCTCTCCATCCGGCTTCTGGAGGAAAAGCCTTCCGAGCATATTGTTCCGGCCCCGGTTCCTGTGGATATTCTTTATGAGGATGAGGATTTGATGGTTATCAACAAAGCGGCCGGCATACCCGTCCACCCTTCCCAGGGGAATTTTGACAATACACTGGCCAACGGTCTGGCCCGCTGCTTTGAGAAGCGGGGCGAGGCCTTTGTATTCCGTGCCGTAAACCGGCTGGATCGGGATACCTCCGGCCTTATGCTGGTGGCTAAGCACATGCTCAGCGGCGCTGTCCTCGGATCCATGGCCGCCGAAAAGGCAATCCATAGAGAATACCTGGCCATTGCCTCCGGAGAGACGGATGAGAGCGGAACCATCCGGCTTCCCATTGCCAGAAAGGACGGATCCACCATTGAACGCTGCATTGACCCCGTTCGCGGGGAAGCTGCCTGCACCCATTATACGCGCCTTGCCTATTATCCGGAACCGGACTGCTCGCTTCTTAAGGTAACACTGGAAACCGGGCGCACGCATCAGATTCGGGTTCATATGAAGGCCATCGGCCACCCGCTTCTGGGAGATTTTCTGTATTATCCCGATTTTCGTCTGATCGGAAGGCAGGCTCTGCACTCCCATTTTCTCTCCTTTACCCATCCGATTACCGGAGAGACCATGGAATTTACGGCGCCCCTTCCTGAGGATTTCTATTTTCTGAGCCCCTTGGGATAATGATTCTTCAATATGCCGCCGGATAACTTGGCCCAGCCAATGGAATAACCGTCCACTGTCATCAGGGTCCATCCCTTTTGGGCTTCCTTCGGAGATACTTCTAACTGTTCCGAAGACAGAGCCTCACCGCGCAGATAGGCTGCCGTCTGCGGAACCGTCAGGCGGCAGACGATTCCTGCCTCTTCTTCCTTTAGCGCCAGCGCCCAGGCATGGGACGGCTCAAAGCGGTTCTTCTTAAAGCTTCCCAGATGAAGCCCCGGCCGGAGCACTTTCAGCCCCTCAAAAGCGCTCATCTGCGGGGGAAGCAGATACAGCTGTTCCCCATAAAGAATCAATTCCTGCCGTTCTGTCCATTTTTCCGCTTCTGCCAATGTCTCTCTGCAGAAGGCGGTAAAATCCTCCCGTTTCTTTTTGTCCTTTAAATAGGAAGGATATTTTCGCTTCCGCGCCCGTTCGCTTAAGCTCTCCTCCCTGTCCTCTGCCGGATTGTCTCCCCCGCACTTTCGAAGAACCGCAATATAATGGCCTTCGCCTTCCGTTTTATGGGGCCAGATCCGGATGGTTTCCTTAAGGTCCTCCCGGCTTTCATCTCCCCATTCCGGCCTTCCGCCGGACAATCCCTCAAACTTTGGTGTCTTCTCAATCCGAAACTCCGGATGCAGGGACAAAAAACGGCTGATCGTTCCCTCATTCTCCGCCGGAGCAAAGGTGCAGGTAGAATACACCAGCCTCCCGCCCGGCTTTAACATAGAAGCAGCATGATCCAGAATCTCCTGCTGACGTCTCGCGCAGCGCTCTACATTTTCCGGACTCCACTGACTTCTTGCCTCTTCATCCTTCCGAAACATTCCTTCGCCGGAACAGGGGGCATCGACTGCAATCCGGTCAAAGAATTCCGGAAAAGCCGCTGCCAGATGGCCCGCATCCTCATTGCAGACCACAGCGTTGGGAATCCCCATCCGTTCCACATTCTGAGAGAGAATTTTGGCACGGGCCGGGTGGATCTCGTTGCTGATCAAAAGCCCCTTTCCTCCCATCTGTGAGGCTATCTGCGTTGTCTTTCCTCCCGGTGCAGCGCACAGATCCAGAATGCATTCCCCGGGTTTTGGTTCCAGGAAGGACACCACGGCCATGGCACTGGGCTCCTGTATATAATACACCCCGGCCTCATGGTAAGGATGACGGCCCGGCCGATCGGATGCATCATAATAATAGCCTTCCCCGGCCCATGGGACGGGCTTTAAGGAAAAGGGCGACTGTCTTAAAAATGTCTCTTTTTCTGTCTTTAAAAGATTCAGCCGCAGTCCCTGGGTTCGCTCTGTTTCAAAGCTTTCCAGAAATTCTCCATATTCCGTTCCCAGCATTTTTTTCATTCTTTCCGTGAATGCGGACGGTAATTCCATAATTTACTTTCTCCTCGTATTCCTATAATCATTGTTTCCGGGAAATACTACATTCTGTTCCCGGATTTTTATATCTTTAATTTTTTCTGTATTTGGAACAGATTGATATGCGCTGCCGGCCGCGATAACAGGGCCGCAGTATGAAAAAGGCAGGAAGCACAATGTACACAGCACTTTTTTCCTATATCCTGATACCGCTCTCCACTCTTTTTCTGGCACGCGGTACGGACTATTTTTCCACCAACTTTTCTTCCATCTCCATTTCCAGATCCCGGCAGGCGGAATTTCTCTTGTGGTGTTTTCTCACAGGAGGGTATTTCTTCGTCTCCCTTAGGCGGATTCTAAAAGGAGCCGGACAGGCGTTTTCCGTCAAGCTGGAAACCTGGCTTTTGACGGCCTGCGCCTGGCTGATGCTTTGCTTCGTCCTGCTCCCCTACCTGCCCGCCAGGTTTCCGTTTCTGTCCATGCTTCATGTACTCAGCGCGCTGACGGCCTCTCTCGCTTTCTTTTTCTGCCTTCTGACTTTCTCTCTGAAGATCTACCGGAAACAGCCCTGGCAGGGACGTCCGCTTCTGTCTCTTCTGATTCTGACTGCCGCCTTCTGTCTCTCGGCTCTGATCGTTTCCGGCATCATTAATACGGCAATGGAGGTCTGCCTGGTACTCTCAGCCTCGATCCTGATCCGGCGTTTTTTTGTCCTATTTCCCGAATAAGGTCTCCAGAATGCCTCTGCCAATCTGAGCCCCCAGGTTGCCGCCCAGCCTCTTTCCAAAGCTTCCGCCCACCTTTTTGCCCAGCTCATTTCCGACTTCCCGGCCAATGGTGCCGGCTGCACTTTTCGCCGCGCTTTTCACAGGAGCCATGGCCTTCTTTCTGGCGACTTCCACTTCCCTGGCCGCACGTGCCTCCTCCTTAGCCCTTCGGGCTTCCTCTTTGGCTTCCTCTTTGGCCTTTTTCTCTTCCTCTTTCTTAATCCTGGCCTCTTCCTTCTCCCGCTCTGCCTCTTCCTTTTCCGCGGCCTCCGCTGCCCTGGCTTTCTCTATTTCTTCGTTTTCCTGTTTTTTCTTTCTCTGGAAAAACTCATAGGCCGAATCCCGGTCAATAAAGGAAGCGTAGCTGGCGTACAAGACATTTTCCTCTGTTTTTTCCCGGCGGATTTCCTCCGATACAGGGCCCATCAGGCTCTGCGGCGGAAGGATCCGTCCTTTTTTTACAATTCCCGGTCTTCCCTCTTCATCCAGAAACGAGACAAGCGCTTCTCCCGTTCCCAGCTCCTCCATCACCTGCTTCGTATCGAATTCCGGATTGGAACGGAAGGAATCCGCCGCTGCTTTCATTTTTTTCTGCTCCGCCGGCGTATAAGCCCTCAGACCATGCTGGATTCGGTTGCCCAGCTGAGATAATACGCCGTCCGGAATATCCGTCGGATTCTGTGTAATAAAATAAATTCCCACACCCCTAGATCGCACCAGCTTCACCACCTGCTCGATTTTCTGAACCAGTGCCTTCGGCGCATCATCGAACAGCAGATGGGCTTCATCAAAGAAAAAGATCATCTGCGGCTTTTTCCCGTCTCCCCGCTCCGGCAGGGTCTCAAAAAGCTCTGACATCATCCACAGCATAAAGGTAGAATAGATCAGCGGACTGTTTATCAGATTCCGGCAGTCTAATATATTAATCACACCCCGCCCGGCCCGATCCGTCTTAAACCAGTCCCAGATATTTAAAGCCGGCTCCCCGAAGAACGATTCTCCGCCCGCCGATTCCAGGGCCATCACGGCGCGAAGAACTGCATGGATGCTCTGCTTCGGAAGGTTTCCGTATTCCGCCGAATATTCCTTCGAATGCTCCGACACATGCTGAAGCATAGCCCTCAGATCCTTGGTATCAATCAGAAGCAATCCGTCCTCATCGGCAATCCGGAATACAATGGACAAAATATCACTCTGCGTCTGTGTTAAATCCAAAAGTCTCGCCAAAAGCATGGGGCCCATCTCACTGACCGTCGTTCGAAGAGGCAGCCCGTTCTTCCCTTCAATGTCCCAGAAGCAGACCGGGTATTCCGTATAGGAAAAGCCCGCCTCCGAAAGGCCGAAAGACTCTATTCTCCGTCTCATATCCTCGCTGTCAATTCCCGGGCAGCACATACCGCCCAAATCACCCTTTGCATCAGCCAGAAAAACCGGCACACCGCAGTCACTGAAGGACTCCGCCAGCACCTTCAGCGTAATCGTTTTTCCCGTTCCGGTTGCCCCGGCAATCAGACCGTGGCGGTTAGCCATCTTAGGGAGAATTCCGATTCTCTCTTCTCCGCTCACTGCAGCCCATATCCTGTCATCCTTGTACATTTCCGAACTCCCTCCTCCTCTTTCCCGGAATACAGACATGCATCTGGAAGGATTTTTATCTATTATAACTGGCAGGGATGTCCGGTGACAAGTGGTACTGGGGATTTTTGAGGGAGCAATTTTCTATGGAATTATAAAAAACGTGTAAGCGACATATTTCTCTGCCGCCGCAATGCGATCCCCACGGAGCATTTTTTGTGCAATAGGACGCACTTTGCTATTGCACAAAAAAGGAGCCCGCCATCTTCGACAGACTCCCATTCCTCCTAAAATCCACATACCTTGAAGCGAATCAAAGCGCAGCGGTCATCTCTTAGTAAACGATCTTGAACTCCTCAGAGCCTTCCCCGTTTACTACATAATAAGCTGCATTCTCCTCCGGCTTTACGTAGATATCCAGAGTCTTGATTTCACTTTCTTTATGGCCTGCTTCCACATAAGCCTTCTTTACAGCTTCTGTCAGATCTGCTACAGCAGCCTCTTTTCCTGCAAACTGTACATATACAGCGGCCTTCATCTCTTCCTTCTTGGCCGGAGCCTTCTTAACCGGAGCTTTCTTCTCAGCCGGTTCCTCAGAAACGGTCTTTTTCGGAGCAGCTGGCTTCTTAGCGGCCGGCTTCTTCGGAGCCTCTTTCTTTACTTCCGGTGTCTTGGAAGTCTCTGCCGGTACGGCTGTCTCTACTGCTGCAACTGTTTCCTTGGCCTCTACAGCTTTTGCTGCTGTTTTCTTTCCTGCTGCCATTTCTTTTCCTCCTAAAATAAATCCACATTCACAAATCTTAATACTCTATATGTCTATTTTCCTTTTGTTATACCAAGCTGTCGATTGATGGCATTATAAGCCCAAATTCGGTGTTTGTCAACCTTCCGGGCCTTTGGCCCCGGAAAGCTGTCCGTCAAAAAGCCGGATTTTCTCCGTTCTGTTTTAATTTATGCCGTCTTTTTTCTAAAATACCACCAAATAAATATTGTAAAATCCCGTCAAAGTGACAATTCCCACTAAAATCGGCGTTAAATAACGGATGCAGATGATCCAAAGTTTTTTCAGACGGAATGAAGTGCCGTCCTTCTCAATTTCCTCTACCAGATACTCCGGATGCCATTTCCAGCCTACAAAGTAGCACATGGTGATGCCTCCAAAGGGAAGGAGAATATTGTCCGTGATCATACCCACAAAATCGAATACGCTGTAATTTAAAATCACCACATCCCCCAGCATGCCAAAGGAAAGGGCACTGGGAACTCCCACCAGGAAAATCGCCGTTCCGATAATAACGGTTGCCTTTTTTCTTTCCCACTTCAGGGTATCAATGGCAAAGGAAACCGATACCTCCAGAAGGGCAATGGCGCTGGTGACTGCTGCAAAAAATACCAGAGCAAAGAATAAAATAGCAAATAACGGGCCTCCGGCGATGGCTGAGAATACATTGGGAAGGGTTCCGAAAATCAGGCCTGGTCCCTGTCCCGGCTCCAGACCAAAGGAGAACACAGCCGGGAAAATAGCAACTCCGGCTAATACTGCAATGGCAGTATCCAGACCGGCCACAGAGATACAGCTTCTCGTAATGCTTTCCTTCTCACTTAAATAGCTTCCATAGGTAATGGTAATTCCCATACAGAGACTCAAGGAGTAGAATACCTGCCCCAGCGCCGCACTGACAGAGGACAAGCTGAACTCAGCAAAATTCGGTGCAAAAATAAATTTGAGTCCTTCCGAGGCCCCCGGAAGAGTCACGCTGCGGATCATAATTACTAAAAGCAGCACAAAGAGCAGAGGCATCATCACCTTGCTGGCCTTCTCAATTCCGTTGATTCCAAAATAACAGATCACTGTAGTGATGGCCATAAATACAAAATGCCAGAGTACCGGCTCATTGCTGCTGATAAAGCCGGCAAAATCGGCCGGTGCCTCCATGGTAGCGGCATAGCTGATGATATACTTGATAATCCAGCCTCCGATGACGCTGTAATAGCTCAGAATAATAAATGCAGCCAGCACGCCGAACACACCGACAATTCCCGCATGGGGTGCGATATCCGCATAGGCCTGCACCGGATCATGGCGCGTCTTTCTTCCCAGAGACATCTCGGTCATCATCACCGGAACACCCAGAATTACGATAAAGAACAAGTAGGCAATCAGGAACGGAAAGCCTCCGTTTCTTCCCATCAGATACGGGAATTTCCAGAGATTTCCCAGACCGATGGCAGCTCCTGCCGTTGCCATGATAAAGCCAAGCTTGCTGGCCCACTGGTTTTTTGTCTTCATACTCACTTAACCTCTTACTTTCTTTTTTTAATAAAGATAAATACCAGACCGCTCACACCCATTAAAACCGGATAAAAGCAATAAGGAATAATCTCAAACGGAGTCAGGCCCATCAGGCCGGCTGCTGCCAGCAGCTGAGCGCCATAGGGGATCAGGCCCTGTCCCATGGAACTGAACATATCCAGGAGGGAGGCAGACCGTCTCGGCGACACGCCGAAATCGCTGCTGATCTCTTTTGCAATGGGGCCTGCCATTACAATAGCTACCGTATTATTGGCCGTACACATATCTACCAGGAGAGCCAGCGCGGCAATTCCCAGCTCGCCGCCCTTTTCATCATTGATTCTCCTGCGGATAAAGGAAAGTACAAAATCAATGCCGCCGTATTCCTTGACCAGAGCTACGATACAGGCAACGATCATGGAAATCACCGTAATATCATACATACCGGTCACTCCCTCTCCCACTGCCTTAAACATGTCGGCCATACCGAAGGCGCCGGTAGCCAGACCCACAATCAGGGAAAGTGCCGTTCCTCCAATCAGGATCACGAATACATTGACTCCAATCAAGGCGCCGACTAACACCACAAGATACGGAAGCACCTTGAAAATATTGTACTGAAGCGTTTCCTCCATCACAAAGCTTCCCTTTCCTCCCAATATCAGGAAAAGAGCCAGTGTCACAATCGCAGCGGGAAGCACAATCTTAAAGTTTTCACGGAACTTGTCCCTCATCTCGCATCCCTGCGTCTTCACGGCCGCAATCGTTGTATCGGAAATCATGGACAATTGTCGCCGAACATGGCTCCGCCCACCACGGCTCCGGCACAGAGCGCCATGGAAAAGCCTGTTTTCTCACTGATTCCCACTGCAATCGGAGCCAGTGCTGTGATCGTTCCCATCGAAGTTCCCATGGAAACAGAAATAAAACATCCGATAACAAAGAGCCCGGCTATCGCCATACCCGGAGGCAGGATGGACAGTCCCAGGCTTACCGTGCTGTCCACACCTCCCGCTGCCTTCACGGCTCCGGAAAACGCTCCTGCAGCCAGATAGATCAGACACATGGTAATAATGTTGTCATCTCCCACTCCCTTTGCCGCCAGATGCATCTTTTCATTAAAGCTCAGCTCCCGATTCTGAGCAAATGCAACCGCAAGAGCAATCAAAAATGCTACGATTGCCGGCATGCTGTAAAAGTCTCCGGTCAAAATACCGGATCCTAAAAAAATCAGAAGAAAAACCGCAATCGGAAGCAGTGCAGCCGCCCTTCCCTGTCTTTCATTCTGAACTTCTTTCTTCCCCCTATCCATAAAAAACCTATCCTTTCCATTCTTTTTTCTTATATCTATCATAACCGGACGTCATAGATCATAATTATATATGATCCGGCAGTCCGTTTCAATAGAATTTTCGCATTCTTTTAAGAGATACCGCGAATTTTTAACATTCCCTGCGTATATGATAGAACATAGAAAAGCAAGCGAGGTAGTATTCCCATGGAAACTTATAATTATGATGATTCCGTCAATGCTGCAGCCTTTTTTCCGGGTGAAGGAACCGATCTTCAAAATATCTGCAGCGGCTGCGGTACTCTCCTTTGGCCGGGAAATGATACCGGCATTCTCTGGACCTGGGGTACACTTTCTCCCTTTTTCTCTGCGTCCCCTGATGTATCGCATGTCCGGTTTTACAATGCTTCCCCTCTTCGTGAGCCCCTGGATCTCTACTTAAACGGAAAACTCGTGGTATCCAATCTGGATTATATGAATTATACGCGATATCTCCATATCATTCCCGGCGTATACCGCCTGACTGTGTACCGCAGAGCCAACCCCGGAACCGCCGTGATTGATACCAATGTACGCTTTAGAAACGGAACAAGCTATACCCTGACTATTTTGGGAACCATCGGTGATTTTTCGGTTCAGATGATGATCTCTTAAGTCAGACGGCACAGCAAAGGCCGGAAACCGCCGGCCCTCGTAAAATAAAAAAATCCGCCCGCTGCCCTTTTTACGGCTTTGGTCGGATTCTTTTATTTCAGTTTACTTTTATGCTCTTCCATTTCTTGCGCACATTCTTTTATTTCGCACGCTTTTCCAGAACATGTGCTTTGATCGCCTGAAAACTGGCAGGGCTTATCACATGTTCAATCCGGCAGGCATCCTCTACTGCCTGTTCCTGATCCACACCCAGACTCACCAGCATGTCTGTCAAAAAAGTATGACGCTCATAGATCGTCTCCGCAATCTCACGCCCGGACGGTTCCAGCGTGATATAACCTTCATGATCCATGGCAATATATCCGTTCTCTCTTAAATTTTTCATGGCAATGCTGACGCTGGGTTTGGAAAATCCCAGTTCATTCACAATATCAATGGAACGAATCATCGGTTTTCTCTGGCTTAGTACCAGGATAGTTTCCAGATAATCCTCAGCTGATTGTCTTATTTTCAAAATGTTTTCCCCTCCAGTTCCTTAGAATTCCGTATATAAATATAGAATACCACAAATCTTTCTATATTTCAAATCCTAAGCAAAAGAGAATGTGTGTTCCTGTAAACAATAACTAAGCCGGACATCTGGCCTGTAAAATCTCTTCCAGAGCACTTTTACTGCTGCTGTGGCAGCGAACCACTTCCGTTCTTCCGTTTTTGGTTCCGTCTACAGCAGTACGGATCATTTTGTGAGAAACCGTATTGGTAAAAAGCACAAGCAGATCCGGTCTTCCGATCTGCTTATCAAAATCAGCTGACATCTGGGTAAATACTTTGGCTTTACAGTTAAAGGATTTGCAGATTTTCACGTACTGGCTGGCCATCCGGTCATGGCCGCCGACAATCACGATGCTCATTTGGTTGGTCCTCCTTTAGTTAGTTTCTTCTAACCTTTAAAGTTAGTATATACTAACTTATTGATTTTGTCCAGCACTTTTTTTACAGTTTTCCCAACATTCGGCTTCCCAAGGTTAAGATTCCCATATCAAACTGCGTGAAACGCTTCCGATAAAGAAAAACAGGAGGGCAGTTTTCGCTGCTCTCCCGTCTTTCTTTATGAAACATGCAGTTTTATAAATCTTATTGTATGATTTCCGATGCCGGTCCGGCAGGGCCGGGCTGCTGTCCGGGTCTTCCAATGCTGGTATCGCTTCCCGGGCCTGACGGCGGGGCAGTCTCTATCGGAGTTTCCTCCTCCACCGGAACAGTTTCTGCCGGAACCGTCTCTTCCGGAGCCGCATTCTGCACACTGATATCACCGTACTTCAGAATATCTTCCATTCTCTTTCGCATGGTCTCTCCCGAAATCTGGCTGATCAGGCCTTCTGCCTCTTTGTAAAGTTCTGTTCTGCGGCTGTAGCCTGCCTCTTTCATTTCCTCCATTAGCTGCCAAACCGCATCAGCCAGAAGGTGATCCGAACGGTAATCGCCTACCGTATAACCCTCTGACAGTATCTCATCATCGTCACGGCCCGGCAGATATTCGCTTCCGTCCCCCAGTCCGGTCTCTCTTCCCGGCTTCTGGAAGGATGCCGGCTCCAGACCATCTATCAGCTGCACCATCGCGCTCTTCCAGATGGAGGCCGGATACGTCGCTCCGTAAAGGCTGGAAAGCATCTTCGGCTGATCATAGCCAACCCAGACGGAGATTGTATAATACGGAGTCATGCCGCAGAACCATCCGTCCCGGCTTCCGTTGGTGGTTCCCGTCTTTCCGGCTGCCTCAATCTCTCCCCGCCATCCCATGGAGCTGGCCGTTCCTCTTGTAATAACACCCTTTAAAATATCTGTCATCATATCCGCTGTACTGGGCTGATAGACCTGAATCTCCGGATATTCCTCAAAAACATCTTCGCCATTCCGATCCAAAAGCTTCACAATACAGGTCGGCTCCTGATAGCATCCGCTGTCGGCCAGAGCCGAGTAAGCGCCGGCCATCTCCTCCGTGGTCGCTCCGTTGGTAAAGCCGCCCAGAGCCGCTGCCGGATAATAATCGCTGGGCTCAATCTTGTCAAACCGCATCTCAGTCAGATAGGATATGCCAATCTCCGGCGTAATATCATCATAGACATACCATGCCACACCGTTCCGGCTCTTTTCTACTGCTGTCCGAAGCGGCATGGTCTCGCCCGGAAGATCTCTTACCACTGCACCCTTTTTCTTGGCTTCATCTACGTTAATGTTTTTCACCATTGTGGTAGAACGGTAGCCATTTTCCAGAGCCGGTGCATAAACAATCAGCGGCTTGATGGTGCTGCCCGGCTGACGGAAGCTCTGGAATGCACGGTTTAAGGTATAGGTATCCGTCTCCTGGCTGCGGCCTCCTACGATGGCAACTACCCGGTCCGTACTGTTGTCCACCACGGTGGCGGCTCCCTGCAGCATGTAAATGCCGTTCTCAGCCACCTTTTCATCGAAATTCAGCACCTGATCGATGGATTCCTGCAAAATAGCCTGTTTCTGCGGATCCAGAGAGGTGTAGAGATTATAACCGCCGGTGTAGAGGGCATCCCGCTCCTGGCTGTAGACCTCCTCGTACTGTGCCCGGTAGGTTTTGTATTCCTCTTTATCACGGAAGCCATACTTGAATTCAAAGCCATCCAGACGCATCAAATAACGGACCGCGCAGTCGATGGCGTATGTTGTCTCATAGTTGCGAAGCGGCACTCTCTTTTTCTGGACCTCGATTTTTTCAGCAACAGCCGTATCGTACTCCTCCTGTGTGATATATCCCATGGACTGCATATCCTGGAGGATCTTGTCGCGCCGTTTGATGGCATTTTCCGGATGGTTGTAAGGATTATAGTAGGTCGGCGAGTTGGGAATCGCGCAGAGGTATGCGGTCTGGCTGAGTGTCAGCTCGTCGGCATCCTTTCCGAAATATCCCCGGGCCGCTGCCTGAAGTCCATAGTATGTATTGGCAAAGCTGATGTCATTGATGTAAAACTCCATGATCTGCTCTTTCGTGTATTTCTTCGTCAGATCCAGGGCAATCAGCATTTCTTTCGCCTTCCGCTCAATAGATACCTCACGGGTCAAAAACCGGTTTCTCGCCAGCTGCTGCGTAATGGTACTGGCTCCGTGCTTTTCCTCTCCTTCTGTTCGGAAATAGTTGATGGCCACACGGAAAATTCCTTTCAAATCAATACCGGAATTTTCCCAGAAAGTCCGATCCTCAATGGCCACAAAGGCATTGATCGCGTGCTCCGGAATCTCCTCGTACGGCAGATAGCTGGAGTCCTCATCGCCCGTCAGTTTTGCCAGAATCTCGCCATTTGCATCATAGATAAAGCTGGCCTCCTGCAGGCGGAAGGTATCCAGAGTGCTGTTTTCCACCACGCCGGCCACCTGGGACTTATAGTCCTTATACATGGGATAGATCTTATAAACTCCGAATCCCACCAATACCAGAAGAGCCAGTACGCAGAAAATGAACAGCGTTTTGAACATCACGCGAAGAATCGTCCCCATGGCACGGAGAGCAATCCGTATATATCTCCATATTTTTTTGAATATACCGCCAGTGTTCTTTTTTTCTCCCATTTCATACCCCTTTTGTCGTATGTAATCATCTTCTTCTAAGACCATATGGGCCTTCTTTCTATTATAGATGTTTTCCCTGCAAAGGACAACTGATTTCTAAAAAATCTTAAATAATTCATCTGAGAGGAAAAGGCCCCTGCCCTTTTCGGCGGCGGACCAGCATGCGCCAACCTGCAGCAGACTGCATAGACTAAAGTAACAGCTACAAGGAGCAATGGTTCCATGTATTCCCTTCTCTCACAGCTTATTCTGCTGGTTACGGCGCTGTCACTCGATGCCTTTGCCGCCAGCTTTGTTTACGGTGCCGAGCGGGTTCGGATTCCGGCTGCTTCCGTGGCCGTTTTATCCGGCCTTTCCACCGGGATTCTGGTGATTTTTCTTCTCATAGGAAAAGGCGTGGGAAGCTTTATTTCCCCGGAGATTACTTCGTTTATCTGTTTTTTCATCCTCTTTTTCCTGGGATGCGTCAAGCTTTTTGACTCCACCTTAAAATCTCTGATTCGCCGCTTTCCCGTTCCGGAACGTAAATTAAAATTTTCTGTTTCCCGCCTTCATTTTATTTTAACGGTGTATGCCGATCCGGCGGCTGCTAATACGGATGACATCACGGTACTCTCTCCCTCAGAGGCCCTCTTTTTGGGACTGTCGCTTTCCCTGGACAGCGCCGCTGCCGGATTCGGAGCAGGGATGACCGTGTCCCATCTCCCGCTTATCATCCTGTTGTCTCTGGGGCTTAATACGGCTGCTGTCCTGGGGGGAAGCCGGCTGGGCCGGGGGCTCGCCAGCCGGACTTCACTGGATCTGTCATGGCTTTGCGGGCTTCTTCTTATTGTGTTGGCGTTTATGAAAATATAACAGACGTCTTAAGAGCAGCAAAATTTCATGGGCCCACAGCGGTATCGACGAAAGGAGCAAAAGAAAGCCCCATTCTCCGGCCGTAAGAGCTGCACAGCCAAAGGCCTTTACCAGAAAGGGAATTTCCGTTACCGCGGCCTGAAGGCACAGCCCGGCTGCAAAAGCTCCGGCCATCAGCGGATTGGAGCGAAAACCCATGGAAAAAACAGACTGATCCACATTCCGCATTCCCACAGCATGGAAAAGCTCGGAAAGCCCCAGCACCGTAAAGGCATACGTCTGAGCCCGAGCCAGCACACTCTCATCCCGAAGAAGCTCTGATACAGCGGAAAAGCTCCATGCCCGCCCGCTCTGTACCGCTATCTCCCAGGGAACTTTAAAAAAGGCCGCAAGACTTAGGGCAGCTATCAGGAAACCATAAAACAGCGTATAAAACCATCCGCCTCCGGCAAATAAAGACTCCCTGGCCTTTCTGGGCGGCCGCTTCATCAGCCTTGCCCCGTCATTTTTATCCACGCCCAGAGCCAAAGCCGGGAGAGAATCCGTAATCAGATTGATCCACAGAATATGGCTGGATTTCAGAGGAGAGGCCAGACCTGCCGCAATGGCCGCAAACATGGTGGCAATCTCCCCGAAATTGGATGACAGGAGGAAAATCACGGACTTTTTGATGTTTTCATAAATGCCCCTGCCTTCCTCAATGGCCCGTTCAATGGTAGCAAAGTTATCATCTGTCAAAATCATGTCAGAGGCCTGTCTGGCCACATCGGTTCCCGTTTTCCCCATGGCAATGCCGATATCCGCACTTTTTAAGGATGGGGCATCATTAACACCGTCGCCCGTCATGGCAGTGATATTGCCGTCCGATTTTAATGCTTTTACAATCCGGACCTTGTGATCCGGGGATACTCTGGCAAATACATTCGTGCTGCGTATCCGGCGAAGCAGCTCTCCGTCCTCCATGGCGTCCAGCTCATATCCGGTCATGCACTGACTGGGCTCCCGGGCAATTCCCAGCTCTTTTGCAATGGCCAGCGCCGTATCGGCATAATCTCCGGTAATCATTACCGTCCGGACAGAGGCCTGTCTGAACACTTCTACTGCCTGCTTTGCTTCTTCCCTGGGCGGATCCATCATTCCGGCCAAGCCTAAGAAGGTCATACCGCTGTCCGCAGGACGGCTTCCCCCTTCGGCCACTGCTCCTGCCAGAACCCGCAGAGCCCGCCCGGAAAGCTCGCGGATGGCATTTTCAATCTGCCTGCGCTCTCCTGCATCCAGCGGCCGCACCTGTCCGTTTTTCATCACATGGCTGCACCGTTTTAAAATCACATCCGGCGCACCCTTTGTATAGGAAATATAATGTTTGCCATCCCGGTGAAGGGTTGTCATGCGCTTGCGCTCCGAATCAAAAGGAAGCTCTGACTGGCGGGGCTTTTTCCGGTTTAACTCCGCCGGATCCAGGCCATTTTCCACTGCCAGCCTAAGAAGCGCTGCTTCCGTCGGCTCTCCCATCTCTCCGGCTGCGTTATTACAGAGGCAGAAGGCTTCCATCAGCTTTTTCTTGGTCTCCCCGGTTCCCCCTGCTGCCTCCTGTATTTTACCGTCGAAATAACAGTTTGTAACGGTCATCTCGTTTTTGGTCAGGGTTCCGGTTTTGTCTGAGCAGACCACGCTGACGGCCCCCAGAGTTTCTACTGACGGAAGACGCCTGATAATGGTCCCTGCTTTCACCATCCGTGTTACACTTAAGGCTAGAACAATGGTCACCACCGCGGGCAGCCCTTCAGGAACAGCCGCCACGGCCAGGGAAATGGCGGTTATCAGCATTTCCAGCACATCCCGCTTCTGGAGGACAGCCAAAACGAAGAGAAGCACACATAAAAAGACGGCGGTCAGACTTAACACCCTGCCCAGATCGGAAAGGCGCTTCTGAAGGGGTGTTTCCTCTTCCGGCGCCTCATGAATCAGAGCTGCAATCCGGCCGATCTCTGTGTTCATACCCGTCGCAGTTACGACTCCCCCGGCCCGTCCTGCTGTGACATAGGAAGTCATAAAAGCCATGTTTTTCCGATCTCCCACAGGCAGCTCCCGTTTGGCGACAAAGGCGCTGCTTTTGCTGACCGGCACAGATTCTCCGGTCAGGGCAGATTCCTCCATTTTTGTATTGACGGTTTTAAAAAGTCTTAAATCCGCCGGAACCTGGCGGCCGGCATCCAGGATGACCACATCCCCCGGAACCAGCTCTCTGGCATCTATCAGGCGTTCCTTCCCATCCCGGACCACCACTGCCTCCAGCTTTGTCATGCTTCTTAAGGACTCTAAAGCCCTCTCGGCCTTTCCCTCCTGAATGACGCCCACCACTGCATTCATGCATACCACTGCCAGAATGATCACCGCATCGCTATATTCCCGAAGCAGGATGGAGATTCCAGCAGCTGCAAATAAAACGAAGATCAGGGAATCACAGAGCTGTGAGGCCAGTCTGGCTGCCAGCGTCCTCTTTTTCTCCTCCTTCAGAAGATTGGGGCCATAATGGCGCAGCCGTTCTTTTGCATCCTCTTCGCTTAAGCCTGTCCGTTCATTGGTGCTGAATTGTTTCCATATTTCATCCATGGTTTTTTCTTCGTACATTTTCTCTATCTCTCCCTTCCGCCCTGCCAGCAGGTTGTCTTATGGAACCTTATGAGCGGGATAAGGAAAATAGAACAGGAAAACGGATCGGCAAAGGAAGAGGATTTCTTCCTTCGGCGATCCGCTTTGGGGTTGATTTTTCTGTTTTTGAAAAGGCGCTTTTATCTCCGTTTTTCTTTTTCACGGAAGCTTTTTAGTACAATGGATGCGGAATAACGGTATGCATAAATGCAGCTCTTCATCAGTTCCTGTTCCTGCGGGGTTTTGCAGACGCTTAGGATCATGTCTTCTTCTTCCTTCTGAAGGAAGGCCTCCCCGTTTCCGTCCCGTTCTTTGACGGGCTTGTAGATACGGTATTTCTTGAAATAGTCGGGACAGGGGAACTGTTTGTTTTTTACCGGCTCCGGGACGATCCGAAGCTTATATTGATCCGACATCCGGGCCAGGATATTGTGCACTTTTTCACAGTTTTCACGAGTGCTGTTCTCCCGGGGCGGGATACAGAGTAAGTAGTCCATGTGATTTCCTCCTGATTTGTTGCCAGAGTAGGGGGATTAGAGGGGGGACGGGCTGCTGCTGCGCAGGGCGCTCGATTCCGCTTCGCTCCATCTCGCTCACGGGCTTCGCCCTATGGAAAAAGCCCGCCGAAAAGATGCTTTTGTGCGAGCACAACGCATCTTTTCGGCTGTCTTTTTCCACACTGCTCATGGCTTTCGTGGACATTATACCACATTTTTTTCTATATATGGGAATGTTTTCTTTAATAATCCTGTTCAAAATTTTATACGGCGTTGTTTATTTTCTATGTTTTTCATATTTTTTCGGAATGCTGCTTTTTTCTTGTCGATATTGGTTATTTTTTCCGCAGGATCTCTTTCGGAGGGGGTATTTCGTTGGCTAGGGTGTGTTTGGTTAGTTCGGATAGGAGGCGGAGTTTTTGGTTGAGGATTGGGCGCATGCAGTTGGGGACGTGTTCTTGGTGGGCGCGGTGGATGGCTACGCATTCTTTGCAGTTTCCGTGGTAGCGGCAGGCTTTTTGGCAGGGGCAGTGTGTTCTGCTGACTGCTGAGGGGAGGACGGGTGAGGGATGAAGGAGGCAGACAGACGGAAAGGGAAAGAAGAAGGAGGGACTGAACCGGATCGGCTATATTTTGGAGAGGCGGACCACCGGGAATACCGGGTGAATCTGGCCATAGTCTCTTTGTGGCCGGAATTTATTTCCGCCCTTTCACCCATGCCGGCAGCGCCGCCTTCCCGGATTATGTAAGGATCCGTACCCTTCCGGCTTTTATTCATGCTTCTTACGGAAGTGACATTTCCATCCGGGAGATTGCCGCAGATGTGGGGATTCAGTCTGCCAGCTCCTATATCCGGTATTTTAAGAAACAGTACGGCATCACTCTCAGCCGGTACCGCCTCCAGAGACAAACGAACTGTCTGTGATATTTTTTCAGGCCCTCCAGGCGCGGGAATACAGAAATGTGCCCCATCCCTGTTAATAAAAGGTTTAGAGAATGGTAAGAATTTCTATCTTGCCCTGCAGGTCCCATTTTGATAAACTGGAGAGGACTACGTATAACCTGATTCAGAAGTATCTGCGTGCAAATTCAGGCCTTTATCATTCAGGGTTATATCACCTATATATTCGGAATTCAGAAATGCAGAAAATATCGAAAGAAAGGGATGTATCATGAAACAAACATACATAAATAAGAAGAAACACAGAACTCTGTGGGGAACCGGAAGACTGGCCGCTTATACTGCCGCCGGTTTTCTGATGGTCTCTGCTTTCGCACAGCCCATGACCGTTCTGGCAGGTCCGGCCGGCTCTTCTTCCGGCACTGCAACATCATCAGGAGGTCCGGCCGGCGGACCGGGCAGCGGATCTTCCTCCCACTCAAGTCACTCCGGCAGCTCCTCTTCCGCTTCCGTAAATGCCGGCTACGGCGTCTCGGCAGTCACCGGAGGCCTGGGCTTTTACCGGGCGGACTCCAAAGCCTCGGGAGCGATTGCCAGGGGAATCGACACCTCCTACTGGAATCAAAATATCAACTGGAATCAGGTAGCTTCTGATAATGTACAGTTCGCTATGCTGGCCACCCGCTTCCGCGGTGAGATCGATCCATTTTTCCGGATCAATGCAGATGCCGCCAGTAAAGCAGGCATTAAGCTGGGTGCCTATATTTATTCCTATGCGGCTACGGTGCAGGAGGCCGAACAGGAGGCCGATTTTGTATTAAGCCTAATCAAGGATTACCCTATCTCCTTCCCCGTGGTATTTGATGCAGAGGATGCCAATACCATCGGCTCCCTCTCTCCGTCAGAGGTGAGCAATGTGATCAATGCCTTCTGCCGGAAGGTGGAGGCTGCAGGCTATTACCCCATGGTTTATGCCAATGAATACTGGATTAGCAATAAAATCGACATGTCCCAGCTTCATTACGATATCTGGGTGGCACGCTACGCTGACTCCTTTACCTATTCTAATCCTGCCATGTGGCAGGCCAGCAACACCGGTTCTGTAAGCGGTGTCAATGGAAATGTGGACATTAACTATTTATATAAGGATTTCACTGCCGTTATTCCGGCCAATACCTGGAGAACTCTCGGCGGACTGCGTTATTATTACAAGGATCATGTCATGCAGAAATCTGCCTGGATCCATGACGGACAGCATTATTACTATATGAACAGCGACGGAAATCCTCTGACCGGATGGCAGGATATCGGAGGCAGCCGTTACTGTCTGGATGCATCTGACGGCCATATGAACACCGGATGGCAGACCCTAAACGGCTCCTGGTATTATCTGGATCCGTCCTCCGGAGCCATGACAACCGGTTGGCAAACTGTGGACAATGCCCGCTACTATCTGGGAAGCGATGGCCGCATGATGACCGGATGGCAGGATATTGACGGAATACGCTACTATCTTGACGGTTCCGGTGCGATGGCCCTGGGCTGGCGCGATCTGGACGGCGGACGCTACTATTTCGACGCTTCCGGCGCCATGACAAGCGGCTGGCAGGCTGTAGACGGTGCGTGGTACTATCTGGGAAGCGACGGCCGCATGACCACAGGCTGGCAGCTTGTGGGCGGAACCTATTATTATATGAATGAATCCGGTATCATGCAGACCGGATGGGTAGATGTAAACGGCAGCCGCTACTACCTCGACGGCTCGGGCGCAATGCAGACCGGATGGCTTGATGTAAACGGCGTGAAATACTATCTGGATCTGGCAAGCGGTGCGCTGGCTGTCAATACCGTTCTTGAGCAGGACGGCATCCGTTACCAGGCCGGCGCTGACGGCGCCTGCACCGTGATTCCGGCCGAGGAAACCGACGGCGTTTCGGAGACTGCCGTACAAAATTCCCAGCCTCAGCAGGTTTCCCCTGCAGGACCGGCAGGCTGATAATCCGGCACAGCATACTTTCATAAAAAAACTCCCGAAACCGGGAAGCTCTGGTTTGTTTCCAGACGGCTGCTCCGGCTCGGGAGTTTTCTTTTATTTAATGGGCAACAGCAAGGCATCCCGCCCTGCCATATACAGACTTCTTTTAGTGAAGGCTGTACAGGATATTCATATCAGCGATCTCACGCTCTGTGGTCATCTCACCTGTGTGAGCGGATGCCTTCTTCTCCTCGCCCTCTAAATTGTAGAGATGAGAAACCTGGCTGATACCTTCCATTAATACTTTTTTATCTTCGTTCGACATAATAATCATCCTTTCATTTCGATGCGCCCTGCGCAGTTTTGATGATGAAGGGAACCGATATCGGATCATCTTTGATGCCCTTCATTGCACCCAAGTATAGCACGAAAAAAGGAATTGTCAATTGGCCGAAATCACTTTTGTCAGTATTTTTAGGGGTATAATCGGCAAATAATAAGACAATTAAAAGCGGATTTATGGTTTTCGTCAAAACAGCAAAAACTTCAAATCTTTCCGGTAATATTTTGTGCAGGTTCCCGATACTTCCGTTTTTAATTTCTACGCTTTTTCTCATTTGTATACGGTATTTACGGTATTTTCGAACTGCCGGAAGAAGCCTGCGCTTTCAAACAAGGAAAATCCCTTTAAAACCGGAAATAAATAAACGGATTAAATCCGCTGCTCATCATATAGCAAACAGCCAGCCCGAACACCGGCGGCATCACCCAGTAAGCCAAATCTTCTGCCCGCTCTCCCAACCGCTCCCGGATCCGCTGGCAGACCGGCGTGCATCCTATGACTGCCGCACACAGGAAAAAGGCGGTTTCCCAGTTAAAGAGCCCCAGAACCGAGATGTCCCGCAGCGCTGTAAAATCGAAGGAAAGCATTTTCCGGAGATAGCCCAGAGCGCCTCCCATGGTATCAAAATAGAAGAATACCAGCGTCACGGAGAATACCGCCATCACGTAAATCCGCCGTACCGGGCCCGGAAGCTTTTCCAGAATCCGGATCCCGCCGGCCCGCTCCAGGCAAATAAAGACACCGTTTAAAAGTCCCCACATGATAAAGGTCCAACCGGCTCCGTGCCACAGTCCTGTGAGGAAAAATACAATCAACAGGTTCCGGTAGGTACAAAAGGTTCCCTTTCTGCTGCCGCCCAACGGTATGTAGACATAATCCCGAAACCATCCTGACAGGGAAATATGCCATCTCTTCCAGAATTCCTGCACGCTTTTGGCTGTATACGGGTAAATAAAGTTTTCCAGAAAGTGAAAACCGAATATCTCTCCCAAGCCGATTGCCATATCGGAATAGGCCGAAAAATCCAGGTAAATCTGCAATACATAACAGAGAATGCCGAACCAGGCCCAGGGCATTGCCAGAGTCTCCTGAGAAAGAATGGCCTCGGCCAGAGCCCCGGCCCGATCCGCCAGCAGGATTTTCTTGGAAAAACCCGCCATAAACCGCCTCGTACCATGAGCAAAGGAAGAAAAATCAGTCCGGCGGCAGGAAATTTCCCGCTCCACATCCACATAGCGCACGATCGGCCCGGCAATCAGCTGCGGAAACAGCATAATATAAAGTCCCAAATCCAGGATGTTTTTCTGCACTCCCGCCTTTCCCCTATACAGATCGATCTGGTAGGAAAGGATCTGGAAGGTATAAAAAGAAATACCCACCGGGAGGGGGATTACCGGAGCATTCAGGTGAAAGCCCGGACTCCACCATCCGATCAGAGTCTCGAAATTGGCCGCAAAAAAGTTAAAGTATTTAAACACACCCAGAAGAAGCAGGTTATATATCACACAGAATGTCAAAGCCGTGCGCGCCTGCTTCTGCCCCTTCACTTTTGCCCGGTCAATGGCCAGTCCGCACCAGTAATTAAGCACTGTAGATACCATCAGAAGCAGGCAGAAGCCCACGCCGCTCCATGCATAAAATGCCAGAGAAATCCCCAGAAGAACCAGATTGCGGAGCCGTATGCCGGGCACCCGGGAGGCCGCAAAATAAGCAATCAGGCAAACGGGAAGAAAAACAAATAAAAAAACTGCTGATGTAAATACCATGTCTTATTCCTCCCCGAAAATTTCGTCCTGATGTTCCAGCACGTATTCCATAAATCCAAAGCCCATCACATCGATGGAGGCCTCATTCACCTCCAGCACCACCAGATCAATATCCTGAAAGGCTTCCTTTAGATCCACCTGTTCATACTCCGTAAACTGCTCCACTTTTGTAAAGCGTTCTGTAAAAAACTGGGTATTTTCCATGTAGATATCTTTCTCAAAACAGCCGTTTAAAATCAGCTGGGAAAGGCTCTGCCCCATAAAGCTTCCGCCGCGGCAGAGAATGGACGGACTCTCTTTCGGCATTTCCGTGACTGCAATCACAGGCCGGGTATAGGTATCGGTCAGGCTGGTATACATGTTCATAATTCCCGCCAAATCCGCATCCGGATACATCGGCTCCGGTGCCGGTTCCGACACTATCGTCAGGGAAGGAAGATCATAGCCCAGCGTTTCTTCCATAAAGCTGCCCAGAGCAGCCCCTACCTTCGCGCCCGTTGTCGCAGTCCAGTGCATACCCGTAGTGTTAAAAAGAGGCAGCCCGTCCAGTGTATCCCCCTCCCTGTGGGCATCCAGCCACTCTATACTGTCAAATACCGGAATATCCATGGTACCCAGAGCCGTCTTCAGCTTTTCATAGGCACTGGCCTCCGGGTTTCTGGGAAGGGCTGTCCGGCTGAACAGATCCGGAATGTATGCCTCATAGTAGCGTGCCTTTGACGGCGTAATGTAGATCATGGTCTGAATCCCCCGGCATTCCATTAAATCCCGGAACTCGCTGATGGTGTCCTTTAGTTCCGCGATAAACGCATCCTCCGTAGGTCCTGTCAGCTGATACCAGAGCTCTATCACGGAACGGCTGAACAGGACATCCTCTTTTCCGATGACGACTCTGGGAGCCGGCGTATTGTGAAATATTTCATATACCAGCTGATTCTTGGTTTTGATCATATACTCCCTGCCAGGCATATTTTCGCTGAAATAGGTGCCTGTATCTGCCTGCCAGGAGCCATCCAGAACTCCTCTTTTACTGAGCTCTGGGCGCCCTGCCTGCACAAAGGCGCCTTCCATACTGGCTGACGGGCGCAGGAGTGACAGCCAGGGGGATGCCATTACAAGGCCAAAAAATAAAGCGGTAAATACCGCTCCCGGTTTCTTCATACTATGTTCCTCGCACTCTCATGTAATTTTTCGATCCGCTTCGACTCTTTTTATGCCTATTATAAGGCCCGGGCTGTATTTTCGCAATACTCAGTTTCCGGGCGGGAGCTCTTCTGCAGAGAGGGGTGAACAGGTGTGAGCATCCCGCCGGATTATTGTCTGAAAACCACCTCTGAGTGGCCCTAATACGGCACGGTGATTCCGTTATCATCAAAGAAAGCGGGTACAGATTTGTACCAAAAAGGGTGGAACCGCGAGTGACAGGCTCGTCCCTTTCGGCAGGAAAGCCGAAAGAGACGGGCTTTTTTACTTAGAAAAATACTTTGCGGTAATGCGCGAAAGTATCTTCTTTTTCATTTCTCAAAATATAACAAAGGAGAACGATCATGATTATTACACTGAAAGACGGATCCCAGAAGGAATACGCCCAGCCTATGTCTGCCTATGAGATCGCAAAGGACATCAGCGAGGGACTGGCCAGAATAACTCAAAATTTTGCTTGATTTTTATGGAAAATTTATGGTAGATTAACCTTCGGAAATTAAATAACATGCATAAACGACACAAGTAGTGCTGGGCACATAAATCTGATTACGGTAATTATGGAATACAGTAAATCAGAGTCCGGCATTGCTTGTGTTTTTATGTACAAGAGGAGGAAAAATTATGCCAAGAAATCAATTCCAACGGATGGTCTTTGCCTTCCTGACGGTACTGGTCACCGTACACGCTTATGTCTTCTACAGTTTATATGTAGTGAACGGAAGCACCCTGATGCACATTACAAATGCGGATTCTGTCCTTCATGCCATTCGGCCCCAGGGCGGTGTCTATATGTTTGGAAGAATGCTGCCGATCTGGGCCGTAGTTCTCATCGAGTTTTGCTTCGCTTACGGGCTGGAGTGTATCATGGGAAGTCCCTGCTCCTTTCGGCTGGCCTGCCGGGTTTTCGATCCGCGCGAAAATCATCCCATGCTGTTTGAGACAGCTATCATCTGCGCCACGGTAGGTCTGATGTGTCCTGCTATGAGTTTTTTCGCTGCTTGGTTTTATTATCCCTACTATAATGGATTCTGCATCTGGACACTGCTGGCTGACTGGCTGAAATTAGTATGCTTTAATTTCCCGTTTGCTTATTTTTCACAGCTTTTCTTTATACAGCCGCTTGTAAGAACTGTATTCCGTTTTCTTTTTAGAAAGGATATAGAACAGCAGAAACAAAAGAGCCAGGCTGCAGCTTCATAGAGCGCTCTCTTTGCGGTTTTTCCGTATGGAAAAGTGTTGCTGCACCATCCAAATGTCCCGTTTGCAGGTACATATCGAATCCGGTGCAGCAGCCCTTTCCTCTATTTTTATCTATTATTCATAAACATGCTTTTTCTTTTTTCTTGCATTCTGCGCTTCCTCTGCGGCCGCATGGTCTGCCATGTTTATCTTGGGAAGCTCATGTTTCTTTTTCGGAGGATGTTTTGGATTTTTATCTCCCATATTTCTCGCCACTTTTCCTCTGCCTGCCGGTCCTTAAACATTCCGGCAGGCGATCCTTTCTCTAAACTTTATTACCCTTCAATGGAAATATATTTCTTTTCCTCCACTGCAGGCTTTGCTTCCTTTTTGGGAATCGTAAGCAGCAGGGTTCCGTTCTCAAATTTTGCTTTGATATCCTCCTGGGTGACTGCGTCGCCCACATAGAAGCTTCTCTGGCAGGTTCCGCTGTAACGCTCTCTGCGGATATATCTGCCATTCTTATCCTTCTCATCCTTCTCGGAATTGGAGGAAGCAGTGATGGTTAAATTGCCGTCCTTTAATTCGGCTTTCACATCCTCTTTCTTTACGCCCGGCAGGTTCATCGTCAGCTCGTAGCCCTCTTCTGTCTCCTTTACATCGGTTTTCATCAGCTCATTGGTGCTGCTTTCATAGCGGTATCCGCGGAAAGGATATCCAAAAAAGTCATCTAATAAATTTTCTCTGAAAATACTCGGCATATACATATATCATCTCTCCTTTTCTATAAAACTTCTGGTTTATTGGAACTCCGGTGTTCTGTTCCTTTGTTCTAGATGTAATATAACACATATTTTAGCACTCGTCAATAGTGAGTGCTAATAATTTTTGTGAACATTTTGTGAACACCATTTTGTGAACTGCAAACTCATGTTGTGAACTTAAATGAAAATAAAAAAGAAACATCCTACCGTCCCGGTCTGACATTTCTTTTTCTCTGTTTTTTATTCTTAATGTTCTTAATGAAACTTTTCTCTTTCCATGAACTATGTTACTTTTCACATAACTCCAGCTGCTTTTTCAGCACCTCTTCAAGCCGGAACAGTCTGGCATATTCCATCAGGCGCAAAAGATCGCTTTTTCCGCTCTTTACATACTTCTCCAGCGCCGCCATCCGCTCCCGCCTGTCCACCTGGCTTCGAATCCGAAATATATCGCAGAGCGTTCTCTCCGCATCATACACCCGCACCGGATTCCCCATGGGAGACAGAATCTCAGTCACCCCCAGATCATGCCATTCCCGCTTTATTGTGTAAACCCGGATTCCCCGCCGGGTCAGCTTAGCCGGATTGTATCCCTGTTTCACTGTCGCAACACACTGTGCCGGTTCTCTCTCCGAAAGCCCCAGCAGATACAGCGCCGTCTCATGAGACAGCACCGCCTCCCGGCACTTCAGCTGAAGAATATATCCTGAATCCGCCCAGGCATCCGGTGACAGGTACACGCCTCTGGCAGCCTGCTCATATCCGTAATCTCTTACGAATTTGAGAAAATATATCTTTGAAACGCCGGCATTCACTGCATCGGCTGTTCTTAAAATTCCTTTATGCTCGTTTGATATATGTTCCAGCAATTCGATTTTCTGCACAATTTCCACCCCTCTAATCAGACTCCCCGTGCTTATTATACGCAATCATTTTATTAATGTAAATAAGTTTTTTTCGTTTTTTTATGATTTATTTGAAATTCCAAATCTATCCGGCTTTTTCCGGTCGGCATTCACAGAAAATATCTTTGAAACATATAGTAAAATAACCACATCATTTAAATCCTGTGGTGGAAAGGAATCGATAGATTTGTATATTGATAATGACAACACAGAGTCCTTACAAAACGAAACGGGTAATTCCGAATCCGTTCCCACAGAGTCTCCCGAAGCTTCCGCCCGGAACTCCATATCAAACAATGATCCCGGCTGGGCTCCCATCTCTCCGGAAACACCTTCCTGGGGACCGCCGGCCGACACCAGCGATCCCGGCTGGGCTCCCATCTCCCCCGAAACACCTTCCTGGGGACCGCCGGCCGACACCAGTGATCCCGGCTGGGCACCTATCTCTCCCGAGACACCTTCCTGGGGACCGCCATCCTCAGGCGGCGGTTCTGTAAACTTTCCGGTTATTATATTCCCCGGACAGACCGGCTCAACCACCAGCCGCAGACTCAGCAATGCCCGCTTCCTGTATGCTGCCACAGGACAGCCGCCCATTAATATCTGGCTGGGAAATCAGAGAGTGATTAACCGGATGCAGTTCGGCAATTCCACTCCGTACTATCTGGGAAGTGCCGGCTATCAGACCATCCGCGTCACCAATGCCATCACCGGCGCACTGCTTTACCGCGGCAGCTTCTATTTCCGGGACGGAGATGCTTACACCTTTGCCATCGTAAACAATGGTTCCGGAATTTCTTTGATGCAGTTAACGGATATGCCCTGCAGAACCAGAAATGCTGCCTGCGTCCGTGCCGTTAATCTATCTCCCAACAGCGGCCCTGTCGATATCTTTTTATCCGGCCTGGGGCGTGTATTCCAGAGCGTAGACACCTTTGGAACTACAAGTTATCAGTCTATTCTTCAGGGAGCCTACCGTGCATTTGTATCAGAAGCGCTTCCCTGTGCCAACAGCGGTTCCATTACCATCACCAGCAGCTATGTAGAATGCAACAACACCAGAATTGCCCTTCTGGATACTACCAACATTAATTTAATGAATGGAGTTACCTATACACTGTATATTATCGGCCGCGCTTATCAGACACCTGCGGTTCAGATTCTTTCGCTGGAAAGCGATCTGGTGTATTAGAAGGCAATCGAAAGAAGCGGGCTGGCATCACCTGCCAGTCCGCATCAGAACATATTATGGTCACAAGTTTGTTTCATACTGCCCTTCTGTCCTGCCAGTCATCGAGGATAGCATCGGACAGGCCGAGAGCCTGCACCTTAGGCAGACTCCTTACTCCCTACTTTTCTTTCTCTCCCAGCCACCTTTCCAGGCATCTCATCAGCTGTTCGATATCCAGCGGTTTTGTAAGATGCTCATTCATTCCGGCATTTTTACTGTCTATAATATCCTCCGCAAAAGCATTTGCAGTCATTGCGATAATCGGAATCCCGGATGCGTCCCCGCGCGGCAGCTTCCGAATGGCGGCAGTTGCCTCATAGCCATTCATTACCGGCATCTGAATATCCATAAATATCATATCGTAATCATTCTCGCCGGATTCTCTGAATCGTTCCAGCGCTTCCCGGCCATTTTCAACACTCTCTACGATCACTCCGATCTGTCCGAGAATTTCTTCCGCAATTTCCCGGTTTAGATCGTTATCCTCTGCCAGAAGGATCCTCTTTCCGGCCGGGATTCTTCCGATCAGCTTCTCCGGTTTGGGCGGCTCCTGATTCTTATCATTTCCGGCAATCTGGTTAAACAGATATATCAGGCGCGACTTAAACAGCGGCTTGGATATAAAGCCGTTTACACCGGCGCGGCGTGCTTCCTCTTCCACACCGCTCCAGTCATATGCAGACAAAATGATGATCGGCACATCCGGCCCCACCTTTTTTCGGATCTCCTGTGCCGTTTCAATACCGTCCATATCCGGCATCTTCCAGTCCAGAATAACAGCAAAGTAATCCTCATCGGCCTCATGGCGTTCCCAGACGCGTTCCAACGCTTCTCTTCCGCTTAAAACATATTCTCCCTTCATCCCGATATTTTCCAGGATCAGGCAGGTCATTTCACTGGCCGCTTCATCATCATCCACCACAAGAACCGGCAAATCCACCAGCTTCTCGGTATCCGGCAGTTCTGCATTCAAATGCTTCAGAACAAGCGTTACCTCAAACTTTGTTCCTTTGCCGCACTCACTTTCCACCGAAATATCACCGTTCATTCTGCGGGCGATATTTTTGGCAATTGTCATTCCAAGACCGGTTCCCTCGATCTTGCTGACCCGGGAATCTTCCGCACGGCTGAATGGTTCAAACAGCCTTTCCTGGAATTCCCGGCTCATTCCGATGCCATTGTCCCGGAAGATAAATTCATAACAGCCATATCCAAAGGTATGGGATCTCTTTTCATGAATCTCCATTTCAATATCTCCGCCCGGCGGTGTATATTTCACTGCATTCCCCAGGATATTCATGAATATCTGCTGCATTCTCATGGAATCACCAATCACATGCTCATGCTCCACATTCACAATCCGCACATTGAGGTTATGTCCCTTTTCCTCCATGGAAGGCCGGATCATGGTCACCAGATTTCCTATCAAATCCGAAAGGTTGATTTCTTCCTCTACCAGATCGATTTTTCCGGATTCTATCTTGCTCATATCCAGAACTTCATTGATGAGAGACAAAAGATGACGGCTGGAAATCGTTATTTTCCCCAGACAGTCAGCAACCCGCTCCTTATCCTCCAGATACCGCCCCGCAATCGCCGTCATTCCGATAATGGCATTCATTGGAGTTCTGATATCATGGCTCATCCTTGACATAAAATCGCTCTTTGCTGCATTGGCATGATTGGCCGCCTCACAGGCTTCCCTTAAGGCCTGCTGTTCTCTTTCTTCCTTCAGCTTAATCTCTGTTACATCCTGCGCCACATACAAGGCCCGCTTCGGACGTCCGTCCTCCGCTGTTTCAGACAGCACTACGGTTGCACGTGTCCAGGCTCTTCGGGCGTCAGCCCCCGGTACCATCCGGTATTCAAAGGCAATCAGGGAATGTTCCCGGCTCAGAGTCCGAAGCAGATTTTCATAATTCATATTTTCCAAAAAGCTTTCCCTGTCATCCGGATGAACAAAATTCCGGGCATACATCTGAATTCCCTGAGAATAGCTCCTCTCATCTCCCAGAATGTTTCCGACCTCTTCCTTCTGCATCACAGCCCGGAACAGATCCTTTTCCAGATTTACATAATAAGTAGCAAAAAACATACTGCTTAAACTGTTGATAATCGCAGCTTTTTCCTGCAAATCTCTGCGTGCATGTTCCTCGGCCAGCTTTTCTGCCGTGATATCCCGGCCCAGTATATTTACTGTAGTCTTTTTCCCCTGCCGTATATACAGCACATGTTCCTCCAGCCACAGCACCGGCTTTCCCCTGTGGCGGTACCGACAGATGATCTCCCGGAAGTCCTGCACTTCCTCTGCATTCTTTCTCAGATTCTCCAGCAAAAAGGTCTCGCGGAATTTTTCCTTATCTTCTTTTGCAACGGACTCTTCCAGCGCCTTTCGAATATAGTAGTCATAATCACCCTCCAGACGTCTGCCGGGGCTTTCTTCCCCCAGATAAATCCTCTCACATATCCCGGTTTCCAGATCCACGGTGTTCATAATACTGTATCTGGATTTGATGATAGCTGCCATCCGCCTGTCATTCTGTGTACGTTCCATCTCCTCTCTGGCCTGTTCATCCACATCCTGAAAAGCCAGAATCACATAACCGCCAGGCTTTTTTCTGTCCTTGAAAAAGGCGGATACCCTTATATAATGCCATTCCTCATGCAGCAGGCCGCGGTACACAAAGGTCCGTTTCTTTTCTCCGTTCTCCCATGCCTGTCTCATCGCATCCAGGGAATACAAGCTCCGAAACTCATGCTGATCGTCTGCGGCAATATAAAGCTTCTCCATGCCGCTCAGCATATCTTCCCATAAGAAGATGTCATGTTTCATAATACTGCGGACCGTGGGGGTAGTGCGAACCATATTTACACCGCCGCTCTGCAGATCAATTACATAAATTCCGAAGTTCATCTCTCCTAATGAGTTGATAATCTCCTGATTGCGGATATTGACCTCTTCCCGCTCCAGACCGTCTCTGAACAGATCATGAACATCCTTTACATAGATCATAACCTTTTGATTTTCATCGGTGTAATCAAAATCCGGAACGATTTCCAGAGTATGCCATTTAAACCGTGTTCCGGACCTGCGCCGGTAAATGCAGTTTAATGTTTTTCCCTCACTTTTCAAAGCCTCTCTCAGCCGTTCTATCTGCACGAATTTCTGATACCGCTCGGCATCCTCTTCGTAAATGTAACCATTTTTTACAACACCTTCAAACCATTTGGAAAGAGAGGACAGATACCCTTTCATATCCTGGATTTCTCTCTCTTCTGCTTTCACAACGTTAAAGGTATCTGTGGTCAGATTCCCCTGCAGCACTTTATAATATGCATAGTTCGCCACCTCTGCATAGGGGGTAACTGCGATCATAAAGGCGGGAATCCTGTCCTCCCAGAGAAGCCGTGTCGCTGTGATCTCTACTGCCTTGCCAAAGGGAGTGTCATAATTGACCGAACGCGCTTCTTTTCGGTCTTCTATATGAGTCAAAGGACAGTTGGAACAGATGCCTTTCCAGATCTCATGGCAGATCATACCTCTTCTGATGTCCGGAGCAACCTCTTTTACCCGTTTATTATAATATAAAACTTCATGGTTATCTTCCCGTATTACATAAACTCCGATCATCTGGAGTGAATCCAGCATCATTTCGTATTCTTTTATTCCCATGCTCATACCCCCATATTGATCGCCATATTTAAAAACAGCTGTATTGTTTCTATTATATCACTATGCACCGGGCGGCACAAGAAATAGGGGTTCTGATTTTTCTGAAATTTCCCACGCTGATCCCTTCTGCTGAAAATATGCACAAAAAATGCGGTCCTATCCGCAGTAATATTTGACAAAAATATATTTTTTCATAAAATCACTTACAAAAAGTAAATTTTATTGATAAAATATAAATATAAAGAGCTGTATTTCATGCAGTTGAAAATAAAGAAGGATGGTTATATCTATGAAACGAATCAAAGCCGCTTGTCTGATTCAGACAATCCAATTCTCATCAAAAGACGACGTTCCCAGTGATTATGCAAAGAGACTGATTCAGGAAGAAGTCAAAAAATATAAAAGCGGTCTGGAAAAGAACCGCACCCAATACCGGATTTTATCCGAAGAAACAAAGGAAGACGGTTCTATTGTTATCGAGATTAAAAAGCAGTACAACACCTCCCCCTGCGGAAAATATATGGATTAAATATCTTTGATGGCAGGAAACGGGCCATACATAAATTGACTTTTTCACCGCATATGCTAAAATAAAATACAGCAGACATCTACTGCCATCAAAAGAAATATTAACCAAAATAAGGGAGGATCCGATATGTTAGATGCTAAGGTTGCAGAGCTTTTAAATCTTCAGATTAACAAAGAATTTTATTCCGCCTATCTCTATTTAGACTTCTCCAATTACTATACGGAGCAGGGACTGGACGGATTTGCCAACTGGTACAAAATTCAGGCCCAGGAAGAGCGCGATCACGCCATGCTTTTTATGCAGTATCTTCAGAATAACGGCTGCAAGGTTACTCTGGAGGCCATCGAAAAGCCGGATAAGACGCTGGATTCCTTCCAGGCACCTCTTAACGCAGGCTATGAGCATGAACAGTATGTTACCAGCTTAATTCATACCATTTATGATGCTGCCAGTGAGGTTAAGGATTTCAGAACCATGCAGTTCTTAGACTGGTTTGTTAAGGAGCAGGGCGAGGAGGAGACCAACGCAGAAGGTCTTATCAAGAAATATCAGCTTTTCGGCTCCGATCCCAGAGCTCTTTATATGCTGGATAATGAGCTGGCTGCAAGAGTATATTCCGCACCGTCTCTCGTCCTGTAAATACTGAATCAGAAAACATTTTTCACGCTTTCCTATTTTTTAGGGGAGTGCTGCCGCCCTGCGCGGAAAGGAACCCTTTCCTTCACCCGCGGAGGCTGCAGCACTCCCCTTTACTCTTCTATCCGCTCCACCCGAAACACATTCAGCGTATCCCTGTACTCATCATTCCTTTAGGCAGCTTTTCTCGTTTTTCTTCCAGGACTTATTTTATTTTCACAGCGGTCCCATAAGCCATCACTTCCGCAGCTCCCTGCATAACCGACGCAGAGGCATAACGAATATTCACGACAGCGTCGGCTCCCAGACCTTCTGCCTCCTCCACCATGCGCTGGGTTGCCAGAGTTCTGGCCTCATTCATCATTTCTGTATAGGCCCTAAGCTCTCCCCCTACCAATGTCTTAAAGCTCTGAGTGATATCCTTTCCCAGATTTTTGGACTGAATTGTACTCCCCTTCACCAGGCCCAGCATCTCCAGTTCTTTTCCGCTAATATAATCCGTATTCACTAAAATCATTCTCTTTCCTCCTTGCTGACTCTATAATGGAGCTATGGTATCACCTCACTGCTCTGCACCGCTCCTTTTAAAGTAATAGCTGTTTCTGAAATTCCTCTATGGATTTTGTCCCCGCCGCTTTCTTTAACCAGTCTTTCAAGGTATCTGTATTGGATTCCTGAGTGATTTTTTGTAACAACTCCTCCGGAATCGGTCCTAATTCGGACAGCAAATCCAAAACAGATTCTTGATGAGCTAATATCCTGCCCTCTTCTCATCCGCGTTCAATGCCTATCGATAAAATACTCATTCTCACAGCCTCCCATTCTTCTGACTGCTTTACTTCCCCTACTACTTCGGCAAGCTTCAAAATACGCGGATCCTTTGTCTGGACCTCCGGATTATCCAGACGGCTGTTCTTCATGAAGTCACTTAAGTTAATTCTCTTTCTTCCGGCAAAACTGCATCGTGTTCCATCTGCGTCATAAAATCCACCTTCCTTTGTGTGTTCCAAGAAGGCTGTCTGCCTCCCTGCTGTCGTGTTCTGGTAATAAGCAAGGAGTTTCAGACGGCTGCTAAACAGCCATAGATAAAAGAATCATAGAATTTTGAAATCTTGCTTGAGGTTATTATAGCACAGGGGATTTTTTTATACAATAGGGGATCCAGCGGCCTCCCTATCTCAGCCTGCCGTACTCCTCTGCATCCACCGCTTCACACCACTCCGTGGACGCGCCTTCCTTCGGAACCTCGATTGACACATGCTGGAACCAGCTATCCTGCGCAGCGCCATGCCAATGCTTCACCTCCGGCGGAATATTTACAACATCACCGGGGTAAAACTCCCGTGCAGGCTTTCCCCATTCCCGGTACCAGCCTCTGCCTCCGGTAACAAGTAAAATCTGGCCGCCTATATGGTGAATATGCCATTCGTTAATCGTTGATCTTGCGAATGTTACATTTGCCGTAACAACCCTTTCCGTCGTTAACATGTTCAAGTAACACTCCCCCGTAAAATATTTTGCAAAGGCGGTATTTTCTTCACCGATATCAAATACAGCACCGGGACCTAAATCTTTTTTCATCTGCTCCATATCCATAGTACATTTCCCCATCCTTTCATCCAGTTTCAAATCGATACCTTATGGAGGGATTTTACCATCATCTCCTATGATATTGAAGTTTCAAAAGGTTCACGGCGTATTAACTTTTAATTGATACGTCTTTTCCGGGAATTTTCACTCTGAACAGGAGTTAACACCATTCTTCCTCCAAAATTAAAGATAAAAAAACCAATAAGGATAATCCCGCCGCCGCATAATGTCGCATGATCCGGTACTTCCCCGGCAATCAGGAATCCGAGAACGCTTGTCAAAAAGGGGGTGACAAACATATAGTTGCTGACCTGTGATGTTTGCTTTCCCTTAGAAAATGCTATCGCCCACGAAACATATGCAACGGCACTTGAACAAACTCCTAAAACAGCAAGATAAAAATACTGAATAGCCGGGGCGCCGGAAGCCTCCCGCAGGGAGGCCGGTGCAAAAATTGTCAATAGGAACGTTCCAAAGAAAATGCTGTATGTGGAAGTCTGTAAGGCGGTATAGGTTTTTGTCAGCCGCCGTTGGATAAGATTATAGACGCTTAAAGACAGCGCTGCGAGGAATAGCCAGAAAAGCCCCGCATTGACAGAGAATACACCATTCATCAAGGTGAGAACCATAACGCCGAGCAATTCAATCAGGATTGCCGCCCACTGAAAGGTCCGCAGTTTTTCCCGGTAGACAAATCTCGCCATCAGGGCTGTCATGACCGGAACAGTGGCGATAATAACGCTTCCCGTGGCCGCAGTTACAGCGGCCTGTCCCTGATTGAACGCAATCATATATAAGAAAAATCCAACTCCGCCTGAGACAAAAAACCATGGGAGATCAGCCCGGCGCGGCAGCTGCATTTTTGTTAAGACCGCGGCAATTAGTAAGGTGCAGGATGCGACCAAGTAACGTAAAAAGCCTAACGAGAAGGCAGAAAAATATTGAAGTGTCAGCCGTGTTAGAACATAAGCCAGCGACCAAAAGAAAATGGTAACAATGGCATAAGAGTGAAAACTGTTTTTGAAATTCATAACATTGCCTTTCCATCCTGGAATTGATTTCGTCATTCGCTCAATTATCGAGTATTTCCGCACCCCTGCACAACATATTTCCAGGTTGTCAGCCCGGATAAGGTCACCGGTCCACGGATGTGGAGTTTTTGTGTTGAGATTCCAACTTCCATCCCAAGGCCAAGCGATTCGCTGTCCGTAAAGCGCGGGGAAGCGTTCGTATAAACAACACCGGCATCCACCCTATTGGAAAACTGCGCCGCTGCTTCCGAATCATTGGTGACAATAGCTTCCGAATGGCCGCTTCCATAATGCTTTATGTGCTCAACGGCCTGCTCAATGTCAGAAACAATCCTGACATCCAAAATCAGGTCATTCGCTTCGGAGGCATATTCCTGTTCTGAAATCGGCTGTATCACGGACGAAATCCGGCAGCTATCCGGACAGCCATGCAGGGATACACCTTCCTGGAACAGCCGGGCGGCCAGCTTCGGCAAAAAGGAGTCTGCAATTTCATAGTGAATCAAGGCAGTCTCAACACTGTTGCAGAGAAGCGGCTTTGATTTTGCTGTTGCGATAATTTCAAGCGCCATGTCCTCGTCTGCAGCTTTGTCCACATATACATGGCAGTTGCCGGGCCCCAAACAGAGCCACGGTATTTTCGCAACTTCCCGTACCAAGGTAATAAGCCGCTGACTTCCCCGCGCCAACACAAGATCAAGGGAGCGGCTCTCCAGTAATCGGCAAAGGGCATCTTCACTGCAATCTTCCAGAAGCTGTACTGCTTTTACGGGCAGACCGCATTCCGTCAATGCGTTCTGCGCCAGGGAGACAATGGCCCGGTTCGTTTCCAGCATTTCCGACCCGCTGCGCAAAATACAACTGTTTCCGGTTCTTAAACACATCGCCATGATATCAAAGGTTGCGGTGGGACGTGTTTCATAAACCGCCGCGACTGCGCCGATAGGGACTTTTTTTCTGGCAGCCGTCATGTGATTGGGTAAGTTCCATGACTGTTCACAAACATTCACAATCTCAGATTGCCCTGCCAACTGCCGCATCCGCTCAATCGCCTCATCGAACGAAGCAGGCGTTAGTGCCAATCTCTGCAATCGCAGAGAAGATAATCCATTCGCCTCCGCCAACTTCAAATCGTTTCTGTTTTGTCCCAAAATAAACGCTTTCTTCTCAGATAACTTCTGGCAAACTGCGGACAATATGTCAGCAATTTGTTTGTCTGACATCATATACAGTGATTCTGCCGCCTGTTTTGCGCTCTTTCTAAGCTGTTGCATTGTGCTCCTCCTTTTGATTTACCCTTCTTCCAGCAGCTTGTCGAGCCCCTGCCGTAAATCCTCCAGGATATCCCGGGGATCTTCCAGACCCACGGAAAGGCGGACTAACCCCGCCGGGATTCCGGCCTCTGCCAATTCTTGATCCGAATAAGGAGAATGGGACATCGAAGCAGGATGCTCAATCAAGGTTTCCGCATCACCCAGGCTCACCGCCAGCAGGCAGAATTTCAGCGAATTCAGTAGTTTGGCGCCTGCCAAGCGTCCTCCCTTTAATTCAAAGGAAACCATTCCGCCGAAACGGCGCATTTGTTTTTTGGCCAATTCGTGGCCCGGATGCCCTGGCAGACCGGGATAATAGACCTTTTCCACTGCGGGATGGAAAGCTAATAGGCGCGCCGCCTGTTCAGCAGTGCTGCAGTGCTGTTCCATGCGTAACGGAAATGTCTGTAAACCGCGCAGAACGAAATAGGCTTCAAAGGGTCCAAGTACTGCGCCGGTCATCGTCTTGAGACCGCGGCGGCGAACCTGCTCCATCAGCGCGCCGGAACCAATCACTGCCCCGGCAATCACATCTCCATGCCCATTGAGATATTTTGTCAGTGAATGAAGTACAATATCACAGCCTAAGAACAGCGGGCGCTGCAAATAGGGGGTGGCAATGGTGTTGTCCACAGCGACCAGGATTTCGGAGCAATACTGATGCGCCCGGCGGGCAATCTCCCGCAGATCCGTGATTTTCAGGGTCGGGTTTGCAGGCGTTTCCATATAGACCATCGCAGTGTTTTCCCGCAGAGCGTGATTCAGATTGTCCGGTACAGATAGATCAATAAATTCTACATCCACTCCGAATTCCTTTGCTCCTTCTGTAAGAAGCTCATATGTACCGCCGTAGAGGGTACAGTCCGCGATCAGGTGACTTCCCGGCTTGCAGAAAGTCCAAACCGCCGCCGCAATCGCTCCCATACCGGAGCTGGTTACCACAGCCGCTTCTCCGCCTTCCAGCAGGGCCAGCCGTTCCTCCAATGCTGTCAGCGTAGGGTTACCCATCCGAGAATAGTAATATCCAGGCTGTTCGCCGGAAAAACGCATGGCACCAGACTCGCAGGTAGGGACAGCGAAGGTAGATGTCTGATAGATAGGGGTGGCTACGGAACCATAGGTCTGATCCGTGAGGCGCGTGCCGCGGATCGCGGCAGTGGAATAGTGGATAGCTTCTGCATGGTTACATTGACTTGTCATAGGAATCCCTCCATTTTTTATTTGACTTTCTTGTGGCTTTACTATATCATAATCTTATGATTCGAAAAAGCAGAATTAATCGAATAATAAATTCAAATAATTCGAATCTATGTTGAGATTCCGTATTTTTTGCGGATAGTTAGACTTCAGATAGGGGGAACGTATGGATATACGAGAATTGATTACCTTTACAAAAATTGTTCAGACGGGGACTTTTGCAAAAGCGGCAGAGGCCCTCAACTACGCACCTTCTACCGTAACTGCCCAGATCAAATCGCTGGAAAAGGAATTTGGTGTGCTGTTTGAACGAAATGCGTTTGGTGTGTCCTTGACACCAAGGGGACAGGCCATTTTACCCTTCGCAAACCAGATTTTAGAGATTAACACCTCCATGCAGGAAATCGTCCAGGATGAGACAAAAATTTGCGGCCCCCTTCGGGTAGGCAGCGTAGAAACCCTCTGTGTCCATGTGTTGCCGTATGTGATCCGGCATTTTCAAAAGTATTATCCAAGCGTGGAATTTTCTGTTGAAATAGGATCCAGCAGGGAATTACACAAGCTGCTCCTGTCGAATCAGGTGGATCTTATTTTAACGTTAGAGGAGCCGCAAAACTCAGATATGTTTTGTTGTGGCTGGTCCAGACAAGAGGACATTATTGCTGTCGTCTCTGAAAACCACCCATTGGCAAAAGAAGCGATCTGCGAACCGGCGGAGCTGATTCAGTATCCTCTTGTTCTATCTGAAAAAGGATGCAGTTACCGGCAGTATTTATTGTCCTGGTTTCAAATGGAGCATTTACAGCCAAATGTCTTTTTGGAAGTCGGAAACACTGAAATGATAAAAAATTTTATTCTGTCCGGATTTGCGGTTGGATATTTACCGCGCTTTGCAATCCGCCAGGAGATCCAAGAACGGAAAATTGTTCCTCTGTCGGTCAAAAATCTAAATGCTTCTATGGCCAGTCAGCTTCTATATCTGAAAGACACACCATTGACACCTGCCATGAAGAAAATGATTTCTACTCTGCGTGATGAAGCGTAAACAGGGAGCTGGCAATATCATTCCGGATGGATTTTTTTCTATTTCCTATTCTTTCCGAAGCCAACTCCGAATCTCCCCTTCGGAGCGGGAGACGGAGGCCCCATGAATTGCCAGCCCTTTTTTCACTGCCGCTCCGGGGCATAAACGCCGGATATCCTTCTCGCTGCTTCCTTCATGGGGGCAAAAGGGAACAATGGTCTTGCCCGTAAAATCAAAATGCTCCAGAAAGGTGAAGACAGCCATCGGCTCCAGCTTAAAAAACTCTGCACCTGTACATTCCTGAATCATTTTCGCCGCCAATTCTGTGTTTCCAATCGGCAGATCCCGAATGGTCCCATTCACATAGTTCCCGTCTCTTCCGGCCTGCCACGCCTCCCGGTGTTTCACACCTTCTGCGTGGGAACCTCCATCTTAAATCCATGCAAACCATTCATGGACCTATGGTATCAGGTCAATAAAAATCCCCCCGGCTACAAGCTGCACGTTGTGCCCTTTGAGGATGATCACAAGGGCATTCTGTCGGAAATCTCTGCCCTGGGGGAAAAATTCGACATTCTGGTGGGTGTCTGCGATTCGGAACAGTGGCTGAACCGCTGCAATTTTTTGCAGATCGGGACATGCGCCCACTGCTGCGCTGCGTCCAAACGCGCCATGTTATGATAACCTTAGACTGCTGGAAGGACGTTCATCCGGAGCTGGTCACAATACCGGTGGAATGGGATTACCCCATCCCATACGGGCTTCTGTACTCTAAGGCCCCACAGACGATATTGTAAGATTTTTAAAGATCGTCGAACGTCAGACACGATGAAACGAAACTCAACCGCGATGCATATTTTCCTTCAGCTCCCGGTTCGCCTTCTCCACATTCATCACCGACATGATGCAGGTCATCACCAGTGCAATGGCCATCGGCGCCCACAGATACATCACATACAGCATATGGATGCATTCCGCCGACTGAATCGCCGCCTTGCCGTTAAAGCCGCTGAATTCCAACAGCCATCCGGTAATGGCGATTCCCAGGCCGCCGCCCAGCTTCACACCCAGGGAGGTGCAGGAATACATGGTTCCGTCCACCCGTTTGTGCTTCGTTAAATAGGTGTATTCCGAGCAGTTAGCAATCACTGCATTCACATCCCCCTGCCAGGGGCCCATGCCGAAGGCGGCGATGGCGGTGAAGAACAGCATCAGCGGTACGCTCCCTAAGTAAGCAGCAAATACCACCAGGCCGCGTCCCACCGTGCCCACCAGATAGCCCACCAGGTTCAGCTTATAAAGTCCCTTCCATCTTGCCACCAGAGACGGCGTGAGCACCAACGCGATGATCAGCGGAATATTGATGGCCCAGGAAAATACCGGATACAGGTTCTCATTTAAGAGGACATAGGTCATATAGTAAATTCCCATATTCAGCATAGCCGTGTAGATCTGCTGGAGGATGTAGGCGGCGCAGATCATGATATAAAACTTATTGGAAAACAGAAGCTTTGCCGCCTCCAGAAGCGTGTACTTTTCGTCCACGGTGCTGCCGGATTCATTTAACTCCTCCTCCGGAAGCTCCTTCACCGACAAAACAGAGATGGTATTGACCACCAGACCGATGACCGCATAGATCACAGCCACCGTTCTCCAGCCTGAGGCCCCGCCGCCCAGGGCTGCCACAAACCGGATGGTGACGGACTGAATCAGAAGGCTGGTGGAAAAGGCAAAGATAAACCGACAGGAGCCCATCTCCACCCGCTCTCTGCTGTTCTTGGTCACCAGAGCCGTCAGCGCAGAGTAGGCAATATTATTGGCCGTGTAGAATACGGCGTTTAACAGGGTGTAGGCAAGGAAAAACCAGGCGTACTGGGCCGTCTCTCCCCAGCTCATGGGAACCGCAAAAATTGCGGCCAGAGTCACGGCACACCCGATATAGCCGTACAGCATCCAGGGCCTTGCTTTTCCCATCCGGCTCCTCGTCTTATCAATCATCGAGCCGAAGAAGACATCGGTGATGCCGTCAAACAGCTTGGACACCGCAATCAGCGTTCCCACAATTCCTGCATTTAAGCCCACCGTATTGGTCAGGTAAATCATGACAAAGGACGATAAAAACGCATAGACCACATTTCCCGCGATATCCCCTGAACCGTACCCCACCTTGTTATACCATTTTAAATATTTCTTTTCTTCCATCTTTCCTTCTCCTATTTCTTCTGTGGAACCATTCTGATATGGAATTCAAACTTCTTCTCGTCCAGCCGGTACTGCGGGGCCAGAACCGGTCCGCAGCTATTGGAGCCGATGCCGCTCTGTGCATAATCCAGGCAGAGCACCGTCATTCCCTCGGGAATCAGCTCATAATTGTGTTTTTTTCGGGTCAGCTCCTCCTGAGAATAGGGAGAGGCGTTAAAGGAGAATTCTCCGTCCCCAAATACAGAGAAGCTCTGACCGTTTCCCTCCGCCGTCACATAGGAGCAGCCCCAGTGGCTGCCGTTTTCCTGCGGTCTGATATAATCCTCGTGAAGCTCCTCCACCCGGGCGGAGTAGATTCCGTAGCTGGCGGCCCTGTGCTTATCACAGTAGCTCTCCATGGGCCCCATTCCGCAATAGGTCACCCGATCCATCTCCGGATTTAAGAACAGGCGGAGGCCAAACCGGGGAAGCATGGGAAATTCCGGCTGCCGCGTGACCGCCATGGAAAGCTCGATCTCCCCATCGGTATCCACCGTCCAGACCGTATCCATGAGAAGGATCTTCTGGACAGCCTCCGCTGCCAGGGACATCCGGCAGTGAATACGGATGCCTGCCGTACACGGCTTAACCGTCACCTCATAAGCCCGTGCATACGCCCTGTCGTATCCGGCCCGGTACCATTCCGACTTAATATACATATCGTTGTCCGTGGGAGCTCTCCAGATATTGACCTCCATGGGCCGCTCCAGAAGCCTTCTTCCTCCCCGCTCCAGATCGGTAAATAACCCGGTCCGCTTGTCCAGGCAGTAGGAAAAGCCCTCTCCCGTCAGGCGAAGGGATGCGTCATCCTCCTCTACTTCCATCTCCGGGAATCTCTCTATTCCACCGTCCCGGCCCCCTGCAAACGCCTGCACCGCCGTCTGATTCCTTCCATCCGAATTTTCTAGGGGAAGCTCATCAAAGCCCAGGAGATGCCCGGCCGGAACCAGCGTCCCCTCCTGCTCTGTATAATAATAGATTTTCAGAAACGCCTTTCCTTTTTCCGGCACCCGGATGGGAAGGGGCACGGTGCCCGACTGTCCCGGCTCCAGATTCAGAGGCTCTAGGCTTCCCGTCTGCAGGATATGGCCGTCACAGGTCACCTCATAGGTGACGGCCATCCAGTCCTTTGTATTGGTAAAATCAAGATAGCTTCGGAAGGTCACCGCACCCTTTCCTTCGTCAAATTTCTCTGCCCTTACCGGCCGGTACACATTCTTATACTCCAGAAGCCCCGTGTGGGGCCGGCGATCCGGATAGACCAGGCCGTCCACACAGAAATTGCCGTCATGGATCTCCTCCCCGTGATCCCCGCCGTAGGAATAGATCGTTCTCCCATCTCCGGCCCGTCCATGGGCGATGGCATGATCACACCATTCCCAGACAAAACCGCCGCACAGGATCTCATAAGTCTTAAACATCTGGAAATAGTCCTCCAGATCGCCCGGCCCATTTCCCATGGAATGGCAGTATTCAATCAGGAGAAACGGCTTGTCCGGATTCCCCTCCAGATATTCTCTCATCTCCTCCAGAGAGGGGTACATCCGGCTGAAGAGATCCAGATTGGAAAAATCATATTTCCGCTTCGTTCCGTGATATCTGGCGCTCTCGAAATGGGTCAGACGGGTGGGATCAAACTCCTTGGTCCATTTCAGGGCTTCCTCTATCGTACAGCCATAGGCGCATTCATTTCCCATGGACCAGATCACGACAGAGGGACGGTTCTTCTCCCTCTCGACGCACCGTCTGACCCGATCCAGTGTTGCTTCAAGAAAGGCCGGGTTATCAGAGATCGCCTCATTCCAGCGCCGGCTTTTATTTTCAAAATCATCGTTCTCGTAATAAATCTCGCAGGGACCGTGGCTCTCGTTATCCGCCTCCGCCACCACATAAAAGCCGTACTGGTCACAGAGCTGGTAAAAATACGGGGCATTGGGATAATGACTGGACCGGATGGCATTAAAATTATGCTGCTTCATCATCTGCAAATCCCGCTTCATCTGTTCCATCCCAATCACAGCCCCCGTCTCCGGATCAAAATCATGGCGGTTGACTCCATGGAATACGATCGGCACTCCGTTCAGGCAGACCCGGCAGTCCTCCACATGAATCTCGCGGATTCCGACCCGGTCCGTGATCACCTCCTGCTCCGTCTCCAGAACCAGGGTATACAGATAGGGGTGCTCCGCATTCCAAAGAATTGGATGCACGATTTCCAGCTCAGCCAAGTATTTCTCCCCAGCAGCGCCGCCGTCCACTCGTAGATTAATCGCTTCCTTCGCGATCCTCCTTCCTTCCCCATCGTACAGGGAAATCCGGGTCGGTACCGCCCGGCCCTCCCGGTAGGTCAGATCCACATGGACCAGGGCCCGTTCTTTGGTATGCTCCGTCTTAATAAAATAATCCCAGATGCCGTGCTTGGGGCGCAGCAAGAGATAAACGTCCCGGAAAATCCCGCTCACCCGGAACTTATCCTGATCCTCTAAGTAGCTTCCGTCACACCATTTCAGGACCAGCACCGCCAGCCGGTTTCTTCCCTCCAGCAAGAACTCCGTCACATCAAATTCGCTGGCTGCATGAGAGACCTGGCTGTATCCGACATACCTGCCATTCATCCACACATAAAAGCAGGAATCCACGCCCTCAAAATTCAGATACGCCTCCGGCGTCTCTTCGCACCTGTGATATTCAAACTCATGTACATACGCGCCGCAGGGATTGTCCTGGGGGACAAACGGCGGATCAAAAGGAAATGGGTAGCGGATATTGGTATACTGGTGGGTGTCATATCCGGCATTCTGCCACACCCCCGGGACACGGATGGAAGCAAACCCGCTGATATCATATCCCATCTCATAAAATGGTTCCCGCAATTCATAGATGCTGTCAAAATACCGGAAGCTCCACTCCCCATTGAACAGCCGAAATCGGTCCGAATCCTCCCTGTGTTCTGTTAACGTATCCATCCTCCGAGACGCGGGAATATAATAACTCCGGTCCGGCAGCCGGTTCTCGTGCAGAACCTGAAGGTTTTCATAATGCTTTGGAACAATCACCTTTCACAACCTCCTGTTTTCTTGTTATCCTGATTATATCCTTTCCCTTTTCAAAAACCCATAAACTGCATTAGACAGAATATGCACAAAATGATATAATTTTTAATAATATATCCTCAAAAATCTATGCACAATAGAAGCATCTGGAAACTTGCACAATTTCTATCTGTTAATTTTGTATATTTTCACCAGGAGGTGATGATGTATGTATATGGATTCTGCCTACTGGCACAATTCCATGGTTGACTTCAAAGATAAAAAGCATCCCCTGTTCGTGGGAAGCTGCGGCACCTATCATCTGTTTACCGTTCCCAAACTCCCCACCCACCGTCCCCGCGGCCGGCTGGACTATCAGATCCTGTATGTGGCCTCCGGAAAGGCGCATTTCTACTTTCAGGGAGTGGAGGAAATCGTAACCGCCGGAAATATGGTCGTCTACCGGCCCAAGGAAGAGCAGAAATATTATTACTATGGCGTAGATCAGACGGAGGTATACTGGGTTCATTTTACCGGCAGCAATGTCAAAAACATCCTCCGGAGATACGGAATCACCGATGACATGCATGTCATCCACACCGGAACCTCCTTAGAATACAAGCGCCTTTTCACCATGATGATCCGGGAGCTGAAATTCTGTCGGGAAAATTATGAACAGCTCCTGATTCATTATCTCTATGAGCTGCTCATCATGATCCAGCGTCAGATTCTCGCCAAGCCCAGGGAAAAAAGCCATTTCCTGGCCGCGGAAATGGACGAGGCGGTGCGGTATTTTCATGAAAACTACAATAAACCCATCAGCATTGAGAAATATGCCGCCTCCCACAGCATGAGCGTCAGCTGGTTTATCCGCAACTTCAAGGAATACACCAATTCCACCCCGGCCCAGTATATCCTTTCTCTGCGGATGTCCAACGCCCGGACTCTGTTGGAGACTACCACCTACAATATTTCCGAGATCTCCAATCTGATCGGGTATGATAATCCGCTGTACTTCAGCCGGATCTTTAAAAAGCAATGCGGGATGTCGCCGTCCGAGCTGCGGCGGCAGATGTGAGCCCTCTGACAAAAAGTCCCTCTCATCAAAGTACAAGAGGGACTTTTTTTAACCTGTTTTCATCACAGTCTGTCTTTTATTTATTTCACACAGCTTAATATTTTCCCGCAGATTCCTTTACACCTGCATACAATGGAATGCCTCATCACGCGGAAAATTCCCCACATGCCGGATTCCACATCCCAGGCAAAGCTTCCCGAGCGATATAGATAATCTCCGGGACATGCCGCTCCGTCTTTCAGCTCCATATCGAACCGGTTTCCCACGCTGATTCCGCCCTGCAGCGGAATCACTCTGGAGAATGCATCCTCCGGCTGTTCCTTCCACACATGTCCATGCACGGCCAGAGAAAGATTTCTGGGCTTATCCGCCGGCATCATCGTCCGGAAAATCACCCGGTCACCGGGATAAGCCTTCCAGACAGGGGTGGCCGGATCTCCGTGCACCTTGCTGCTGAATACCTTCCAGATTCTTGCATCCTCCTGCAGGCGGTTCGCAAACCGCTCCGAATGATAGTTATATCCTTTCTCTCCCGTATCCTCGGCATCGACGATTTCTTCACTGCCTGCAGCCGCCGTCTGAACCAGATTGCCATCCTTATCCAAAAGCCGGATTCCGTTTTGTATAAACAGAACATATTCCCGGAAGCTCTCTATCCCCGGCGCGGTTATCACTGCCTGCTCCGCAAAGGGGTTTTCCTTTTTCGTAAAATTCTCATACCACTTGGCGCCTGCCGGCTCCACAATCACGGCTCCGAACAAGCCATGGTACCTGTGATTGCGCATGTCCCCGAAGGACTGTAAAATACAGGCGCCGTATTCCCGGTCTGCATACCAGAGATACCGCTTGCTCTCGCCGATTCCGACCGTCTGCTCCTTGCTGTTATATCCCACATTGATTCCCGAATCATTCACCGGATCATACCGCAGAAACTGCGGGTTTAAGGAAACCCGCGAAGACGGCTTATGGGGCATATCCAGCGGAACCCTGGGGTACTCATGATAAGGAATCGGTTCGTCCGGATTCCATACATTATGAAGCGTAACCTCCAACCAATCGCCCACATTAGCACGCAGAATCAACGGCTTGGGCGTATAGTTTCCGCAGAGTGCCAGATCCACATCCTCCAGGGGGACAAAAATCAGCCCGTCCGGATCATGGTCTCCATACCGGTTATAGATCAGTCTGGTCTGAATGGCCGCAATCTCATACCGTCTTATCACATCATCCTTTCTCGGGCAGGGCGGAAGGGGACATATCCTGTCCTTTCCCTGGCAGAGCGGCTTTAAGCAATCCTGATACCTATCATACGCGCGGATAATTCCCCACAGCCCCAGCCATGCATCATCGATTCCTCCGAAGTAATACAGATAATCTCCGGCCTGGTACGGCTCTTTTACATTCAGATTAAATACCTCTGAAACGCCGATGGTCTGGGAAGCGGCCAGGGGCGACTTTTCATCCGCCACCTCCTTTCTCCATGACATTCCTGTAATATTCAGTACGTGCTGTTCTTCGTGCGCTCCATCAATCAGTCGGATCATCAGCTCATCGCCCGGATAAGTCTCCAAAATAGGAGTGGCCGGATCTCCATGCACATGGGAGCTGAAGATATAGGCCGGATCCTCTTTCCGTTTCAGCCGTTCTCTCATGGGCTCCGCACGGTAATTGATTCCCATCACCCCCGGATCATCGTGGGAACCGGGATCCTCCGGCGCATTTAACGGCTTTCCCTTCTTGTCAAACAAAAAGGCGAAATCATGAACAAACAGGGCAAATTCCCGGAAGGACGATCCATCCCTTCTTTTTATGACCGCCTGGGTACCAAACGTAAGCGGCTCCCCGTTTCGTATATTATGGAAGGTCGCTCCCGCCTCCTCGATCATCAGAGCACCGAACACGCCGTGCAGCTGATGAGAGTCGGCAAACAGATGGTCATGGAAAAATATCGTCCGCAGCTCCTCATTTGCAAAAAAGCGCTCCACCAATGTCTCATATTTCCTCGCCCCGGCAATATTATTCCAGCCGTTGGCCGCCCCATCGGCAGTAATGGTATCAAATTTCACCAGGTGTACATGGTGCCCCACAATATCCGTTCTGGTCCTAAGCTGGAACGCATTGGCCTCCAGGTAATCCGGCAGCAGGTTCGTTGTGCGCAGCTCGATGCAGTCTCCTGTATTGGCACGGATCACCAACGGCTCCACCTGAATTTCCTGCGCCTCTACCTTTCGAATATAGGCCTCCAGGCCTCCGTGGCGCTCCAGCTCTTCCTTCAGGACAAAGAAACGCCCTTCCGGGTCATGCCAGCCGTATTGATTATAGGTGAGCTTTGCCTGAACAATTGCAATTTCAAATACTTTCACATTATCGCAGTTCTTCCGGCACGGGCACCTGCTGCAATCTTCCTTTTTCTCACATGCTTCAGATACATCGCAGGATTCCGCAGAAGTGCCGCATTTCTCACATCCCTGCTGTCCGGTGCAGGTTCCCTCCGTGTGGCAGGGGCAGGTATCTGTATACAGGGCTCCGGGCACTGCATTCTCCACAAAATTCGCCTTCTCCAGAGGAGTCGGACACACGGTAGGCTTCCCTTCTGTATCCAATACCCCACAGGGCGGCTGACGGGGAGGCTCGCCTGTTTTCCCGCAGATAAAGTTCGGATATCCCGGATGAAGCTCATCCTTTTTCGGCGGTCTCGGCCTGTCTTTCAGGGGGCAAAGCGGAGGCACCAAAGTCCCGTCCGGCAATTTGCCGCTTCCGTCCTCCAGCCGGTCGTGAATTCTCCACAGCGTCCACATGCCCTCATGGAAATGAGGATACAGATGACAGTGGAAAATCACATCTCCGATTACCCGGTTTAAGCTTCCGGCCCCGTATAGAATATCCAGGGTATAACATTCTTGGGGGCTTATGGTAATGGAATCAAGAATCGTTGAAACCGGATTCTCCGCTTCCAGCTTCCACTGATGATTATGGAGATGAAATACATGTGTCTCCTTGATCCCTCCATGAATCAGTCTGATTTTCGCCGGATCTCCAACGTAGGCCCGCAGAATCGGCGGAGCCGGATCCCCGTACACCCAGGAGCTCATGGATATGTCCTCTCCGGAATCTGCCGGATCATGGGTGAGAGGCATTCGATTTCTCATGGGTTCCGACCGATAGCTGATTGCCGTTGTGGAGGAGGGGAGTCCCGTCCTATGATCCATCGGCGGATTCCCGTCTTTATCCAGAATTTCCAGCTCATCATGGAAGAATACGGAATACTCCCGAAAGGCCGGCTTCCCCGGCTGATAAATATCTGCCATCAGACCGCTCTCTATCTCTTCTCCGGTTTCGGGATGGAACCATTTCGCCTCCGGCGGTTCCACAATCACGGCTCCAAAAAGCCCATGGATATTCGTAGCCTCCTCGCTGCTTCTGGCATCCGCCATATCATGAAACAGAAAGACTCCTTCCGTATTTGCATACCAGGTATATACGATTGTATGATCTGTCGTGCTGTCCCGATTGAACCCTGTACTGGTACCGTCAGAATCCATCACATCATAAGCCAGACCCTGCACATGGATCGACAGCCTGCGGTCCAATTTATGAGAGAAACATATTTTTACAATATCCCCGAGATTCACACGAAGTACCAGCGGCTGCACCTCCTCATAGGGCTGGGGCGGCGTTTGATGGAATCGGCGCATTGCTTCTTCCTGTATTCTCTGTGAATCCTCTTCCAGTACATACAGAAGCCCGTTGGGATCATGATCTCCATATTTGTTATATACGATAGGAATCTGAATGGCTTCTATCTTAAAGTAACGAATTTTGTTTTCCGAACAATACTGAGACAATTCCATACCTTATCCCTCCCCACATCCTGATTCTCCCAAAATCCGAAGATAATGGTTTGCTTCCCGAAGCACATGATCTGCCAAAAGCGGCAGGATCACGGAACGAATCTTGCAGCCCGTAATTCCTTCGGCTCCAGCTGTTTTAAAATCACGGTACTTTTCCGTCGTTTCCAGCGTTTTTCTGGTCAACTCATCCATGGTCCGGCAGTCCTGCTTTTTGGCCTCCTCCAACAGACACCGGAAGTCGCCGGCAAAGGTATCAGCCGCCGCTATCAGCTCACATTCCGTCGGATCCAGAAGCCCCCGGATAAACTGTGCATGCTCCATCATAATCTGATTCCAGAAGGCCTCCACCGCCCTCAGATCTCTTGGGCACATACAGCCCTTTTGTTCAAGCTCCGCCACAATCTGCCGGTACAGCTTTGCCTCCCGGATAATGTGCTCAATCAGCAGCGGATAATTGGCCGTATACAAATTGCATGTCAGAACATTATGCAAAATATTCTCTTTCAATGCAATCAGCCCATTCAGCAGCCGCAGGATTTTCCGGTTTATCTCCCGTACCTGCTGTACAATTTCCATGTTTAAATCACATTGACAGCCGGCCTGCAGCCTTTTCTCCTCCTGCGTGATCTGAATATCGATCGGTATTCCCGTCAGCTTTTGTGTCTGCCGCTCTGCCATTTCCGTAAATTTCGTCACCGCTTCTTCCGAACAGAGAAGATCCTGCCCTACAATTCCATCGGCAAGGCATACCACCTCTGCAAGCTTCTCCTCAAACTGCTGCCGAAACCAATCTGCCTTTTCCTGATACTGCGTTTCTCCTGCCGGAAATCCGGCCAGAAGAAACAGTGCATGTTCCTTCATGATTCTTCCGAAAAATAGATGTGTTTCCAATGATGTCCTTACATAATTCTCCATAAACTCGCATACCTTATTATTTATATATTTGTTTTAGTATATGCAAATATCGTACAAGTTGCTTCTCTTCACGCCCTCGCCGAACAGAGCCCTGCATAAAAATGAAAAATGCTCTAAGTATGGCCTCATTCATCATAAGAAAAACTTTAGATGAAGAAGCTCCTTAGAGCATTTTTCGTCATTATGGTAAAAATAGTTTTAGAACTCCACCTTTTCTCCGCGTTTCATTCTGTCATAGAATTCCGCCGTTGCGGCAAACATGACATCTCCGCTGGAGTTTAACGCCGTCTCCACGGAATCCTGAACCACGCCGATGATAAAGCCGACTGCAACCGCCTGCATGGCAATATCATTGCCGATACCGAACAGAGAGCAGGCCATCGGAATCAGAAGCAGGGAACCTCCCGCTACGCCGGAAGCACCGCAGGCGCCAAAGGTTGCCAGCACGCTTAAGAAAATGGCGGAAGCAAGATCCACTTCGATTCCCAGCGTGTGTGCCACGGTCAAAGCCATAACCGTAATTGTAATCGCCGCACCGTCCATATTGATGGTTGCCCCCAGCGGAATCGATACGGAATAGAAATCCCGGTCCATTCCCAGACGCTCACAGAGAGCCATGTTAACCGGAATATTGGCCGCAGAGCTTCTGGTGAAAAATGCCGTCACTCCGCTCTCTTTCAGGCAGCGCAGTACCAGCGGGTATGGATTTCGTTTCAAAAACAGCGCCGCAATCAGAGGATCGACCACCAGCGCCACCACGAACATGCAGCCGACCAGCAGAGCCAGCAGACGGCCATACTCATAAAAGATACCAAGCCCGTTTTCGGAAACCGTCTCAAAAACCAGGCCCAGAATTCCGAACGGCGCAAGCTGGATCACCCAGCGGACAGCCTGGGACACCACTTCAGCCAGATCGGCAATCACCTTTAAGGTTTCCGGCTTTGCCGTCTTCTTAAGCCCCAGACCGAAAATCACGGCCCAGAACAGAATTCCGATATAATTGGCTCCTGACAGAGCACTTACCGGATTCGCTACCATGTTCGTAATCAGATTAGCCAAGACCTCTCCCAATCCTCCCGGAGGCGTGTTGGTTGCTGCTTCCACATCCAGACGTATGGTAACAGGAAAAAGAAAGCTGCCTGCCACTGCCACAATAGCAGCCAGCAGCGTACTCAGCATATACAGGAAAATAACCGTACGGAAACGGCTTCCGATTCCCACATTCGCATTGGCGAGTGCACTCATTACCAGCACAAAGACCAGAATCGGCGCGATCGCCTTTAAGGCACCTACAAACACACTTCCCAGAATCGCAGTTACGGTCAACTGCGGAACTGCCAGGCCCAATGCCGCGCCGATCACCATACCGATCACAATGCGGACAATAAGACTCAAGCGGTTCCATCCCTGAATCATCTCTTTCATTTCAAATCCCTCTTTTACTTTCTTCTTTTGCCACGCTTTTGCCGAAACGCCAGGGGGTACCTGGGGGTAAGGCGCAGCAAAAGTAAGTATAGTAAAAATCGGTCAATTTGTCAACTGTACAGTGACATTTGTATTTGCCAAATGTACAAACAACTATCTGCTCTCTATAATATTCCGCGCCACATGTACTCCGCTGGCGGATGCATGGGACAGGGAATGGGTGATGCCGCTTCCGTCACCGATAATATAGAGGCCCGGATAGCGGGACTCCAGCTTCTCGCTGACCTCCACCTCCATATTGTAGAACTTCACCTCCACTCCATAGAGCAGCGTATCATCATTGGCCGTACCGGGAGCCACCTTATCCAATGCGTAGATCATCTCAATGATTCCGTCCAGAATCCGCTTCGGAAGCACCAGACTTAAGTCGCCGGGCGTGGCCTTTAAGGTCGGAGTGACAAAGGCCTCCTCGATCCGGCTTGGCGTGGAACGCCGCCCGCGGATCAGATCGCCGAAGCGCTGGACGATGATTCCGCCGCCCAGCATATTACTGAGACGGGCAATAGACTCCCCATAGCCGTTGGAATCCTTAAAAGGCTCGGAAAAATGCTTTGCCACCAGCAGTGCAAAATTGGTATTCTCCGTCTGTCTGGCCGGATCCTCATAGCTGTGGCCGTTTACCGTGATGATTCCGTTGGTATTTTCACTGACCACCGCCCCCTTTGGATTCATACAGAAGGTACGCACCTTATCCCCGTATTTCTGGGTGCGGTAGACGATCTTGCTTTCATACAGCTCGTCTGTCAGGTGGGAGAACACCTCCGCCGGCAGCTCCACACGCACGCCGATATCCACGCGGTTGGATTTGGTGGGAATCTGCAGTTCCCTGCAGATACGCTCCATCCACTTGCTGCCGCTGCGGCCCACGGAGATGATACAGGTATCACAGAAATAAGACTGGTTTTGACATTGGATCTCATAACCGCCGTCCGCACCGATCACCGACTCCACCGGTGTGTCAAAGAAAAATTCCACCCGATCCTTCAGGGCCGCATACAGTTTTTCCAGCACCACATAGTTAATATCCGTCCCCAGGTGGCGGACCGACGCATCCAGAAGATGCAGATCGTGCTGGATGCATTTCTTTTTAAAGGTTGTCCCTGCGGTGGAATAAAGCTTCGTATCCCTGCCGCCATACTCCATATTGATCTCATCCACATACCGCATCAGATCCAGAGCCCGCCTTTTCCCGATATACTCATACAGCGTACCGCCAAAATCATTGGTAATATTGTATTTTCCATCGGAAAATGCCCCGGCACCGCCAAAACCGCTCATGATAGAGCAGCTCTTACAGCCCACGCAGGACTTCACCTTCTCTCCATCGATAGGGCAGTGCCGCTGCCACCAGTTCCGCCGCTGCCACAGAAAACCAGATTCCGTCAATTCCAAAGATCATCGGCAAAATCATGACAGCAGCCACCTGAAACAATAAGCTTCTCAGGAATGAAATCAAGGCAGAGGTCAGCCCGTCATTCAGCGCGGTAAAGAAAGAGGATCCATAAATGGCGATCCCGGAAAAGAGGAAGGAAAAGGAATAGATCATAAATGCCCTCACCGTCATCTCCATCAGTCCTCTGTCATAGCCCACGAAGATTCCGGCCAGCGGCCGTGCCAGAAGCTCCGCCAGGCCAAACATCAACACTGCGAAAACTCCGATGATGATATAGCTCTTTTTTAACAGCCCCTTTAACTCCCCGTGATTTTCGGCACCGTAATGGTAGCTGACAATGGGGGCAACACCGGTGGAATACCCGATGAAAATAGCAAGGAAAATCATGTTTACATACATGAGTACCCCATAAGCGGCAATTCCGTTTTCCCCAGCGTACTTCATCAGCTGGAAATTATAAAGCATGCTGACAATGGAAGTGGAAATATTGCTCATAAGTTCCGAGGAGCCGTTAGCGCAGGCCTTTGCCAGCGCCCTTCCATCCATCTTTGTCTTCCTCAGACGTAGCGAACCTGAACCCGATCTGCTGAAATAGAGAATCGGAATTCCTCCGCCAAGCACCTGACTGATTGCCGTCGCGGCAGCGGCTCCCACAAGGCCCCAGGAAAACACTGCCATGAACAGCGCATCCAGCACCATGTTCGTAATTCCGCATATCACAGTGACCATGAGTCCAAGCTGCGGCTTTTCCGCCGTAATGAAGAAGCTCTGAAACTCAAACTGGAGCATAAAAAATGGCAGCGATACCAGCAGAATTCTGGCATAGGTCACGCAGTTATCGAGCATCTCCCCCTCTGCCCCCATAAAGGATGCGATAGGCCGAATAAAGATAAAACTGAGGACGGCAATGACAACTCCGCAGGCAGCCGTACTGTATACAAACATAGAAAACAGCCGCCGTGCCTTGTCAGGGTCTCCCTCCCCCATAGTCTTGGAAATCAGGGCGCTTCCTCCAGAGCCAAACATAAACCCGATGGAGCCTAAAATCATCAGCACCGGCATAATGAAGTTAACCGCAGCAAAGGGCGTCTTTCCCACAAAGTTAGAAACAAAATATCCATCCACTACGCTGTACAGCGAAGTAAATACCATCATAACCATGGATGGGAACGTAAACTGAAGCAGCCGTTTATAATTAAAATGATCTGAAAGCTGAATACTCATCCTTACCTCCCGAACCAGCGGGAGGCAAACTCAGCCGCCGCCGGCGCTAACTCTTTGATCTTCCATTCCGTCGTATTGATAGTAAGATGGTAGGCGGAGGCATCCCCCCACTTGCTGCCGCCGAGAATTTCCCGGGTTCTGGCACGGCTCTTATCAATTCGGCGGATATTTTGTTCTATTTCCCTGCGGGATAAATGTTCTCCCTCCGAAGCTCTCTCCATACAGCGGCGGATTTTGGCATCCATTTCTGCACAGACAAACAGACGGAAGGGGTTCTCCTCCGCGAGCAGCACATCCGCATTGCGCCCCACGATCACACAATCCTTTCCAGCCTTCGCAATTTTCTCAATCACACGGGTCTGCTCAAGCAAAAGACCGGTCTGGGTCTCCTGCATCCGGCCGAGACCAACAAAGGAATGGCAAAACGTCAGAGGCACTTCCTGCCACATATGATTCTCCAGTGATTTCTCCACATAGTTCTCGTCAAGCCCTTTTTGTCCCGCAATGGCAGAAACAATCTCTCTGTCATAATAATCATATCCCAGCAGATCGGCAAGACGCTTTCCCAGCTCTCTTCCGCCGCTTCCGAACTCACGGCTGATGGTAATCATATTCATATTTCTGTCTCCTTCTTTTCATATTTGCAGCCATTTCCCATGGCCGGCAAGCCGTATCTCTATAAGTACGAAATCGTACTTGAAGTAGTATAGTACGATTTCGTACTTATGTCAACAGGCTTTTTTTCTATTGATATTCAATTTCATTCCTTACTGAAGTGCAGAGTGGCAAAATTGCAATCATCAACACACTCATAGATTCCAAAGCCGAACCTCACGATTCCACTTCCAAAAATGACTGGAAGGGCAAATAGAATCACAATATTTACGATCGGGCTCCGCATCACCTTCAAAACGATTGCCTGTTTGGAGTGCTTTGTGGAATACTGCCCAAACAGCGGTTGCAGTTCCTCGGAGCTTCCGAATAATATGGACATGGTAAAGCATGCCACAATGCTGATGAACATAAAAATCCCTCCCGCATTTTGTGTCAAATGAAAGTTCAGAGCTCTACAAAGAAGGAGCACAGGCCTTTGACCCAATAAAAAAGCACCCGGTTATTTAAAATAACCGAGCGCACCCGTCATCTTCTCTGATCTAGGCCGGAAGCATAGTCCGGCAGAACATTGTGATGTTCGATCCTCCGATGAAAATGTATTCTATTCGAATCCGATTTTATACTCTTGTCAAAGGGGAATTCGTATGAAAGGGGCAGCAGAAATTCCTGCTGCCGCCGGCCGTAGTTCTTTTATATTTTCCTTCCTTACGGATTTTTTTGTGTTTTATCGGATTGTTTGCTGCCAGTGTCTTTCTTTTTATTGTCCTTCTTTTCGCCGTTCTTCTTTTCGCTGTTTTTCTTCTCAGCATCACTCTTGGCAGCCAGAGAAAATACCAGCATTGCTGACATAATAAACATCGGTAACTGCGCTAAGAATCGTTTCATAAGCTTTCTTTCCTTTCGGTATTCTGCATTTCAAAGCTTCCTTGGCTTTATTAATACCTACTATATCAGGCCTTTCTTAACGGTTCCTGACACAGTTCTGAACCGTTCTAAACAGTTCTAAAATCCTGCACCAAGCTATAAAAATTATAAAATATCTCCATTCCCCCATAGGCTCTTTTATGAAAAACGGATACGGCCGCCTGCCCTCAGCATACGAATCAGGCGTTCCCCGGTCTCCTCCAGAAGAAGTTCCGCCTGGGCCATGGATTCCTCCAGACGCATAGGGCCATTTACGATAGGTAAAATCGCATCAATTCCTGTCTCGTATGCCTGCTCCGCTCCGTATCCAATACCGCCCACCACGGCTATTACCGGTATATCGCGGACCATCTTGGTCCTTGCGGCTACACCGGACGGAACCTTTCCATAAAGCGACTGCTGATCGATCCGTCCTTCTCCGGTGATAACCATATCCGCGTCCGCTATCTGTTTCTCGTAATGCACCGCATCCAACACGGTCTTAATTCCTGAATCCAGCCTAGCCCCGCAGAATACCATCAGACCGGCGCCCAGCCCTCCCGCAGCTCCGCTCCCCGGGACTTGGGAAATGCTCTCTCCCAGTTCCCTATGTATCACATCGGCAAACCGGCCCAGTGCCTGATCCAACTCTTCCACCATTGCCGGATCGGCCCCCTTTTGGGGACCATAGACTGCCGATGCCCCTTGGGGCCCGCAAAGAACATTCGTCACATCACAGGCAATATTCATCCGGCACTCCTTTAACCTGGGATCCAGCCCGCTGCAGTCCACATGGGCTAGCCTTTTAAGTTCCTTTCCTCCCGGTCCCAGCTCCTTTCCCTCCTCATCCAAAAAACGGACTCCAAGCGCCTTCGCCATGCCGGCTCCTCCGTCATTGGTTGCGCTTCCGCCGATCCCAATCAGAAATTTTCTGCATCCTTTATCAAGCGCCATTCGAATTAGCTCACCTACACCGCAGGTGGCGGCAATCAGAGGATTTCTCTCCTGTTTGGTCAGCAATGTAAGCCCGCATGCCCTGGCTATTTCAATCACCGCAGTTCCATCCGGAAGCCGGAGAAAGCAGCTCTCCACCCCGCGCCCCAGCGGATCCGACACCATCCCGTTTATAAAACAGCCTCCTGCCGCCTCATAAAATGTCTCCAACAGCCCCTCCCCGCCATCTGCGATTGGTATTTTCACAACCTCAGCCTCAGGCATCACCTTACAAATCCCCCGCTCCAGGGCCTCTCCTGCCTGAACGGCAGAAACACTTCCCTTAAATGAATCAATTGCTACCACTATTTTCATATCCGTCCCCTTTCCGTCTTTTAACATTGGAATTGCAACATATTCCGCAAACAGTCTGCCTCACTTTCCCATAAAAGTAAGCGCCAGATAAACAGCGAGATTCCCTCAGAGATTCCGGGAACCCTTTGCTGGGCCTTTAGAAGAAAAATTTCTGTCATTCTTTTTATAATCTTACCATATTTTTCAACTTTATCATACAAATAAAGGTATCCATTTCGCCCTCCGGTATATCCGCCTCCGCGGCTGCTTCCGGATCTGTTAAAGTAATAGGTGACGCGCTCCCGGCTTTCCGTCTAATTCATCCAAAACCTTTCCGATATCACCATTGAGATAAACAGTACGCTGTTCAATTTCCTTCGGTCCAATCACCTCACCATCATTGACAACAGTTCATACCGTTCTGCCGCTTTATATCAGCTGCCCGGTTTCCGAAACCAGTCATGGATCTCCTTCATACCATCAAGGGAAAGCTGATATTTCCGACAGCCGTATTCTTTCAGTCCTCGGCACATTTCATCCTTCAGATGGAACGGATTGCCTAAAATGGTGAAGGGGATGTCATTCTCTTTCATTAGCCCAAAAAGCTTCCAAACATCAGGGTGCAGGATGGGATCACCGCCGGTAATGTAAAAATACGGCAGGCGATCCTATACTTTGCAGAAGTCAAGACAGCTGTAAAAGGTATCCTGCATCTGCTCCCGGCTCATGGTATCCAGATGCTTACAGGCATCCTCTGAAAAGATATAACAATGCTTACACCGCTGGTCACACTCATCAGTGATGTTCCACTGAAAAGAAACATACTGTTTCATATCGAATTACCTCACTTATATAAAAATCGGATTGACCGAATAGCATTTCAAATGTTCCCGGCTAAGCAGAACCACAAGCAGGAGCTTCCTCCATTTTCTTGTTCCATTCAAACAGGTTAGAAAGTGCCATCGTTTTGACCTCCATATAAGTATTCAGAGTGCTGTTTTATGTTGTCTATAGATGCGGAAGATTCTTTCTGTAACGCCGAAGCTCTTCTTCGCTGACCTCGGAAATGATTCTGTCAAGAGCCGCCAGCAATTTCTCTTTCTCCTCCGGAAGCCTGCCTCTGAGCAGAAAGGCATTGGAGGCTCCCATTGCGGCGAAGTATGTTGAAATATTCAAGCTTTCTACCAGAGTCCGGAGTTCCCGGTATTTTTCCAATTCTCCTTCTTCCTCCCAGTTTCCCTTTTGAATCTCCTGATATAGTTCGGAATCCGGATAAATGGTCAGCATGTTGGGACCGACCAGAAACGGATGCAGCTGATTGAAAATCTTTGCAGTGGCTTTCGCACCGGATTCCCCGTGTCCTTTTCCGGAAATACCGGTCAGGTAAAAGAAACCGTACTCGATTCCGGCCTGTTCCAGCCTTTTGCATTGTGTCAGAATGTCCTGGGCAGTATAACCCTTCCTCATGAAAGCCAGTGCTGCATCATCTCCGGTTTCTACCCCGATGGTCAGCCCATGATATCCTGCCTGCCGAAGCTTCCGGAGCTCTTCATCCGTCTTCTTCACTGAATCCGTAATGCGGGCAAAACAGCCAATCGATTCCACGGAAGGCAGATATTTTCGGATGAGAGCTGCAATTTCAAGCAGCTTTTCTGTTTTCAAAACAAACGGATTCGCTCCGGTCAGAAAAACACGCCGGATTCGCTCCGGCCGGTCTTTCCCCTGAAGGCGGTTCAACATCTTTGAATAAGGATTGGTGCGCAAAATCTGTGCTTCCAGTAAATCACTCTCCACGTCTTCCATGGGAGACATTCTGAATTTGAACGGCAAATCGTTGTACAGCGTACAGAATTTGCACTTGTGATGGGTACAGCCTGCTGTCACCTCCAGGAGAAGCGATTCCGCCTCATAGGGAGGGCGCCAAATAGTTCCTGTGTAATGCATCATAAACACCTCATATCGATTGATTTTGTGCAGGCAACGAGACAAACCTGCACATGACTGTCTCGTTGAGAATATTATAGCAGTACACAGCAAAAATAAAAGTACGGTACTTTTTTGAAGTACCTTTATCGTCTGGGTGAAATGTGTTATGCTGATATTATAGGAGAGGAAAAAAATGAGAAAATCAGAATCTGCCGTGAATCGGTGCCGGACAATTTCCACCGTACAGAAACTGTTGGGCGGAAAATATAAAATTGAGCTTCTTTGGTATATCGGCAAATGCGATATCAGACGGTTCGGACAGCTCCGCCGTCAGATCGGGGAGATCACGGAAAGCTCTTTGACGAAACAGCTTCGGGAATTGGAGGCCGACGGCTTTCTCTCCCGCCACGACTTTTGTGAGGTGCCTCCCCATGTAGAGTATCGCCTGACAGAGCTTGGGGAAAGCTTTTTGTCCGTCCTGGACTGCATGAAAGCCTGGGGAGACGAGAACCTGCCCGATTAACCGGGCAGGCTATTCCTTTTTCGCAGGGTCTGTACCATATCAATAGATACTAGCGGCGGTAATCTCCTTATGGAGACGCAATGCCATAAATACGGTGATCCCAAAGGATAGCACATCTGCCAAGGGCTGTGCATAAAGAATGCCGTCGATTCCCCAGACCATCGGAAGAATCAGGATCACAGGCACAAAGCAGATCCCCTGCCTGCACGCCCCTAGGAAAAAGCCCGCTGCCCCTTTGCCAAGAGCCAGAAACAGGGAGGAATATACCGTATAAAAGCCAAACAGGAAGAACGAAAAGCCATTTGCCGTCAAAGATCTTTGACCAACCGAAATAAACTCCGCATTTCCATCCGTAAACTGGGAAATAATCCGGCCAGAGCCTACAGCCATCATCAGGCCTGCGATGACACAGAAACCGGTGGACCACAAAAGAGAGATTTTGATTGCCTCCTGCAGTCGGTCAAACTTCTTTGCTCCATAACTGAAGCCGGCGATGGGCTGGAACCCCTTTAAGAATCCAAATACCACCAGTGTTCCCATGGAGGTAATTCTCGTAACAGCCCCCATTCCGGCAATCACGGCATCTCCGTACCCGCTGGCAGCCCGGTTGATCAGCGCAATGGAGAGGCTGGTCAGAAGCTGGAACGTCAGGGTCGGAATCCCAATCTTAAATATTTCCCCATAAATCTTCCCCGATGGCGCGAATGCTTTCACGCTGAAGGTAAATACACTCTTCCGCCTCCATACATAGGCCAGATAGACCAGAGTGGACGCCATCTGGGAAATCGCCGTGGCAATGGCAGCGCCTGCCACCCCCATATCAAAGGTATAGATAAAGAGCGGATCCAGGCCGATGTTTAGGAGCGCACCCAGCAGCAGCGCACACATGGTTGTTTTCGCTGCCCCCTCGCTCGCCGCAATGTTATTCATGGTTACGTTAAACACATTGAAAATACAGGAAAGAATATAAATTCTCGCATAGGTCACTGCATAAGGAAGGATGGTATCCGTAGCTCCCAGAAAACTCAAGATGGATCTTAGAAAAACCGCAGCCAGAAAAATGATGGCCGCTCCCATCAGGACACTGCTGTAAAGCGCCGTACTGGCCACCTGATTGGCCTTCTCCTTCTCTCCCTTTCCCAACAGCCGGGATAGATACGATGCCGCTCCGTTTCCGAACATCAACCCCAGCCCTACGACGACCTGCCCCAGCGGAAACGCGATAGCAATTGCTCCCATCTGACTTTCTCCCAGCCCTCCCACAAACCAGGCATCCACCAGATTATACAGGGCGTTAATGAGCATTCCGATCATAATCGGGAATCCCAGAGCTATCAGTGCCTTCGGAATCGGCGCGCTCCCAAGCAGCACCATTTTATTGCTTTGTTTCTCCATTGGAATTCTTCCTCCTTTAAATAAGGGTGCTTCATGCTATAATTTATTTTACTATAAATTATAGTAATTAATTCATCAGCAATTATACTACTATAACTTATAGTATATGTCAAGAAAAATTCCTGCTTCTACCGGAATTCTCCCTCCCGATACGGCAAAAAGTGTTCCTTTCTCTCACACAGCGCTCCGCTTTCTTGACATAGATTTCTTAATATAGTAGTATAAATTATAGTTTGACTACACGATTTTATGCTGTGATAAAGATAGCGCCGGTGGACAGGGGAACACGGATTCTTGTCCTGTGAGGATATCTTTTGTGTATCAGAAAAGGAGCAGAGATGGCAACCATAGATTTAATTGTACTGGGGATGTTAAAAAAGGAATCGTTAAGTGCCTATGACATTCAAAAGCTGGTGGAATACCGCAATATTTCCCGCTGGGTAAAAATCAGCACCCCTTCCATTTACAAAAAAGTCATTCAGTTAGAGGAAAAGGGACTGATCAGGGGAACCCCTGTGAAGGAAGGCAAAATGCCTGAGAAATCCGTCTACTCCCTGACCGAGGCAGGCAGGCAGCAATTTGAAACGCTTATGATGGAGATTGCAGGTAATCCCATTCACATTTTCCTGGATTTCAACGCTGTCATCGTAAATCTAAACAGCCTCCCCGAGGAGAAACAGCGAGAATGCCTGCACAGCATCGAAGAAAATGTGAAGCATTTAAAAGCTTATCTGGAAGAAAACCTTCTTGTAAAAGAAAAAATTCCGGAGATCCCGGAAACCGGAATGGCCGTGCTGCAGCAGCAGCTCATACTGGCCCAGGCCATCGAAGCATGGATCGTCTCTCTGAAAGAAACCTTAGACGAAAAAGCAAAGGAGGAATCAGACACATGTATGAATTGATACAGATTTCAGAAAACAGCTATTACATCCAAAGCCCTGCCAAAATCGGGCTTGTAAAGCTAAGCGATACCGATGTCTGCCTGATCGACAGCGGAAATGACAAGGACGCCGGGCGGAAGATCCTGAAGCTCCTGAATGCAAACCACTGGAATTTGACCGCCATCTACAACACCCATTCCAATGCGGATCACATCGGCGGCAATCAGTATTTACAGAAACAGACCGGCTGTAAGATCTACGCGCCGGGAATCGACTGCGCCTTTACCAGACACCCGATTTTGGAGCCTGCCTTTTTATATGGCGGCTACCCCTGCAGGGATCTGAGACACAAATTTCTGCTGGCACAGGAAAGCGGCGCAGAATATCTGACCAAGGACGTTCTGCCCACCGGCTTTGAGATCCTCCCCCTGCCGGGCCATTTCTTTGACATGGCAGGCTTTCGGACTCCCGATGATGTGGTCTATCTCGCCGACTGCCTGTCCAGCCGCGAAACCCTGGACAAATACCAGATTGGATTTATCTATGATGTGGACGCCTACTTAAAAACCCTGGAGATGGTAAAATCACTGAAGGCCAGGATGTTTGTTCCCGCCCATGCAGAGGCTGCGGCGGACATTACAGAGTTGGCCCAGTATAACATTGAGAAAGTCCATGAGATTGCAGAGAAGATACTCTTCCTGTGCCGGGAACCCCTCTGCTTTGAAAGCCTCCTTCAGCGGCTGTTTCATGAATATTCTCTGACCATGAATTTTGAACAGTATGTCCTGGTGGGCAGCACGGTTCGTTCCTACCTGGCATGGCTGAAAGATACCGGACGGCTGAACGCTGAGTTTCAAAACAATATGCTGCTTTGGACGACCTGACTGCCCTTCCCGCCGCCATCAGCTATCCTGCTGCTTGCCGTTTATATATTTTTTTATCGTTTCCGTCAGCTTTCCAAAATCCAGGGGCTTGGAGAGGTGCTCGTTCATTCCTGCCTCTCTGCAGCTTTCTACATCGTCGCTAAAGGAGTTCGCTGTCATGGCAATCATCGCAACAGAGGCTGCGTCCTCCCTTGCCATGCTCCGGATTGTGCGTGCCGCCTCCAGGCCATCCATGACAGGCATCATAAGATCCATCAGAATCACCGGATAGGTCCCGGGGGCAGACTTTTCAAACATCTCCACCGCCTCTTTCCCGTTCCATGCCTTTGTAACCAATGCCCCCTCATTTTCCAGCATAAACTCTGCAATTTCCATATTCAGCTCGTTATCTTCTACCAACAGGAGCGGAATCTTTTCCAGCTTGCCCGCACCGCAGGAGATCTCCTCCGGTTTCTCTTCTTCGGCCGGAGGATTCTTATCAATCTGAAATGGAATCGTGATATAAAAGGTCGTACCCTTCCCTTTTTCACTGTCAAATGTTATGGTTCCATTCATGCGTTCCACAAGAGCCTTTACGATAGAAAGGCCCAGCCCTGTCCCCGAATAAGACGTATGAACAGCCTCATTTTCCTGGGCAAACGGCTCAAAGATGCTCTTCTGGAATTCTTCTCCCATCCCGATTCCGGTATCCGCGCAGACAAACTCAAACACCGCCGTTTCCTCATCTGAGGAAACCTCCCGGCAGGACAGGGAAACAGAGCCGTTTTTCTTATTATACTTGACCGCATTCCCCAGCACATTCATGAACAGCTGCCTTAAGTGCAGCGGGCTGCCGATCAGATTCCAGTGCGTACCGTGCTCCTGAACCGTCCGGAAGCTTAAGCCGTGCTCCTTTGCCTGAACCTCTATGATCGATGACACCTCATGCAATACATCGCTTAAATGAAAGGATACCTCCTCCAACTGGATATTCCCGGATTCCAGCTTGTTCATATCGAGCACATCATTAACAAGATCCAGAAGAAAGCCGGAAGCCTCCCATATCTTCTCTCTGCATTCCCGCTGTTTCTGTACATCCTCCGGAAAATGATTTCCAATTTCGATCATTCCGCGGATTCCATTGATTGGAGTCCGGATATCATGGCTCATTCTTCTAAGAAAATCGGTTTTTGCCCTATTGGCCTGCTCTGCTTCCCGGATGGCCTGTTCCAGCTTTTTCTGGTATTCCAGCTCCATATCATATCTTTTGTTCAATTCCCCCACATACTTCTGGGTTGATTTGTGGCGGATAAAAAGGGCCGACAGACAGAACAAAATATAGATCAGAAGCATGTACAGCATGATGTTTGTCCGCTGGGTAAATACCCGGGAGGACGGATAAAATACATAGAGATGATATCCCTTTGCCCTTGCTTCCCCGCCGTAGTACACCCCGTCATCCGTCTTTACCGTGATCAGTTTTTCGGAAACCTGACGGCGTTCTCCATTGATCCATACACAGGAGGAAACATCCGCTCCGCGCAGGGTTCTGTCATTGGAGCTTAACACCCTTTTCCCGTCGGTAATCAGCATGATTCCGTCCATCTCCATCTGATAGCCCGTCAGCAGGTTTTCAATCGCTATCTGATTTTCGTCCAGAAGCACCGGCGGCTGATAGGTATACGCCAAAATAATGCCCGGCGCATCCTTGCGGCTAACGACCGCATAATCATACTCATCATTTTCTCCTCTTCGCGCAGCGTAGGTTTTTTGAGGGTACCGGAAAATATCCTGAATATCTTCATCCTCCATCACAGCCTCCCACGCCGCATATCCGCCTCCATCGCTGTTATATTCGCACACAACATTCTGATTTTCATCAAGAATAATCAGGCCCTCCAGCCTCTGTTCTTTCGCATACTGTTCCAGGCTCTCCTATGTACAGCAGACATGTGGCCGTTGTGCGGGATGACAGTGAGATTCTGACGCTTAATGATTTGACAGGGAAAAATGTTGCCGTGATGTCCAGTACGAAGCCGGAAGGAATCTTCAGGCGGGTCTGTTCGGATATTACAAAAAATGTTTTGCAGATCTCCAGTATCGTTTTCAAACATTTTACAGATCACCATGTAAAGCCTCAATGGGCAAACATTGCCACGATGTCCAAAAAACAGACATGTATAATTCAAATGCCCAAAAAACCCCCTCTATTTTCCCAATATTTCTACTTATAGAATGCTTATTTCATGATTTCAACCACTACCAGACGTCCGGTCTTTTCCTGACAGCTGCAAGTTACCAAAAAAATCAATGGAATATTTTTAGATTCCCGGTCCGTCTTTCATCTTTTCATTCCTAAATAGAACAAGCCTCCTTCTTCTATCCAATCATCCTCTGTTGCATAAAATACTGTAAAAATTTCATATTTACGGTGTTCCCAGAGAGTATCAAACTGAATTACAGGATGTTCCTCCCAGTATTGCTGAATGCGATAGTTTCACAAGTCAGCAAACATTGTCCCATTTTTCATGTTATGACCATAAACAAATAAACCCGCATTGTTTAACCTAAAATCTCCATCACCCACAAATGGTACCCCGCATAAGAATCCTTCCCATAAATATCACGGTGCAGATAATATTCCCGCACATCCAATATCTGTATAGCCGGATAATCGATGTTAGTTTTCTAGACGCGAATCCATCCCGCAAAATGCGGATTTTTCTTGTATATTTCCTGATACTCGGTAAAATTTCCTTTTTTCATCCCTTACAATGCTTTTCTGCTCTTTGATTAACAGATCCGCATTAATTCTCTGTTCTTCCACGCAAAAAGGCCCCGAAAGCCTTGTAGTTACTGAATAATTCAGAATTTACAAGGCTTTCGGGGCCTTATGCTTTTGATATTAAAAATTTAAAATTTCGGGATTACATTCCCATCTGCTTAGCAACCTTTTGGCGGAAACCCTGAATTTATGCTAGTTTGAGGGATGTCACTATTTTTGTTTACCAGACTTTTTATTGGTAAATGGTTTTCGCCTCTGATTTTTGTATCAAAATTGAAGAATTTTGAAAGTTGGTAAAATGGTTTAGGGAGTTGGTAAAACTACTGTTTCTACTATATCCAGAAGAAAGACGCGAAGTTTTCACCCCCTGTTCATCGTTTTTCTTTAAAGGCAATTTCCAACAATTCTGCCGCCACCCCAGCCGAACGGATTCTGATTAAATTATCCCATACATCCTCCTTGCCCAAGAGATTCATTCCGCCATGCCAGACAAGCTCCTGATCTATCACAGCAAAATGCTCTGCTACTTCTTCTCTTATGATTATCTGAATACCATTTTCCCGCATAGTCTCAATGAGCCCCTGGCAAAATTCCGTACTCCCATAAGAAATATTTTGTGGATCTGTTGTGATTATGATTACTTTACAGCCAGCTTCCTGTCTTGCTTTTACAAGATACAGAAAACGTTCTATTTTGTCTCCTGTAATCTCCGGACTCGACACAACAATCTGCGTTTCAGCTTCCACCACATCCTGTTCAAAAACATCTGTATAACTGCCGCTGTCATAAATTGCATTGGTAGCCTGTTTTATCAAAACATGATTTGTAATCAATTCAAAGCCTGTTTTCTTATATGTACGAAGTCTCTTGGCATACATATGATCAAAAACCCGGATATGAGAATCAATATAATCATAAACAATTACATTCTGCTTTCCCTCATAATCACGGTTCAGCCTGCCAATATACTGCTCCAGTCTTCCTGCAAATGATACCGGTGCGGCCAGCATCAGTGTATCCAGCCTTGGATAATCGAATCCTTCTCCAATCTTCTGGCCCGTTGCTACCAAAATCAGGCTTTTCTCCTTTGTAACCGCTTTTAACTGTTGCCTTATAGATGAATTTTCTTTGTCCGTGTTATCTCCATACAGAATAAATACATAATCTGCATCTTTCTGCAAATTCTCATAAAAGTATTATGCCTGTTCCTTATACTTTGTCAGTATAACCGGAGTTCTCCCATCTTTCACACAGATCCTGACATCTTCAAGAATCATATCATTTCTTACTTTGTGATTGCTGATCAAAGAATAAGCCTCGTTAATATCGTCTTTCCTTTCTCTTGTATCCGCTACTCTTGTATATCTTGGGTATACGTAATGATCGATCCCCTGTTCCACTGCCCGCTCTTTTGCAGTATGGCTGTGACGTATGGGACCCAAAAGCATGTATATGATTTTTTCCATGCTGTCGCTTCGTTTCGGTGTTGCAGTAACTCCATAAACATATCTGGCATAGAGTCCAGGCTATGACTATATCTTGAGGAATCAGAGAGTGCATACCCCTCTTCCTGCATATACTTTTTAAGCAGTTCTGTAATCCTCTCTCTTGCTGTTCCCATATCCTCCAAGGACAGATTCGGAGTAAAATCAAGATCCAGATCCACAGACAAACGCGGCAGGTCAAAAATTGTCATATTGATTGCCGCCCCACCCTTTAAAGCAAGATGCTCATGTAGGTACTCATCCGCATTCAAATATACCAGTATTTCTTTCAGCCGCAGGACTTTTTCGAATGTGTCACGCACAAAACCGCTTTTATTTGCCGCCTGTCCGAGCTGTCCTCTATCGTAAATTACCATATCTTATCCCCCATTTTTCAAAGTATTTATTCCAAGAGGAATGATTAAGCGCCAAGTGCTATCATATTTTCCTTCATGGCAATCCTTTGTTAAATAGCGTTTACTCAAGCCTATCCTTGCCTTACATATTTTAAAAAATTGATCTGATATAGAAAACTGTCGCTGATAAGGTTTTAATAGAAATCCCGTCTTTTGGTATAAAAACTGATTGCCATAACACTCTAAATATGCAAGCAGCCTTTTTTCATCCAATCGGGATATGTTTTGAATATTCACTATCACTTCTTCCAATCCTGCAATTTTATCCATATCTTTAATACTGTCTACTACTGTCCGTTCCTTATCCGTCACCCACACTCCGCCGCTATACTCTATATTTTCAATTCCTTTATCACATTTGGAGGCAACCCAATGATACATATATCCATCAAACTCAAAATCTTGAAATTTCTCCTTTGATGATACATAAACTTCGTAAAAAACCTGGTCACTTATTCCATAATACTCCATTGCTGAATGGTGAGAAACATAAGAAGTTTGCGTTATCGCACTCGCGATTTGATAACGATTTGCAAGCGGCGAATCCGTTTCTCCACTGATACATGTATAGAGATTATTCCGTATTTTTACTGCAAGGCCATTTGCCATTAGCCGCTTTACTGCAGAGCGGGCACTTTCAATTTTGCCATAATATTGATTCACATTTTCTATTGTAAATACTGGCTGCTTTAATAATTCAAAATATAAATTCATTCCCATCACTCGTTTATTTTTTTATAAAATAGTTTAAATTAAAACCATTATATCACTTATTCAATCCAATACTATTGTATTTCTTCCTTTTTATCAAGTTTACTTTTTAACAAAATTAGGCTTGCAGTAAACTATTATAATATTTTTTTCAACCTTTTAGCTGGTAAAAAAGAGCTTCAAAGAATTTTCTCTGAAGCTCTTCAAATATAACCAATATGAATTTTTCAGGAAACAGGATTACATTCCCATCTGTTTTGCGAACTTTTGGCGGAAACCCTGGATTTATGCTGGTTTGAAGGATGTCCGCGTTTTTGGTTACCAGATTTTTGGTTGGTAAATGTTTTTCGTCTCCGATTTTTGTATCGAAATTGGGAAATTTTAAAAGTTGGTAAAATGGTTTTGGGAATTGGTAAAACTGCTGTTTCTACTATATGCAGAAGAAACAAGAGAAGTTTTCATTCCCCATCTTTCCCCTAACTATCCAACATCATTTGCCCTGTTTCTTTCTGTTCAAATCGGCGACCCTCATCGGCGTCTAAATTCCCTGAAATGCCCATTGTACTTCCGTCTGGTCTTTATCTTTGCAGATCAGCAATCCGATTGTAGGATTTTCATCTGGGATCCGGATAAGGTCATTCACTGCATTTACGTAAAAATTCAATTTCCTTTTGTCTTCCGATAAACGCAAAGCCTGTTCCAAGCTCCAGCAAAAATCTGGTAATACTCTATTCCAATGCCTTTTTCACGGAATTACATCTTGAAACAATTTCTACATGATGACGCCACGGCACAAAACCGAAAAAGGAAGGAAATGACATTTCTGCACCAACTTGGTGCATTTTGTATTATTTTTCTTATTTCGCATTGATTTTCCTTCTTTTAATAATATTCTTTCCAAACCTTTATATCTAATATCCTGCTTCATTTTACACAGTTATGAGGTCGTTCGCGGGAATTTATTAAAGGCGTTTTTGACCTCAAAATACCTCGTTTTTTGCCTTTGTGCGTATGCGGAAACAGGTCAAAGAACATGCGCCTACTTATTATATGAAAACGGACATTTTCTCCGACTGCTTCAAGACCGCTCTCTGAGGGAACAAGTCCGAAATCCCATCGTCTCAACCTGCCTGCTACCGAAACCAGTACTTTCCTTTTCCACGTCCGGACACCGGCTCGATGATTCCATGCTCTGCCATCTCACGCAGTAGCGCAGAACTTCTTGTCGGCTTCAATCCAAGTATCTTCTGAACATCCGACCTTCCAAAGACGGTCTGGGAGCCCAAAGCCTCCCGTAATGCCCTAACATGAGCGGCTGTTTTAGATGCAAACACATCTTCAATGTTCACTTTTTCTGAGTCAATGTTCACTTTTTCTGAGTCAATGTTCACTTTTTCCGGTTCTTTGAATGTTCCGCTGATGTGCAATGTTCGGTTGTGAAGCGGATGGTTCTCATTCAGCAGGAGATTGCGCAGGAATACCTCAAGGTACTCCGTCGTTTCATAAATGCCATTTTTCAGGTCGTTATAGTTTGCCCTGACCAGTGAATTCCGAAAATACCATGCGTTCTCGGCAAAAATATCATTCGTTACATCGAAACCCAGTGTACGCAGATACTTGATAAAAAAAACCGCTGTCGTTCTGGTGTTGCCCTCACCGAATACATGGATCTGCCAAAGTCTGGATACGAATACCGCAAGGTGGTGGATGATCTCATCCATCGAGAGATTTTTATAGGAAAACTTTTTCTCTTCGGAAAAGTCATAGTCCAATGTTGCCCGCAGCTCTGTGGCGCTTCCGTAAAGCACGGTCGCTCCATTCAACACCCACTCCTTCTTTGTGATGTTGTAATCCCTGATGCACCCAGCATGAGAATAGATATCGGTGAACAGCTTCCTGTGAATGGAAAAATACTCATTTGGCGTGAAGCTGAAGGCACGCTCGGACAGAAGCGCTGCAATCCGAGCCGAAACCTTGTCGGCCTCTTCCGTGCGATCTCCGGCATCACTGGATGGATTTTCTTCATAGTAGGTCTGCAAAAGTGCATTTGCTTCTTCAAAAGAAATCTCGCCCTCAATATTCCGGACGGCAGTACGCACCAGATATTCTGATATTTTAAGTCCATCGACCGCCTGAAGACCAATAGCTGTATGCCACGCATAGCCCTTGTCACGCTTTGCCGGTTCGGTTTCCTTGATATATTCCTTAAATGGATCTTTGTTCACTCCATATCACCTCTCTGTTACTTTTTTGCTCCTGCAAGAAATCCACTGGAAAATGTGCTCCAATACCCGTGAAAATCCCTGTTTTCAAGCCTTCTACGGTTTCCGGCAGACGCAATCCTACCTGAAAGGTCTACTCCTTCCGAGGAAATACCAATCATGCATATCGTACAAGCATTCTCTTCGTATCTTTGTACTTTTCGCGCAAAAATGAGATATCTATATTTTCAATTGCTGATATCTCTGCAGCATAGCAAAAAGCGTTGGTATCTAAAAACATCATTCTATTTCCCCTCAAATGTAGTATACACATTTAATTTGGATACAAAATTTCAAAATATATTATAGCAAAACACCGTTTCTTTTACAATTACTGCACCTGAAACTTTCTGTGAACAAACACGAAATCATCTTTTTTACTTTTTTAAGAAATTTAACAAAAGAGCCTCAGATTTCTCTGAAGCTCTTCAAATATAACCAATATGAATTTTTCAGGAAACAGGATTACATTCCCATCTGCTTTGCAACCTCTGCTGCAAAGTCCTCGTTCTTCTTCTCTAAGCCCTCACCGGTCTCGAAACGAACGAACTTCTTGATAGCAATCTTAGCGCCGTTTGCCTTAGCAACCTCAGCAACATACTGAGATACGCTCTGCTTTCCATCCTCAGCCTTTACATAAGTCTGATCCAGTAAGCAGATTTCCTTTAACTCTTTGTTGATACGTCCCTGGATCATGCCCTGAATAACCTTCTCCGGCTTGGAAGCCTCTTTCGGATCATTCTGGATCTGAGCCATCAGGATTGCTTTCTCATGCTCAAGGAACTCTGCGTCAACCTCGCTACGGTCTGTATACAGCGGCTTTAATGCAGCTGCCTGCATAGCTACGTTCTTAGCCATCTCTTTTACTGCATCGTTTACAACGTCAGTCTCAACGTCTACTAAAACGCCGATCTTTCCGCCTGCATGGATATAGGAAGCAACAAAACCATTTGCCTCTTCTACCTGCTGGAATCTTCTGATCTTCATGTTCTCGCCGATGATGGAGATCTGAGAGGAAAGAGCCTCTGCAACAGTTAAGGACGGATCCTTCTCCCACTTCTCAGCCAGGAATGCATCAATATCAGCTGCTGTTGTGTTCAGCGCCTGTGCAGCAACATCAGCAACATAGCTCTGGAACTTCTCATTCTTAGCAACGAAGTCTGTCTCTGCGTTAACCTCTACAACAACTGCTTTCTTCTCATCAGCTGTCATAGCAGTCATAACAATACCCTCTGCTGCAATACGGCCAGCCTTCTTAGCTGCACCTGCAAGTCCTTTTTCTCTTAAGAACTCAACAGCCTTGTCCATATCGCCGTCTGTAGCTGCAAGAGCCTTCTTGCAATCCATCATACCAGCGCCTGTCATCTCACGTAATTCTTTTACCATTGCGGCTGTAACTGCCATTTTAAATCCCTCCGTATAAGATGTGTTGTGTTATTCCTCGTAAAGAGCCCGGCCTCGCTGAAAACGCCGACCGGGCCGCTTCATTTTTTCAATACAATGTTACGCAGTAATTAAGCCTCTGCCGGAGCTTCCTCAGCATCCTCGCCCTCAAATGCCGGAGCCTCTGCCTCGCCCTGCTTTGCCTCGATAACAGCGTCTGCCATTCTGGAAACGATTAACTTAACGGCTCTGATAGCATCATCGTTACCCGGGATTACATAGTCAAGCTCTTCCGGATCACAGTTTGTATCGATGATACCGATTAACGGAATACCAAGAGTATGAGCTTCCTGTACGCAGATTCTCTCCTTCTTCGGATCTACTACGAAGATAGCATCCGGAACTCTCTTCATTTCCTTGATACCGCCAAGGTTCTTCTCTAACTTCTCCCACTCTTTCTTAAGAGCGATAACTTCCTTCTTCGGCAGAACATCAAAAGTTCCGTCCTCAGCCATGGTCTCGATCTGTTTTAATCTTGCAATACGGCTCTGGATGGTCTTGAAGTTTGTCAGCATACCGCCTAACCATCTCTCATTTACATAGTACATACCGCATCTCTCAGCCTCAGTCTTAATAGCATCCTGAGCCTGTTTCTTGGTACCGACGAAAAGGATTGTACCGCCGTCAGCTGTGATGTCAGAAACTGCCTTGTAAGCCTCGTCTACCTTGCCTACAGACTTCTGTAAATCGATGATATGGATACCATTTCTCTCTGTGTAGATGTACGGAGCCATCTTAGGGTTCCATCTTCTTGTCTGGTGACCAAAGTGTACACCAGCTTCCAATAACTGCTTCATTGAAATAACGCTCATGTTTCTTTCCTCCATTTTGGTTTTTCTTCCGCTGTCATCTTATACTTCCGTGGGGACTCCGGACAGACAAAAAAGGCCTGTAACAGCCCTTTCCTTCTTTTTCTCCGGAGCACCGTCCTTGAGAATCCGAGCAGCGTGATTTTTTAACTGTTATACTATATCACAGGAAAACATTTCATGCAAGTAGTTTTCCCAAGAAATTCCGCAGAAATTCAAAGAAAACCGCTGATTACCCGGTTTGCAGCTCTCCGAATAAAAATACACGCAGCCTTCTGACCATCATAGAACAGTCCTTCGCTGCGTGTATCTTTTCATCTATGTAAACATCTCAATCCCGCTTTTATCTTTCTGTTTCAAATGAATCACTTTCCATCATCAAATATAAAACATAAAGATTTAATTTATGAACAGCTGCGTCCAGTAATCTACCCCCGACGCACTCCGTACATGTCCCACACCAATCGCTGTAAACCCGCTATCCAGAATATTAGCTCTGTGTCCGGCACTGTTCATCCACGCTGTCATTACCTCCTGCGGTGTACTCTGCCCATAAGCAATGTTTTCCCCGGATTTACGGTAAGAAACGCCCGCTTCCGACAATGCTGTGCTGTAGCTTCTTCCATCGGGTCTCGTGTGAGCAAAAGAGCGCTGCAGTTCATTTGCCCTTACTCCGGCCGCTTCAGATGCCTGTAAATCAACTTTTAAAGGAGATAACCCGGCCTTTTCTCTTTCTGCATTCACCAAAGCCGCAACCTGTTCGGCAAAGCTGTCCATACTGCCCGTTTCGCCGGAATCCGGATTTTCTGAACTGCCTGGCTTCTGTGCATCATCCGGCTTTTCTGTCTGCTCTGGCTTCTGCGTCTCTCCCGGCTTCTGCATTTCCTCAGGCTTCTGCGCCTCTCCCGGCTTCTGTGTCTCTCCCGGCTTCTGTGTCTCCTCAGGCTTCTGCGTCTCTCCCGGCTTCACCCACTGTTCAGGCTTTCCGTTATTTCCCGGTATACAGCCCGGAAGAATCACTCCATTCAAATAATCGCCTTCCATCCCGCCGCAGCCTGCCTCTGTGCAGTCAAACGTCCCGCAGCTCCAGCTGTTTCCCATATTCCAGGCGCCCTCAAATCTCTCTCCGCATCCAGAAGAATTTCCGCCGAATATCACACTGCCTGCCCCGCATCCGTTTCCGCCTGCACAGTCTGATATCTGCCAGTTTCCCATTTCATAACTCCCCGTGTTTTGGCAGCTTCCATTATTTCCAAACCCAAAACGGCTCCCATTGGCCGCCCATACCGGCACCGGCATACTGAACATCGTAAAAGCTGCTGCAGTAATCGCACAAACTGACCATTTTCTCATGACATTATCCTCCTTTGTTACATAAATATTACATAATTGTTACAAAATGATTGTACCATATTTCCGGAAGAAATAAACTGGGAATGCCTGGCAGCAACCGCCCTTTCGCTGTATAAAAATTATTCCTCTTTTTATGCACAAACAGAAAGATTTGTTGTATACTTAATTTGATTCATAGAAAGAAAATGCGAGATACATACATCAATCAGAGAATGGGGGATAAAACAAGATGCCGCACAAACCAGTCATTATAGGAATTGCCGGCGGAACCGGTTCCGGCAAATCTACCTTTACCAACCGGCTCAGAGATTCTTTTGGAAAGCAGATTACAGTTCTTTATCATGATAACTACTACAAGGCCCACGATGATATGCCCTTTGAAGAACGCAAAAAACTCAACTACGATCATCCGGATTCCTTTGAGACAGAGCTTCTGGTAGAACATCTCACAAAGCTGAAAAACTGGGAGGAAATCGACTGCCCTACCTATGACTACAGCCGCCACAACCGAGCTCCTGAAGTTATCCATATCAAACCCAGCCAGGTTATTCTCCTGGAAGGTATTCTGGTTCTCTATGATAAACGGATTCGGGATCTGCTGGATATCAAGGTCTTCGTGGATGCCGATGCGGATGAGCGTATTTTAAGACGGATTCTCCGCGATACCAAAGAGCGGGGCCGCGATATTGAAAATATCATTGACCAATACCTTACCACTGTTAAACCCATGCACTATATCTTTGTAGAGCCCACCAAAAGCTATGCAGATATCATTACCAACAGCGGCTTAAATGAGGTAGCCTTCGATCTGGTAAAAGGAAAGATCCACAATATCCTGAACGAATAATCCATAAAGCGAAGGGAACGCTGCCGGATACGGTGCCCCAGTTCTCCATGGGTTTTACAGTTTCCCTTCCTGCTTAATGGAATCGATACCGTTTATTTATCTCTCATAAGATTCAAGACATACAAAACAGTATCCATCCCAGTCGGAGGACTGTATACAGCAGAAATCATTCTGGGTATTCTTCTGTATTGCAAAATACCGACTTAGCTAAAAACAGGAGCCCCGCTCTTCAGCGAATGAGATTTCCGCTGCAGGCAGGCCTCCTGCTTTTTCATTTATAAACGGCTCATTAAAAACTATTTCTTATGCCTTAAATACTGCATCCCAAGCAAAAGTGCCGTTACCGGCAGTGCAATCATATCCCCGATGGAACCAAAAACCAACAAACCGACCACGCATCCAAATAAAATCATTCGCTCCCAGGCCATAAGACGTATTCGAAAGTACCCTTCGGATACTGCTGCCAGCAGAAATATTCCCACCGCCGCAATTCCCAAATGATATAAAATCTGACCTGTGCCAAATCCCTGAATCAGAAGCGCCGGCTTATAAACCAGCATAAACGGGAGAATAAAACCGGCTATTGCCAGGCGGAAAGCCGAGAAACCCGTTTTTATGGGATCCGCCTGGGCGATGCCTGCTGCCACAAAGGAGGATAAAGCCACCGGCGGTGTAATGGTTGACATAATTGCAAAATAAAAGACAAAAAAGTGAGCCGCTAAAACTGTCACTCCCATATTGACCAGTGCAGGAGCCAATGTCAGGCTTGTCACAATATAGCATGCCGTAGTCGGCAGTCCCATTCCCAGTATAATCGATGCAGCCATAGCCATTATCAGCGCAGCCAGCAAATGACCTCCTGAAAGCTTGAAAATATTATTGGCAAATACCAGACCAAACCCTGTAAGGGAAATCACACCGATGACAAGACCGGCACAGGCACAGGCAATTGCTACCGAAAGCGTGCCCTTTACTCCGTTCTCCAAAGCCGCCAGAAAACGTTTCAGGCTCAGACGGCTGTTTTTCTTCAAAAAGCTGATGGCAATTGCCAGGAGAATTGCCAGCCATGCAGAATAAATGGGGCTGAAGCCACGGATTGCAAGAAAATATATAAGCGCCAGAAGGGGAACCGCCATATGTCCATATTCCCGGACAGTCTCCCCTAACCTTGGGAGCTGTTCCTTCTCAAGAGTTCGGAGTCCCTGCTTCTGTGCTCTCAAGTGTACTGCTACAATCACACCAAAATAATACAAAACAGCGGGGATAATGGCAGCAATCACAATAACACTGTAGTCAACTCCTATAAACTGAGCCATCAGAAACGCTGCTGCTCCCATGACCGGAGGCATAATCTGCCCTCCTGCGGAAGCCACACACTCCACGGCTCCCGCATATTCTGCTTTGTATCCAACCGATTTCATCAGAGGAATCGTCATGACTCCCGTAGTAGCAACATTGCCGGATGTACTTCCGCTTACCGTCCCCATAAGCCCGCTGGCAATGGCGGACACCTTAGCCGGGCCTCCCACCGTTCCGCCTGCCAGAGAAAGCGCAAAGTTATTTAAAAATTTTGACATTCCGATTTCCGACATGATGGAGCCAAAGAAAATAAACAGTATCACATAAGTGGCAGATGTATTTAAAGCAGTCCCAAAAATCCCTTCATCCGTCAGATACAAAAGCTTTACAATCTTTCTGACCGTAAAACCGGCATGGCGAAAGGTTCCCGGAATATAGCGTCCCATCAGCGCATAAGCGATAAATACAATCGCTGCCAGCGGCATAGCCCTTCCGATAGCCCTCCTGGCCGCCTCCAGGATTAATAAGACAGCCATTACACCGAAAACAATATCCCGATTCGTCGGAATTCCCATCTGACGGTTAATCTTCTCCGAAAAGACCGTCACATACATTGCAGCCGCAAATCCCGCCGCCGCCAGAAACATATCAACAAAAGTAGGACTGCTTTTCGAATGCCGGGTTGCCGGAAACAAAAGAAATATCAGTGCCAGAATAAAGGCCAAATGTACACTCATAATAACCGAATCATCAATCAGTCCTACACCGGCGCAAAAGAGCTGAAATGCTGCCAACGCAATGCACAGCACAGAAACTGTCGTTTTCCAGGGTCCTTTTAACTCCCGTTTTTTCCCTTCGTTTTCCGCGATATCTCCGGTAATTTCCACCTGTTTCTTCTTTCGCAGCCTGTCCAGTATAGTCATTGGTATGCCCCCTTCCGGTGAATTCACTCCTTATTTTAATATGCCCGCCTCACGGTAATAACGCTCTGCTCCGGGATGAAGAGATACCCCCGCCACATTCAAAGCATTCTCCAGAGAAATTTCGCTGGCAATAGCCTGGCTCTGCTCTAAAACGTCCAGATTTTCAAACAGACTCTTCGTGAGCTGATATACCAAATCCTCGCTCAGATTTTCATTACAGATCAGCAGCGTGCCTGTAGTAATTGTAGTAACATCTTCCGTCTGATTCGGATACACCCCGGCCTCCATCGTATACTCATAATAATAGGGCATATCTGAAATCAGCGTATTCACTTCGTCTTCCGTCAGACTGATCAAAGAGCACTTTCCGCTTGACATGGCAGTCATCTGATGGCTCTGCCCGGCAGATCCGGAGACCATGTATCCATCAATTTTTTCATCGGTCAAAGCCGTTGCTGCATTGGCATGCGACATCTGCTGAACGGAAAAATCCTTCGTGGAAATCCCAAGCGAATCCAAAATATTTAAAATTGTAGACTCTGAGCCCGATCCGGCCTCTCCAATATTAATTTTCTTTCCTTTTATATCATGAATATTTTTAATTCCCGAAGATTTTAAAACGGGAATTTGAATCACTGCCGGATAGAGGCAGGCCACCGCGGAAATCCCGTCCACCTTATTTCCTTCAAACTGGCCGGTTCCATTATACGCTTCATAAACAGAAGAAGCAGCAGCAAAAGCCATTTGAAGTTCTCCCCTGCCGATACGAAGACAATTTTCACTGGAGCCGGCTGTCACCTCCGCTGAAAATGTAGTCGACGCAAGTTCGTCATTCCAGAGCTGGCACAGCGCCACTCCCAATGTGTTAAACGTACCACCGGAAGATGAGGTTCCCAACGATACAAACTCTTCCGATCGCTCTCCGGATTTTTTCTCCTTATCTTCTGCCTGCATCGTATCTTTCTCAGCTGCAGAAGCCCCTTCCTCCTGCGAAATATTTTCCTTTCCTGTCTTTGGCGCCGCATCCGTCCCACACCCGCTCAGCATACTGAAAATCATCCCCGCACTTAATACTGCACATAACCCTTTTTTCATCATAACGGTCCTCTCCTTCCTATGATCCGCCTGTCTATTTTTGCTGTTCCTTCAGCAATTCATCAATCTCCTTACCGGATAACCCCAGATATTCCGTAAGCACCTGACGCGTATGCTGCCCCAGAATCGGGGCCGGGCGATACTCCGTATCGGGCGCCGCACTAAACTTAATGGGATTTCCAGCCATTTTATACTTTCCGGCTGTCGGATGCTCCACCTCCACAATCATGTTTCTCGCCGCTATCTGCGGATCACTGCATGCCATTATCATTGTATTAATCCGTCCATTCGGCACGCCGTTTTGCTCCAATATTGCCTCGCACTGCTCCAGGGTATATTGACTGGTAAATCCGGTTATTTCAGCTAAAAGCTCTTCCTTATTCTGCCGTCTGGCCTCTGCTTTTGAAAATTTAGGGTTTTCAATCATGTCCTCCCGTCCCATTGCCCTGCACAAGCTATAAAAAGCAGAATCTCTGGAGCAGGTAATGATAATCTCTCCATCCTTCGTCCGAAACGTCCCAAATGGTACACTGGTGGGATGGCTGTTTCCCACTCTTATGGGATTTTTGCCAGAAATACAAGTATTAATAACCGCATTTTCCAAACAGGAGAAACTGGCATCCAGCATTGCCACATCAATAAACTGCCCTCTTCCCGTTTTTTCTCTGTAATAGAGAGCTGCTCCCATGGCACCAAAGGCATAAAGTCCTGAAAAAATATCACTCACAGAGGTTCCGCAGCGCATCGGCGCTCCACCCGGCTCTCCTGTCAGGCTCATGAGTCCGCTCATCCCCTGAATTACCATATCAAGCGCACCCCGATTTCGATACGGTCCCGTATAGCCAAAACCGGATATTGCCATATAAATCAGCCTTGGATTCAGAGAAGCTACAACCTCATAGCTTAGCCCCATCCGCTCCATAGTGCCCGGTTTAAAATTCTCCACCAACAAATCTGCTTTTTTTACCAGCCTCTTAAATATCTCCTTGTCCTTCTCAGCCTTCAGATTCAATGTGATGCTTTTTTTATTTCTCTGTACGGATAAATCATAAATCCGCTCCCCGTTCAAATACGGCCCGCTGGCCACCGGCCGGTCCGGACGCTCTACCTTTATAACCTCTGCCCCCAAATCAGCCAAAATCATAGTAGACAAGGGCCCTGATAAAAACTGGGTTAAGTCAAGAACCATAATGCCGCTAAACGGCCCCCTGCTTTCCTGCATTTTTCTCTCCTCCTTTCTGCGCTGACATCTCTCCTCTGGCATCTTTGCTCCACATCTCTTCTATGACATCTTTGCTCTGATATCTTTTCTAGGACATCTTTACTCTGATATCCTTTCTATGACATCTCTATAGCGGAATATTTCCGTGTTTTTTTTCCGGCAGAAACACCTTTTTTTCCTTAAACATCCGCAGGGTATGAATAATAACTCTGCGTGAGTCCGCCGGCTCAATAATATCTTCGATTTTCCCGTATTCGGCCGCTTTATACGGATTGAAAAATTCCTTTTCGTACTCCGCTATATAACGCTTTCTGAGCGACTCTGCATCTTCTCCTCTTTCCCTGGCAGCCTTAAGCTCCCGTTTCCGGCAGATATCTACCGCCCCTTCAGAGCCCACCACCACCATTCTTGCTGTCGGCCATGCAAAAATAAAATCCGGATGAAGCTCCCAGGAGCACATGGCCGGTCTCGCCCCTCCTACCAGCTTTCCGACAATCATAACCAGCTTAGGCACCGTTGCCTCAGCCCAGGCATAAAGCATTTTCGCCCCATGCCGGATAATTCCCCCAAATTCCTGCTTTGTCCCCGGAAGATACCCCGGCACATCAGCAATTGAAAGAAGCGGCACATTGAAGCAGTCACAGGTTCGTATAAAACGTGCTGCCTTGTCAGAAGCATCCATATCAATACAACCTGCTTTATCCTTCGGCTGGCTGGCAACGATTCCCACCGAATGGCCGTCCATGCGAATAAATCCCGTAACAATATTAGCCGCAAACATTTCCTGCGTTTCAAAAAAAATATGATCATCCGCAATTTCTCTGATAATTTCCCTTACATCGTACGGCTTTCTTAAAGATTCATCCACAAACGTATTTAAACGTTCGCACCGCCTTTCCGGATCGTCCGTACAAAGATAGACCGGTGGTTTTTCGCGGTAGTTTGACGGAAGATAACTTAACAGAATCCGTATTTTCCTGATGCAGTCCTCGTCATCCGCACAGAAAAAATGTGACACTCCCGAACGTGTATTATGAGTTCTTGCCCCTCCCAACACTTCAGCCTCCACTACTTCTCCTGTTACGTTTCGAATAACGGCCGGTCCGGTCAGAAACGAGCGGCTGGTTTTATCCACGGAAAAAATAAAATCGGTCAGCGCCGGAGAATAGACCGTTCCCCCTGCACAGGGTCCCATAATGGCGGAAATCTGTGGGATAACCCCCGAAGCCATCACATTATTATAAAAAATCGCGCCATAGGAGGTAGCCGGTCCCTCCTGAATCCGTCCGCCGCCAGAATCGTTTAATCCCACAAAAGGCACTCCGGCTTCCATTGCCAGTTCCTGAATCCTTTTTACTTTCATTCCCTGCATTTCTCCCATGGCACCGCCCAGCACCGTAAAGTCATGAGCAAAAGCAAAAACGCCCCGGCCATTAATTAGTCCATACCCCGTCACTACTCCCTCCGCCGGCGTATCAATCTTTTCCATTCCAAAATTATGGCAATGGTGCTTCATGAAAATATTGTATTCCTGAAATGTCCCTGCATCAAACAAAAGGGCAAGGCGTTCCCGTGCTGTTAATTTCCCGGAAGCGTGCTGCTTCTCAATTTTTTTCTCTCCTCCTCCGAGTTTTATTTTTTCTTTCCTGTCCAGCATATCCTGCAGCTTGGAAATGTCCCCCATAACTCCAACGCCTCCTCTTTTCTCTTATTCTGCATGTTCTCTGTCTTATCCCCATTGTACGCTGCTCATTCATAATTTACAATTCATGTTTTATTATGATATAATAATATATAGTTTATATATTAAGCGGGCCAAAGAAAGGAAATTTCATGCTATGGAAATCACACAATTACGCTATTTTCAAGTTGCAGCCACTGTGCAGCACATTTCAAAAGCAGCAGAAATGCTCAATATCTCCCAACCGGCACTCAGCACTACGATTTCCCGTCTCGAAGACGAGTTAGGGGTCTCCCTTTTCGACCGCCAGGGCCGCTCCATAGTCCTTAATTCCTATGGTTCCGCATTTTTAAAGAGAGTACAGCGGATTCTTCTGGACCTTGATGATTCAAAAAAAGAACTGCAGAGCCTCGCCCAACTCTCACACCAAATGATCACACTTGCCGTTACAAGTCCTCAATTCCTGCAGGGCATTGAAATTTTTTTAAAACAGCATCCGGATTTCAAATGGAATTTGCACGTAAATGAGTTAAACAATATTACCAATCTTCTGGATCTGGGAAGAGTAGATCTGGCCATTACCTCCCCCGGAATTTTCGGCTCAGACTTTGAATCCACACTGCTTTTGCGGGATGAATTTATGGTAGCTGTCCATCCAAGCCATTCCTTAGCGACTCGAAAGCGTGTCTTTCTGCGGGATATTGCCAATGAAAAGATTATTATGCTGCAAAAAGGGCTTCCTTTTCGCACTCAAACAGATTTGCTGTTCGAAGATTTAGGAATCAAGCCCAATATTGCCTGGGAATGTGACCATTATCTTCGGCGTGAGTTAATCAATAACAATGTCGGAATTACCATTGCTTCCAGTCATGCGCAGTTCCGTCATCTCTATGCGGAAGAGATCCGTTTTCTCCCCATTGCCGATGCACGCCGAACTCGTGATATTGTAATGACTTACAAAAAGGGGCACTATCTTCCGGAACCTGCTCTGCAATTTATGGAATTTCTCAAACAACACTATCAGGGATATCGTGCAAAAAAGAATAATTAAAAAAATAAAAACAAAATACGACTGTCGTTGCAAATGTTATAAAATTGGGATATGCCTGCTACCTGAAAATCGCAGGTTAAAGACGCAAAAACCCCTGAAGCACCAGACTTTCCGGTATCTTCAGGGGTTTTAAGAAATGTATTTTAGCAATAAAAAAGAGCACGAGACGGGATTCGAACCCGCGACCCTCGCCTTGGCAAGGCGATACTCCACCACTGAGCCACTCGTGCATTTTATTTGAATCGGGGTGACAGGATTCGAA
>Ga0129308_1000289_pt1 | contig 85979 bp, 71 predicted proteins | sample L827metagenome_FD_94440 | JGI IMG/M metagenome (GOLD analysis project Ga0129308, IMG submission 94440) | Ring-tailed lemur group fecal microbial communities from Wisconsin, USA - L827 metagenome | ecosystem: Host-associated > Mammals > Digestive system > Large intestine > Fecal | place: USA...
AGGAAACGGGAAAAACCAGTCCAAAATCGTTGCATTTACCCATGTCATGGTGCATTTACAACTTCGTGAAATTTCCAATGTGCATTTACAACTTCAATGTTGCATTTAGGATTTCAACTAACCCATTTGGGTGATTTGGTTAAAATACCATTCATTTCACGTATGATAAACCATATGACATAAGCATTAGACATTAAAACCTTGTCATAATAGAATAAACGTATGAAACATGAAACCGGCTAAACAGTCAAATGATTTCAAAGGAGAGAAATATGGATAATAAAAGATTACCGCAGATCGCATTAGGCACATGGTCCTGGGGGGTAGGAGCAGTGGGCGGAGATCAGGTATTTGGAAACCATCTTGGTGTGGCGGAACTGCGTTCCGTATTTGAGACTGCCATGAAGTACGGCTTTAATCTTTGGGACAGCGCAGTGGTATATGGAATGGGTGATTCTGAGACAGTTCTCGGAACCTTCACTAAGGAATACCCAAGAGAGGAAATCATTATTTCCACAAAGTTCACCCCGCAGATTGCAATCGGTGGATCCACACCGGTTTCAGACATGTGTGAAGGCAGCCTGCAGAGGTTCGGGACCGATTATATTGACATTTACTGGATCCATAATCCGGCAGATGTGGAGCTGTGGACCCCCGGACTAATCCCGTTGGTAAAGAGCGGAAAGGTAAAAAGAGTGGGCGTATCCAACCATAATCTGGTTCAGATCAAACGGGCTGAAGAAATACTTTCCGCAGAGGGCGTACATGTCAGTGCGGTACAGAATCATTTCAGCCTGTTGTACCGTTCCTCCGAGAAAGGCGGTATTTTAGACTATTGCCGGGATAACGATATTACCTTTTTTCGTACATGGTGCTGGAACAGGGAGCATTGAGCGGCAAATATAATACCAGGAACCCGCTCCCTGCCGGAAGCCAGCGTGGAATAACTTACAATTCTATGCTGCCTCAGATTGAAGCCCTTACAAGCATCATGAAGGAGGTAGGCACCACCTACGGCGCCACTGTGGCTCAGATTGGAATTGCATGGGCTATTGCTAAGGGAACTATTCCTATTGTTGGAGTGACAAAGCCAGAGCAGGTGGAAGATGCTGCAAAGGCCGCGCAGGTTAAGCTGTCTGCAGAAGATATGGAAAAGCTGGAGAAGGCAGCTGACAGGGCTGGTGTTGACACAAGAGGTTCATGGGAACAGCCAATGGCCTGATTACGAATTTGGCAGCATATTGGCTATAATAGTGTACTTATGAAAATATAAAAATCAAGAAAATTTTTAAGGAGGAAACTAATAATGAAGAAAACTTTCGGCTCTGTATTAGGTTTATATCCGACTCCTATAATCGGCAAATGCATGATATTTGGAAAGGAAGTGACAAATTCATGAAAAAGGCGAATTGTATGATAATGGCACTGATGACCGCTGTTTCGCTTACTGGCTGCAGCACATTTGCGGCTGTTGGCACATCATCATTGCCAAACACAGCTGTGACAGACGGGACTGATCCGGCAGAGAGTACGCCCATAGCGGAAACGGAAGCATTGGGGACATCTCTTGTGGAATCGGCGGCAGGCCGGAAAATCCTCATTGCCTATTTCACCTGGGCGGATAATACGGTTGTTGAGAACCCCTCCTCCGTGGATGTGGATGCAACCTCCTCGGCCAGCGTACTGCCCCCCGGTAATGTGGAGCAAATGGCATACTGGATTCAGGAAGAGGTTGGCGGGGATTTATTCTCCATTCAGGTGGAAGAACCTTATTCCAGCGATTATAACGAATGCCTGAACCGTGCTGCGGATGAAAAAGCGGATGGCGTGCACCCAAAGCTGACAGCTGCTGTGGAGGATATGGACGATTATGACGTGGTATTTCTGGGATATCCTAACTGGTGGTATACGGTACCCATGGCATTGTATTCTTTTATAGAGGAGAACAATCCGGCCGGCAAAAAAGTAATCCTTTTCTGCTCCCACGGAACCGGCGGCCTGGCAAGCAGTGTGCAGGACCTAACCAGGGCTATGCCGGAATGTGAAGTGGAGCGCAATGTGATAGGCATAAACCGCAATGATATACCAAATGCACAGGCAGATATAAAAAGCTGGCTGGCTGAAATCGGTTATTGATAAACCGGATGCAGCAGTGAAAGAATTCTCCATGATGTGCATGATGTACAGTGGAATCGTACTGTCCCGTTATGCATTTGCTTTCCTTTCCATCCGGGGCGGCATGTCACTTGCAAGGATTTTGCATATGGCAGGAGCTTACTGGGGATTTGTCCTTATGGCGGTTCATTTGGGACTGCATTGGAAAATGTTCCTGGGTATGACGAGCCGTGGGTTTAACTCCAAAACGTTTCCATGGTCTCTTTGTATCCTCCTTCCGTTGGCCGGGACAGCTATTGCCGTTTATGGACTGTCGGTATTCATCCGGAGGGATCTGCTGACCTATATGCTGGTGCGGACGGAGTTTGTATTCCTGGATTATAACGAGCCGCCGCTGATGTTTTATTTGGATTACATGGCAATGATGGGACTGTTTATTTATCTTGCCCATTATGGAGCAAAACTGCCGGCGTTGTTGGGAAAGAAAAAGATGGGAACGGAAATCAACAAGGAACAGGAACAGCATACGGAACCATAATAATATCAGAGGAGATTATAATGAAAAAGAAACTTGCCGCACTTGCGGCTGCAATGACTGTATTGTCAGCCGGATGCAGGCAGGATCCCGTATCCGGTCCGCCGGTGGCTGCAATACAGAATAAAGCCAATGTAGAACATGAGACAATCACGCAAGCTGCCGGGGAAGCTCCACGTATACTGATCGCCTACTTTACCCGGCTGGACAATACGGAAGCAGAGTTTAATGATATCCTTCAAGGCGGAGGCCCCTATGGTTCCCTGGGAAATTCCCTGGATGAAGCAGACCTGGATGCTGTTTCGTCCGCCAGTATTCAGGTAATAGACGGAGAAGTTGTGGGCAGTACAGAAGCTGTTGCACGAATGATTTACGAAAATACAGACGGTGATCTGTTTTCCATACAGACGGTGCAGGACTATCCTGTGGATTACAATACCCTGATCAGCCAGGGCGGTGAGGAACGGAATCAGGGCACAAGGCCGGAACTGTCAAGTCATGTGGAGAACATGCAGGATTATGATATTATATTTTTAGGGTTTCCCAACTGGTGGCACGATATGCCCATGCCCCTTTACAGCTTCCTGGAGGAATATGATTTTTCCGGTAAAACAGTAATCCCATTTGTCACCAGTGCCGGCAGCGGATTCTCCGGAACCATTGGTACCATTCAGGATACGCTGCCGGAAGCAGTTGTTGTAAAGGATGGATTTCAGGTACAGATGCGTTCTGTTACCGTGGCAAAGCCAGATGTGGATCATTGGATAGACGGACTGGAAATCACCCCTTGATGACAAAACAGTGGAGGTACGTTATGGATAAGAACAGATTTTACAGTTTTTCGGTTTTTCTTCTGTCAGCAGTGCTTTTGGCAGGATGCGGTACAGGCACAGGAGATGCAAAAACAGGCGGTTCCCTATCTCCATCCCAAAATCCGGAACACCCCGAACCGTTGGAGCAATTGGTGACTTCAGGCAGCGCCGGTTCCGAACAGGGTATACAGGGGGAGATTGGTGGGGATGAGTTCATACTTGTAGCTGGTGGAAGCTTTGATATGGGAAGTCCGGAGTCTGAGGCCTGGAGAAGTAATGATGAAACGCAGCATTCCGTTACAGTAGATGATTTTTATCTGTCTCCCTGCGAAGTGACCCAGTATGAGTACCGGCAGGTTATGGGCGCCAATCCCAGTTCTTTTATTGGTGAAAATCTGCCGGTGGAAATGGTCTCCTGGCTGGACGCGGTTAATTACTGCAATACCCGCAGCGAAAAGGAGGGGTTGGAACCGGCCTATGAGATCGGGGATGGCACCATAAGCTGGAACCGTAGCGCTTCAGGATACAGGCTTCCAACCGAGGCTGAGTGGGAATACGCCTGCCGGGCCGGTACAGTGACCCCATTTAATACCCAGACTTCCATCAGTGCGGAGGAGGCAAACTATTGGGGAGATTATCCCTATATGATTGAGGACAACTATTTTTCCCAGGGGAATCTGGAGACAAAGCCGGGCGTATACCGCCAGATCACAACGGCGGTGGGAAGTTTTCAGCCCAATGCCTGGGGATTCTATGATATGCATGGAAACGTAGGTGAGTGGGTGTGGGACTGTTACGGATCCTATGACAGTACCGACAGCGAAAATCCCACAGGGCCGGACAACGGGACCCGAAGGGTCAACAGGGGCGGAGGCTGGAATGACTTTGCTAAAAATCTCCGCTCCGCTTACCGCGCCGCAATGCCGGAGGACAATAAGAGTTATAACATAGGCTTCCGCCTTGCAAGAAATGCAGCGGTACTTTCCGGCGCGGCGGTAACGTCAAAAAGCCGGGAAAAGGAGGACGGCGGAAGTGGAAGGGTGCTGATCGCATATTTTTCCTGGGGAGGAAATACCAGGGGGATTGCCCGGGAAATTGAGCGCCAGACAGGGGCGGATCTCTTTGAAATAGAGATGGTGACTCCTTATTCCGCTGATTACAATACCGTACTTGACCAGGCACAGAATGACCAGAACATACAGGCAAGGCCGGAACTGGCAAACCATGTGGAGGACATATCCCAATATGACATCGTAATTCTGGGATATCCCAACTGGTGGGCATCGATTCCCATGCCGGTAGCAACCTTCCTGGAGGAATATGATCTCACAGGGAAGATTATCATTCCCTTTTGCAGCCATGGAGGCGGAAGGTTTGGGCAGAGCCTGACAGCTATTGCTAAGCTGGCCCCTGCTGCGGAAATCCGGGAAGGACTGGCAATTTCTTACTCCGGCGGTGACCGTATGCCTGGAGACGTGACGGAATGGCTGGAACAAAACGGTATTGATACCCAGTAATATGAAGCCGGATGGAGAGAGGAGTGATTTCGGCAGCAGTGGAAACGGGGGCGAAAGCTAGGAATGGGAAAAAAATACTAATTGCCTGTTTCTCCAATACAGGGAACACCTTAAGGGTTGCAAAAGTAATCCGGCGGATAACCGGAGGAACCTTATGCGTGATATATCCGTGGCAGCCGTATCCATCGGAATATTGCAAACTCAAAAAGCAGGCAGAAAAGGAAATCCGGGAGAACCATAGGCCCAGGCTTCTGCCATTTGAGACAATACCGGAAGGATATGATGTAATATTTATAGGAACACCTTGCTGGAGGGGGAGGATCTCCCCTCCGGCGGCTTCCTTTTTAGAACGGATACAAACAGATGGCAAAATTGTGATCCCATTCTGTACCCACAGAGGGGAAGAACGTGGATGTGTGGAGCAGGATATTGCCGTATTATGCCCAAACGCACAAGTACAAGCTGGATTTCATGTTACCAATGCCGGTGGAGACAGAATAGCGGAAGAACTGGAGTCCTGGATTCAGGGGCTGCAGAGGCAGGGGATGGATAAGATCAAGTAAAATCAGTATGGATAAAACAATAGAGAGGAGTGATCGTACAATGAAAATGGTGAGAATGTTAGTGGGAATGCTGGGAGGGATGGCACTGATGCTAAGTGCATGCGGTTCGCAGGCAGATCAAGTACAAGAGTCAGAAAAGGGTTCTTCCAACAGTGTACCGGCAACCGGTACCTATCCGGACGGCAGTACCCCACAATTCAGCGGCAAACGGCTGCGTCTTACAGTGGACGGGAACGAGGTCATTATTGCCATGTATGACAATACAGCTGCGGATGCATACCTGGAAAGGCTGCCTTTGGATAACGTAGAATTCTACGATCTTTCCGGTATAGAAAAACCGGCAAGAAATGACGGTGCCCCATTCTCCATTGCTGATGAAGATCCGGGATATGACCCGGTTACCGGAGAGATGGTGATTTACCGGCCATGGGGCAGTTTTACGATTTTCTATGAAGATTTCCGCCACTCTAACGAACTTGTGCCTCTTGGGGTCGTGGAAAGCGGGCTGGAAGTATTGTCCGGGGAAGAGGATGACTTTACGGGGACCATTGAGTTTATGGAGTAAAGAGGAGGAGAAGATGAAATATACCAAACTAGGTAATTCAGACTTGACCGTATCCCGCATTTGCCTGGGATGTATGGGGTTTGGGGATCCACAGAAGGGCCAGCATAGCTGGACATTGGACGAAGAACGTTCCAGAGAAATTATAAAACGGGCGCTTGAACTAGGGGTCAATTTCTTTGATACGGCAATTGCCTATCAGAGCGGAACCAGCGAGCAGTTTTTAGGGCATGCGCTAAAGGATTTCACAGAGCGCAAGGATGTGGCGATCGCCACCAAGTTTCTTCCACGCACCCCGGAAGAAATCGCAAAGGGAGTCAGCGGACAGGAGCATATTCAGCGTATGATGGATAAAAGCCTGGAAAATCTGGGCGTGGATTATGTGGATCTGTATATCTACCATATGTGGGATTACCAAACGCCTCTTTATGATATAATGGACGGCTTAAACCGTGTGGTAAAAACCGGAAAGGCCCGGTACATCGGAATCTCCAACTGCTTTGCGTGGCAGCTGGCAAAGGCCAATGCACTGGCGCAACGGGAGGGCTTTGCAACATTTGTTTCCGTCCAGGGGCATTACAATCTGATTTTCCGGGAGGAGGAACGAGAGATGGTTCCGTATTGCAGGGAGGAAACAATTGCACTGACCCCTTACAGTGCACTGGCAGGAGGACGGCTGTCCAGGAGGCCGGGGGAAATTTCAAAACGCCTGGCAGAAGATGAATATGCCAGATTCAAATATGATAAGACGGCGGAACAGGATCAAGTGATCATCAGGCGGGTGGCAGAACTGGCGGACCGCAGGAACGTATCTATGACAGAGATTGCTTTGGCATGGCTTTTGACAAAGGTAACGTCCCCTGTAGTTGGTGCCACTAAGTTACAACATATAGAAGGGGCGGCAGCGTCAGAAAAACTAAGTCTGACTGATAAAGAACTGGCATATTTAGAAGACGCCTATGTTCCTCATGGACTGACGGGCGTTATGGCGCAGAACAGACCGGAAACACATAGTGAAACGCATGCTTGGTCTCTGGGGGAACAGAAAATCTGAGAAAGAATTTAGAGGAAAATAGTAGGAGGAAGAAGAAAATGAGAGATTTGCATGAGACAGATCCTGAGTTTATGGAACGCCTGGACTATTTTGTACTGGAGGAAGTGGTAAAGGAGAAAGGACAGCAGTTGGATGAACCGGTGCGTTATATGGTGATCCTGGCCTCTCTGATCGGGTGTCAGGGGATCGACACATTCCGGGAAATCCTTCCGTCAGCCCTGGACGGAGGACTGACACCGGTGATGGTGAAGGAAATCGTTTACCAGTCCGTGGATTATATGGGAATAGGAAGAATGCGCCCATTTTTATCAGTGACCAATGAAGTGCTGGAAAGCCGAGAAGTCCCTCTGCCCCTGCCGGGACAGGCAACTACTACAATGGAAGACCGGCTGGAAAAAGGTTCCCAGGCACAAGTGGATATTTTTGGCGAAGGAATGCGGGACTTTTGGAAAAAGGGGCATGTAAACCGCTGGCTTGCCGCCAACTGTTTTGGGGATTATTATACCCGCAAGGGCCTGGATTTTACACAGCGTGAGCTGATTACATTTTGCTTTCTGGCAGCCCAGGGCGGCTGTGAACCGCAGCTGATCAGCCATGCGGCAGCCAATATGCGTCTTGGAAATACGAAGGAGTATTTAATGAAAGTGATTTCCCAGTGCCTGCCATATATTGGCTATCCACGCAGTTTAAATGCTGTTGCCTGTGTAGAAAAGGCATAATATTAACCAAGGGCTGCACCGGATATACGCAGGGAGGAAAATCATGGAAGGAATAAGAAACTGGATAAGACAGCATCCGGACCTGTGGGAATTTATCCTGTTTAATCTGCTGTCAAATTGTGCGGCCATCACAAATTTTGTGATTATGCGGTTTTTTGAGCTTCCTGGCAGCAATGGCAGCAGCCCAGACCGTAAACTTTTTTGTGCAAAAAAGACTGGTGTTTAAATCCAACGCAGCCTTTGGCAAGTCGGTGCCGAAATATATTGTGCCGGCCGTGGTTCTGGTAATCCTGTCGGCGGTGCTGCCGGCTTACAGCCAGGCAGCCTTTGTGTCAATGGAAGATGAAAGCCTGATGAACAGGATTTTCGACCGGAACGGCATCCATACGCTGGAAAATGCGGAGGCAATCGGCCTGGGCAGCCGGTCATACCAGTTGGCAAATATGGATCATTAATGGATTGTTAACGGGGTAAATGTTTATCTCCCAGTCCACCATCTCACAGCAGATACAGGCATTGGAAAAAGAGCTGGGAGTGACGCTGATACACCCCCATTCAGCAGTTGCCTTTCAGTATTGGGTGATGGACGGCTGTATGCAGCGTATGAGATGATTTAGACCGGATTTCAGATGTCAAGTAATTTAGCCGGGTTTGTTTTTACCATAAACTCCACTTCTTCCGGGGTACAGCCGAACTGGAGCATCATTGCAATGTAATGGCGCATACCGCTGGCCGGTGCCGGATCCCAGACCTGTCCAAGATCGGTTCCCATGATTGATCGCTGGGCACCCACAAGACGGATGCAGTCCACATAATCGCTGGGATCCATATTCCCCAGGCGGGGCATCAATGTTCCGTACACATGTTCGATATACACACCCTTGTGTGACAGCTCCAGGATCTGCGCCAAGGTGAAGCGGCTGAGTTCTGCAAGGGGATGTGTGGCAACCATTTTTGTGATTCCAATTCCGTTGCATGCGTCAAATAAGTTGGCGGATTCTTCAAATGACATATGGCCGCTGCATACAACAAGGTTGTATTTTTTGCAGACATTCAGGATATCATAAACCTCCGGCTTGAGATTCCCCCTTGTATCAAGGATGCAGATACCATCGCCGCTGTGCAGATAGTCTGTACACCATTTTGCGTCAAATGTAGGAAACCAGACTACCTTTGCCCCTATGGATGCCTGCTTTTGGATTACATCCGCAGCATATTCAAGGCCCCCGGTTTCCGCGTAGGCGATCACAACGGAACCAAACACATGAAGATCCGGAGTCAGGTGCTTTTGAATGATATAAGCATCAGAAGCAGTGGGGTAGGTCACGCTTTTTAACACAATGCCCATCATACCGGCTGTCTGTGCCTCCAGAGCCATGGAGCCGCTGTCGTTGGGACGGTCAGCCACCGGATCAGGTCCGGGATGGATGTGCATATCAATGCTGCCGTGAAAAAGATCATCGATGATCCTGTTGTCCATGCGCCCCAGCAGCTTTCTTTCATCTTTGTAACGAACCGACATAATAAATCCTCCTCTTAATTATTGTATACTCATATATACAAGCAAAAACAATGCCAAAAATCCATGCTTTTCATTTTAGACATTACATGCTACAATATCAGAAAAATGACACATATGCGACACACATACTGCACACATATGTGCCATGACACAAAGGAGAAGGGATGATGAAAATGAAAGGACGGTATTTTAAGCAGGCGCAATCCAAACATATCCGGGAGGAACTGCACCGCCTTGTGGAGTTTAACATTTATCTGGAACGGTATGTGGCTAAGACATTTAATAAGTTGGGAAGCCATACATTCGCCATTGGTCTGTTTTCATCAGAAGGCGCATTGCTCGATCTGTATCCTCATGATGAAAAGGTGCTGAAGAACCTGTTCCATGGGGAGATACAGGTGGCGGATCTGTGGCAGGACATTGGCTACAATGCAGTCAGTGAGGGGCTGAAAGTCCGCAGAAGCCGCCTTAGCATGGGAGCGGAACATGATGCGGAGATTTTGAAGAAATATGCAGTATATTTTTCCATTATGAATATGAATGATATCTATGAGCCATACGCACTGCAGCCGCCCTTTGGGATAGCGATCCTTACTCCCCTTGAATACGCTGCTGACGTGTACTATGCGATGTGTGTGGGGATCGCCCATGATCTGATGCTGAATGTACAGTTTAAGAGCATATCGGTGAAATTTTACGAGAGGAGCGGAAAAGGCGTCCTTGTTGTGGACAGTATGATGGCGGATCGGACCCTGATCACATATTGTAATGAAGAATTGCTGCACATCCTGAATGTGCCCGTGTCGGACTATCGATACAGGCCCGTAGAAACACTGATCGATCCTCTGCCCCACAACCCGGACTTTTGGAAGATCATTGATGAGTGCAGGATGGTCAGCAATCAGCCCCTGACTTTAAAGGTAGGAGGCAGTGAGACGGAATGTCTTATAACCACCGATGCTTACAAGCAGCCGTCCATTAAATCCACGGGAGTGATCTTTTATCTGACGACCCAGCGGAAGCTTTCAGAAGAAGTATCTGAAAAGATGGCGAATGGAGCGGTCAAGACCTTTGATGATATTATCGGTCAAGATCAGTCCTTAAAGAATATGATAGAACGGGCCAAGAGAATGGCATTGACGGACAGCAATATCATGATCCTTGGGGAGAGCGGCACCGGAAAGGATGTCCTGGCGCAGGCGATCCACAATGGCAGCCAGCGCCGGAAGAAACCTTTTATCGCATTGAACTGCGGAGCAATGCCGAAAGACCTGATCGAGAGTGAGCTGTTTGGTTATGAGGCCGGAGCATTTACAGGTGCTAAAAAGAATGGCAATATGGGCAAATTTGAATTGGCTATGGGCGGTACGATCTTTTTGGATGAGATCGGCGAGATGCCGCTGGATCTGCAGGCTAAGCTGCTGCGGGTGGTGGAGCAGAAGCAGCTGATGCGCTTGGGCGGTTCCCGTCTTATTACAGTGGATGTAAAGATCATTGCCGCCACCAATGTGGATATCTGGGATATGATTGATAAAAAGAAGTTCCGGGCGGATCTGTTTTACCGCTTAAGCACCATGCGCCTGAATCTGATGCCTCTTAGGGAGCGGAAAGAAGATATCATTCCTCTTTGCGAGTACTTTATCCGCCGGATATCGAAACGGGCGGGCAAAGACTATATCATGCGGCTTACAGAGGAATCCAAGGAACTGCTTCTGGCTATGGACTGGCTGGGCAACATCAGGGAATTGCAGAATTTGATCGAATGTATTGTCCAGTTGTATCCGGGGGATCTGATCCTTCCCCAGCATATTTTGGAAAATACCATGAGTTATGAGAGGCCCTTTCTGAAAGAAATGCTCCCTGTTCAGCCGGCAGTACGGGAGAGGGAACGGCTGATGGAATCCTCTGTATCCCGGATGGGGGCTGTCACCAGAGAAGAATTGCTGAACGCATTGGAAGCATGCGGCCAAAACCGCACAAAAGCAGCAAAGTATCTGGGTATTTCCAGGAGGACTATCTATCGAAAATTGGAGGAATATGGGATATTGTAGCATATGCTTTGTTGTTTGTGCCAACTGTGTCAAAGTGTGTTATGAGTAAGTGACTCATGACACACTTTTTTTGTGCAACCCTTATTTTTAAAGCGTCTTTTCATGAAATGCCAATAAAAAGGGCTGAGAAAAATTGGCATGAAATTTGCTTTGATATATACTGTAAAGCTTAACAGAGCTGAGATAAGCAAACAAAGGAGGTTTTATAATGGTAAAAATGATGAGCAGGGCAGCTGTGCTGACCGGTATCCGTCAGATGGAGATGCGGGATATCCCAATTCCCCGGACCGGTATGGACGATGGTCTGCTGAAGGTGGAGATGGTGGGTGTCTGCGGCTCGGACCCAGGATTTTATAACGGCAAAACTAAGGTGCCGTTCCCACTGATCATGGGGCATGAGATCGTAGGCCGTATTGAAGAGATCGGCGGGAATAAGGCTAAGATAAGCGGATTGAAAAAAGGAGACCGGGTAGTGGTTGAAAACCGCTTTGGCTGCGGAAGGTGTAAGGCATGTATCGAAGGAAATTATGCGCAGTGTGTGGACCGTATGGGATACGGTGTGTATTTTGGCTGTGATAATCCTCCCTATCTCTGGGGTGCATACAGCGAGTACCTGTATCTGCCGCCTCGGGCCATGCTTCACAAAATTGACGAGAGCGTCCCGCTGGAAGCCGCGGTGCTTACCACCTCCGTGCTGGGCAATAATGTCCGATGGCTGGGAGAAATCGGAGGGGTACAGTTGGGGGATACGGTCCTGATCGCCGGATGCGGGCAGCAGGGGCTGGCTGGAACTGTGGTTGCAAAAGAGTTTGGTGCTTCCAACGTGATTGTCATGGGCACCAGCAAACCCTTTGATGAAAAACGTATGACTTTGGCAAAGGAGTTTGGAGCCACGGATTTAATCTATGTTGATAAGGAAGATCCGGTGGAGCGAGTAAAGGAGATTACAGGAGGAAACCTGGCTGATGTCATGATGGATGTCAGCGGAGCTCCCTCCAACATGGAGATTTCCGTAGATTTGGTGAGAAAGATGGGTACCATTGTAACCCCTGGTTTGTACGGCCCGCATTTTGCAGCAATGGATTTTGATAAGGTTGTTCAAAAGGAACTGAAAATCTGCGGCGCGCTTGCGCAGAGCTATCATTCCAATGAAATTGCAGTTAAACTGGTAGAGAGCCGCAAGTATCCGCTGGAAAAGATGGTTACCCATTGGTTTGAACTGGAGGATGCAGAGAAAGCGGTTCTAACAACCTCCCATGAACTTCCCAGTGATGTAAACCCCATCAAATGTGTTATCATGCCCAACGGCAGAATCAAATAGAAGAAAAGAGGCGGTTGATTTATGAGTATTAAAACAGAAAAAAAGATTGGCTTTCTGGGTCTGGGAACCATGGGGTTCCCCATGTGTTATGGTCTCAGCAAAGATGGATTCAAGATCATACTTCCAACATACAGAAGAGAAATTGACCAGGCAGCAGGCTTTTCTCCACTTGCCCCGGATGAAACGGCAAAGACAGCTCTTATTGATGAAATGCTTTCAAAGGGAGCAGCGGAGGCGGCGTCCCAGAAGGAACTTCTGGAAGAAGCGGACATTGTGATGATCAGTATGCCTACCTCCAGACAGGTTGAGGCTCTGGTTATGGCCGAGGAGGGGATCCTGGCCAATCTTCGTTCTGGAGGTATTGTAATTGACCTCACATCCGCAGACGCCTCCAGTACCAGAAGGCTTAGCAAAATGCTTATGGATAAAGGGATCGAGATGCTGGATGCTCCTGTCAGCGGCGGGAATACGGGAGCCAGCAGCCAGACCCTCTCTGTTATGATAGGAGGAAAAGAGACGGTATTCCAAACATGCAGGGAAATATTTGATACCATTGGAGATCCGGAAAAGGTAACCTATGTGGGGCCCAGCGGAGCCGGTGATACCATTAAAAGTGCCAATAATTACCTTTCATCCATGTGTCTGGTCGCATCAACAGAGGCCATAGCAGTGGCTGCCAAGGCGGGGATCGATCCCCACGTGGCAGCTAAAGTGATCAGCCAGAGCGGCGGCAGCAGCCAGGCGGTTACCTATAAGTATCCCAAACTGGTATTTCCCGGAAAGAACATGGGAATGAGCGTAAATCTGATGCTGAAAGATATCCGCCTCTTTAAGGATGCGGCACACAGTATGGATGTACCGGCCTTTATGGCAAGCCAGCTTTACGAAGTGTTTCACCTTCCCTCGGCGGAAGATAAGGGAAATGTGGATTTTGTATATCTTGTGGAGATGTACGAGAAATGGTCCGGTGTAAAGCTGCGCGGCATTGACCATGAATAATGTAGAATAGGGGGTTATTCTTATGAATTTAACAAAAGATCAGAAACATCTGATGATATCAGCCATTGCGGGAGCGGTCATTTTTTTAATGGTACCGGCTGCCAATGGGCTGACAGAACAGGGGGTGCGTCTTCTTGCTGTATTTATCCCCACGATCTATCTGTGGATGACGGTTGGAGGAGGATGGGCCTGCTGGATGAGTGTGGCAGCCGGAGTGATGCTTTCCGCATATGATGGGGTGGCGACCTTTACCGGCATTTGGGGAAGTATTTTTGTTGCCGTCCTGATCCCCTTCTTTATGATCGCCACTGTTTTGGATGAGAGCGGGGCACTGGAATGGATTGTAAAGTGGATGATCTCCAGAAAATTTGTCCATGGCAGGCCCACACTGTTCACTATCATGTTTACGCTGGCCATGCTTCTGGTATCTGTATTCACAGTACCCATTGTGGTGGCTGTATTGTTCTTTAAGATTCTGAATCAAATATGCAAATCCATTGGGTATACAAGAGATGACAGTTTTTACCGTGCCCACGGCCTTCTGATCGCCTGGCTGTCACAAACCTGCGATGGCTGTCTGATCTGGGGACGGGCATATATCCTGTCCATGGTAACGGTTATCATAGGTTTGGGCTTTGACAAGTTCAGCCCTACCGGCTATATGAAGATCGGTCTTATTTATCTGGCCCTGATTACGGTTGCAGCTCTTTTGATTGTAAAATTCTGGATACGCCCGGATACGTCCAGGTTTGCAGACTTTGACGATGCAGCGATCCGCCGGGATTTGAAGGACCATCCCATGTCAAAGCGCGCCAAGATTGCTCTGGGCGGAATGATGGTGGTTCTGGTAATGTACATCCTTGGGGCAATCCCTGCCCTTGGCGGAGTTGCCACCTATCTGACCGGGCTTTCCGTTGCCGGCCCGGTCATGCTTGTATGTGCGTTCCTGTGTATTATCACTGCTGACGGAAAGCCTGTTATGAATCTGGGAGAAACTGCGGCAAAGATCTCCTGGCCCACCATTATCTTTATGGGCACGATCATGTATTATGCAGGCACCGTAGGCAAAGCGGATTACGGTATCACCGCATGGATGCAGAACCTTCTGGCTCCCTACGTGGGAAGTATTCCTGCAGGCATTGCATTCTTTATCGGACTAGCCATTGCAAGCGTGATCACAAACCTGGCCTCCAACTCCGTAGCGGTGATCGTGACGTGTACAAGCTTTGTACCGGCTTTTCTCTCTGTGGCAGGCATCAGCCAAGCCAGGATCCTCACATTTGCATCCTGCATTATTGCGGTTTGCGGAACTGCATTTTGTACATACAGTGCATGTGCGACCATGGGCGTTGTGTACTGTAAGGAAGGAATCGAATACAAAGGGACCCCTAAATACAGTATTGTGCTGTGTCTGATCATGGTAATACTGTGCGGTGCGCTGATCATCCCCTTTGGCGATGCTCTGATGGGAGCGCTGGTTTAAGAGGAACTGAATAAAGAAAAAGGGTTCTCCTGATCCGGGAGGACCTTCTGTGTCAGGTGACGGGGGATTTCTATGACGGAAAGGCGTAAGAAAAGAAAAATTCTGTTTGCCGGAATACTGATGATTATCAGCTATGGCCTGGTGAATAATACGATTGGTTTTTTTGTGACACCGGTGTCGGAGAGTCTGGGATGCAGCAGGGCGGCATTTAATCTGCATTATTCTATCTCCTGCATTGTCAGCCTTTTTGCAGTTCCGATAAGCGGCCGGTTTCTTCAGAGACACAATGCCAGAAAGCTGATAGCGGCCGGATGGATTATGGGCGGTCTTACATTTGCAGCGTTCTCACTGTGTACAAAGATCCAGTTGTTTTATGCGGCAGGATTTATTCTGGGATTGGTGCAGCAGGGAACTACTTCAGTGGCTGCAATGGTGCTGATCCAGCGCGCATATGCCGACAGATCAGGTTATGCTACCGGTTTGGTGATGTCGGGAACCGGAATATGCAGCATGTCCATGAGTGTTGTCCTTCCCGGTCTGATTGAACAAAGAGGATGGCAGGCGGCCTATGTTTTGGAAGCCGTTTTGTGGTTTTTTGCAATGGGATGTGCGCTTTTTCTGGTAAAGGATACGGTTGAACTGCCTGATTCCTTTGATCCCGCTGTGGAAGAAAAAGGAGAAAGCGGAAAGCTTCACGGCACCGCACGTTCAGGAGCAGTGCACCAACCCGGTTTTTATCTATTATTTTTATGCTTTGCAGTGCAGGGAATGTGTACGATTGTGGTTCAGCATATGCCGTCATTCCTGTCGGAATTGGGAAAGTCCGCATCGGAGGAAAGTATGATTATGGCAGTATTCAGCATGGTCCTGATCGTAGGAAAATTATTCCTGGGATTTCTCTTTGATCATTTTGGTGCGGCAATGTCCGTGATCCTTAATTTTCTGGCCCTGGCTCTGGGCATGTGGATGGTGATTGCCGGATCCAATGGATTTCTTTATACAGGAGCGGTCTTCATGGCCTTTGGTATGGCTTCCGTCACGGTGCTTTTTCCACTGGTGACGGAATACGTATTTGGAAAAAGGGAGTATGCAGTCATGTGGGGAATGATGTCCATGGCAATCTCATGCGGAACTGCCTGCGGATCCCCTATGTGGGGTATGGTATATGATCGTTTGGGCAGTTACAGGCCTGCTTTTCTGCTTATGCCCATGGTGATCATTGTGGATGCCGGTATGATCATTGGCATCATGACACATTATGGCACACATGATAAATCGATTGTGCCAATGTGTGCCACGACACACAGGAAAATGTCACAGGGAATGAAAAAAAGAGAGTAAAAGGCTGGATTTTCGTTTGATTAAAAGTTGGCATCAAGTTTGCTTATTATAAAAGTATCAATTAGAGAGACAAAGGAGATGTGAATTATGAGCAAACCGTTGGAAGGACTTCGGATCCTGGACTTTACACAGTTCATGTCAGGTCCCATGTGCACATTGCTGTTAAGTGACTTTGGCGCGGAGGTGATTAAAATTGAGAACCCGCCCTTGGGGGATGTGACCCGCTATGGAAGTATTGTGGAAAATGAGGCAAGCAGCCATTTTGCAACCAGGAACCGTGGAAAAAAAAGCATTATCATGAACATGAAAGATGAGAATCATAAGAAACTGTTTTTAGAACTGGTAAAAAATGCGGATGCCGTGGTTGAAAACTATAAGCCGGGAACACTGGAAAAGTTTGGCGTTGGGTATGAGGTCCTGGAGCAGATCAATCCAAAAATTGTGCTGACATCCATTTCCGGTTACGGCCAGACTGGTCCCTATGCAAGTCATGCCGCGTTTGACCAGACGGTCCAGGCAGAGTCCGGTATTATGAGCATCACGGGATTTCCGGGCCAGGAACCGGTAAAATGCGGCGCCCCAATTGCTGATTACTGCGGTGGCTTAATGGGATGTATCGGAACCCTGATGGCCATTCTGGAGGCACAAAAGACCGGACATGGACGGAGGGTGGACGTTTCCATGATGGATTCCATGATTTTCTGCCTGGAAAATGCAATGAGCATTTATATGAAAGATGGAAAGATCCCTCAGCCAACAGGCAATGGCTATGCATCCTCAGCGCCCATTGGGGCATTCAAATGTAAGGATGGAGTTCCGCTGATGATATCTGTAAGTACGGACAGCCAGTGGCAGTCTTTTTGCAGGGCGGTGGACCGGCATGAATGGGGGGCCGATCAGTCGTTGGCAACCATGACCCAAAGAGCAGACCGCAGGGAAGAAGTGGACGCCATGGTTGCTGAGGTATTTACACACTATACCGCGGATGAAATGGCAGAGAAACTTCAGGCAGTGAAGATGGTATATGGGAAGGTGAACAATTTTGAAGCAGTCGCCAACCATCCCCAGGTCCAGCATCGCAAAACCATGGTCCGGGCCACCTATACAAATGGAGTGTCCTTTATGGTTCCGGGCAACCCGATCATCATGAGCGGTGTGGAGCGCCAGACTGAGTACGAGGCAGTTCCGCTGGGGTACAATACGGTTGAAGTTTTAAAGGAAGTATCGGATGAGGCAACGATACACCAGTTGTTTGATCCTGTTTTAAAGGATATAGAAGAAACTGTAAAAGCACGCTATACAAAATGAAAGGGGTAACTTACCATGGAACGATTAATTGAATCCGGCAAGGTGGAGGAGATCGTATTCGCCCGTTTTCAGCCTGGAGAGGACATACTGTATGCCCTGTACGATATCTGCAAAAAGAAGAATATCAAAACAGGCGTGATCCTGGACGGCAGTGGCAGCGCAGTGGATTTTACTTACCAGCATTTTCCTATTAATCCCAAGCTGTGTCCCACGAATGTATCCATCGGAACCATGCATGGAAAATGTGAACTCAGCATTCACGGAACAATCGGATCTACCGTGTGCTGTCTGGATGAGGGGGAGACACCGGATGAGGTGGTTGACAGTATGTTCCCCACCATACCGGGACTGTGGGAGGGGCCTGCACAAAAATGGCCCATGGTGGGCTGCGAATATGGTCCCGGAACCCCCTATATCCATGCCCACTGCGTGGCCAGCAACAGTGATTTTACTGTCTGCGGACATCTGATGCCCGGCACCAAGGTGGCTTCCGGTGATCCCAAAAAGCCCTCCCATTTTACCGTTATTATTGCAAAAGTCAGTGGTGTGGAACTTCAGGCCACGATTGATCACCAGATTGGTTTTTATCAAAACCTGGTAAAGACAGATACCGGTAAAGAGGGATGAAGATGAACAAGGAGGCAGGACCGTGCGCGAATTATTTGAAAAAAATCCATTTATTGAAAAAGTAAATACAGGCAAGGCTCCGGTAGGTTTCTTTAATTATCTCCGGGATACGGCAATATTGGATATTGCAGGAACCGTGGGCTTTGATTTTGTGGTCATTGACAATGAGCATACGGCCATGGAGCGCGATACCACTGAAAAACTTATACTGGCTGCAGAGCTGAACCATGTGGTTCCCTTTGTACGTGTGCCGGAGCTGATCCCCTATCTGATGAGGAATTATATGGAAATGGGAGCAAGGGGTATTCTTGTGCCCCATATCTGCAGCAAAGAGCAATGCAGGCAGGCCCAGGAAGCGCTGCGCTATCCTCCATATGGCAATGCAAGCTGCTGCCGATCCAACCATGGGGATGGTTTTGATGCAAAAAACTGGATGAAATATCTGGATCATGTGCAGGATCTATGTTTTGTTCCCATGATCGAGGATCCGGAGGCAGTTGAGCACCTGGATGAGATCCTGGATGAATTAAAACCAGGAAGGGATATGATTATGTTCGGCAAGGCGGATTACGGCCAGGCAGTTGGTTCCCTCAATGAGGACGGTACTTTTACCGATCAGGTAAATGAGGATTACCTGAAAGTGATGGAGCGCTGCAGGGAAAGGAACATTGGCTTTATGGCATGCCCATCGGCAGGGCCCAACGGACAGACCTCCGAGGATGTGAGGAAGGTAATAGAGCAGGGGTGTTCCGCAGTGGTCCTGAATACGGATCAGATGACACTGGCCGCTGCATTCAGCAATATTGTGGGAAAATGCCTGGATATGAAGATCAAATAAGAAAGAGGAGTCTGAGTATGGAGTACCAGTATAATGAAAAACAGGTGCGGATCCGTCAGCAGTTTTATGATGACAGGGGAAAATGGAAATGGAATGACACCTGGGCCACGATCCTGGCCCTGAATTCTGACATCATGAGCGCCTATTCCACCATGTCTTCCGTGCCGCATAAAAAGGGAAAACTCAGTTTGAAGGTAAAGGAACTGATCTATGTGGCCATTGACAATGCGATTACCCATTATTACACACCGGGCATGATTTCCCACCTCAGGCATGGCATGAATGATCTGGGTGCCACAAAAGAGGAACTGATGGAGGTGTTTGCCATAACCAGCACTATCGGAACCCCAACTTATACAACCGGCGTTCCGATCCTACGGGAGGCGTTAAGGCAAAGAGGTACGGATATCTCCGCTCAAAAGCTGACGGACAGGCAGGAAGAACTGAAAGAGCGCTGGATCAGTGAGAACGGTTTCTGGTCCTACGATATGGACAGCATCCTGAAAATGGATACGGAAATGTTTGAGGGATATATGGATTACGTGGCCGCCTCCGCAAACGGTGCATTGGACCAAAAAACCAGGGAACTGGTATATATTGCTGTGAATGCCTCCCCCACTGCGCTGAATACCTTCGGCATGGAGCTGCATATCCAGAAGGCACTTGATCTGGGGGTGACGGCGGATGAGATCATGGAGGTGTTTGAGCTGGTTGCGTGTCTGGGCATCCACTCTGTTACAGTAGGTATTCCGGCCGTGAATGAAGTGTTGAGAGAAAGAGAGGAAAAGGTAAATGACAAAGGAGACTGAAATAAGTAAGACAATGTTTAAGGATCTGATTGGCAGAGGCTGCGGTGCCAGGAAGATGGAGTACAATTGGCGGGATGTGGTACTCTATGCATTGGGAGTAGGCGCTGGAAAATATGATCTGCCATACATTTTTGAACAGAATAAAGGCGGTCTGAAAGTACTCCCAACCTTTGCCCTGCTGCCGTATTTAAACAATGTAAACATGGAGCCGCTTCACCATGTCCCCTATGCACCTAATGAGATAGTGGGGGACTTTATCACCGAAAAACTGGGCTACCTGCAGAACCGGCTTCATATGGCAATGGATCTGAGGATCCACGCACCGCTTCCGGTGGAAGGCGCTTTTCTTACTGAGGACCGGGTAAATGATGTCCAGGACCGTGGGGAAGGAAAAGGGGTGGTGGCAGACTGTCAGATGGATATCTACGACCGGGCCGGCAACGCTCTGGCAACCCTGCACAGCTACCATTATCATTCTGCATTTGGAGGGTTTGGAGGCCCGGCTTTTAAGGCTCCCAAACAGCCCTTCCCGGACAGGCCGGCGGATATAGAGGTGACGGAATATATGCCGGACAATCTGGCGGTTCTCTACCGGCTGACAGGCGACACCAACCGCGTACATATTGATCCGAAAATGGCGGAGGATTTTGGATACGAAATGCCCTTTATGCAGGGACTTTGCACTTACGGCTTTGTGACGCGCATGCTGATCCAGGCGGAAATTCCCTTTGCGCCTGAAAGGGTAACGCACATTTATGCGCAGATGAGGGCAGTGTGCTATCCCGGACAGGATATGAAGCTTCAGGCATGGAAAATGGAGGATGGAAAGCTGATTTTCCGGCTCAAGGATGAGGCGGACCGTTTGATCCTGGGCAACGGTATGTTCGAGTATGAGGTATAATAAACATTTTAAAATATGGAGGAACTAATTATGGGATTACTGACAGGTAAAAACGGCATTATTGTAGGGGCCAGCCAGGGCATCGGCCTTGGCATCGCTAAAAGGTTTGTGCAGGAAGGCGGCAACATCATTATGACTGCAAGGAACATGGAAAAGCTGGAGGCCGCATGTGCAGAGGTGAATGCTGCAGAGGGTGCCTCCGGCAAAGCGATCGCAATGGCAGGCGATCTGCAGAGTGCCGAGGATGCAGCAGAAATCTTTAAGACCCTGGCGGATACCTGGGGAAAAGTGGACTTTCTTGTTAACAATGCGGCAATAGGCGAGATGCAGACATTGGAGGCCGTGGATCTGGAGCGGATTGACGCGATCCTTCTGACAAACATCAAGGGGCCTATGGTCTATTGCAAGGAAGCACTGAAATATATGATCGAGCAGAACAGCGGATCCATTGTAAATGTGTCCTCTATCAACGGTGTCCGTCCGCTGTGCGGCATTGTCTATTCCTCATCTAAGGGCGGCGTGAATACCTTTACAGAGGCCCTGGCCTTGTATCTTACCAGAATCGGCGCCAATGTAAGGGTGAATGCACTGTGTCCGGGATTTACTTATTCCCCCACGTCCCTGAACCATGATGCGGTTCCACATACCCTGCGTGACGGCATGATGAATGCCATCCGTGACCAGAGCTCTGTCCGCCGTGATGATGTGCGTTCAACTCCGGAGGAGCAGGCAAATGCGGCATTGTTCCTGGTAAGTGATATGTCATCTGCCTGCCAAGGCGTTATCTTAAAGACAGACCACGGCTCTTACTTATAAATCATACGCGGGCAGTCAGTGAAGGGCGGGGAAAACCTGCCCTTTAAATTATCCTGACACAACGAAAGGGAAGATGGAACAATCATGAGATCAAACAATGTGAAAGAGTGGAAGATTGCCGTGCTTGGAGCCGGTACCATGGGGCGGTGCATTGCCCAGTTTTTTGCCATGAAGGGGCATCTGGTGAACTTATACAACCGGACTCCCGCTAACTTGGACAGAGCATATGCACAGATAAAGAATAATCTAAATACACTGCTTGAGATGGAACAGATCGAAGAGCAGGATATGGATCGCACCTTGTCTAATATCAGGGGAAGCAGTGATCTGGAAACATCTGTTAAGGAAGTGGATATGGTGATAGAAAATCTGGCAGAAAAGGAGGATGTAAAAAAACAGATTTTTGCCCAGTTGGATCAGTACTGTAACAGTGACGTGATCCTTTCCAGCGATACATCCTCCATGAATATTTTTGAATTCCTGGAAGTCTCTCATCCGGAACGCCTGATCATTACGCATTTTTTTAACCCTGCCCATGTGATGCCCCTGGTAGAGGTGGTGCGCGGACCACTGACTTCAGATGAAGTAACCGCAAAAGTAAAAGATTTTTTTGAGTCAGCAGGCAAAACCGTAGCGGTCCTTAATAAGGCTATACCTGGTTTTATATTGAACCGTATCACACTGGCAGTATTTCGGGAGGCGTCTTATATCGCAGCACAGGGCTGGACCACTCCGGAGGAGATCGACAAGGCGGTGGTATCAACCTTCGGGCCCAGATATACCTTTGAGGGGCCTTTTGCCCTAAGCGATTTTGCCGGGATTGATGTGTATGAACGGCTTGGGACATTGCTTCCCCCGGTGCTGTGTTCAGACACCGGATGCCCTGAGATCCTGAAGAATATGACATCCGGGGGGAATTTGGGGGTAAAATCAGGAAAAGGATTTTATGAATATGGGGATGAGCTGAAAGCCCGCAGGGACCGGGATACAAGGATTATCAAAATGCTTCAGGCAATCCGGAACGTGAATGTCCAGATGGACAAAATTGAGAAAGAACTGTCATAGGAGGACAACTATATGAAATATAAATATCTACTTTCACCCGGAAGGATCGGGGGCTTAGAATTAAAGAACAGAACGATCATGGCACCTATGTCCGCGGCCCTTGCCCATGGTGACGGAACCGTCTCGGATGAGCTGATCGCCTACTTTGTTCAACGCGCACGGGGCGGAATTGGTTTGATCATGACCGAGTATGCGTTTGTCCAGGAGAACGGACGGTCATCGGATCACCAGATATCCGTCAGCAATGACAGCATGATTCCCGGCTTAAAAAAGATGGCGGACGCAGTCCATGAGAATGGCTCAAAGATATGTCTGCAGCTCCAACACGGCGGCAGACGCTCCATTGTGGAATTGACGGCTCCGTCACCGATCCCCATGGATTTAAAACAGGCCGTGCCCCGGATCCTGACCACAGCGGAAGTATATCAGCTGGTAGATGATTTTATTGCAGGAGCGGTCCGGGCTAAAAAAGCCGGTTTTGATATGGTTGAAGTGCACTGTGCCCACGGTTACCTTCTCAATGATTTTGTCTCTCCCCATGCAAACCGGAGAACAGATGAATTTGGCGGAGCAGTGGGAGGGCGTGCCAAGGCTCCGGTCATGATCATTGAGGGAATTAAAAAAGCCTGTGGTGCGGACTATCCGGTAAGTGTGCGCATGAGCGCAGAAGAATTAGTAACAGACGGACACCAAAAAAGGGATTCAGCAGCCATGGCGCAGCTTTTTGAAGCCGCCGGGGCTGATCTGATCAATGTTTCATGCGGCGTGAACGGTGTTGGTTACGGCATTGCTCCCGCTGCGGTCCGGACCGGTCATAATGTAGAGGCGGCGGATGAGATTGCCGGTGTTGTGGACATTCCGGTCAGTGTGGCGGGCAGGATCAATGAACCGGAATATGCGGAGGCTGTTCTGCGTACCGGTAGGGTACAGTTTGTAAGCATTGGCCGGGCGTTATTTGCAGACCCGGATTTTGTGAATAAGGCAGCAGAAGGCAGGGAGACGGAAATCTGTCCCTGTGTGGGCTGCCTGCAAAGATGTTATGGCAGTTACGGACATGGAGGTGTGTACCGTTCCTGCATGATCAACCCATTTGCAATGCGTGAAACCACCATGACCCTGAAACCGGCCGGCAAAAAGAAAAAGGTTGTGGTGGTAGGGGCCGGACCCGCAGGGATGGAGGCGGCCTGGACCGCTGCGGCAAGAGGGCATGAGGTGATCCTTTATGAAAAGAGCGCTATTCCGGGGGGACAGCTTCAGGCTGCGGCAATGCCTCCGCACAAGCAGCTCCTTGCACGCGCACTCGCTTATTACCATACCATGTGCAAAAAATATGGGGTAACCATGGAATTTAACAGGGAAGCCAGCGCCCGTGATATACTTTCCCAAAAACCGGATACAGTGATTCTTGCCACGGGTGGAACTCCTATTTATCCATCCAGGATTCCGGGACTTGCGCAGGTAAAGACCTTGTTTGGTTCAGAGGTATTAATGGGCGCAGATTTAAAGGGCAGTTCAGCGCTGGTGATCGGAGGAGGAGCTCAGGGTGCGGAAACCGCGGATTATCTGGGACAGCTGGGGTATCGCGTGGCAGTCATAGAGATGAGAGAGGGGATTGCGCTGGACGATGCAGCGGCAACCCGCAGACTTCTCTTTCAGCGTTATGATGAGGAACATGTAAAGACCTATGTAAACGCGAAAGTGACCCATGTCTATGAGGATGGAGTGGATTATGAAAGAGATGGAAAGACGGAAAGCCTGCGGGGATTTGATCATATTATCCTTGCCCTTGGCGTGTGCTCATATAATCCGCTGGAGGAAGAGCTGAAAGAACAGGTGCCGGAACTGATTACGGTGGGAGATGCATCCGCTGCCCTGAATGCAGTCAATGCCATTTACACCGGCGCCGTTGCGGGCACTGCGATCTGATGAGGAGAAAGAATATGAAAACACAGCATACAGACAGGACTAGATTTGCGCTGTTGGATCTTGCGGATTTTAATGCCTATAAGGCCGAACACGTAACCCTTACAGAGCAGGAGCAAAAGGAAGATGCGGTGAGACGGATCCTCTGGCCCATTCCCTGCTACTGTGTTTTGGTGCAGCATCCAACACTTGGAAATGTGCTTTATGACACAGGCATTGATGACGGATATGAACTTCGCTGGCCAAAAAATCTTCAGGAGGAATATCCGGTAAGGCGATTTCACAGGCTGAAGGACAGGTTGGGAGAACTGGGGCTTTATGTGGATGATCTTGATATGATCATTCTGTCCCATATGCATTTTGATCATGGCGGGAATCTCCGCCTTTTCCGTGGAACAAAGGCGGGAAAGGGAATACTGATACAGGAAGAAGAGGCGCGCCATGGTTTTACGCTTTCAAATATCCATGACTGTCAGGAGATAACTTATCGCTATGATGGTTACGTACGTCATGAATTTAATGGTCTTGACGGTATCTCTTTCAAACTGTTAAAAGGGGACGTGAAACTGTCAGAGGATCTGGAAGCGATTCATCTTCCGGGACATACTCCGGGCACCATGGGACTGGTAGTTCGCACAGAAAATTTCGGTACAGCGGTATTTCCATCTGATGCGGTTTATAATTCCATTAATTACGGCCCACCGGTGGTGCTTCCGGGCATGTGCACCCGCCCGGAGGAATTCCGGGAAAGTATTGAGAAATGCAGAAGGATAGCAGCGCGTGAGAATGGGACCGTATTTTTCAGCCATGATTTAATAAACTACAAAAACTACAAAAAATCTCCGGAGTGGTATGACTGATCAGGATTCGGAGTCTGCCTTTTCCGGGACCGAAAAATCAGAAAACACACATGCCTTCCAAGCATGAATAAATCATAAAAACTAAGTATTTGTAATATTCCCCTCTTGTTACTAAAATAAAACTATCAAGCCCGTACATTAGGGCTTTAGCAAAAACAAAGGGGGTATTATTATGAACATTACAGTAGCATGGGAGGATGTTGTCAGTGTGGTGACCCAGATTTCAATCTATTTGACAGTGATTGGAGCAGGGCTGCTGGCTATGATCATCATTCTGATAACAGCGGGGAGACATGGAAAGCCTAAGTCCGGTTTTGTGCGGAAACAGTCGGTATTGGGATTTCTGCTGATTACGGCGGTGACGGTGAATATGATCCTGACCGGCCCGATGTCCAGCCTGATTTCGGCAGCAACGGTAAAAATGGGGGATCTGAGAGAAGAGACTGTCCAGTCCTCCAGGGAGATCATTGAGGATATTGCCAATGAGGGAATTGTCCTCACCAAGAATGAGGGGCAGGCTCTGCCGCTCCAGGAAAGGAAGCTGAATGTGTTTGGCTGGGCTTCCACCAATCCCATATACGGTGGAACCGGCTCCGGCACCGTGGACGCAAGTACGGCGGTCAGCCTGCTTGCAGGTCTGGAACATGCGGGGTTTGAACTGAACAACCGACTCTCAGACATGTACATCCAGTACCGGTCGGACCGTCCGATCGTAAGTATCAATGACGGTCAGGAATGGACCCTGCCGGAAATTCCGGCAGGGGAGTACGGACAGGATGTGCTGGACGAGGCAAAGTCATTTTCTGACACGGCGGTAATTGTGCTGGCCCGCTCCGGAGGAGAGGGAGCGGACCTCCCCCACGATATGGGAGCAGTGATGGACGGTTCATGGAGTGAACCGGGCACAAAATATTTAAGGGCCAGCTATCGAAACAACTCGGAATCCTATGAGGATTATACCGCAGGGCAGACATATCTGGAACTGAGCCGGACGGAACAAAAACTGGTGGAACTGGTATGTGGGAATTTTGATGAAGTTATTGTGATTTACAACGGCTCCAATCCCATGGAAATGGGCTGGACCGATGAATACGAGCAGATTAAGGGCGTGCTGCTCTGCCCTGCTGCCGGCGCAACCGGGTTTAACGCCCTGGGTAATATCCTGGCGGGAGATGTGAATCCATCCGGAAAAACCACGGACACATGGGTAAAGGATTTAACGGCAGCGCCGTATTACAATAATATCGGACATTTTGCCTACACTAATGTGGAGGAGGTGACGGCAAAAGCAAGGGAAGTATGGCCCAATGCCGATGGAATTGTGAGCTTTGTCAATTATGTGGAGGGTATCTATGTGGGGTATCGTTTCTATGAAACAGCCGCAGAGGAAGGGCTGTTTTTATATGAGGACGAGGTGCAGTATCCATTCGGGTACGGGCTGAGCTACACCGGTTTTACCCGGGAAATGGGAACCATGCAGGAAGCGGACGGAATTTTGACCGTGGACATAACCGTGACGAATACGGGCAGCGTGGCGGGAAAAGATGTGGCAGAACTGTATTATACCCCGCCCTACACCAATGGGGGAATCGAAAAATCCAGCGTGAACCTGGCGGCGTTCGGCAAGACCGATCTGCTGGAGCCGGGGCAATCCCAGACACTTACCCTGACCTTTGCTCTGGAAGACATGGCATCCTATGATGACCAAGGGGAGGGGTGCTATGTGCTGGAAGCTGGAAATTATAGAATCAGCCTGCGCACCGACAGCCATCATGCAGTTGCGGAGCAGGAATACACCGTGGCAGAAACCGTGGTCTATCATGAAGGCAATCCCCGCTCCACGGACCGTGAAACCGCAGTCAACCGCATGGATACCGCAAGAGGAGAACTTACATACCTGTCCAGGGCAAATGGCTTTGCCAATTACGGGGAGGCAACGGCGGCACCCTCGGATCATGAAGTAAATGGTGTGGTGGAGGCCCATGGCACCTATGACCCGGCGGCCCACAATTACCCGGAAGATGAGATGCCTGTAACCGGGGCCAGAAACGGACTGGCCCTCAATGACCTTCGGGGAGTGGATTATGATGACCCGCGTTGGGAGCAGCTGTTAGACCAACTGGATGTGGAAGATATGGTGGACTTAATAGGCTATGGCGGATTCCAGACCGTTTCCCTGGATTCCGCAGGCAAAATCTCCACCATGGATACAGACGGGCCTGCAGGCGTCAACTACTTTTTAACCAGCAGCTTCGGAACCGGATACTGCTCAGAGATGCTCCTTGCCCAGACCTGGAACACGGAGCTGGCGTACCGGGCAGGGGACGGAATCTGCCAGGAGCTGAATGATTTCGGATTTGACGGTTGGTATGGGCCTTCCATGAATCTGCACCGGAGCGCATTCGGCGGACGTGATTTTGAATACTATTCTGAGGACGGCGTGTTAAGCGCGCAGATGGCTGCGGCAGAAGTCCAGGCAGCATACGACCACAATATTTATCCGTATCTTAAGCATTTTATCCTAAACGAACAGGAAATCAACCGCAACGGCCTGTTATGCACCTGGTTTACGGAGCAGTCCTTCCGGGAACTTTACGCAAAGCCCTTTGAGGTGTGTGTAAAACTGGATGACAATGCGGCCCTTGCCGTCATGTCCTCCTATAATTTTCTAGGAACCACCTGGGCGGCGGAGAGCCGGGATCTGCTGTACGGCATCCTGCGGGGCGAGTGGGGCTTCAGGGGAATGGTACTTTCGGATTATTTCGGCAATTACGGATACATGGACGCAGACCGGGCGGTGAGAGGCGGCACCGACATTATGCTGGGTACGGCGGGAAATGATGCTATTATGACGGATTTAAGCGCCACCTCCGTGATCGCCATGCGCCAGGCGGCAAAGAACGTATTTTATACGGTAGTAAACAGCGGAGCCTATGAGAATTATACGGCAGGGCAGATTCCGGACTGGATGAAAATCCTGTATGGCGTAGACGCAGCGCTGGCAGCCGTTTGGATCGGCATGGAGATTCTGTCCGTCCGCGGGTACCAGAGGCGGAGGAAGCAGGCGGCATCCATACCGGTTGAGACAGCAGAGTAGGAGGGAAGACTGTGAAGGCATATCAGATGAGATATGAAGACACTGTATTAAAAATGACACTGGAGGAAAAAGCCTCCCTTCTGTCAGGCAAGGACTTTTGGCAGACCGTAGATATAGAACGTCTGGGAATCCCCTCCGTCACCTTATCCGATGGGCCGCACGGTATCAGGAGGTAGGCAGGAAACGCAGATCATCTTGGACTGAACGCCAGCTTGCCCGCCACATGCTATCCCACGGCTGCCACCATGGCAAACAGCTGGGACCCGGAACTGGGGGAGGCTGTGGGCCGACATCTGGGCAAGGAGGCAGCCAGCCAGGGTGTCCATATGCTCCTGGGGCCGGGGCTGAATATCAAGCGCAGCCCCTTGTGCGGACGAAATTTTGAATACTTCAGCGAGGATCCCTACCTGGCAGGAAAAATGGCGGCAGCCTATATCCGCGGAATCCAGAACAGCGGCGTGGCTGCCTGCCCCAAGCATTTTGCAGCCAACAGCCAGGAACTGCGCAGGATGTCAACGGATTCGGTCATGGATGAACGGACCCTGAGGGAGATTTATCTGACCGGATTTGAGATTGCTGTAAAAGAGGGGAAGCCCAAAGCCCTGATGACGTCCTATAACATGGTAAACGGAACCTATGCCAATGAGAATGAACACTTGCTGAAGGATATTCTGACCGGAGAGTGGGAATATGACGGCGTGGTGGTTTCAGACTGGGGCGGAAGCAATGACCATGTAAGGGGTGTAAAGGCGGGAAGCCATCTGGAAATGCCCGCCACCGGACTGGACGGAATCCGACAAATTACGGAATCCGTTCAAAACGGGGAGTTGGGGGAAGAACTGTTAAACCGGAGGGTGGATGAGCTTCTGGGAATGATCTTCACCACCAGCCAGGCGGTAAAAGACCAGGAGGGCATTGCCTTTGACATCATGGCCCATTATAAAATGGCATCTGTGGCAGCGGAAGGCTGTATCGTGCTGCTGAAAAACGAGAACCGGCTGCTCCCTATAAAAAAAGGGACAAAGACAGCGGTCATAGGCGACTTTGCAAGGCAGGCCCGGTACCAGGGCGCAGGTTCCAGCATGGTAAATCCTACAAAACTGGATGACACCCTGGAGGTCATGGGTGTCAGCGGATTTGAGTTTATCGGGTTTGAGCAGGGCTTTTGCCGCAATGGGACCCCGGACCGGCATCTGCTGGAAGCCGCGGTGGAATTGGCGAAAAAGGCCGAGGTCGTGCTGTTCTATATGGGATTGGACGAACAGCGGGAGTCAGAGGGCCGGGACCGGAAGAACATGGGGATCTCGGAGAACCAGATTGAAGTCCTAAAGGCGGTCTCTGACGCAAATCCCAAGGTGGCTGTGGTGCTGTCCGCCGGTTCCGCCGTGGAAATGCAGTGGACGGATTATGCCATGGCAGTAATCCACGGGTATCTGGCAGGTCAGGCAGGCCCGGAATCCATTCTGAAGGTATTAAACGGCAGCGTATGTCCCAGCGGACGTCTCAGTGAGAGCTATCCCTTGACGTATGAAGATACACCGGCCTATCATTATTACCCGGGGCAGGAGAAAACCTGTGAATACCGGGAAGGGCTTTATGTGGGATACCGTTACTATGACACGGCAAATATCCCTGTAAAATATCCCTTTGGATATGGACTCAGTTATACTGAATTTGCTTACTCCGATTTTCATGCAGACGTTTCTCAGGTGTCTTTAAGCCTTACCAATACGGGTACGGTTGACGGCGCGGAGGTGGTACAGATCTATATTGGCAAGAAGCACAGCGGAGCTGTATACGGAGGCGTTTACCGTCCAAGGCGGGAGTTAAAAGGCTTTCAGAAGGTCTTTTTAAAAGCCGGGGAGACAAAACAGGTCCATATTAAGCTGGACGATAAGGCATTCCGCTATTTTAACACCGGAACAAACACCTGGGAAACCGAGGGCGGTACATACCAGGTCATGGCGGCAGCTAGTGTACAGGATATCCGGCTGACGGCCGAACTTGACATAGAGGGGACCGGTGCCTGTCTCACGGCAGAGCAGACGGGAATCCCCTCCTATGAAAGCGGCCATATCAAGCAGGTCCCTGATGAGGAGTTTCGCCGGCTTCTGGGACGGGAGATACCGGAATCACTATGGGACGGGAACGCTATTCTGGAGATCAATGACGCGCTTTGCCAGATGGTATATGCAAAGAGCAGGCTTGCCCGCCTGATATTCCGCTTTTTGAACAGATGGATGAAAAACAGCGAAAAAAAAGAGGAACCGGACTTAAATATACTGTTTATCTTCAATGTGCCGTTCAGGGGAATCGCTAAAATGAGCAATGGAATGGTAACCATAAAAATGGCGGAGGCCATGGTAGAGATTGTAAATGGAAAATTCCGAGGCGGAATGAAGCATCTCATTGGCTGTTTTCTGGAAAACGAAAAGGCAAAGAGAGGGAAAAGGAGGAACTGAATGGTTCAGGCGATCAAGGGGTGGAGGGAGCGCCATCCGGACTTGTACGAATTTATCTTGTTTAATGTTATGAGCAATGTGGCAACCTTTGTCAATTTTACGGTCCTGGCAATCAGTACAGGTATTCTGTTCCGCTCCCTGGCAGATACTTCCTTCCGTTGGTTCATCTTCGATTATCCGGTAAAGGGAAGCGGTGACGGGGGGCTCTGCGGATTTTTGGGGTTTCTGACCGCCTATGTCTGTGCCCAGATCGTAAATTTTATTGTACAGAGGAAGGTGGTGTTTGAAGCCAACTGCAACATCATAAAGGTGCTGCCCTGGTATATCGCCACGGTAACTGTGGCCGGCATCATTTCCATCTGGCTACCGCCTCATGTAATGGCGGCAGCGGAGGACTATATCGGAGGGACCATTGCCACCTATCTGGCAAATATTGTAAATATCGTGGTGCAGGTGGTAATTAATTATCCTATGATGAAATTTGTGATCATGAAAAAGGAATAGAAAAATGTCTGGTGGAATGAATGAATCAGGCACTCAGAAATTATTTATAAGGCATTCTATATAAGCCGCAGGATTGGTGCTGCTTATTAGAAAATATAAAAACAAAGGAGAAACGACATGAAACGAGCAGTAAAGTTAGTGATGGCGGCACTGTTGACTGCAGCAATATTTTCCATGACTGCATTTGCCGCAGGCTGGACAACCGGACAGGGAGAAAACAGCGGCCGATGGCAGTATGAACTGGATGACGGGAGTTTCCATGCAGGAACGGAAAGCGGCCCATCCTGGCAGTGGCTGGACGGCAATCAGGATGGGGTAGCGGAATGCTATGCCTTTGATTCGGAGGGCTGGATGTATGCGGACACCGAAACCCCGGACGGCTATGAGGTCAATGGGGACGGTGCATGGATGGAGGAAGGGGTTGTGCAGGCCAGAAGCACCGGCACAGATACTGCGGACACTATAGACACCGCGGACAGCAATATCTTGATCGTCTATTATTCGCGAACCAATACCACGGAACAGGCAGCCGGAATGATCCGTCAGCAGGTAGGCGGTGATTTATTTGAGATCCAGCCGGCAGACCCCTATCCCAGCAGCTATTCAGCAACTACCGAGCGCGCCCAGAGGGAGATTAATGCGGGAACCCTCCCTGAGCTGCAGGCGAATGTGGAGAACTTCGACCAGTATGACACGGTGTTTATCGGTTATCCGATCTGGTGGGGAACCACCCCTCCGGTTGTGAATACCTTTATGGATTCCAATGACTTTAACGGGAAGACTGTGGTTCCGTTCTGCACCAGCGGAGGAAGCGGGATCAGCGGAAGCCTGTCCAATATCAGTCAGTATTGTACAGGGGCCACGATACTGCGGGGAATGGATCTGACTGGAAGCGGTTTCGACAGCATCAGCAGCTGGCTTTCCAATATTGGTATCATTCAGTAAAAAGCGGCTGTTGGTTACCGCAGCACAAAAATCATGCTTTAAAAGCATGAAATAACCAAGGAATCTAAGTATTAGACACTAAAAGTATCATAATTTATAATAGGGGTATAAAGAAGCGCGTTTTAATTTCTTTATACCCTTATACCATTTAGGTTGTATTTGATTCAGCCATGCCTGATCTCGGCATCAGGCAGAAAGAAAAGAATTGGAGGAAACAACATGAAAAAAACCGCAGCAATTTTATTTACCCTATTGACAGCGATGTCTCTTGCGGCCTGCAGTGGAAACAGCGAACCGGCGGGTACAGCCGCTCCCGCTGCGGAAACAACGGCAGGGGATGCAGGCGCACAGGAAGAAACCACAGAAAGCAGTTCGGTCAGCAATACAGAGGCTGGAGCCCCTGTTAATGGTGATGTTCAAAACGGCGGAACGGAAGATGAGGAGGAACACAATACAGAAGAAATCAACATATTAGTTGCCTATTTCTCAGCTACAAATACAACCGAGGGTGTGGCGGAGCATATTGCCAATGGGCTGGGCGCCGACTTATACGAGATCGTGCCGGAAGAACCCTATACGGATGCGGATTTGAATTATAATGACGATAACAGCCGCAGCACCATTGAAATGAATGACCCATTATCCCGGCCGGCAATCTCTGGTTCAGTCGATAACATGGAGCAGTATGATATTGTATTTATCGGCTACCCAATCTGGTGGGGGGAGGCTCCAAGGATTGTAAGTACATTTATGGAAAGCTACGATTTCACAGGAAAGACACTGGTTCCTTTCTGCACGTCCGGCGGCAGCGGCATGGGTTCCAGTGCATCAAATCTGGCAGAATTGGCAGATGGAGTCCAGTGGCTCTCGGGCCAGAGGCTCAATGGAGGAAGTTCCCAGGATGATGTAATGGAATGGGTAAACGGCCTGGAACTGTCTGTCAGCAAAGAATAAATAAAACAGCAGGTCATGGCGGAGCGGACGGTTTTTGCAAAATGCAGAAAAGATTTCCGCTCCGCCTTCCGTTACGGAAGGAAACAATATGAACACAAAAATAAAGATAAAGATGGCTATAGATGTTTTAATGACGGTGTTTCTGCTCATGCTGATGGCGTACCAGATCACAGGAGAAATGCTCCACGAATGGATCGGTGCCGGAATGCTGGTGCTGTTCCTTGTGCATAATATGCTGAATATCCGATGGTACGGCAGTCTGTTCAAAGGAAAATACAAACCACTTCGTATTCTGAGGACAGTTATAAATTTTGCGGTCCTTGCCGCGATGCTTATCCAGGCTTACAGTGGTATTGTCCTGTCACGCCATGTATTTTATTCTATTCCGATCAGCCGGGGAATGGCGCTTGCAAGGGTGCTGCATCTTGCGGGCGCTTATTGGGGTTTTGTGTTGATGAGCATACACTTAGGGCTTCACTGGGGCATGATAACCGGGAGGTTCCAACGGTTATACGGCAAAGGAAGATTACGGGCATCTGCATGGCATCTAAGGCTGCCTGCCGCTGCTGTTGCCGGGTATGGTGCGTTCTGCTTCTGCCGGGCAGGCATATTATCCTATATGTTCTTACAGGTGGAATTTGTCTTTTTCGATTATGAAAAAAGCGGTATCTTGGTTTTTTCAGAATATATAGCTATGATGGGTCTGTGGGTTTTTATCGCTTACTATGCTGCAAAGGCGGTTGAAAAGATTTCTGCAGCAAACGTAAATAGAAAGGGAAAAAGCAATGAAGAAAATTAGTGCGTTTCTTATAGGTGACGCAGGCTGAGTATACGGAGGCTTTAGGGGATAGCTCCAGCAATTTTTCCGGCGGACGGCTCCCGGTGGAACAGGTTTCCTGGCTTGATGCGGTCCACTACTGCAACGCCCGCAGCGAGCTGGAGGGGCTGACTCTCGCATATGGTGAATATGGCACAGGGGATCAGAGAGACGGTATACCAGGAGTGTTACTGTACAAACAGACAGCTTAAACGGTTTTCATTACAAAAGAATTGTGCTATGCTATAAATTGAAGGGCACGGACAACAGCGGTTGAACAGCCAATTGTACAAGCACAAGGAGGTACCGGATGGAAATACGGGTTTTGCGCTATTTTTTGACAGTTGTACGGGAAGAAAGCATTACCAGGGCAGCGGAGGTCCTGCACATCACCCAGCCCACCTTAAGCAGGCAGCTTACACAACTGGAGGAGGAGGTGGGGGTCAAACTATTTACCAGAGGTACAAGGAAAATAGCCCTGACAAACGAGGGACTTCTTCTTCGCAGGCGGGCGGAGGAGATTACGGAACTGGTGGATAAAACCGAAAAGGAACTGGTGGTGCAGGAAGAACAGGTCGAGGGCTGTATTTCCATAGGCTGCGGAGAGTTAGCGGCAGTGGAAACTCTTCCGGGACTGCTTACATCTTTCAGCCAGAGGTATCCGCTGGTCACATTTGACTTGTTTACGGCAAACGCGGACCAGGTGAAGGAACGTATGGAGGTGGGAACCATTGATATCGGCCTTTTGCTGGAGCCGATCGACATTGACAAGTACGAGTTTATCCGCCTTGGGACCAGGGAACGGTGGGGCGTCTTAATGCGTCCCGATGACCCCCTGGCAGAAAAGGAATGGATTACGGCAAAGGATCTGTCTGATCTGCCCATTATTATGGCCCGGCGTTCCGGGTTGCAAAACGAACTGGCAAACTGGTTTGGAGATCACTTTAAGGATCTGCATATATTATTTAAAAGCAATTTCAGCACCAATGGGGCGATCATGGTCCAAAATGGGCTTGGATACTCCCTTGTGGTGGAAGGATCCACTTTGCTCTGGGATAAGGATAAGATCTGCTGCCGTCCTCTATACCCGGAAGTCATCTCAACCTGCGTACTGGCGTGGAAACGGCAGCAGCCGTTCAGCAGGGCAGCCATGAAATTTATTGATCACATGAAGGACTCTATGATGATGGTAAAAACGTAAATTCTCCCCAATCAAACAGCTGCTGCCCGCAGGAGGGATAAGTAAAGTCATAGCAGGGGCAATTAAGTTGGAAAAGGCTTGAAAATGGCAACAGCAACCGACAAAAGGCAAATGGCAAATGAGAAATAAATACATGCTTCTACAGCATGAGCCACCCATAAAACATAGGTATTTGTTATAAGACTTTTTAGATATTATAATGTAAGTGCAGGAGGATTTAGGTTCCTCCGGCACTTACTTTTTTTAAAAATTGCCGTAACGTAAACATTGCAATGAAAAGGAGACATGTCTATGAGCGGACAGGTGGATTTAAGTAAATGCGTCATTTTCCCCAGGGGAGAAAAGAATGACATGTACGCGCAATATTTCATAGGACAGAGTTATTTAAGTATGCTGTCCATAACCGGGGTGGGGATTGCCAATGTCACCTTTGAACCGGGATGCCGCAATAACTGGCATATCCATCACAAAGGCGGGCAGATCCTGCTTGTTACCGGCGGCAGGGGATACTATCAGGAATGGGGAAAAGAGGCGCAGGAGCTTCATCCGGGGGATGTGATAAATATTCCGCCGGAGGTGAAGCACTGGCATGGGGCAGCTAAGGACAGCTGGCTTGTCCATCTGGCGGTGGAGGTTCCCTCTGAGGGAGGTTCCAATGAATGGCTGGAGCCTGTGGACGATGCGTGGTATGGGCGGTTAAAGTAAGGATAACACTCGCAGCGGACCGAAGGGGATCTCCATAAAACGGTATGTCAAAATATAAAAAGAACGGAGGGTGCAGGTGACGATCGAAGAGGCAGGCAAACGGGTTCCTATTGATATGGACACGTTAAGGTCCTATGAAAAACAGGGACTGCTGCGGCTGGAAAACCTTGACACAGCCCAGGCTGCAAAGGAACTGCAGGATGTCCAGGATATAGATTCATTAGCAAGGATTGGGGTTGGATTAGAGGAACTCAAGCGGTTAAAAGCCTTGATGGACCAAGGCGCCAGTACCGTGGAGGAGCAGATTCGTCTCCTGAAACGGTGCAGGTTCCAGATGCTGGACGATATCCATGTCAGGCAGCAGTCGCTGGACCGCATAGACTATATGATCCATACCAGAAAACAGAATTGACAGACAACTAATAAAATAATAAAAGGAGACAGAAGAATTATGAAAAAAAACATATGCGTTATGCTTACAATGGGAATACTTTTGGCCATAACCGCATGCAGCTCCGCCAGCCAGCCGGAGGCAGCATTGGCTTTGGAATCTGAGATGACTCATGGGGAGACAGAATTGAATGGGGCTGAGATAGAACCAAATGGAGTACAAACCGTAACCTCAACCGCAGCCACAGGAGAAGCCGGGGTTGAGGTCCGAGACAGCCGGGTTCTGATCGCTTATTTTTCACGCTGGGGCAATACGGAGTATGGAGATGATGTGGATGCCACCTCATCAGCCAGTATCGTGATGGATGAGAATGAGCGTTATGGAACAACAGAGTATGCTGCCGGCATGATCCAGGAAATTACAGGTGGGCAGCTGCATCTGATTCAGACAGAAACCTCCTATTCCACGGAATTTGATGAGGTTGTCACCCAAAACCACGAGGAGATGGGGCAGGGAACACTGCCCATATTAACGGACAGCAGCCTGGATATGTCCAACTATGATGTGGTGTTCGTGGGTTACCCTGTATGGGCAACGGATGTTCCCCAGGCCGTCCGCTCCTTCCTGCTGGAGTATGACTTAACCGGAAAAACCGTGGTTCCTTTCTGTACACATGACGGGTATGGAGCAGGGAGCAGTTATTCCACCATCGCCTCCCTTTGTCCAGGAGCGGAGGTTGCCGCAGGTCTTGCGGTGGAGGCAAAAGACGTTCCCACAGCCCGGGATACAGTTAAACAGTGGGTAGAGGATCTGGGGATCTCCTATGCAGAGACAGGGCAGGCATCTGCACAGAACAGCGAGACGGCCATCCACATAACCATCGGGGATCGGGTGCTGGACGGCGTTCTCTATGATAATGCCCAGGCGCAGCAGTTTATCGCCATGCTTCCCCAGACCGTAACCATGTCGGGGTACGGCAATAGGGAGTTTTATGGCGGCATAGACGGTCAGATCCAGACCCAGGGCGATGGACAGTATTCCTTTGAAGATGGACATATCACCTATTGTCCGGCTAACAATACCGCCGCTATCTTCTATGCCCAAACCAGCCGGCCCAACCTTACCATGGAAGTATTTCCAATGGGGAAAGTCACGTCTGACCTGGCTGTATTTGATGAGCTTCCGGGAAGCGTGGAAATCACCTTCTCTCTGGCAGAATAGGAACTGAGGCCCAGTGGATTTAATTTAGATATTAATAAAGATGATCAGGTGAAAAAGATGGAATTAATGTTTTCAAACCGTACAATAAAAAATATGCTGATTCCTTTAGTCATTGAGCAGATTCTCGTTATGCTTGTAGGAATTGCCGATACCGTAATGATCTCCTATGCAGGGGAGGCGGCTATCTCCGGCGTGGCGCTGGTGGATATGATCGGCTATCTGGTAATAACAGTGCTGTCTGCCGTAGATACCGGAGGGGCCGTGATCGTGTCCCAATATCTGGGAAGGAAGGAACGGGAAAATGCCAATGACTCGGCCAGCCAGCTGGTCACCGTCAGCTTTTTATTTTCCCTGGGGATGATGATATTTTGTACCCTGTTCCATACCCTGATCTTAAGAATTCTCTTTGGGAAAGTCATGCCGGATGTTATGGCGGCTGCCAACACTTATTTTGTGATCACAGCGCTGTCATATCCCTTTCTCGGCCTGTACAATTCGGCGGCAGCCCTGTACCGTTCCATGAAAAAGACAAAGGTCACTATGTATGTCTCCCTGCTGATGAATGTGCTTAATATAACGGGAAATGCAATCGGTATTTTCATGTTGCGGGCAGGAGTGGCAGGGGTGGCTGTCCCCACCCTGATATCGCGGGCTGCGGCGGCAGTCATTATGGTGGGACTGGCGTTTCAAAGCAGCAATGAAATTTCTATAGATTGGAAACATCTGCTTTCCTGGAACCGGAATCTTATAGGGAAAATACTGGGAATAGCCGTTCCTAATGGCATAGAAAATGGTTTGTTTGCTCTGGGTAAGGTCCTTGTAACCAGCATTGTGGCAGTATTCGGGACCACCCAGATCGCGGCCAATGGTATTGCCAACAGTGTGGACCAGATTGCGATTCTTGTTGTAAATGCGGTTAATCTGGCGATTATCCCTGTGGTTGGCCAGTGCATCGGCGCAGGGGAGTATGATCAGGCCAAGGTTTATACAAAGAAGCTGATGAAGATTTCCTATCTCTCCACCGCTGTTCTGGGAGGGGCGGTGATTGTTTTGCTGCCCTTGATATTACCGATGTTTGATGTGTCGGAAGAGACTTACAGACTGAGTGTCTGGCTTATTGTTTTCCATAATATACTGGCATTTGCGCTTCACCCAACTTCTTTTAATCTGGCAAACAGCCTGCGGGCGTCCGGGGACGTGAAGATTACTATGTACATAGGTATTGGTTCCATGGTGTTGTTCCGCCTGGGAACAGCAGTAATCTTTGGTGTCCTTGGCGGCTTTGGCGTCCTTGGCGTATGGGCAGCCATGGGGATGGATTGGCTGGCCCGGTCTGTGGCGTTTACCATACGCTATAAGAGCGGAAAATGGAGGCAAATGAAGACTATTTAGACTACTGAGAGATAAAAATACAGAGAACCCGCTTTTCAATGGAGCTGCGCACTCAATCCGTGAGCAGTTATGTTTTCCCAAATAGATATACCAGTCAGGCATTTCAATGCCTGGCTGGTGTTTTTTTTGCGTCTTTCAGATGGTGATAACCTGGATATTCCATCCTGAAATTAATATAACTGAAACAAAATCCATACAAAACAAAAATAATTTCATGAAATAATATATTCATCAAACAAATATGCAAGGAGGGCTGACATGTAGCGGTGCATCAGAAAATAAGCAGTAAAAATCAACAGGAAGAAAGGTAAATGATGTGAAAAAGAAGGCTTTTTATTTAGTGGGATTTGGGATTGCTTTGATTGCTGTGGCAGCAGCCAGGGTGTTTTTTATCCCTGATGAGATGGTGGAAGAAGGAAATGTATCAGTGATCGAGGCTGAACCACCGGAGATAGGAGATATTGAACTTTATACCAGCCTGATCGGGTATGTGGAACCGGAATATATTGCCCGGATTTATCCGGACGCCCCAGGAACAATCACTGAGGTTTTCATAAAGGCCGGGGATACGGTAAAGGCCGGTCAGTCTATATGCACTGTTGATACAAAACTGGTGGAAAGTACGGAAAGTGCCATGAAAAACGCGGAAGTATCCCTTCGGGAAGCCAGAACCGCCTTAAACCGCATGTCGATCCTGTACCAGAGCGGGGGAATTTCCCAGCAGGAATATGAAAACCATATCAATACAGCGGAAAAAGCAGAGATTGCCTATGGGCAGGCGGTGACGGACTATGAAAAACAATATTCTTACAGCCACATGACAGCCCCCATTGGAGGCCGGATTGAAAGCTGCAGCATGGAGGTTCTGGACCGGGTTTTTACAGGCGATCAGCTATGTGTCATAGTCGGTGGGGGTGATACCATGATATCCACCCAGGTAACAGAAGGATTAAGAAAGAGAATACAGACCGGGGATAAGCTTCAAGCCAAAAAGAACGATACAAGCTATTCAGGGACAATTGTAGAAATGAGTGAGATGGCGGATGAAACAACCGGTCTTTATGAAGTAAAGGCAATCCTTGACATGCAGTCCAAGGAACAGCTTTCCACCGGTGCGGTGGTGAAGCTTTCACTGTGTTCATACAGAGTGGAGGACGCGCTGACAGTGTCCGTGGATGCGGTCTACTATGAAAACAGCCGGCCCTATGTATTTACCTATGACAATGGGATCATACATAAGACATTCATTGAATCAGGGATATATGACGCAGAACGTATGGAAGTAAAAGATGGATTGTCCGTACAGGATATGGTGGTAGTGACCTGGAGTCCGGAACTTTATGAGGGAGCCGGGGCGGTTCTGCTGAATGAGAACATGGAACATACGAAGGATGAGGGGCAGCCGATGACGGGAGGGACAGCAAGGTCATGAAGGGATTGACAAAAATTGTGTTAAAACGGCCGGTAACAGTCATCATGTGTCTGCTCTGTCTGGTTGTTTTCGGCTTTTCTTCTGTGAGAAGTGCAAGACAGGAACTGACACCGGAAATGAATATGCCCATACTGATGGTGACCACCACCTATGCGGGGGCCCAGCCCGGGGACGTGGACCAGTTGGTAAGCCAGAAGATAGAGGCCGCAGCCGGCGCTCTGGAGGGGGCAAAGAAAATCACCTCCACTTCCTCGGAGAATTTCTCCATGGTTGTTATCCAGTATGAATATGAAGTGGATCTGAACGAGGCATATGACGATTTAAAAAAGAAGATTGACGAGACAGTGCCGGACCTTCCGGAAGATGCGGATACGCCTGTTATTATGGAACTGGATATGGACAGCGGGACAGATATGACACTGGTGGTGAGCAAAAATGGCGAAGCCAATCAATACGGTTATGTGAATTCAGAAATACTTCCTGAATTTGAGAAGCTGTCCGGGGTGGCGGAAGCAGCCATAGCAGGAGGCAGCGGGGACTACATCCGGATCGAGGTCCTGTCCGAGGAAATGACTCAATACGGACTTTCTTTAGGTTCCATTGCCAATGATGTGGCCACAGCCGAGGTGGAACAGCCTGGGGGAAGTATCAGCGTAGGGCGGAAGGAGGCCTCTGTTTCCACTAGGCTGGGCTTTGATACGGAGGAGTCTTTGAAGGAAATACCGCTGACTGTTTCCGGAGGACATATTGTATATCTGGGAGATGTGGCGAATATTTACACGACCCAGGAAAAGGACCGCAGTATTGCCCATTATAACGGAGAACCTGCGGTAGTCATGTCCATCAGCAAGCAGCAGAGCGTCACTGCGGCGGAGGTTTCCGCCAATGTGAACCGGATGGTGCGTTCCCTGATGGCCGGTGACCCCCAATTAGACATCCATATTGTTAACGACAGCTCTGAGGATATCCGTTCCTCCCTGCTGTCCATTGTGGAAACCATTATTCTTGCCATGGTCCTGTCCATGGCAGTGATATGGCTGTTTTTCGGAGATTTAAAGGCATCTCTGATCGTGGGAAGTTCCATACCGGTATCCATTCTGGCAGCACTTATTTTAATGGGAGCAATGGATTTTTCACTGAATATGCTGACACTGGCAGCCCTGTCCATGGGCGTGGGAATGATGGTGGATAACTCCATCGTGGTTCTGGAAAGCTGCTTCCGCATGACGCAGACAGAGGGAAAAGGGCTGATCGATTATTATCACGATGCCCTGGAAGGAACCGGTATTGTGGTATCCTCTGTATTGGGATCCACCCTGACAACCTGCGTGGTATTCCTGCCCCTGGCTCTGCTGGGCGGAATGGCGGGGCAAATGTTTAAACCCCTTGGATTTACCATTGTTTTCTGTATGGGAGCTTCCTTGATTTCAGCCATTACCATTGTCCCGCTGTGCTATATGCTGTATAAACCCCAGGAAAAAGAGCATGCCCCTTTTTCCCGTCCCGTGGTAAGACTTCAAGAAGCATACCGGAAGGTGATGAGGATGATCCTTCCCAAAAAGAAAACCGTCATGGGAACATCGGTCCTGCTCCTGGTTTTTTCCTTATTTTTGGCCGGGCAGCTGGGGTTTAACCTTATCAGCGCGGATGACCAGGGACAGATTGCAATTACAGTAGAAATGGCGCCCGGGCTGAAGGATGAGGAAGCGGATGACGTTATCCGCAAGGTGGAGCAGGCTTTTGCAGATTATGGGGAAATGGAGTCCTACGTTGCCAGCTATGGCGGCAGCGGAGCCGGAAGCGATGGTTCGGTCCAGATCATGGTCTACCTGACAGATGACCGTAAAACTCCCACCAAGGAGGCCGTAAAACGATTTAAACAGAAGCTGTCCATGATAACGGATTGCAATGTGTCAGTGGAGGAGAATACAATTGCCGGAATGTCTGATGGGGACGGATATGAGTTGATCTTAAAAAGTACGGACTATAATGAACTAAAAAAAGTCTCGGACCAGATTGTGGCGGAGCTGATGGAACGCGGGGAACTGACGCGGATCCATTCCACATTGGAGAACTCCGCCCCGGTGGTGGAGGTAAAGGTGGATGCCATCGAAGCCAAGGCAGCCGGACTCCTGCCCTCATCTGTGGGACACAGTGTCTATGAAGCCATCAACGGTATCACGGCCACTACCATGAAGGTGAAGGGGGAGGATGTGGATGTAAAGGTGGAATATACTCCAGGGGAGTTTTCATCCGCGGACCAGATACGACAGATGACACTGAGCCTGGATAATGGAAGCTATGTGGCCCTAAGTGATGTGGCCCAGCTGAGCTTTCAGGACAGCCCTGCCAGCATAAGCAGGGAAGATAAACAATATCTGGTGACGATTACCGGCGACTATACCCCTGGGGCAAGGGAGGGAGCAGATGACCTTTTGCTTCAGGAAGTGGTGAAACCAAAACTGAATGCCTCTGTGAACCAGGGCACCAGCAGCATGGATGAGACTACCATGGAAGAAATGACAAACCTGCTGACCGCGGTTCTCATGGCGGTGTTTCTGGTATTTGTTGTCATGGCCGCCCAGTTCGAGTCGCCCCGATTTTCCTTTATGGTCATGACAACCATCCCCTTCAGCCTGATTGGGGCCTTTGGCCTTTTGTTCCTCATGGGAAGCGACATGGGTATGGTTGTTATCCTGGGATTTTTGATGCTCATAGGAACTGTGGTAAACAGCGGTATTTTGTATGTAGATACCGTGAATCAATTCCGTCAGGATATGGAACTGCCGGAAGCACTGATCGAGGCAGGGGCTGTCAGGATGCGTCCCATTCTTATGACCACAATGACAACCGTCCTGTCCATGGTACCAATGGCCCTGGCTCTGGGGCATTCAGGTGAAATGCTCCAGGGGCTGGCAATTGTAAATATAGGCGGCCTGGCAGCTTCCACTGTTTTAAGCCTTTTGATGCTGCCGGTATATTACAGCATTATGAGCGGGAACAAAAAGAGAAAAGTCCGGGTAAGGGAATAAAACAGGAGGCGGAGTTAAAACAGCTGCAGCTATCCCTTGGAACAGCATTATGGAGTCAGGAGCAGGAGATTCTAAGAAATGAAGCAGCATGACGCTGGCACTTCTATTTGTTTTCCAGAATGGGCTGTCTGCTTGGGCGGCAGTCAGATCAGGTCCTGGTGCAGATGTACGCCAGGAAGATGCGGCAATGAAAGCGTCAATGAAAGTGTACGGAGAAACGTTGTGTGATGGGGTACTGGAGTATGAAAAGCTGGAGGAACTGATCAATAGAAATAATCCGGATATGAAATGTGATTGAAGAGGGGGAGGAAAAACTTACAATCGAAATAAAACGGATGTATTCAGATATACAGCAGAAAAGCCAGGAGGTATGCCTGGCACGGATTGGTTATGAGAAAGGGGTCCAGGCCAAAGCTGTGGGGAATGCAGGATACCAGGCCGGGATTTTGAGCCAGGAAGAATATCTGGAGAAAGAATTGGCATTCCTCCAGGCAGAAACAGCTCTCCAGTCAGCCAATCTTGCATTGCAGCAATCGCTGGATATATATAGATGGGCGGTCCTGGGTGCGGTGGATATATAACAGGCCTGGGATATCCAGCATGGTGCTTGACATGTCCGGAATCGGCATTATAATAAAGGGTGAGAGTAAATTGCACCCCGAAGGTGTAAGAATGAGAGGGATGTATGGAAAGCAATAAAAGGGTATCCATTATCGATGTGGCAAAAAAGGCCGGGGTTTCCATCGCAACTGTCTCCAGGGTCATCAACCAAAATGGTGGATATTCCAAGGAGACGGAAGAACGGGTCAGAAAGACCATAGAAGAGTGCGGATTTACACCTAATGTCAATGCCATTGGCCTGCGGACCAACCGCAGCAACAGTATAGGCGTCATTGTCCCGGACATCACCAATGAATTTTTTGCCAGAATCATACGGGAATTGGATACCTTTCTTTTAAGCCGGCGCTATTCCCTTCTTGTCTGTAATTCCAATGAAGACTATATGCTGGAGAACATGCATATCAAGGGACTGGCTGAAAAGCATGTGGACGGAATCATCTATATATCGGGACAGAATGAGATCAAAGAGATCAGCGAGATCAAGAACCTACCCATTGTCTACATCGACCGGGCGCCCAAGAACGCGGAGGTTCTGATCCTTTCCGACAATGAGATGGGCGGATATCTGGCGGGCAGGGAGCTGATCGCCAAGGGATGCACGAAGATCCTGTTTCTTAGGGATATCCGCTATGCGTCCACGATCCGCAGCCGTAAGGAGGGATTTATTCGGGCACTTGGGGAGAACGGCATATCCTTCAGCGAGGAGCTGGAGATGAGCTGTTTTCCGGAATATGAGGAAACCAGAGGCGTGATGGAGCGTCTGCTGCGGGAAAAGGGATGTTTTTTTGACGGGATTTTCACTACCAATGATATGATGGCTCTGGCATGCATCAATGTGCTGATGGAGAACCGAATCAAAGTGCCTGACCAGGTCAGGGTGGTTGGATTTGATAATATTTCCCTGTCCCAGTTTGCAAGCCCCCAGATCACCACCATTGCCCAGGACACAAAGGAACTGGCCCTCCATGCAGGCGAAACCATACTGAAAATGATAGAAGGAAAAGAGATCAGGAAGAAAAAAACGATCATACCGGTGCGGCTGATCGCACGTGGGACCACATAATTGCATGCAGGCCCAACATAAGTGTACGCGCAACCACACGGTCTCATAAGAACCACATGGTCTTCGGTGAAATTATATGAATAGGAAAACCTTTCCGTAAGGCGGGAAGGCTTTTTTTACGCTTATTGAGAAAACGTTTACTGATATTAATATAAATAATGCACAAATTATCAATATTAATTTCGTCAAAATAGTAGAAATAAACATTTTATATTGACTTTTATTACGTAAAGGTTTACTATTCAGTTACAAGATACGAAAACCTTTACGTAAAACAGGAGGCTGCGGATGGATGAAAAAAAGAAACCTTCTATTGTGGATGTGGCAAAGTGGGCCGGAGTTTCTACGGCTACTGTATCCAGAGTGATCAACCATAACGGCGGCTATTCCAGAGAGACGGAGGAAAAGGTGAAAAAGGCAGTGAATGAGTGCGAGTTTACACCCAATGCCAATGCCATCGGGCTAAGGACCAACAAAAGCCGCTGCATTGGCGTGATCGTACCGGATGTGACCAACGAATTCTTTGCCAGGATCATCCAGGAGCTGGATTTTTATCTGCTGAAGCACAAATATTCTCTTTTGATCTGTAATTCCAACGAGGACTACGAGCTGGAGAATATGCACATCCGGGGACTGATCGAAAAGCACATTGACGGGATCGTCTACATATCGGGACAGAATGAGATCAAGCACACAGGTAAGATCCGGAACATTCCCGTGGTTTACATCGACCGGGCGCCCAAGAACGCGGAGATGCTGATCATGTCGGATAACCAGGAGGGCGGGTATCTGGCAACCAGGGAGATGGTCCGAAAGGGCTGTTTAAGGATTCTTCTGCTGCGGGATGTGCGCTGTGCCTCCACCATCCGATACAGAAAGGAAGGGTATCTGCGGGCGCTGAGGGAAGGCAATATCCCATATAACGAAGAACTGGAAGTGAGTTGCTTTCCTGAGTATGCCCAGGCGCGCAGTGTTATGGACCGGCTCATGAAGTCCAGGGGATGTTTTTTCGATGGGATATTTGCCACCAACGACATGATGGCCCTGGCCTGTATCAATGTCCTTTTGGAGGCCGGGGTAAAGATACCGGAGGAGGTGAAGGTAGTGGGATTTGACAACATTTCCCTGACACGGTTTACCAGCCCCCAGATCACTACCATCACCCAGGACACAAGGCAGATGGCCCTGGCCGCGGGCAGCACGATACTTAAGATGATACAGAAGAAGGAGATCCGTGAAAAGACAACGATTATCCCGGTCACACTGGAGGTAAGAGGCACGACCTGAGGATGGACTGCAAGTACCGCGCAGGCCAAAAAGAAAAGAGGAGGATTTATGGAGACATTAGTAAAAATGGAAGGTGTTACCAAGGTGTTTCCCGGCGTCAGGGCCCTTGACAACATTTCATTTGAGATCAAGGCGGGAGAGGTTCACGTTCTCATGGGAGAGAACGGGGCGGGAAAGTCCACACTGATGAAGATATTAAGCGGCGTATACCAGCCCACCTCCGGGAAGATAACGGTGAAAGGGAAGGAATTTTCCAATCTGACGCCCACGGATTCCTATGAGTGCGGCATCAGCATCATTTACCAGGAGTTGAGCGTGATCAATGAGCTGTCCATCCTGGAAAACCTGTTTGTGGGAAAGCTGCCCACAAAGCGGGTGGGAGGAATCCCGGTGGTGGATTATAAGGGCATGACGGCCAGGGCCAAAGAGGTGCTTGATAAGGTTGGACTGAAGCGCAAACCCGGCCAGCTGGTGGAGGAGATCAGCATCTCCGAAAAGCAGCAGTGCGAGATAGCCAAGGCCCTGATCTCCAATGCGGATGTAATCATTATGGATGAACCCACCTCCTCCCTGACCACGTCCGAGACAGCCCATCTGTTTGAGATCATCCGGCAGCTGAAGGCGGAGGGAAAAGGAATCGTGTACATTTCCCATAAAATGGATGAAATCAAGGAGATCGGGGATGTGATCACGGTATTGAAGGACGGCACCTATGTGGGCACCAGGAACGTGAAGGAGATCACCCTGGATGATGTGATCCGCATGATGGTGGGAAGGGAGATCAAGGGAACCTACCACAATGAATCCGTCCAGGACTTCAGCGGGGAACCGGTTATCTTTGAGGCCAGGAACATGAACCGGAAGGACGGCCGGGTGCGCAATGTGTCCTTCCAGGTGAGAAAAGGGGAGATCGTGGGGTTTGCGGGCCTTGTGGGAGCGGGCCGAAGCGAGCTGATGAACGCAATTTTCGGAGCCGAGCCAAAGCTTTCCGGCCAGGTGTTTATCGGCGGGGAGGAAGTGACCATCCGCTCCCCCTATGAGGCCATCAAAAACGGTTTGGCCATGGTGACGGAGAACCGGCGCGAGACTGGATTCCTCAACAATTTCAGCATTAAACAGAACATTTCCATTGTCCCCTTTTTAAAGACATCCAGGGCAAACGGTCTGGTGGGCCTGGTGGACAACAAGGCGGAGGAGGAATACGCGGCAAAGCAGAAGCTGGATATGAACATCAAGTGCCGCGATGTGGAACAGAATATAACGGAGCTTTCCGGAGGCAACCAGCAGAAGGTGATCCTGGGAAAATGGATGGCTGCCGAGTCCAGAGTGATCATATTTGACGAGCCCACCAAGGGTATCGATGTGGGAAGCAAGAGCGAGATCTACGTGCTCATGCGGCGGCTGGCGGACCAGGGAAAGGGAGTCATCATGGTCTCCTCGGAGATGCCGGAGCTTTTGTCCGTGTGCGACACCATCTGCGTGTTCCGGGACGGCGAGATCCGCATGACCTATGGGATCAGTGAGGCAACAGAAGAAAATATTTTAAAATCATCAACCGGTGAAGAGTGATCAGGAGGGGAAGAACCATGAATAATCAGACGGAAGTAAAAACAAAACCAAGTTTCGGCGTACTTTGGCAGAAATACGGCACCATAGGCATTTTCCTGCTGCTTCTGGGGGTGCTGACCATTGCAAAACCGTCCAGTATCTTTAACCCGGACAGTATTCCGCAGATCCTCAAACAGAGCGCGGTAAATATCCTTCTGGCCCTGGGTGAATTCTTTGCAATCCTGATCGCGGGCATCGACCTTTCCGTGGGCGCGGTGGCAGGCCTGGTGGGTATGCTCACCGCCATGCTGATGGTAAACGGCATCCCCGTGATACCGGCCCTTATCTTAGGCATCCTGATCGGCATGTTTATCGGCTTCTGCAACGGAATGCTGGTCAATAAGACCGGGCTTCATCCCTTTATCATCACGCTGGGCACCCAGTCCATCTTCCAGGGCCTGATGCTTGTGATCTCCAATTCCAGGAATATTTACGGCTTCCCGGCATCCTTTACAAGGACCATGAGCGCCAGTATTCTCTACATACCGGTCCCTGTGATCATTGCGCTGATCGTGGCTGCCTTCTGTGCGTTTTTCACCACCAAATGCAAGGCGGGAAGAAACATCTACGCCCTGGGTGGAAACATGGAAGCGGCCTGGTACTCAGGCGTCAATGTAAACCTTCACCGTCTTCTGGTATTCATGATCTCCGGAACCTGCGCCGGAATCGCAGGCATCGTGCTTCTGGGACGCGTGGGAGCGGCTGCGCCCACGGCAGGTACGGGATATGAGACATACGCCATTGCGGCAACCATCATTGGCGGCACCAGCTTTATGGGCGGCAAGGGCAAGATCCTGGGCGTTGTGATCGGCGGCATGATCATCGGTATTATCAACTACGGCATGACGGCCCTGATGATCCCCAGCAGTTACCAGAAGATCGTAATGGGAGCCTTGATCATCATATCCGTGGCCATTGATCATTTTGTGGCGAAAGCTAAGAAATAAGGAGGAGAACTACAATGAAACCAATGTTTAACCCATCTCTGATGTGCATGGACCTGCTCAATATCAAGGAGCAGCTTCAGATTTTAAATACAAGGGCTGATTTTTACCATGTGGATATTATGGACGGACACTATGTGAAGAATATCACCCTGTCCCCGGATTTCTGCAAAGCCATCCGTCCGGTGTGCCGTATCCCCCTGGACTGCCATTTGATGGTCACAACCCCTGATGATTTTATCGAACCCCTGGCCAAGGCGGGGGCGGGATTCATCTGCCCTCATGCGGAGACCATTAACGCGGATGCGTTCCGTATTGTGAACAAAATCCGCTCCCTGGGGTGCAAGGTGGGTGTTGTGCTGAACCCGGCCACCCCGGTATCCTACATACAGCACTACATCCATCTGCTTGATAAGGTGACGGTGATGACCGTGGACCCCGGCTTTGCTGGACAGCCCTTTATCAGGGAAATGCTGGATAAGATAAACGAACTTAAAGTGCTGAAGGAGGAGAAGGGGTACAAGTATCTGATCGAGGTGGACGGCTCCTGCAATGAGAAAACCTTTGGGGATCTGGCAAAGGCCGGCACAGAGGTTTTTATCGTAGGCACATCCGGCCTGTTTCATCTGGACCCGGATCTTGCAACAGCATGGGATAAAATGATGGATAACTTTAATAAGGCTGTAAGTCGGTAAGGTGGGAGCAATATGGGACTTGTAATAGGGATTGACATCGGAGGAACCAATTTCCGTCTGGGCTGCGTGGCAAAGGACGGAGTGCTAAGCCATTTTGAAAAAAAATCCAGCGCGTCCATGCTGAAGGAAGGCGCTGTGGAGATCCTGTGCAGGGAGATCAGGGATTACATGGAACGGTACTCTCTGGCAGGAAAGGTGGACGCCATATCCGTGGGAGTGCCGTCCGCTGTCAGCAAGGATAAGAGTTTTGTGTACTCCACTCCCAATTTAAAGGGGCTGGAAAATGTGGACCTGGGCCATCTTCTGGAAAAAGGCCTGGGAATCCGGGTGTTTGTGGACAGGGACGTCAACTATCTGCTCTGCCATGATATCAAGAAATATAATCTGGACCCGGAAGGGGATAAAACCATACTGGGCATGTATCTGGGCACCGGATTCGGCAACGCCATCTATGTAAACGGACGTTTCCACGCTGGCAAGAACGGGGTGTCCGGGGAGCTGGGCCATGTGCCTTTCTTCCATCTGAAGGAAATATGCCCCTGCGGCAACGAGGGGTGCGCGGAGCTTCGGTGCTCGGGCGCCCATCTGCAGCGGATCCGCAACCAGTACTACCCGGAGACGGAGATCGGGGATATTTTCACAAAACACGGAAATGAGCCTGCCATCCGTGAGTATGTGGAATACCTGGCCTACCCCATCAGCACGGAGGTGACGATCCTGGACCCGGATTATGTGGTCATGGGGGGAGGCGTCATGATCATGAAGGATTTCCCCATGGACAATCTGATCCGGCAGGTAAAAAAGAGAACGCGCCATCCCTATCCATCGGAAAACCTGGAATTCATTTTCCCGGAGCACACACAGACCAGCGGTGTGGCAGGCGGCGGACTGGCGGCCTTTGACGCTATGAAGAGACAGTGAAATTCACGTCAGGGAGCGTGGCCGGGCTATCGTTCAGTCTGTGCTTCAGACATGCCCCCGTGGACGGGAAAAATAAAATCAAGATAAAAAAGGAGAGGTAAAAATGAAGAAAAGAATGTTAGCAGCAGCACTTTCAGTGGTAATGGCGGTAAGCCTTTCAGCGTGTACGTCCGGCGGTACGGCCGAGACAACAACAGCTGCGGCAAAAACCGAGGAAGCAGGGACCGAGGCGGCAAAGGACGGGGAGAGCGGGGCAGAATCCACAGAGGAAGCCAAAGAAGCTTCCGCCGGCACCAGCGACAAAAAATACGCGGTTATCTTAAAAACACAGGCCACGGACTTCTGGGTTAAGATGTGGAAGGGCGTTGAGGCGGAGACCGCGGCAAAGGGCGTGAAAGTGGACCTGTACTCCGCGCAGAGCGAGGATGACTTAGAGGGACAGCTCACCATCCTGGAGAGCTGTATCCAGCAGGGATATGACGGAATTGCCATCGCCCCTCTTTCCAGCGTAAATGTGCTTCCGGGCATTGGCGAGGCAACGGAAAAGGGCATTATCATCGTGGATGTGGATGAGAAATTTGACGAGACAGAGCTGGCTAACCAGGGCGGCGCATGCGTTGCGTTTGTTGCAACCGACAATGTGGCCGTGGGCGCCAAGGGCGCACAGTACATTGTGGACACGGCAGGCGAGGGAGCCAAGGTGGCCATCATAGAGGGGAAATCCGGCAACCAGTCCTCCGAGGACAGGACACAGGGCGCAAAGCAGGCATTTACAGACGGTAAGATGGATATCATCAGCAGCCAGGCAGCTGACTGGGACCGCCAGAAGGCCATGGATATCGCGTCCACTCTGATCCAGCAGAACCCGGATCTTAAGGGAATCTACTGCTGTAATGACGGCATGGCACTGGGCGCTGTCCAGGCTGTGATCAACGCCAACAAGCTGGGCGAGATCATGGTAGTGGGAACGGACGGGGATGCAGAAGCGGTTTCATCCATTGCAAACAATGAACTTAGCGCAACCGTTGCACAGGATCCGGCACAGATCGGAGCAACCAGCCTGGATCTTCTGATCGATGCAGTTGCAAGCGGAACCAAGGGCGAGGTTGGCAAGTTCCCGGAAAAGACCCCGGTTGAGTCTGTTCTGGTAACTGCTGATAACGCAGCTGATTTCCAATAATGATATGAGAGATGGGGGCTGCATCAGACAATGCAGCCCCTGTTTTAACAAAACAGAGTACAATTTTGACGGAACAAAGCATTAATTTGACGGAGCATAGCACGAATTTTACAAATGCAGGAGGCGGAATATGAGAGTTGGATTTGGTAATGACCATGTGGCGGTTGAGCTTAAGAACGTATTGATGGAGCATTTGCGGGAAAAGGGATATGAGTGCATTGATTTTGGACCCTCTGATCCGGCGGACAAGGTGAATTACCCGGAGCCGGGCCGTCTGGTGGCGGAGGCCTTGATGCGGGGTGAGATCCATAAGGGCGTACTGATCTGCGGCACAGGGATCGGCATATCCCTGGCAGCCAACAAGGTGCCGGGCATACGGGCCGCCGTGTGTTCGGAGCCGTATTCTGCAAAGCTTACAGTGGAGCACAACAATGCCAACATCATTGCCATGGGCGCAAGAGTGGTGGGCACAGAACTGGCCAAGATGATCGTGGACGAATTCTTTGCAGCCCGGTTTGAGGGGGGAAGACACGCCATGCGTGTGGACATGATATCTGAAATCGAAGCAAAATACGGGGCGAAATGGCATGAGTAAGCTGATCGGTGTGGAGATAGGAGGTACAAAGCAGCAGATCGCGGTGGGCACGGCGGACGGGACCATCCTGGACGTAAGACAGGTCAAACTGGGCGGAAAGACAAATGCCGCTGATATCCTGGCCTGGATCAGGGAAAATATCTGCCGGATCATGAACGAGTGTGAGGTGGGAGGCATTGGAGTGGGGTTTGGCGGTCCTTTGGAGTCTTGTTCCGGCCGGGTGCTGTGTTCCCTGCAGGTGCCGGGATGGAAGGATTTCAGGCTGAAGGACTGGTTTGAGGAGCATTTCAATGTGCGGTCCGTGATTGTCAACGATACGGTGCTGGGAGGGATCGGGGAACTGATCCTGGGAAATGGAGCCGGGAGCAGCCGGTTTTTCTACACAAATATCGGCACCGGAATCGGCGGAGGACTGTATATCGACCGCAGGTATTATGACGGATCAGGCTACGGCGCCTGCTATCTGGGGAATACATGGGTTCCTGACTGGAGAGGCGCCGTGATGGGAGAGTGCTCCGTACCGGGAGCCGGGACCAGGCTGGAACTGATTTGTTCCGGGAAAAGCATTGAGGAACGGCTGAATATTCCGGGCTATGTCCCTGCCGGGTCTGTCCTTGCAAAAAAGGGCGGAAGGATCACATGCCAGGACCTGGCGGAGGGGGCGGGGAGGAATGACCGGTTCTGCCGTGAAGAACTGGAACGGACCGCTTCCACCTTTTCCATTGGTCTGGCCAATGTGCTGGCCATCGCAGCACCTGACCGGATCGCCATAGGCGGCGGTGTTGCCAAGATGGGAGAACCGCTCTTTTCGCGCATCAGGAAGTACACGGATGAATATTCCTTTGTGGCGGACCGGGGACATTATGAGATCGTGGAAAGCAGTCTCATGGACCATGCGGTGCTGGCAGGGGGACTGTTGGTGGCGGGAAGGCCGCAGCTGGCCGGGTGGAAAGGCGATAAGGAATAGATGAAACTGCTGACACTTGAGGTTTTATACTCAAGTGTTTTTTATATCACAGCAAATAAATACAAATATAGACAGAGTTGCATATCTATGGTTATATTATGATCCGTCACTCGGGTACAAGGGATTAGGAGAAGTAAAAGATAGCTTTTATCAACAGGAATGTTGTCTGATTCAGGCGCTTATGCTATAATAAACAAATATGGACAGAGGTTCAAAGAGGCTGCGCCGCATACAATTTCGCCGGGCCATTCAGGTTCCTGATTATCCTGCCTCTTATCATCAAACAAAGGATATTTTACTCCATAAATGAGTTGAAAATACAAATGATCCGTCATGCCGTTTAAGTCCTGTACAAAACAAATGCAAAAGGCGTTGGCGATTAACCGGATGTGGAAAGGATGGTAGAGATGAAGAGTACAATGACAGCATGGGAGACGCTGCTCGAATTTTGCCGTGCCTGGTTTGAGCATCGCAGCGCTGAGGAGGCCCATGCCTTTTTAGCGGATGAGGTCTGCTTTGTGGGTACGGGAGAGAATGAGTTCGCCAACGGACTGCAGGAAATGCGTGAATATCTGGAACATGACATCCGGGAAATCCCGGAGCCTTTTTCTGTCAATCTCACACTCTATCAGGAGCAGGAACTCAATGACCATGTACGCAACTTGTCTGTTGGGATAACGCTCATCAATACGCAGTACAGCTGGAGGCTGAGGGGATTTTTTACCCTGGTCCGGATCAAAGGGCTCTGGCGCTTTTGCACGCTGTGGTTTTCGGAACCCGGAGGCAGCCAGCGGGGGGATGAGCACTATCCACGTGCTCTGGTTATGGAGAACATCGTCCGCCAGCGTCAGGAACTGCTTAACGATTCCCTGCCCGGAGGCATGATGGGCGGGTATCTGGAAGAGGGATTTCCGTTTTATTTTGTTAATAAACGGATGTTGGAGTACCTGGGATATGACTGCGAGGAGGAATTTGTTACCGATATCCACGGCATGGTCTCAAACTGCATGCACCCGGATGACAGGTCCATGGTGGACGGGGAGGTGGTCCGCCAAATGGCCAAAGGCCGTGAATATACGGTGGAATACAGGATGAAGAAACGGGACGGAACCTACATCTGGGTCCATGACCAGGGCCGCGAGACAACAGCGGAGAACGGCAAGCGGGCTATCCTGTCGGTGTGCATTGATATTACAGCGCAAAAAAAGGCCCAGGCTGAAATCATGCACTTGTATAATAATGTACCGGGCGCCGTGTTCCGCTGCCGGTTCGATGACGGCTTTACGGTTGCTGATGCAAACGATGGCCTGTATGAGTTTTTAGGTTATACCAGGGAGGAATTTGCCGCCCTGGGGAACCGGATGTCCTCTGTGGTCTGCCCTGAGGATATGGAGGCCATGAAATGCAAGATCGCGGCGGACACGGGCCGCGAGGGCGCCATACGGGACGAACACCGGTTGGTCTGCAAGAATGGGATCGTAAAATGGGTATCCCTGAAAGCCCAGATGTTCATGGAAGACGGTGAGCAGTATTTTTATGGCGTTTTTGTGGATATTACCGAAGAAAAGCAGGTGCAGGAACGGGTCCGGGAACTTTATGAAAAGGAATTGGCCTATTTTGCTCAGGCAGCCTCGGCAAAGGGGAGCATCCAGGGCCGTGTCAATGTCACGCAGAACAAGGTGGAGAACTACCTGGCTGCATCTGATACCGCCATTGCTGCGCTGGGGGATTCCTATGATAAAACCATAAAAAAGCTGGCAGGTTCCGCTGTGGATCCCGGTTATGGTGAGCATATCCGTACCGTCCTTTGCAGAAAGCAGGCGTTAGCCAGTTTTGCGGCAGGGAAGACGGATTACCACTTTGAATTTCTCCGCAAACGAAATGGCGGTGGAGCCTTTTGGAGCAGCACAAATTTCCGGTTTCATCAGAACATGGAAAGCGGAGATATCATTGCTTTTTTCTATACCCTGGATCTTACGGAGCAGAAATTACAGGAGCAGCTGCTTAACCGTGTTACAAATCTGGGGTATGATATTGTAACGGAGATCAATCTTTTGACCGGAGAATACCGGCTGGCGGGCCGGTCCAGTGACTGGGAAATGACGGTTCCCGTCCAGGGTGATTTTGGGGAGGAGGTCAGGCGGATCGCCCAAACCGCTGTTCATGAAGACGGACAGCGGGAGTTTATGGAAAAACTTGATTTTGAATATATGAAGCAGCAGCTTTCACAGCAGGATTCCTATACCTTTATCGTGGAATTGATCCAGGATGGCTGTGCCAGGGTCAAACGGTTCCGGCTGCTCTATATCAGTAAGGAATTGGGGCGGGTATGCATGACCCAGTCCGACCTGACAGATGTGATCCGGCAGGAACAAAGGCAAAAGGATGCGCTAAGTGCGGCTCTGGCAGCCGCAGAACAGGCAAATGCGGCCAAAAGCGATTTTCTTTCACGTATGAGCCATGAGATCCGCACCCCCATGAATGCCATTATCGGAATGAGTGCCATAGCGGCGCAGTCAATTGGGTCCGGGGATCATGAACAGGCAGCGGACTGTATTTCCAAGATCGGCATCGCCTCCCGTTTTCTGCTGTCACTTATCAATGATATCCTGGACATGAGCCGGATCGAGAGCGGCAAAATGCTTCTGAAAAATGAAAAGATCCCTACAGAGGAGTTCCTGGGCGGGATCAATTCCATCTGCTATTCCCAGGCAGCGGCAAAGGGCGTTGAATACGAGTGTATCGCGGACCCTGTGCTGGATGACTATTATATCGGGGATGCCATGAAGCTGCAGCAGGTCCTGCTGAATATCCTGTCCAATGCCATCAAATTCACAGGTGAGAAGGGCAAGGTCACCCTGTCCGCAGAACTTCGCAAAAAAGATAAGAGCGGAGCGGAACTTCGTTTCATTGTCAATGATACCGGGATTGGGATGGGGGATGAGTTCCTTCCCCATCTGTTTGAACCGTTTGCCCAGGAGTCCATGGGTACTACTTCCCTGTATGGAGGGACCGGGCTGGGCCTGTCCATTTCCAAGAATATCGTGGAACTGATGGGCGGAAGGATCACAGTGCGGTCCATCAAAGGAATCGGATCTGAGTTTACCGTGGATGTGCGGCTTGGGATCACCGAGGAGGAAAAGCTTCGTTACAACAAGAAAAAACAGACATATAATTTTTCTAATTTAAAAACCCTGGTGGTGGATGATGACGTGGCCGTATGCGAAAGCGCGGTGTCTACCCTGAGGGAGATCGGCATCACCGCGGAGTGGGTGGACAGCGGACTTAAAGCCATTGAACGCGTCCGCCAACTGTGGGCATCGGGCAGATATTATGATATCATCCTGGTGGATTGGAAGATGCCCGACATCGATGGGATTGAGACGGCCCGGCGCATACGGGAAATTGCGGGGCCGGAGGTCACCATTATCATAATGACATCCTATGACTGGGTCTCCATTGAGCATGAGGCCAGGCGGGCAGGCGTCAATCTGCTGATGAGCAAGCCGATGTTTAAATCCTCACTGATCTCCGCCTTTTCCAAGGCGCTGGGAGAAAAAGAGGAAAACCATCAGGAGGACAAGCCCGCCGTGTTCGACTTTACCGGCTGCCGCCTGCTCCTTGTGGAGGATAACGCCATCAACACAGAAGTGGCTGTTGTCCTTTTGGAACACAGGGGATTTGCCGTGGACACGGCTGAAAACGGACTCCGCGCTATTGAAATGTTCAGCAAGGCGGAGCCGGGCTTTTATGATGCGATCCTGATGGATATCCGGATGCCGCTGATGGATGGTCTCACTGCAGCCACAAACATCCGGCATATGAGTAATGCCGATGCCAGGACCATTCCTATTATTGCCATGACAGCCAATGCGTTTGATGACGATATGGAAAAGAGCAAAGCAGCCGGAATGAACGCACATTTGGCAAAGCCCATCGAACCGGAGCGGCTGTACCAGGTTTTGTATGATTTTATAATGGGCAGAGAGGAGTCATAGGCAAGATCGGAGCTGAAAGATGCCTGAGTTTTTTGTCAAAGTGGAAAGGAGGCGCGCAGCATGATGGGGGAACTCTCCTTATCCGGGACGCCGGAGAACAAATCGAAAGAGGAATGGGCCAACCTGCAGAATGAAGAGCTGAGGGGAATCCTCAGCAGTATTCCCGGCGGGCTGGGCGTGTACCAGTATGACGGGGAACGCATTACGCCGGTCTTTCATAACCCTGCGTTTTATGCCATCATGGGGTATTCACCGGAGCATGCCCGGCAGGCGGAGCGGGAAATGACGTATCTGGGTGTGCACCCGGACGATATTCCAGTGTTAAACGGGCATGTGCAAAAGGCGCTCCGGGATAACGGGCGGCTGGAATACACGTGCCGCCTGTGGAATGATGAGCGCCAGGAGTACCGCTGGCTGCACACCACAGGTGTAGCCAAGCCCTGGAAAAACGGGAAAAAGCTGCTGTACAATATTTATGATGATGTAAGTGAACAGCATCAGCTCAAGGAGGAACTGGTCTCGGCCAATGAGAAAACCCAGAATATCATAAACGCAATCCCTGGCGGCATTGCCATCTACCGGGTCTCGGATATCTTTGAGACAGTATATTTCTCCGAGGGCGTTCCGGCCCTGTCCGGTTACTCAGTGGAAGAGTACAGGGATCTGGTCCAACAGAATGCGGCACTTATGATCTATGAGGAAGATCTGGGACTGGTGGAAGCAAAGGCAAGGGAGATTATTAAAAGCCGCAAAACGGCTGTGATGGAATTTCGCAAAAAACACCGTAACGGCTGCCTGGTATGGGTCCGGGCCCAAGCCAAGTGGATGGGCGAGGATGGAGGGTATCCGCTGCTTCACTGTGTTTTCCACAATATTTCAGACCTCAAGGACGCGCAGTTTGAGATGGAGCAGCTGTTGAATTCCATTCCCGGCGGGATTGCCAGTTACCGGTTGGAGGAAGATCGTCTGATCCCTGTTTTTTATTCAGACGGAGTACCGGCCTTGTCCGGCCACAGCAGAGAGGAGTATGACACCCTGGTGGGTGAAGATCCCCTCTCTGCCGTCTATCCTCTTGACCGGGAAAGGGTAAGGGACTCTGTAACCGCGGCGCTGCTCAGCGGAGAAGTCCTGGATGTCTCCTACCGGATGTATCACAGGAATGGAAAACTGATCTGGCTTCATATGAGAGGCCGGCGCATGGGTCCGTTAACCGAAACAGCCAGATTCTATGCGGTGTTTACAGGCATGTCGGAGGAAACCCGCCTGTTCCAGAATATGGCCAACGACACCGCGGACGGCATTTACGTGATTGGAAAAGACAATTATGAGCTGTACTATGTAAACGAGTCCGAGGATCTGTTTGCCAAAGACCGTTCCTGTCTGGGACAAAAGTGCTATACTGCGCTTCACGGCAAAAATGAACCATGTGAATTCTGTACGTTGAGAAGCCATAAGCCGGACGGGAAAGAACACGAAATGGTCATAAAAGATACCGGCAAGATCTTTACCACACACTTTCGGGAAATAGACTGGAATGGAATACCGGCCTATGTGAAATATATCCGTGATGCCACAGAGGAGGCTGAGATGCGCAGGGAACGTGACCGTCTGGAACAGCATTTTCAGAACATGCTGAAAAATCTGCCCGGCGGTGTGGCTGTGGTCCGATATGAGGAGGATGGGAGTATGGTCCCTGAGTATATCTCAGAAGGCCTTGCGGCCACCACTGGAATGTCTTTGGAGGAAGCCTGGGCGCTCTACCGGAAAGATGCACTGACCGGTGTCCATCCAGACGACCGGGAGCATGCGCTGCAGCAGTTGTCCGAGTACCTTGCCAGCGGCAGGAAACGCTGGGAGATCGAATACCGGCTGTTGAATGGTTCCGGGGACTATGTATGGGTCAAGAATACACTGTCCCTCATTCAGCACAGAGGCGGGGAGCGGAGGATCTATTCCGTCTACAGTGATATGACAAAAGAACGGGAGGAAAGGGCCCGCGTCCGGCAGCAGTATAACGACCTGATCCTGCAGCATTATCAGAAATCTGATCCCAACGCGCTGGTGCTGGGCCACTGCAACATCACACAAGATTATATTATAGAGATCATAGACCGGACCGGTATGGACCTTAGAAAGACCTTCGGCTCTGTCCGTGAGGAATTTTTCACCGGTCTTTCCACCCTGATCCCAGATGAAAAGGAACAAGAGGGATTCCTGCATATCTACCTGCGCGAACCGGCCCTGGCCGCCTTTGAACGGGGAGAACTGGAACATACAAATGAATACTATGTGGAACTGCCCCATGAGGAGAGCGGCCGGTATATACAATTTAAGATGCACATGGTTTCCACACCTGACAGCGGGGATGTTACCGGAATTTTGACGGTAAGGGATATCACGGAGCAGACGGTTTCTCACCGGATCCTGCATCAGCTTTCGGTTACCGGTTATGATTTTGCAGCCGATCTGGATCTGACACGGGACACCTACAAGATCCTGTCCCTGGACGCCAACGCCCGATTTGTGCCTCCCAAACAGGGAAACCATTCCCAGTGGACAGAATATATGATGGAGAACCGGGTCGTTCCAAAGGACCGCAAGCAATATTGGAACAGTCTGAACCTGGACCAGATGGCCCGGCGCCTGAAACAGGAAGGCGCCTATACATTTTCTTTCTCCCTGATTGATGATGATGGGGATATCAGGACCAAGAACATGACGGTTTCCCCCATTGACCTTCGGCTGGGACGGGTCTGCCTGTCCAGAACAGACATTACAGAGTCTATCCGGGAACAGCAGCGCCTGCTGCGGGTGATCGCCTATACCTGTGAACTGGCAGGTTTCATTGACGTTTCCACAGGCAGTCTTTCCATGTATACCAGGCAGATGGTCTTAGAGAACCTTCCGCCCCATACGGCACCGGATTATAACGGAGTATTGGATAATTTGGTAGGTTACTACGAAGCAGCAGCGGACCGCAAGGCCATAAAACGGCAATTTTGCCTGGAAACCCTGATGGATCAGCTGGAGGAAAAACCGGAGGGCTATGATCTTGTTCTGCCTTATCAGTGGAAGAACAGTTTGCGGTACAAACAGGTCAATGTATTGTGGGGAGACCAGAACCACCGGACGGTCTGTCTGGTGCGGTCTGATGTGACGGAAATGCTGGCCGCAGAGCGGGCATCGAAAGCAGAGCTGGAGCGGGCGTTGTCGCTGTCCAGGGAAGCCAGCCGGGCCAAAAGCGATTTTTTGTCAGCAATGAGCCATGACATCCGCACCCCTATGAATGCCATCATGGGAATGACCACCCTGGCAAACGCCAATATAGGCGATCCCGACCGTGTACAAAGCTGCCTGCAGAAGATAGCCACATCTTCCAAGCATCTGCTGAGCCTGATCAATGATATCCTGGACATGAGCAGGATCGAGCAGGCCAAGATCAGACTGAACCGGGAGCGGATCTGCCTGCCCAAACTGACCCAACAGGTATCGGAGATCATAGAGACTCAGGCGGATGAGGCCGGACTGCGGTATGACGTCCGGATCGGCAGGATACATACCCCGTATTTCTATGGGGACGCCCTGCGCATCAGCCAAATTTTGATCAACATCCTGGGAAACGCGGTAAAGTTCACGCCAATGGGGGGAACCATAGGATTTTCTGTGGAGGAGCTTTCCCCTGCAAAAGGGAAACACCAGGCATGCTATCGCTTTACGGTCAGCGACACCGGGATCGGAATGTCGGGCGAAACCCAGGCGCAGCTGTTTGAACCATTTATCCGAAGCAATGCGGTGTCCAGGGTAGAGGGGTCCGGGTTGGGTCTGAGCATTGTCAAGGGATTGGTGGATCTGATGAATGGGACTATATCCGTACAGAGCGAACTGGGAAAGGGTTCCGCCTTCACGGTAGAGTTGGAAAGCGAAGCCGCACCGGCCCCGAAGGATGAGGGGATTGAAACAGAAAAGTTGGAGGAACCGGCGGGCCGGCCCTTTGCCGGATGCCGATTCCTGGCGGCGGAAGACAATGAGCTCAATGCTGAGATTCTGTGTGAGATCCTTCGGATGTACGGGGCGCGGTCCGAGGTTAAAGGAAACGGGATACAAGTGTTGGATGCATTTTTTGCCGCAGCCCCCGGAACCTATGACGCGATCCTTATGGATATCCAAATGCCGGAGATGAACGGCTATGAGGCGGCCCGGGCCATCCGGTCCGCCGACCGTACCGATGCCGGGACGATCCCGATCATTGCCATGACCGCCAACGCCTTTGAGGAGGATATCAGGGCCGCTATGGAGGCAGGAATGGACGCACATATCGCAAAGCCTGTGGATATAGAAGTACTGAAGACAACATTAGGCAAAACGCTGGCAGGCAGCCGGGAAAGGAATATGACGTGAGGCTAGGAAAAACGAAAAGATTCCCAAATCCATCAAAACACCTGACAGGGATGCTGGCAATGGGCCTGGCCATAGGGGTCCTGGTCACCTTACTGTTGTTTATACGCGCTTACCAGAAATTAAATGCATCCATCCTGAATGAACGGGTGGAGGCAGTGCAGCAGTTAGGGTTTCTTCTCTCCGACAAGGTGGCCATGCTAAAGGATGCTTACGCGGATGAGACCAGGCAGCTGGCTTTCATGCTGGAGAATTCCCAAGTGACCAGCAGGGAGGAGATGCGCCGCATGTTTTCCGGCAGCGGTGATATCCTGCTGGTGACGGCAGCCGGAAATCTTCAGGCAATGGACGGGAGAATGTGGATCATTAAAGATGATGATCTGCGCATCAATGTCTCTCAGGGGACAAATGTGGAATCTTCCTTTGCAACGATCCAGACACAGGGGGACTTTTGGCTTTTTTCCCTGGGATTAAAAGGCGTAACCCTGGACGGGGAGGAGATCGCGGGCCTTGTTAAGCCGGTGAATGCGCAGGAATACGCCGATATTGCCACCATCCCCCTCTACAATGGGATGGGGGCTTCCTATGTGATAGACAGAGATGGGCGTATCGTGATGCGGCCCAATGCAACGGAGGCCAATGATCTGTTTAATGGGTATAACCTGTACAGTATCATGGCAAAAGAAGGCGTAAGCCTTACGGAGCTGGAACAGCTGAAAACAGCGGTAGCCCAGGGGCAGTCCTTCCAGTTTGTCACATCCATGCGGGACATGACATGGCTGATCCAAAGCGTCAGCGCAGATGCGAATCGCGGGATCATAATCGCAGTTCCCATCTCGGTCACTGCAAAGGACACCTATGGTCAGATGCGAAGCGTTATTTTCCTTATTACCCTTGTGGTGCTGTTCCTGGCCGCCCTGGTGCTTTCCGCCCTGGTGCTGATGATCAAGCGGAACCAGGCGGTAAGCCTGGATCAGGCAAAAGCCAGGGCGAAAAATGATTTTCTGGACAAGATGTCCCATGATATCCGTACCCCATTAAATGCCATCATAGGAATGCATGAACTGGCCCTGGGTTCCCCGGATGATCCGGGTCTGGTAACAGACTGCCTGAAGAAAGCAAAGATGTCCAGCGAATATCTGGTTTCTGTGATCAATGATGTGCTGGATATGAGCAAGATCGAGAGCGGGAAAATGACTGTCAGCAGCCGGCAGTTTAACATGGAGGAGCTGCTGGACCACGTGATGCAGATGGAAGGGAACCCTGCCAGGGAGAAAAGACTGTCCCTGTTTCTTGACCTGGAAAGCCCCATTGATACGGATTTTATCGGTGACCCGCTGCGCATACGCCAGTGCCTGATCAATCTGGTATCCAATTCAATAAAATTTACACCGGAGAGCGGGGAAATCCATCTGTCCTACCGGGTGGAGCCCATAGATGAAACATACTGCCAGGTCCGGTTTAAGGTACGTGATACAGGTATCGGCATGAGTGAGGACTTCCTTGAGCGGATCTTTACACCCTTTGAGCAGGAGTATTCTTCACTTACCAGTTCCTACGTGGGAAGCGGGCTGGGCCTCTCCATTGTAAACAGCCTGGTATCCCTGATGAATGGAACGATCTTTGTTGAAAGTGATTTGGGGCATGGAAGCTGCTTTACCATTTCACTGCCCTTGCCCATGGCCCCCAAGTCAGCCGCCTCCAGGCCGGTGATGGATGAAGAAGGAATTGTGGAGCAATTAAAGGACAGGAGGGTCCTGGTAGCCGAGGACAACGATATCAACAGAGAAATCATCTCCCTGATGCTGGAAAAATTGGGCCTTGCGGTTGACACCGCGGTCAATGGACGGGATGTATTGAACAAATTTACGCAGTCTTCTCCGGATTCCTATTCCATGATCCTGATGGACATCCAGATGCCTGTTATGGATGGCCTGGAGGCCGCAAGACAGATACGTGCGTCCGCCCGTCCGGACCGCAGGATCCCCATTGTGGCGCTTTCCGCCAATGCCTTTGACGAGGATACACAGCGCTCGCTGGATGCAGGGATGCAGGCGCATCTGGCAAAGCCCGTGGACATCATTGAGTTAAAACGGATACTCAAACTATATATAAAGTGAGGACAAAGGATGCAAAACAGATGTCTTAGAAAAGCAAGAAGAGCAGCAGCCCTGACGGCCGTATTGCTTTTGTTGGGAGGATGCTCCCAACAGGCTCCAACACCCGTATCAGATTCCGGCAGCTATTGGAATCTGACTGCGGACAATGAGATTATCAGCTATGCACCGGTGCAAGCCGGTAAGACGATCATCACCATCGGGAAGTATCAGGCTTTTGATGAAACACCTCTTGAAAATGCCGTCGAAGCTGAGTTCCCGGATCTGGACATCATTTTTGTGGAGTCTCTTGGGGGATCGGATCCCATTGCCTATATGGCCTTACAAAGCCGGGCTGATGCCCTTCCGGACCTGATGCTCTCCACCCGGTCGGCACCGGATAATGAGTTTTTATACGACTTGTCGGCAGAGAGTTTTGTCAGCCGGTACAACCTTTCCTCACTGAATGCCATGGACATCGGAGGAAAGCTTTTCCAGATTCCAGCAGCCAATACGGTCATCGGCATTGCTTATAATAAGACCTTGTTTGAACAGAACGGATGGACGGCGCCCGAGTCCCTGGAAGAGTTTTATTCGCTGTGCGACACCATTGCCGCAAACGGGATCCGCCCTTTTGTTCCCTGTCTGAAATACTATACCACCTTAGAGTCCATAGGCCTTGGGCTCAGCTATGACAGTGTTTTCTCTGATTTGGAAAAACAGACCCATTACAATGCCTTTATCAGGCAGGAGGCGTCTTGTGAGGGGCTGATGGAGCCTATGTTTGAAACATTGAGAACACTGTATGAAAAAGGCATCATCACGGAAGAGGATTTTTCCTCCAGTGCCACGGAGGTCCGTCACAGCTTATATGCCGGCGAATACGCCATGATGGCCACAAACCTGGATATCGTTGCCCTTTATCAATCGGAACAGCCGGACTGCGAGATCGACTTCATCGGTTTCCCCACCAACACACCGGGAGAGCGTTGGATGCAGATGGTATCAGGGACAAAACTGTCCGCCTCCAAAAAATCCATGGAGGACACGGGGAAACAGCAGATCCTCCTGGATATTATGGATTACTTCAGCACGGACCAGGGTCAAAACGCCCTGTTCCAGTCCTTCTCAGGCGTCAGCAGCCTTACCTCCTATCAGCAGAAGTCTGTTTTTGCTTATGAGGATATTCAGACATGTATCCAATCAGGCCGCATTTTCTTTGCAGATTACTTTGGGTCCAATGATGATATTCCCGTGTTCAGGGATTGGACAATGGGTAAAATGGCCATGGCGGAAATGATAAAGGCGGTTGATGATTTTAAGCCCATTGACGAGTTGAAGCTGTTGGAGGAAGATCCCATTGGGACTGCGAAGGAGGCATTTACCAGACTGGAGACCAGCATCTATATGGCGGATGTAATGCAGCAGATTACAGGTGCGGAGATTGCCTTAATGCCCAATAATTATTATTACCGCTCCAATTTTGCGGAGATATTTCAGGGGCCCATTGTTTATCCTGAGAGGTTTATCCTTAAGGGGACCGGCGCCAAGGATTACCTGGCTACTTACCAGATCACCGGCGCCGCGCTGCGGGAACTGTTGGAACACCCGGTCATCAATGGAACACAGGTCAATGTTCTATATGCCCCTGCCGGGCTGAAGCTGGAGTACGCACCCTGGGCGGATATGGATGAAAATGTGCGCAGCATTACCTTGGCTGACGGCACTGCTCTTGACAATGGCAGGTTGTACACAGTTGCGGCAAGAGCCGGATGTATCGATGAACAATACATCACCGGGCCCGTTAAGGAGTATCCTGAAGCCGGATCCAACCAGGAGATGATGACCGCGGCCATCCGGGCTGCAGGTACGATCAGCCCGGCAAGAGACGGCCGGGTGAGCCTGATCTGGGAATAAACAAATAACCATAAACAAAGATGAATAGAGACAAATAAGAGACACGTAAGAGACAAGTAAGAACAAGTAAGAGGATGGACGGGAAGGGCGGAAGAAGAATATGGGAACCGATTGTGAACGCTATAAAATTGTATATGAGTGCTATGAGTCAAGGATACTGTTTGGTTTCTATGCCTATGACGACCTGCTGCCTCCTGTCCCCACAATATGTAACTATTTCAGAATGCCCATGGCTACGGTACGTTTTGCACTGGCCCGCTTAGAGGAAGCGGGGTATATCCAAATAACGGACCGGAAGCCGGCAAGGGTTGTCTATAAAGCAAATTTACAAAAATACCGCCGGAACATGGCGGAGTATTTTGTGATGCGCAGGGATGGGATCGCAGATCTTCTTGCATCCGGCGGACTTATGCTGTCCCAGCTTATTGAGTCGGAACTGGGAAAATGGGGTGAGGACAACTGGAACTGCCTGAAGGATGATTTATTCCACCCGCATTCTGGAGGGGTATCCGCCGCTGTCCGGTTTTACGCCCTGGTTTTTGAAGGGACGGGGAATCATCTGCTGCCAAACCTTTACTCGGAGATCATACGGTATCTTGGGTTTCCCTATCTGGCGGAGGATGATGCACCGGAACAGGTGAAGGAGGCTGCTTCCCGGGAGGAGGCTTTGGCCTTGTTTCTAAAAAACTTTCAGGCGGACCGCGATTATGCGGTTGCCAAATTGTATGATTTTATCAACAGGGCCGGAGAAGAATTTTCTTTGACAGAGGCAGAGCAGATCCCGTTTCGTTGGAATGTTTACCGGAACCGGCCTCAGATGAGATATACGGCGGCTTCTTTTATCATACAGGAGATCATCGGCGGGCAATACCCTGTGGGCAGCTATCTGCCCTCCCTTCCCCTTCTGGCGCAGCAGCATGAGGTGGGCATCAATACGGTGCGCAGGGCCCTTGAGATCCTGAACAAGATGGGAGTGACCGAGACCTTTCACGGAAAAGGGACGCTGGCCTGTATGAAACCAGCGGAGATTGATTTTACAGATCCCGACCTGAGTGAGGGGCTTCACCTGTTTATGGAGAGCCTGCAGATGCTGGCCCTGACCATACAGCCTGTCCTGCTCCATGTTCTGGATACATCCGCGCCGGAACAGAGGAAAGCCCATATACAGAAGTATGCATATTTGAGAAAAAAACAGGAGAGTTACCGGGGGATCGATGTGTGTATGCGTTTTATTGAAGAAGTCTGTCCTATGGCCTTTATTCGGGAATGCTACCGGAAAATACGGGAACTTCTGGCCTGGGGATACCCGATTGCCATCCTGCGGGCCAAGGAAGAAGGGCGGAGCATCCATGAAATTTACGCAGGATCAATGGAGAGGATCGAGACTTATTTGGAGAAAGGGGATGATCTGGCTGTTTCAAACGAGTGGAAGCAGGTTCTGGAGGCTGACGCAAAAGCCTATGTCCCCAGATGCTTCCCATAGGCGTCCTGGGACGGGCAGATAATGAGCGCCCGCTGTATGCCGGATTTTGATTCCAATAAACCGTGATGTCATTTACTGCGGTGTTGAGGATCCCATACGCGGCTACACAAGAAAGAAACTGGAGTATCGCTATTATGACCGAGATGAGCAGATGGTCCTTTTATCCAGAACCGACCTGACGGACCTTTATCTGGAGCAGCAGAGGCAGCAAAAGGAATTACAGGAGGCGCTGAAAACAGCGGAAGAAGCCAACAGGGCCAAGAGTCAGTTCTTTTCCAACATGTCCCATGACATCCGTACGCCTATGAATGCCATTGTAGGATTTGCCACCCTTTTGGAGAGGGAGGCATCCAACAAGGAGAGGGTGCAGGAATATACGGAAAAAATCCTTAACTCCAGCAAGCTGCTGTTATCATTGCTCAATGATGTTTTGGACATCAGCCAGATTGAAAGCGGAAAAGCCGTGCTGAATATCTCCATGATCAGTATTTTAGAATTGGTGAATGAACTGGATACCATGATACGTCCCCAGGCACAGGCACGGAAACAGGAGTTCCATGTGCAGATAGAGCCAATGGCACACCGGTATTTCTCAGGAGATAAAATACGCATCACCCAGGTTCTGATGAACATACTAAATAACGCGGTCAAATATACACCGGATGGCAGGCGGATTGACTTTATGGTCAGCAGTTCAATACATCGGGCCGATGATCAGGGGGAGATCTGTTTTGTGGTCAAAGATACCGGCATTGGAATTGCACCGGACTTTGTAAAAGATCTGTACGAACCTTTTTCCAGAGAGTCCAATCCAGTTGTGGACCGAATCCAGGGAACAGGGCTGGGTCTGTCCATAACCAAGGATCTGGTGGAGTTGATGGGCGGCGTGATTCAAGTGGACAGTGAGAAGGGAAAGGGAAGTACATTCACAGTCCGGTTCCGGTCACAGGTCTCCGAAGAAAGCAGCATTTCTCCCAGGACAGAAGGAAGAGAAGGGCAAAAAGCCGCCGCGGCCGGCTATCTGCCCTTGCAGGGAATCCGTGTATTGGCAGCCGAGGACAATGAACTGAATGCCGAGATCCTCTCAGAACTATTGCGCATAGCGGGCGCAGAATGCGAAATTGTCCCCAACGGACAGGCAGCGGTCCGGCGTTTTCAGGAATTACAGCCGGGCGGATGTGACCTGATCCTGATGGATGTCTGCATGCCGGTTATGGACGGATGTGAGGCAGCCTGCAGGATCAGACAGCTGGACTGCGAACAAGCCGGGACCATACCCATCATTGCCATGACCGCCAATGCCTTTACGGAAGATGTCAGGAAGGTATTGGATGCCGGGATGGATGCCCACCTTTCCAAACCTGTGGATGTGGAAAGACTGATCAGTACCATTCGGAAGTATGTGTATTCGTAGGTATTTGCAGCAGCACGCGGATTCCGGTAAAAGGATCATTTCGCCCCATGTGCGGTTGCCAAATCAACATAACATTTGCTATGTTTTGTTATATAGAAAAGCCTGGGGATTTTTGTCCTCAGGCTTTATAACACATCTTTATATTGATCTAAAATACTGCGTCTTCATGACTGCTAACCTTTGCTTTTTCCGGAAGGATCAGCAGTAATCCAATCACGGAGAATGGATCAGATCCTCCAGTGTGATCCCATCCAGATAATCGTTGATCAATGTGTCCAGCTTCTGCCACACCGGGCGGGAAAGACATGTTTCGCGCCGGGAGCATTCCCCAAAGGATTCCTCCACGCAGGCCACGGGCGCCAGACTTCCCTCTGTGAGGCGCAGGATCTCACCCAGGGTATACTCGCCGGGCTCCTTTGTCAGGCGGTAACCGCCGCCTTTTCCCCGCAGACCGGTGAGCAGATGATTTTTCACCAGCACCTTTAGTATGATCTCCAGATACTTTTCAGAAATATCCTGGCGGTTGGCAATTTCTTTTAATGGAACATACCGGTCCGTTGTCTGCTGGGCCAGGTCCAGCATGACCCGCAGTGCATAACGCCCCCTTGTGGAAATGATCATTCCATATCCCTCCCTCTGATGATCCAAATCTTATATTCCTATTATACAACACGGGAAATAGGAATATCAATAGCAAATATAATTATAAACCTATTGACAAAGTAGGTTTATAATATTATGATGTTTATAAACCAAGTGAATTAGTAGGTTAATATAATAAAACGAAAATAGCGGGAGATGGAGGACAACTATGTCAAATCAATTGCTGGAAATAAAAGGACTGTCTGTTCATGTGGAAGATAAAGAAATTCTTCATGGAATCGATCTGGAGATCAAAAAAGGGGAGACTCACGTACTCATGGGGCCTAACGGGGCTGGAAAATCCACCTTGGGCTACGCGCTGATGGGAAACCCGCGCTATGAAGTGACGGCGGGAGCGATCCGGTTTCAGGGAAAGGAGATCACCCGGGAGGCGCCGGACAAACGTGCCAGGGAAGGGATGTTCCTATCCTTTCAAAACCCTGTGGAAGTTCCCGGGCTGACGCTGGGAACATTTATCCGCAATGCCATGGAACAGCGCAGGGGAGCCAGGGTACGGCTTTGGGACTTCCGAAAAGAGCTGGAAAAGGCCATGGAGCTGCTGCAGATGGACCGGGCTTATGGTGACAGGGACCTGAATGCAGGTTTTTCAGGCGGTGAGAAAAAGAAGGCGGAGATCCTTCAGATGCTGCTCTTAAAGCCCAGCCTGGCGATCCTGGATGAGACGGATTCCGGCCTGGATGTGGATGCGGTCCGCACCGTGTCCCAGGGTGTAAAGGAGTACCAGAAGGACCGGGACGGAGGATTGCTCATCATTACCCACAGCACCCGGATCTTAGAATCCCTGCAGGTGGATAAGACCCACATCATGGTGGATGGCAGGATCGTAAAGACAGGGGACGCATCCCTGGTGGAACGGATCAACCGGATGGGGTTTGAACAATTTTTGGATGAGGCGGACCAGAATTCCCTGTGCCCGGAAAGGATGGAGGACAGCGATGGAAGAAAAAACATATGTAGATGATATAGACAGAAGCATATATGATATCCGGAATGAGGAAAGGGATTCCTACCGCATTGAGGAGGGGCTGAGTCCGGCCATTGTGGAACAGATCTCAAAGGAAAAAAAGGACCCTCTATGGATGGAATTGTTCCGCCTTCAGTCCCTGCAGATCTATAACAACATGAATATACCGGACTGGGGACCGTCCCTGGACGGCCTGGATATGAACCATATCGCCACCTATGTGCGTCCCAACACCGGTATGAGGGCTAAGTGGTCTGATGTGCCGGATGAGATCAAGGACACCTTTGAGCGCCTGGGGATCCCTCAGGCGGAGCGGAAGTCCCTGGCAGGGGTAGGCGCCCAGTATGACTCGGAATTGGTATACCACAATGTGCGCCGGGAGGTGGCGGAGCAGGGCGTGGTGTACACGGACATGGAGAGCGCATTAAAAGGCGGATATGGGGACATGGTGAAAAAACACTTTATGAAGCTGGTGAAGCCTTCCGATCATAAGTTTGCGGCCCTTCACGGAGCAGTCTGGTCAGGCGGTTCCTTTGTATATGTGCCGCCCGGTGTTACCGTGGAAATACCCCTGCAGTCCTACTTCCGGCTCAACGCCCCCGGAGCCGGGCAGTTTGAACATACGCTGATTATCGTGGACGAGGGCGCCAGCCTTCATTTTATCGAGGGCTGCTCAGCGCCCAAGTACAATGTGGCCAACCTCCACGCCGGATGTGTGGAGCTGTTTGTGGGCAGGAATGCAAAGCTGCGCTATTCCACCATTGAAAACTGGTCAAAGAACATGTACAACCTGAATACCAAGCGTGCCCAGGTGGAGGAAGGAGGGACCATTGAGTGGGTATCCGGTTCCTTTGGATCCCATGTTTCTTACCTTTATCCCATGAGTATCTTAAAGGGACGCGGCGCCAGGATGGAATTTACAGGGATAACATTTGCGGGACAGGGACAGAACCTGGATACCGGTGCAAAGGTGGTCCACGCCGCTCCGGAGACCACCTCCTACATAAATACAAGATCCATATCCAAAAGCGGGGGCGTAAGCACCTTCCGAAGCTCCGTGGTGGTGGCCAAGGGAGCAAAAAACAGCAAAGCCGCTGTTTCCTGCCAGTCGCTGATGCTGGACCGGATCTCCCGGTCGGACACCATCCCCGCCATGGATATACGGACCCCGGACGCGGATATCGGGCATGAGGCAAAGATCGGACGGATCAGCGATGAAGCTGTTTTTTACCTTATGTCCAGGGGAATGAGTGAGGAGGATGCCAGAGCCTTGATCGTAAGCGGTTTTGCGGACAATGTATCCAAGGAACTGCCTCTGGAGTATGCAGTGGAAATGAATAACCTGATCCGGCTGGAGATGAATGGGAGTATAGGGTAATGGGAGCGATAAGATCAATACGTTTGACAGGCTTGATGGGATCGCAGGTTTTCCCCGGAAAGCGGAAAGGAGGTCCCCTATGGGACTTGGACTAAATTTAAAAGTAAACAGGCTCCCTGCCAGGACATGGAACTGGCTGGACATGAATGAGGCAAGCCTGAAGCAGATAGAAGCAGGAGATGAACACACGGTCATAACAGAAGGGATTGCAAAAGAAGTTACGGGAACAGAGTCCTGGCAAAAGGAGTTCTCAGCCATCGCCACAGGAATGGGCGCAGATATGGACCGTCTGGCCAGGGAGGCCAATGTTTCCCCCATACGGATCCAGTCCACAGCTCAATCCGAATCTCAGTACGGATCTCAGTATGGATCCGGGTCCGGGGCATTCCAGGATAACAGGCGTGCAGCTCTTCACTTTGTCTTTGGAGACGGGAAAAAAAGTTTCCAGCCCGTGGAGATCCTTGTGAGGGAAGGGGAAATGCTGACCGTTGTCATGGATTTTACCTCCGCGCCTGAAGCCGGAGGTTTGGCGGCGGTGCAGACCCGGTTCAGGGTGCAGGCCAATGCCAGGCTTCGCCTGATCCAGATGCAGCTTCTGGGAAGCGGCTATACCATGCTCAATGATATGGGCGGAAGCTGTGACACAGGCGCCTCTGCGGAGGTGATCCAGATGTTTTTAGGCGGCGATAAGACCTATGCGGGCTGCCGGACCGATCTGTCCGGCAGGGAAAGCAGTTTAAATGTGGATGTGGGATATTTGGGCAGGGACGGCCAGCATTTTGACATGAACTATGTGGCGGACCATTGGGGAGAAAAGTCTAAAAGCCGGACCCGGGCCAAGGGTGTGCTTTCTGACAGGGCATTTAAACTCTTTCGCGGCACCATTGATTTTAAGGCCGGGTCCGTGGGAGCAGAAGGCGAGGAGACGGAGGATGTGCTGCTGATGGGTGAGGACGCAGTCAACCAGACCATACCCCTGATTCTTTGCGGCGAGGAAGATGTCCAGGGCAGCCATGGCGCTACCATTGGCAGGCTGGATGATGAACTGCTGTTTTATCTCTGTTCCAGAGGTATGAGCCGGCAGGCTGCCAATAAAATGATCACCCGGGCCAGGCTGGATGCTGTCTGCCGCAGGATGGAGGACGGGCCGGCCACACAAATGGTACAGGATTACTTAGAGGAGGTAATAGGAAATGAATCATAAAAATCAGTATCGCAATGATTTTCCCCTTTTAGCGGAAAATCCGCTGGTCTATTTAGACAGCGCGGCCACAGCCCAAAAGCCTTCCTGCGTAATCCAGGCGGAACGTGACTTCTATGAGCGTTACAATGCCAATCCCATGCGCGGTTTCTATGCCCTGAGCCTGGAAGCCACGGACCGGCTGGAAAAGGCCAGGGACGAAGTGAGGCGGTTTATCAATGCGTCATCGGCAGATGAGATCATCTTTACCAGAAATACAACGGAGAGCCTGAATTTGGCGGCTTACAGCTACGGGCTGTCCCATTTGAAGGCCGGAGATGAGATCCTGGTAAGCGTGATGGAGCATCACAGCAATCTGCTTCCATGGCAGATGGCAGCCCGGCAGACAGGGGCAAGCCTGCGCTTCCTTGAATGTGAGGAGGACGGCAGGATCACTCAGGAAAGGCTGGATCAGGCATTTTCCCGCCATACCAGACTGGTGGCCATCGCCCATGTGTCCAATGTGCTGGGCTGCGTCAATCCTGTTAAAGAGATCGTATCCATGGCCAGGAAGCATGGAGCCGTGGTGGTTTTGGATGCGGCCCAGAGCGCTCCCCACATGCCCATCGATGTCCGGGCGCTGGATGTGGACTTTCTGGCATTCTCCGGCCACAAGCTCATGGGCCCCATGGGCATCGGAGTACTGTACGGAAAACGTGCGCTTTTGGAGGAAATGCCGCCCTTTCTCACCGGAGGGGAGATGATCGACTCCGTTACCAGGACCAACGCCGTATTTGCTCCGGTTCCCCATAAGTTTGAAGCGGGCACGGTCAATGCAGCCGGAGCGTGGGGGCTGACGGCAGCCATGGATTACCTTAAAACCATTGGTTTTGATGAGGTGCACAGGCAGGAATCAGCCCTGACCACCGCGGCTCTGGAAGGACTCAGGCAAATTCCCCATGTACATGTATTAGGGTCTGAGAAACCGGAGGAGCACTGCGGCATACTGACATTTACCATAGATGGGGTCCACCCCCATGATGTGAGTGCCATTCTGGACTCTGACGGGATCGCTGTCCGCGCAGGCCATCACTGTGCCCAGCCGTTGTTTGAATATCTGAAGGTCAGCTCCGCAACCAGGGCCAGCCTTTGTTTTTACAATACCCAGGAGGAGATTGCCGCATTTTTAAGAAGTGTATCCGGGATCAGGAGGAAAATGGGATATGGAGAATAGGAATTTTTACAATGAGATACTGACGGAGCACAACCTCCGTCCCGCCCACAAGCACGACCTGCCGGACGCCAACCTGGTGCTGGAGGGTGTGAACCCCAGCTGCGGGGATGACATCTGGCTCAAGCTGAAGGTGGAGGAGGGCGTGATCCGGGACGGCGCTTTTGTTGGGGACGGATGTGCTGTGTCCCAGGCTTCCGCGGATATGATGCTGGATCTGGTGATCGGGAAAAAGAAGGAGGAGGCCGTGGAACTGGCTGAAAATTTCTTCAGCATGATCCGGGGAACGGCAAAGGAGGAGGAACTTCAGGCCCTGGAGGAGGCCTCGGTCCTGCGGGACATTTCCCATATGCCTGCCCGTGTAAAATGTGCGGTGCTGGGCTGGCGGACATTAAGTGAAATGTTGGAAGAGAATATAAAGTGAAAAAATCCTGGGGAACCGGTTCGGTTCCTCAGGATTTTCCATGTGCTTTTACCGCTTTTCTTGGCCTGGTACATGGCGGTGTCCCCTTGTTCTTATTCACAGTCGGGTTCCAGGACATCTCCTGACACAGGATACCCATGTGAGATGTAAAAAGACGCGGCCCGGTGCGCGGTGCGGATGCACTTCTCAGGCGCCCATCCCTTTAATTTGGCATAACAGTAGCCTGCGTTAAAATTGTCGCCCGCACCGGTGGAGATCACAGGATGGTCCACATGCAGGGTTGGGATAAGGTACTCCTTTCCATGGACCAGGGAACGCGTAACTTTATTGGAATGGACAACGATCTCCGGGATCCGGAAGGTCTGCTGGAGCAAGCGTATGATCTGACCGCAATCAGATGCGCCAAACAGCCTTTTCCCAATCTGCAGGGCCTCATTTTCATTGACACTGAGGATCGCGTAACGGCAGGTTCCATATGTTTCCATGGTGTTAAGCATGGCCCGGATCTTGGTTTCATCATGGGAGGAGACATCGGCCGGGTCAAAAAATATGATGTCCTGTTCATCCTTCACAGTGTCCTCTCTTAATTGGGAAAAATACTCACAGAAGATTTCCTCCCACAATGTCTGCATAAAGTAGACCTCGCCCCAATTGAGAAAGGCCAGAAGATTGGATGCAAGGGCATCTTCTAAGGAAAATCCACAGCGGTCAGCCCCTTGGAGCAATGCTTTAAGGGGCTTTTTCAGGTCGGGCGCCGTGGGGCACATCATCACTTTCCCATCCTCAAATTCCAGCGCAAGTGTTTCCATGGGATCGGAAAAAGAGCATAATTCTTCCGGAGAGAAAGACTCCGCAAAAAGAGGATGAATGGTATCCGCTCCAAACATGCCTGCCAGTTTCACATTAATTCCCATCTGTTTTAAGGTGCGTCCAAAGATCGGACCATTGCCGCCTAGCCGGCTGGAAACCCGGTCCAGCTGGATGGAGCAGCTTTTCCCGCCTTTTCCTATTATGTATTGTCCCATGTCGCTGATGGTGGTGAAATAATCATAGCTGCGGCCCTGTACAGAAGAAATAGGCCTTAAAATCTGGTCAATATAACCATCAAATCCAATAAAAGCTGTTTTTTTCATACAAATTCTCCTAAAACAATTGACAAATATTATATACTTATAATATTATATGTTTATAAGGTTATGATATCTTATTATAGCACAGTATCTCTAATAACACAACAAATTACAGGAGGGTACAAAATGAAGAAGTATGCGGGTATGATCGTGGGAGGAATGGCGTTTACAATGGCGGCGCTGTCCGGGTGCGGGCAGAATGTAAAGGTGGAAACCACCGCGGCTGCGGTACAGACACGGACCGCTGCCGCTGAGACAAAAGCGGATGAATCTAAAACAGATGAATCTAAACCGACAGAAGGGGCGACATGGAAATTCAGTTGTTTTGACGCGAAGGGGACTCCTTATGTGGAAGCTTATAAAGCCATGTGGGATCGTGTTGAGGAGGAGACCGGCGGTAAGATAAAAGTAGAGATATATGACCTGGGACAGCTTGGAAATGAATCCGACCTTTTGTCCATGCTGCAGACAGGGGGAATTGACGCGGCACAGATCGGCGCCTCCCTGCTGGCAGGGTATGACGATGCATTTAATGTGGGGGACCTTCCCTTTATCTTTGATTCCTATGAACACGCGGACCGGTTTGCCAAGACTCCGGAAGCGGAAGAGATGTACGCAAAACTGGAGGATGACGGACTGAAAATGTATTATATGGGGATCATCGGATACAGGCAGCCTAATCTGGTTAAAAAGGTGATCAACTCCCCGGACGATTTTAAAGGCTTAAAATGGAGAGTTATGGATTCCCCCATCCAGATCAAGACCATGGAAGCGTTGGGAGCCAATCCCATGATCGTTGCATACAGCGAGATCTATTCAGCCCTGGATACAGGAGTGGTGGATGCGTGGATGAATGACGGTGTTGCCTTCAAGAACCTTTCTATTGCAGAGGTTGCGCCATATTATACGGATATGCCTTTGTTTGCCTCCACCCAGACCTGCATTGTCAGCAAAAAGTCTCTGGATGCGCTGGATGAGGAAACCCGCAATACGGTGGAGCGCATTTTGAAAGAGGATCTGCCGGGTGTTGTAAAAGCAGGGTGGGACCAGAATAAAGCCGGACTGGAAGACTTAAAGGCCAATGCCTTTAAAGAATATTCAGTGGTGGAAGATACGGCACCATACCTGGAAAAAGTGCAGGGTGTATATGATGATCTGGTAAAGGATTACCCCGATTGCCAGAAGTACATAGATGCGATCAACAGTGTCCGTTAGATGATGAGAGGAAGATACGATGCTGAAAAAGCTAAGCGATTTTATTTATAAAATAACCGGCGTGTTTATCTCAGTGGATTTGGCGGTTATCGTGGTTTTATCCTTCTCACAGGTGGTATCCCGGTATGTATTTTCATTTTCCATTTCGTGGGCCCAGGAACTGGTGACCTATCTTTTGGTATGGCTGGTTTTTATGGGATGCTGCATGGGGCTTAGGGACAATGAGGTGGCCGCGCTCACCATTGTGGTGGATAAGCTTTCACCAAACATGAAAAAGACGGCAAGGATCCTGGTGCAGGTGCTGCTGATCATGTTCTGTGTGGTGGGCTTCTGGGCGAACCAGGAGATCATTGCAAATATGTGGAATAAAAAAAGTTCCATCCTGCGCATGAATTTGGGCTATGTCTCATTAGCATTTTCTGTTTCAAATGTAATCATTATATTCAATGCGGTATTGGAGATCGGAAACATTTTAAAGTCACTGATAGTCAAGCCGGGAGAGGAGGACAAAGAATGAATATTGCGGTTATGTTTCTGATCTTTCTGCTGCTGATGGTCATCGGAATGCCCATTGCGTATTCCCTTGGGCTGTCTTCCCTTGCCTATCTGATCTCCAACGGACAGCCTCTGACCCTGATTCCCCAGAAAATGACCGTGTCCCTGGAAAGCTTTTTGTTCGTTGCCCTTCCTCTGTTCATTCTCTGCGGTGAGATCATGAATACCGGGGGGCTGACACGGAAGCTGGTAAATGTGGCAAGAGCTGTTGTGGGCCGCTTTAAGGGAGGGCTGGCCTATGTAAACGTGGTGGTGAGCATGCTTTTTGGCGGCGTCCAGGGCCTGGCAACCGCGGATACGGTTGCCATCGGTTCCGTGCTGATCCCGGCCATGACAGAGGAGGGCTACAGGAAGGATTTCAGCGTTGCGATCACCGTGGCGTCCTCCACCATTGGGGCCATCATCCCTCCCAGCCTGCTCTTTGTAATATACGGATCTGTCACAGGCGTTTCCATCGGAAAAATGTTTATGGGCGGCCTGATCCCCGGAATCTTACTGGGGCTGGGGCAGATGGTGTATGTCTTTTATCTTGGAAAAAGCAGGAAATACAAAGATTACATTCCGGTGGGTGAAAAACTCCCCTGGAAAACCTGCCTGAAATATTTGATCGAAGGCATTCCCACCATGATCCTGCCGCTTATTATTATCGGCGGTATTGTGGGCGGTGTGGTGACAGCGGCGGAATCCGCGGTACTGGCCGTGGTATATGCCATTATCCTTGGATTGGCGTCAAGGGAACTGAAACTCAGGGATCTGCCGGGGATTTTCTGGAAGTCGGCCAAGACGGTGGGGTCTGTCATGATTATTTTAAGCGCATCCACTATCTTTGCCTATATCCTGACACAGGAAAAGGTTCCTCAGATGGTGGTGAACATTTTGCTGAATATTACGGACAACCGGATCCTCCTTCTGCTGATCATCAATGTGTTTTTACTGTTTGTGGGTACCTTTATGGATTCAACGCCTGCTGTTACGATCTTGGCGCCCATCCTTCTCCCGGTGCTCACACAGATGGGGATGAATCCTGTCCACATTGGGGTGTTTATGTGCTTTAACCTTATCATGGGACTGATAACCCCGCCGGTGGGTTCCTGTCTTTATCTGGCATCCGGGATCAGTCATATGTCGGTGGAAAAAATTTCAAAGGCCATGCTTCCTCTATATGGCGTTAACTTTTTGATTTTAATGCTGGTCACCTATATTCCAACCCTGTCACTTCTGATTCCCTCTATGCTGGGAATGGGATAAGGAAACTATACGGACAAAAAGGAGCAAACACATTATGACTGGATTTTATGAGGAAGTTATGACACAGCCGTCAAAGCTGGCCGGACTTTTGGAAATCTATAAACAGGAGGGCTATGAGACGGTCAGGGAAGCGGCTGCAATGATCACACAGGGAAACCATGTATATTTCGCAGGAATGGGGACTTCCCTGAACGTGGCTTCCTGTATACTTGGACGCCTGAGCCAACAGGTAAGCGCCTCGGCGCTGGAAGCAGGGGAGCTGCTGGAAATGCCCGGGCTGCTGAGAGAGGGAGATGTACTGGTGCTGATCTCCCAGTCGGGAGAAAGCATTGAGATCTGCCGGCTCTTTGAACAGATAAAAAGAAGGGTAAAGATCATCGGTATCACAAACAATGAAGGATCTGTTTTGGCCAAAAACAGCGACCTGGCGCTTTTTCTCTATGCCGGAACAGAAGAGAGCATTACAAATAAAACCTTTACCAACACCATGGCCGTCTTATACATGATCGAATCCGTGATCAATGGAAAAGATCTGAGTGAACTGGAAGAAAGGCTGTACTCAGCCATTCCCGTCATGGAAGAACTCCTGAAAACAGGGAAAGAGGAGATCCGGCAGTGGGCACAGCGGCTTTCCCCCGCAGACGTGATCCACTTTATCGGTGCAGGGGCGGCCGCGGCTTCCCTTGCCCAACAATCAGCTTTAATCTTCATGGAAGGGGCCCAATGCTCGGCAAGGGCATTTTCCGTGGGCGGGTTCAGGCATGGCCCCATTGAGATCTGTTCTAAGCAGCACCGGGCGGTTTTATATCTCAGTGACGGAAAATATATGGAAAAGATATTGAATTTAGCCAGGGAAATGCAGTATTATGGTAGTGAGGTGGTAATCGTTTCCAATCAGTCCATGGATTTTGGATCCCATTTCTTTGTGGGCAGCATGGCGGAAGAAGGATTTGCGATGGCTGGTGCGCTTTTTATGGAGATCCTTTTATACCAGGTGGCGTCCATGAGAGGTGTGGCAGCCGGGGAATTCCATATTACCAATAAAATATGTAAAAAGGAATAATAAATCTTATGAAAAAGTTAGAACGGGAAGGTCCATTGACATTAACCTATCAGTTGACGGAAGAATTAAGGAAACTGGTAATGACCCAGTACAAACCGGGCGATCTGTTTTTAAGCGATAAGGAGATCGTAGAAAAGTATGGGGTCAGTGTGATCACTGTGCGCAATGCGGTGGAAAATCTTGTGTCCGAAGATCTGCTGGTCAGAAAAAGGGGGAAGGGCACCTTTTTGACGGATAAAAAGATTTCCAACAATATTACGGTACTGCAGAGCGGGACTGAACTGTTCAAAGCAATGGGAATCGAAAGCACCATAGAACTCATATCCGCGGAGCAGATCAAGGCGGATCATCTCCTTTCCAAACGGTTTGAAGTTCCCTTTAAGACGGAATTATATAAACTTGTAAGGGTCAGGAAGATTGCCGGGATTCCCTACAGCATAGAGACAAATTACTTTACAACGGAAACCTGCAGGGATATCATTCATTTATATCAGGGGAATTCCCTGTACGCATTTTTAAAGGATACGTATGATATCTGTGTGCTTAAATCACATGAGACATATAACGCGGTGCTGCTGGATGAGGAGCATGCAAAGCTCCTGGATCAGAAAAAGAAGTCCCCTGCATTTCGTATGGAAGGCAGGGTCTATGACCAGTACGACAGGCTGATATCCCTGGAAGAGAGTATTTACAGGGCTGACAAATATGAGATCGTGGTTGATACGGACGCCGGACAGCACCGGGCCACTTATGTGATCGGGGAGTGACGGCTGCAGACATAATAAGGCGTACTCTTGGAGTTTCCAAGGGTGCTCGAATATGTATTGGAGGAAGTTATGGGCAAACATTTTCAGGGAATCATGGTCCCTGTCTTAACGCCGTTTGACATCAACGGCGAAATAGCGATCAATGAATTTAAGGAGCACCTGCTGTTTCTGCTGGAACACCAGGTGGATTCCCTCCTGATCCCAAGCGGAACAGGGGAATTTGCTAACCTGACATTTGAGCAGAAAAGGCAGTTAATAAAAGCAGCTGCAGACACAATAAAAAAACGGGTGCCTCTTGTGGCGCTGATCAGCGACTGTTCCACCGCAAATGTACTGGAATTACTTAAAATGGCCCAGGAGGAAGGGGCGGACGAAGTAATGCTTACCCCTCCCTATTATTCAAGGATCGACCAGAGGGCCATACTTACGTTTTACCAGACAATTGCCGACAAGGCAAAGGTGCCCCTGTGGATTTATCAGCAGCCGGGGGAAACCAAACTGAGCCTGGATCCTGAAACTGTGATGGCTTTATCAAAGCATCCCAACATCTGTGGAATCAAGGTGGCATGCGGGGATGATTTCTTTTACTTTACCAATCTTGTACATACAATGAAGGGCGATCCTGAGTTTTCCGTCTTAAATGGGGAAGACTACTGTACGCTTCCCTCATACTGTGTGGGCGGGGACGGCTCTGTCTCCTCCATAGCCAACGTGATACCCGGAGAGCTTGCAGGCATTTGGAGCGCCCACAACCAAAAAGATTATGAGAAGGCAATGGCCCTGCAGGATCGGATCATGGAGTACTGCACCTTCCTGGAGATGGTTGACACCGGCGCATATCAGAGCGCATGCAAGACGGCTCTGCGGGAGATGGGCCTGTACAGTACCAACAAGGTCAGCCGCCCCTTTGTGGAGGTGCTTCCACAGGAAGAAATGAATATCATAAAAAGGATAAAGGAAATGAACCAATCATAAAAGATCCCAAAGCCTCCGGCGGATTTGCACCGGAGGCTTTCTATGTTATACGGCTCATCACATACAACTCCTGCACCAAAAAAATATTTGTATTTGCCTCAGGTTATGCTATACTGATTTAAGGAAATAATGCAGGAATTCAGATAGATGGAGGGCGGATGAAAAAACATTCAGGCATTCTGATCATGGTTTTGATATGTACCGTATTTATGGCATTGGCCATACCTACGGTATCTTATGGACAGAAAAACAGTAACCCTGAGATGCTTCGCGTTGGTTTCTTTCAATATGACGGTTATCATGAGATGGATGACATGGGAAATAAAAGCGGCTATGGTTATGAGGTCCTGCAGCTGCTGGCCCGATATGAAAACGTCACTTACGAATATACAGGATATGAAAAGAATTGGTCCCAGATGCTTGAGATGCTGGAGGCCGGTGAACTTGACCTTCTTACATCAGCGGAGAAAACATCTGAGCGGTTGGAAAAATTTGATTTTTCAGAGCGTGACATAGGTTCCAGCAGCACCATTTTAACGGTTAAAGCCGGCAACGACAGACTGGTGGCAGGTAATTACGCCACCTATGACGGAATCCGTGTGGGAATGATCGCTGACAACAGCAGAAATGACCGCTTTGCAGATTTTGCCAGGGAACATGGATTCAGCTACGTCCCTGAGTATTTCATATCGGAACAGGAATTGACAGATGCCCTTCAAGACCAAAGGATAGACGCTGCCCTGACCAGTAATCTCAGGACATTAAGAAATGAATGGATTTTAAATGTGTTTGAAACGGTTCCCTTCTATGTGATGGTAAAAAAAGGGGATTCCCACATACTGTCCATGGTAAACAATGCTATTGAGAAATTGGATATGGATTCGCCCAAATGGAGGGATGGACTTTACAGTAAATACTATCAGAGAGACATGGGCGAGCAGCTTCATCTGTCAGTGGAGGAGCGGGAGTTTTTAAACGAGCAGAAGGGCACTGTGTTTAAAGTTGCAATGAACCCGGACCGCTATCCATATTCCTGGTTTGAGGACGGAACGGCGAGGGGGATCATGCCGGAACTGTTTGCCGAGATAGCCAGGAGGGCAGGCATCCGCTATGAGATCATAGAGACAGCCAGCCGCCCAGAGTATGTGGACCTGCTAAGTTCACATAAGGCGGATCTGTGTATGGACATTCATGACGATTTCTCCAGGGCGGAATCCATGGGGATGAAGATCACCGACAGTTATTTATTAACTGATTTTTCCTGGGTCGTCCGCAAAAATTTTCACGGGACAATGGAACGGGTGGCAACCATTGGCCCCAGCGCTGCAGCTACCACGGTTTTGCCTGAACTGGTGGGAGATGCCCAGGTCCTTTATTTTGACTCGGTGGCAGAATGCCTCAATGCGGTGCGCAGCGGGAAGGCGGACGGTTACTATACATATACCTTCCAGGCGGAACGGTTTGTGTTTGATGATGTACACAATGAACTGGCAACCGTGCTCACATCCCACTATGAACGTTTCAGTATTGGCGTTGGTCATCATCTGGATTCCAATCTGCTTACGATTCTGAATAAAGGCGTAAACAGCCTGGATGCTTATTATTTGGAAAATGTAACCCGGAGGAATACGGAATTCGGAGAGCGTCCCATGAGTCTCACCAGATTGTTCTACGAGTTTCCCCAGTTGATGGCGGCCATGTTCCTCTTTCTGGCCGTAATCGCGGTTTTATGTACAGCCACTATTGTGCAGAGACGGTATCACCGGAGGCTCAGACTGGCCCTGCATGATGCGGAAATAGCCAATCAGGCCAAGACCGATTTCCTGGCCAATGTATCACACGATATCCGTACTCCCATGAACGCGATCATCGGGATGGCTACCATTGCCGGGATGGAAGAGGACAATGTGGACCAAATGCGAAGATGCATACGCCAGATCAAAAAATCCTCCATCCACCTGCTTGCCATTATCAATGATGTTCTGGATATGAGCGCCATCGAGAAGGGGAAGTTTACCGAGAAGAGGGCACCCTTTCAGATCACAGAAAGGCTAAGCGGACTTGCCGGTATCGTGGAGCAGCAGACCAAAGACAAATCGCTGAGATTTGAGATGGACATGTCCGGTCTCCTCCATGACCACGTGATCGGGGATGGGGATCACTTAAACCGCATTGCCATGAACCTGATCAACAATGCTGTAAAATTCACAAAAGCCGGCGGGTGGATCAGGGTAAGCTTGACGGAACAGGAATGGGATCAGGAAAATATGGCCGCATACCAGCTGAAGGTCAGCGACAATGGAAGGGGCATGAGCAGAGAATTCCAGCAGCGGCTGTTTGAGCCGTTTGAACGGGAGTACAGCAGCACGGACAGCAAGCTGGAAGGAACCGGTTTAGGACTGTCTATTGTCAAGCATATCGTGGATATGATAGGCGGGGAGATCCAGGTGGAAAGCGAGCTGGGAAAGGGGACTGAGATAACGGTTTCATTCCGCCTTGAGATCGATACCTGTCCGGCTGAAACAGAAAAGGAGAGATCAGAAGCGCCCCTTTACAATGACAAGCGAGTCCTGCTGGTTGAAGACAATGAAGTGAACAGGGAGATCGCGGCCACCATTTTGTCACACGCCGGACTCACGGTTGACACTGCCTCCGATGGCTTGGAGGCGGTGGAGATCATGGAATCCATGGAAAAGACGGGCCCGGGAACGTATGACCTTATCTTTATGGATATTATGATGCCGCGGATGGACGGATATGAAGCATCCCGCCGCATACGCAGCCTGGGAGTATCAACCCCCATTACAGCCATGACCGCAAACGCCTTTGCGGAGGACCGGAAAAAGGCAATGGAAGCCGGGATAGACGAGTATCTGGCAAAGCCTCTTGAGATGGAAGAACTTTACCGGGTGTTGAGGAGATTTTTGGGGTAGGAGAAGGATAACCCGGAGATCAAGGACATTGCCGACTGGATTTTCAGTCTTCCCTAATATCCGATTTCTGATATCACCCGCAGAATAAGCAGAATAAAAAAAGCAAAAAACCGTATTCACAGGAAATGTTGTGGATGCGGTTTTTTGATTCCGAAACATACCGGAAAATAACCCCCCGGTTTTTTGATGAATAAATATACCTTACAATAAAGAAACTAAAAAGGTCATATTAAAAGATTAGTGTATTCTCGTAAAGCAGGATGCTAAGGAGACTTTGGGAGTACACGACCATGAAACGGAGGTTGTTATGGAAAGGGAAAGGCTTATAAAGGAATTTGCGGATTATCTGCAGATGGAGGAGAAATCAGATGCCACTATCAGTAAATATCTGCATGATGCAGCGGAAATGTTGGATTTTATGGATGCTGGGAAGTTTGGGGAAATAAACAAAGAAATGCTCATACAGTATAGGCAGTATCTAAGCACACAGTGCAGGGCACAGACAGTGAACGGAAAATTATCAGCAGTGAACTCGTATTTAAGATATATGAACATGGAGATGTATAAAGTCAAATTCCTGAAGGTCCAAAGAAAGGCATATGTGGATGAAAAGAGGGAGATGACCGAGCGCGATTATAAGCGGCTTCTGGAAACCACCATCCGCCAGGGAAAGACCCAGATGTATTTCCTTATGCAGGTTCTATACGGCACCGGGATCAGAATCAGTGAACTTCCCTATGTAACTGTGGAAGCAGTGGACCAGGGAAAAGCGGAAATATATTTGAAAGGAAAGTACCGGGTGATTATTTTTCCAAGAAATCTTGTTAAAAAGCTGAAAGAATATATAAAAAACATGAAAATACAAAGCGGCTGTATTTTCAGGACCAGGAGCGGACGGTGTCTGGACAGAAGCAATATATGCCATTCCATGAAAAAGATATGCCAGGAAGCAGGAGTGGAGAAATCAAAAGTATTTCCCCATAATTTCCGTCACCTGTTTGCTAAAAGTTTTTACGCGATTGAAAAAAACCTGGCTCATCTGGCGGACATCCTGGGCCATTCCTCCATTGAAACAACGCGGATCTATGTGGCAGCCAGCATAAAACAGTATGAAAAGGTGATGAACCGGATGAACATTGTGGTGGACGAAAAAATACCACAGAATATTCATTCTG
>Ga0129308_1000290_pt1 | contig 85759 bp, 70 predicted proteins | sample L827metagenome_FD_94440 | JGI IMG/M metagenome (GOLD analysis project Ga0129308, IMG submission 94440) | Ring-tailed lemur group fecal microbial communities from Wisconsin, USA - L827 metagenome | ecosystem: Host-associated > Mammals > Digestive system > Large intestine > Fecal | place: USA...
GATGCGCAGTCAGATTTTTTGTCAGATTGTACAGAAACGACGCAGGAATACTGTCGTATTTCAAGGAGTTTCTGTGCGGTATGACGGAAAATATGCAAGCAGATGGCGTACAAAGCCGTCAGGGGGTCTTTGTGCGGTGTTGCCTTAAAGGTTGTCTCTATTTATTCGGAATGATCTCCCCATTTTGCGGCGGTACACAGGCACATTGCAAAAACTCCGATAGTTCCCCCGAACATACTTCCTAAAATAAAAGCAATCAAAAAATCACCTCCCTATATAGTATGCGCTATATCAGGGAGGTGTAATCATTTATTAAACGTTTAACATTTTAATTATATCGTCTTTTTCTCTGTAGCCGACGGACATATTGTGAACCGAGCCGTCCTTTACGACGACAAGCATCGGAATGCTTTCACATCGGAAAGCGGCGGCAAGCTCGGGTTGTTCGTCAACGTTTATCTTACCGACCTTGACTTTGCCGACCATTTCTTCAGCAATTTCAGAAATAACAGGGGAGAGCATCATGCACGGTCCGCACCAATCAGCCCAAAGATCGAGCAGAACAACGCCCTTGTAGTTGCGGACTTCATCGTCAAAATTTTCTTTAGTAATGGTGATTTCAGCCATTTTATTTCTCCTTGTAGTAGAGCATGCAGTGGCAGAAGCCCTCAAAATCGGGATCGTCGATCTGATCTCGGAACTCCTTGCACATACATTTGTTTTCGGGGATCTTTGCAAGCTTGCACGGGCAGTAGCCGTCCTTACGCTTCAAGCCCTCTTTAAGCCTTGCAACGACCTCCTTATCGGGATTCAGGGTTATCTTCATTCTAATTTTATACTCCCTTTATTTTAAAAGCTCGTCAGCCAAAGCCTCGATTTGAGTAATATTCTCCGGCTTTAATGCGGACTTTATGGAAACCGTAGTCTCAGTCCAAGTGATATTTTTGGAGTTCTCAAACTTCGCCTTAATACACTTTGCCGCAGTCGCCGCCCACGAACCGTTCTCAATGATACCGATAGTGCGGTTCTGATAGTTTCTTTCGGTCAGCCAGTCGATGTACTGCGCCATAAAGGGGAAAAGCGTGCCGTTGTAGGTAGGCGTTGCGAGAACCAGTTTGCCATAGCGGAAGCCGTCCTCCACGGATTCAGCCATATCCTCACGGGCGAGGTCGGCAATAGCGACTTTTGGGCAGCCCTTTTCGAGAAGCTTTTCTTTCAGAAGCTCGGCAGCTTTTTTTGTATTTCCGTAAACCGATGTGTACGCGATAAACACGCCCTCGGACTCAACTCCGTAGCTTGACCAAGTGTTATAAAGACCGATGTAGTAGCTGAGGTTTTCTTTAAGAATAGGACCGTGAAGCGGACAAATCGTCTGAATTTCAAGGGCGGACAATTTTTTTAGAAGCGTCTGAACCTGTGCGCCGTACTTTCCAACGATTCCGAAGTAGTAACGGCGAGCCTCACACGCCCAGTCCTCGTCAGCGTCAAGTGCGCCGAATTTTCCGAATCCGTCAGCCGAGAAAACTACCTTGTCCGCGCTATCGTAGGTCACCATAACTTCGGGCCAGTGAACCATCGGAGCCATGATAAATGTCAGCTCGTGAGTGCCGAGGTTCAGCTTCTCTCCGTCTTTTACCGTGACCTTGTTTGGAGTTTGAAGATTCGGGAAAAATGCCGTCAGCATTCCGAACGTTTTAGCATTTCCGACAATTGCCGTATTGGGATAAGCTTCGAGAAATTTATCAATACATGCGGAATGGTCGGGTTCCATGTGCTGAATGATAAGGTAGTCGGGGGAGCGGTCTCCGAGGACTTCCTTAATGTTGGCGAGCCATTCATCGCCGAAGTTAATATCGACCGTGTCCACGACGGCGACTTTCTCATCAGCAATGACATAAGAATTGTAAGCCATTCCGTTGGGGACATCGTACATACCCTCGAACAGGTCAATCTTGTGGTCGTTTACGCCAACGTAAAAAATATCTTTAGTAACGTTATTCATTTGACATTCCTCACTTTCTTAGTATGTGTTTTGAGACGGAAAGTATACTTTCGCACATCAAAATACAATATAATTATACCATATTACAGTAGAAAATAAAAGTGACATTTGCAACAAAATTAAAAAAATAATTATCTGGACTTGCAGCAGAGAAGTCCCCCGAGGTACTCCCCTTGAATTATATTGCAATCGAAAATTTTTGCTATTCTGCGTACAGGGGAGTGGGGGAGAGGGGCTGGATTTGAACTTTATTGCAGTGGAGATACAGCGTCCCCCATAAACAAGTTTCACGTGAAACACTTGACAGAGAAAAACGAATATGATAAAATTGATATAGTGAAAAATGGGAGAGGAGGACTGTAATGAAAAGGATTTTTTACATTATGGGGAAAAGCTCAAGCGGCAAGGACTCCGTATATAAAAGGCTGCTGTCGGAACTGAAGCTGACCCCGATCGTGCTGTACACGACCCGACCTATGAGGGAGAACGAGCAGGAGGGCAGGGAGTATTATTTTGTCAGCCGTGACTGCTTTGAAAAAATGAAAAGCTCGGGCGATGTTATCGAGGAGCGCACGTACAACACGGTTCACGGGGAGTGGATATATTTCACAGCTCGAAACAGCATTGACACAAAACGTGGCAGTTGTCTCGGGATAGGAACGCTTGAAAGCTATGTGAAGATAAGGGAAAATTTTGGAAGTGCAGTTGTGCCGATTTATATCGAGGTCGAGGACGGACTTCGGTTAAGTCGTGCGTTGGAGCGTGAACGTCTTGAAGCGCAGCCGAAGTACGCTGAGTTGTGCAGGAGATTTCTTGCGGACAGCGAAGATTTTTCCGAGGAAAACATAAAATCGGCAGGTATAGAGAAACGCTTTTCAAACGACGGAGCTATGGAGGACTGCATTTCCGAAATAACGGAATACATAAATAAAATTTTGGAAAGAAGCTGAAAGCTTGAAAAAAGTTAAAGAGTTTATAAAATCGCAGTCGGTGCTTGTGATAGCGTTTTTGGCGGCGTTGGTCACAGTTTTCATTGTTCCGCCTGACCGCAGCTACGGCGGCTATATAAATCGGACGGTGCTTATCCAGCTTTTCTGCCTTATGACGGCGGTCTGCGGATTCAGAAGCATAGGAGTTTTCGAGAACGCTTCGGCGGTTCTGCTGAGAAAGGCAGGCAGCGTTCGGCGGCTCGGAATTATTTTTACTCTTGTATGCTTTTTCACTTCGATGCTTGTGACGAACGACGTTGCGCTTATCACGTTTGTGCCGCTGACGTTAATGGTCTATGAAAAGATAGAAGATGAAAAAAGTCGGATATTTACAATAGTGCTTGAAACGGCGGCGGCGAATCTCGGGAGCATGGTTACGCCGTTCGGGAATCCTCAGAACCTATATATTTACGACAAGTACAAGCTGACGTTGGGGGACTTTTTTGTAACGCTGCTCCCGTCGTCGGCGGTAAGTCTTGCGGCGCTTTTGTTGCTGTGCTTGATACTGCCGAAAAAAAGCTGCACCGCAGTTACCGCAGAACCGCAGAAAATCTCAAAGGTAAAAGGAACGATATACCTCGGAGTATTCGTGCTGTGCCTGTTGACAGTTTTTCGGGTAGTTCCCGATTGGCTGTGTCTGATCGCGGCTGTGACGGTCGCCCTTATATGTGACCGAAAATTGCTGTTAAAGGTGGACTACGGACTGCTTGCGACATTCGTATGCTTTTTTGTTTTCGTGGGAAACATTGCGCGAATCGAGTCGGTAAGCAGATTTGTTTCGGAGATAATCGAGGGCAGGGAGCTTTTAGTCTCGGCGGTTATTTCTCAGGTAATAAGCAACGTTCCGGCGGCGGTGATGCTGTCGGGATTTACGGATAACGGCAGAGATCTTTTATTGGGCGTTAATTTGGGAGGACTCGGCACTATCATAGCGTCCCTTGCAAGTCTCATATCGTTCAGATTTTACCGAGCGTCCGAGGGAGCAAGGTCTGGAAAATACATGGCAGTTTTTTCGGCGGTGAACTTCGGACTTCTGACGCTTCTTCTGACCCTTGCAGTTGTCGGGATTTTATAGGATTTTCACGGAATTTTAAGGTACAAAAAAGTTATTTTTAATGTTATAATATAAACAGTAAAGGGGAGCTTTAAATTGAAACCTCACTGTGGAAGAGGTCTCAATTTAGAGCCGAAACCGATTTTAGCAGAATCGGTAGTATGGAACTGCTGTCGGGTTTACGGCAGTCCATACAAACGCAAATCAGAGTCGGAGTACAGCAAGAGCTGTATTTTGATAGAATTGACCTTCGCAGCAACAGGCGGAGGTCAATTTTTTTCTGCCTACAAATTAAGTGGGGGACTCTGTCCCCCACACCCCCTGCCAAAGGGGTGACCCCTTTGGAATCTCTGTTGTCGTGAATTGGACTGTGAAAATCCCCGAATTAGTTTGATGCTGTTAGTTCTCATGATTTTCACAGTTCAATTCACGAGAACGGACACCGAAAGTCATCTCTTTAACAGAAAGTAAAGGGTAACAAGACCCGCTTAATTGTGGACAGTTGTTTGATAAACAAAAATGCGGCAACACCAAAGTGTAACCGCATTATGAGGGATGATTAGAAGATGTCTTAATTAAGCCTTGAAAATAACTCTGATAAAGTTATAGATATGGGCGCGGATGCAATTGTCGCCGTGGTAGCCGCCGTTGACATAGTGCCAGATATGGGGAACTCCGTTGGAGTTGAAGTTATTGTGGTAGCCCTCGGGAGTATTGTAAACTGTCTGATCGTTGCTTCCTGCCGTCAGGAAAATGAGTGACGGAGCAGCTTCTTCGGATTCAAACTTAAATGCGCCTGTAGCTCCGGGAGCCGCACATATTGCGCCGACATATCCAAAGAGATCGGGGTGTTTCATGCCGATCATGAGCGACTCACGTCCGCCCATTGAGAAACCTGTGATAGCGGTGTTTTCTCTGCCTGTCGCAACGCTGTATTCTTTTTCGATAAGGGGCATAAGCTCCGTGGTGAGAACCGTATCGAAATTGTCGTATGCCTGATTATTGGCGTCGTCCATGCCCGAGCAGTTATCCTGCGTCTTGCTGGAGTAGATGTAGGGGAAAACGACGATCATTTCATTAGCCGCGCCCTCAGCGATAGCATTGCCGATGATCTGCTGAGTTGGAATGTGGTCGTTGCCTGTAAGGATCATTCTGTCCTGATCTTCCCAGTAGCCGTGCATAACGTAAAGTACGGGGTACTTCTTGTTTTTATCGTAATTAGCAGGGAGAAGAACGTTGTAGGGCTTATTTCTGCCACAGAAGTTGGAGTAATAGCTCTTTTTTTCCAGTGTGCCGTAGTTCACGCCGGGTTTTTCCGTTTTGGAATCGTCAGTTTCATATTCGCTGACCTGCGCCTCCACAATAGGAGTGTATTCCGAAATAGTTCTCATTTTCTGAGTAACAGGCTGAGAGTCGATTTTAACTTCGCCCTTTTTCAGTTCTTTTTCAGCAGCGAGGAGATATTTTTGGAGTTTTACTGCGTCAGCAACGGTAACATCGCCGTCCGCATTAACATCAGCCGCCGCTTCTGCGACATTGCTTGCGAACTTGCCTACAAGTCCCTGTCTGAGGGCAACGAGGTCGAACACGTCAACAACGCCGTCAAGGGTAACGTCGCCAGCCGCAAAGTCGCCGACTACGGGAGGGTCTGTCGGATCGGGGATAACGGGAGGTTCAGTCGGAAGTTCAGGCTGACCTTCACCTGCAATACCTGTGCCGTCAAGTGCGCCGATAGCTTCGTCCATATAGAAATCCGTGAGGGAATCCTCTGTCTCAATGTAAATTTTAACGTCAGAGGCATCGGCAGGGATAGTGTAGCTTGTGTTTACGAGCTGCGCCCATTTGCCGCTGGGAGCGGTCACGTTAGCGATCTCGTCATAAGCAGTCTCGCCGCTGCCGTTGGTATATTCGATCTTCATCATAAATTTAACGTTCTCACCCGACTTCTGCATAACGTGAGTTGAGAAGCTGTAAGGAGTTCCTGCCTTGAAAATTTTCGGGTCGAGAGCATACGAAGCTCCCATCCATGAGCTTGTTCTGTCGGAAACCAAAAGGGATTTGCTGCCGTACTCTGTATAATGCTCGGCGTCTGTAACAGCAATTTTGCAGCCGCCTCTGTCAGTCCAGTTGTCGTCGCCGTTCTCGAAACCGCACTGATACCACCAGCCGTATTCGTTAGGTTCGGGTTCTTTTGCCGAGCCGCTGCCCTCGAGGGAAACGACAAAGGTCGAAACGCTGTTTGCAGGAAGCTGAGCAAAGAATTTGCTGCCGTCGTTTTCGAGATTTTCCGTCAGAGCAAGATTTTCGTTTGCGGAAGTTCTGTAGCGGTCAACGTCAACGATTTTTTCGCCGCTGCCGATATTGAAGCTCTGAGCGTAGCCCTCGGAGCTTTTGTTGATAGCAACGATAGTTACCTGCTTGTTGTCGTTTTTGTAAGCCGAAACGAGAACGTCATTCGCAGGCTGTTCCGTAGCAGCGATACGAACGTCGCCGGGGCGAACCCATTTTGAGAACTGAGCCATATTATAACCGCGCTTACTGATCTTGCCGTCCTCAGTCATAAGACCGTAGCTTCTTCTGATGTACCACCAAGTGTAAACGCTCATGTTGCCGACAACGAGAGCGTTGTGGATATTTTCGGAGACTTGAAGCGATTCGGGCCAACGGTTAGCGGAATCGGCATCGCTGTTGGGAACGTAAACCTCGGTCATCCAGATCTCCTTGCCGCAGCTTTCAAGAGCAGGGAAATCCATTTTACTTCTGGGTGTTCCATAGAAATGAGTTCCGAACACATCGCAGTTTGCCATAGCCTTTGGATTGTTGAGGATCTTGTTATAGTAATCCTTACTATTGTTCCATGCGCCATACTGGAAAGTTTCGGGGGACATAAGTCTTGTAGAAGTGATCTTATCGCCGTAGTTGGCAATGAAATTCGTAGTTTGGTCGGGAGTCCATGCAGTCCATTCCTCAGCGTAGTCAGGTTCGTTCTGAACGGAGATGGAATACAGGTCAACGCCTTGGTTCTTCATATATGTACCAAAGTCGTTGAGATGCTGAGCATAAGCTCCGTAATTCGATTCAGGAAGATGAAGTTTACCTTTCAAGCCGCCTGTTCCGCCTGAAGCGGCAAGATTTGACGGAGGTTCCCACGGTGAAGCAAAAACGGTGTAGCCGAGATCGGAAACAAATTTAGCAGTACCGACAGCCTTGTTCCATTGGTTCTTATCAGGATTTACGAAAACTCGGAGAACTGTAAGTCCCATTTCGTTTGCGCCGTTGCCGAAAGCAGTCTGTCTTTGTGACGAGGACAGAGGCGAACCCGTCCACTCGGGGTGGTCGATACCTCCGAAGCCTCTGATAGTCTGGTATTCGGTAGTAGTGTCGATAACAACGGCGTCGGCTGCGTATGTTTCAAGAACATTGTCATTTTGCGGCATGACATTGAAGCAAGTAATGAGCATAGCCGAAGCGGCAGCCGCCGAAACCATTCTGCATACGATCGAGTGCAGTTTCATAAATTAATCATCCCTTCGTTAATTTTTTAAATTTAAGCAGCAAGAGGCAATAAAATTCCCCAAGCCGTATTTCTTTTTGTATAATTCGTACTCTTTGTTTATATTATATCATGTTCACAAAAATTTTACAACCCATTTTTTGAAGAATTGGTGGACATTTTGCATAAATTACAGAAGCTGATAGCCATTAGCCATTAGCCGTTAGCTTATCGACCACCTTAGCTAAAAGCTAATAGCTAACGGCTTTATTGTGCTGCTTTACAATGCTAATTTATAGTATATAAAGAAAAATCCGGTCGTAACCCAAACGACCGGTTTTCTGATTTGTCTTGCCCTTACAATAATGTTTATTTTTTATTATATCCGGCTCCGCAATTGTGCAGATAACGAAGCCGGAATACAACCTTAGAATTACTTAACGCTCCAAGAATCGAACTGAACGTCGCCGCTGAATACGAAGTAAACGTCCTTTGTGCCTGATACGCTTGAAACTGCGGGAACTGTAACGGATTCCATTGAAGATGAAAGATCAGCGTAGCCGATAACATCGCCGTTGGGAGAACCTGTGCAGATCTTGATTTTTCCGCCGTTTGAAGATGAAGCCTTGATAGTTACGGAGTCAACGCCGTTCTTGAAGTTTACGCCGCTGACCTTTGTCCAGTCGCCCTTTTTGCCGATGACCTTAGTATCCTGAAGTCCGTCAACGCTGATGCCCTTTGACTGACTTGACATTGTTTCAGCCTGAACCGTCTTGTACGGGTCGAGGGTCTCGATCTGAGAAACGCCTTTCATCGTACCTGTAGCGGAGAACATTCCGTTTGAGAACGTTGCTTCGTCGAGGTGGCATGAACGGTAGTTTCCGCCTAAATCAATAGTGCCGTCGGAATTTTTAGCCTGAATATTCATAGCTCTCGACTGATTACGGCTGTGGTAGAGGACGTAATACTTGCCCTTAAATTCAACTATCGAGTGGTGGTTGTTTCCGCCGCCGTCAAGCTTATAGGAGGCAGGGTTTTTAAGAGCGATACCCTTATAGGTGAAGCCCTTCATGGGGTCTTTAGATGTCATTACGGCAATTTCAGCATTGTTGAAGCCGTAAGGATTTCCGCCTGTGTTCCAGTTTGTGCAGTAGGAGTAGTAGTAAGTGTCGCCGACTTTAAGGATAGACGAATCTTCAAAGAGGTAGGGAGGATTCAGTCTCTCGTACTGACCTGAAAGCGAGATCATATCTGCGCCGAGCTTAACAGCTCTTGCAGTACCGGGGTCGGCAGCTTTACCGCTGGGAACGCCGCCGCCAACGTAGAGGTAGCCTGTTCCGTCGTCGTCAACCAGTACGGCAGGGTCGAAAAGCCATTCAACGTCGCCGAAGCCGGGAGTGCTTTTGTTGATGAGAGCCTTGCCGATAGGATCGGTGTAAGGTCCTTCGGGGGAATCGGCAGTCAGAACGCCGATACCGCCTGCGCTGTCTGCGAAATAGAGGAAGAATTTGTCTTTACCGTTTATAGTTTTCCAGCAAGCGTCGGGAGCCCATGCAAATGAAGCCCATTTAGCCGCGCCGTTTTTAGTTCTGCTGTTTCTGCCTGCCGCAGGGATCGCGCCGTGGTCGGTCCAGTTTACGAGGTCTGCGGAGGAGAAGCAGTTGATAGTGCCCGAATTGTAAGTATTTACCTGAATTTCGCCGTTTGAGTTGTATTCAACGGCATCGTTTGTAGTGAAAACGTAAAGTCTGTCCTTGTATACCATGAAGCCGGGGTCTGCGCCGAATCTCTGAGTCCAGAGAACGTTGTTTTCGCCCTCTTTTTTCCAGCTTTCAGCGATATTTACGCCCTTGAAAACAGCTTCCATAGCAGCCGTATCAACTGCGGGTCTGTTGTCGGGGAACTGTTTGATCTTGCCGAGGAGGTATTCCTGAAGAAGAACGAGGTCGTTTACTTCGACCTTGCCGCTTCTGTCAACGTCGGCGGCTTTAAGGATAGCGGAATCGGTAATATCGCCAAGAACCGCCTTACGAGCGTTTACCATATCGAGAGCTTCGATAGTTCCGTTGGAGTTCGTATCGCCGACAACGATAGTTGAGGGGTCAACGGGAACGTCGGGCTGACCCTCGCCTGCAATGCCTGTTCCGTCAACTGCGCCGATAGCCTCGTCGATGTAGAAATCAGTGAGAGATTCCTCTGTCTCGATGTAAATTTTAACATTTGAAGCGTCCGAGGGAATAGTGTAGCTTGTATTTACAAGCTGCGCCCATTTTCCGTCGGGAGCGGTTACGGTTGCAACTTCATCGTATGCCGTTTCGCCGCTGCCGTCGGTATATTCTATCTTCATCATGAATTTAACAGATTCGCCTGAGTTCTGCTTAACGTGCGCCGAGAAGCTGTAGGCTTTGCCTGCTTCAAAGGTATTTGATTTGAGAGCATAAGCTGCGCCCATCCAAGCGGACGTTCTGTCTGTTACTTTAAGGGACTTGCTGCCCCATTCGGTGTAATGCTCGTCTGAGGAGGAGCTGACGGTATTTCCGCCTCTGTCGGTCCAACCGTTCTCGCCGTCCTCGAAGCCGCACTGATACCACCAGCCGTATTCGTTAGGCTCGGGAGGTTTGACCTCGCCGCCGCCCTCAAAGCCTTCGAGAGGACCGTTGCCGTCGCCGAGCTGCATAAGCTTGTTGTAAGCCGCTTTAGGCTGATTGTTTTTGTCGTAAAGCGTAGGACTCTTGTCGCCGCTGATCCATGTGTTTGCGTCGTTGGGTCCCCAAACCTGAAGAAGCGTTACTCTGCCGGGGAATTTTCCCTGAGTATTTACTTCCATAGCGTGTTTGAAGATAGCTTCGTACTTATTCGCCTGATCGCTAAGAGTTTGACCGTTGTCAAGAGAAATATCAAGCTCCGATACGTGAACTTCAAGTCCGAGGTTAAGGTACATATCCATTGCATTGAGATAGTTTACCGTACCCGAAAACGTATTGTAGCCTGCGTCGATGTGAGACTGCATACCCATACCATCGATAAGTCCCTTTTCCTTTAAAGGCTTGAGGATAGTATTTATGATACAGTCACGCTTGTGATCCCAGTATTCGTTGTAGTCGTTGTAGAACAGCTTACAGCCATCGGGAGCATATTTTCTTGCGTATGTGAAAGCTTTTTCAACAAAGCTGTTGTCGCCGTATACTTGAACATAGGCTGATTTACCGCCCTGAACGTTATTGTCGCCGGGTTCTCTTGCGCCGCCGTTGTTTTTAGTTCTGTTTGCGTCGTCCGATACGCACTCGTTGCAGACGTCGTAGGCGTAGAGGTTAAGGGTCGGGTACTGGGTCTCAAAGGCTGCGAAAACGTTCTTGATATAGCTTTCAAGACGCTTATCCATTACAGACGGCGTTACCCAGTTGCCGTTGTTGTTGAAGCCTTCTTTCAAGAACCATGCCGGCGTCTGACTATGCCATACGAACGCGTGTCCGCGGAACGCCAGACCGTTCTTAGCCGCAAAGTCAGCGATAGCGGAACAGTTGTCAAGGCTTACGTTGATATTCGTATCAGTCGAACCGTTAGCTCTGAGTACCGCGTCAGCCTTTGTTTCGTTTTCGCATTCGACCGCGTTGTAATCTTTCAGGAAATTCGCCGTGATCGCGGAATTTCTGATAGTACCGCCGTTGAGGATATTACCCACGCGGAAACCGTAGCCGTTGAACGCGTCTTTAAGACCGCCGTCAGCAGCCTTAGCTTCGATAGCTCTGCCCTCTTTTGAGGAGATAACAACATCGTCAAAAACGAAATCGTTTGTAGATTCTGTTGAAATAGTTATTTCGTATTCATAGGTGTTTTCGGGAGCTTTGTAGGAGGCTGAGAGTTCAGTCCACTCGCCTGCTTTAACTTTTTGTGTGGCAAGCTCAACAGTCGTAGCTTCTTCCGTTTCCTCGTCCTTATAGAGAAGTGAGATATGGAATACTTCGTCTGTTTCGGATTTTACCTGTACGCTGTAGTTGTACTTGATTCCGCCCCAAAGGTAAAAACCTTTAGACGACACAGCGCCTGCGTCTGAGGAAGTACGTTCACTAACGAGCATACCTCTCGAATTGTCGAAGCCGATGCCGTCTATAGCCTCAACGTATGAGTCAACATCGCTTCCGTGCCAGCCTTCATAGGTGACCTCGAAATCATTGCGGACAGCTTCGGTCGCAAAGGACTGCATACCTGCCAATTGCGGCATGGCGGCAAAGCTTGTTGCAAAGCAGAGTGCCGAGGTCGCGGCTGCTATAAGCTTTTTTCTGTTCAATTTAATCATCCCTTCATAAAAAATTTTTGAAACCGAACGGCAGACGGCAAGTCAAAGTATACAGAAGTTTCTGTCATTGCAGTTTCTTTTTGTGCGTTTCGTTTTCATTGTATTCTTATTATACAACATTCACAAAATATTCACAACCCACAATTTGCAGAATAGGTGGATAAAATGAAGATATTTTCTTGATTTTTTCAAAGAGCTGTGATATAATAAGTTAGATAACTAAAATGAGCATTGTACAGCAACTTGCACAATAAAGCCGTTAGCTATTAGCTGTTAGCCTTTAGCTAAGGTGTTCGCTTTTAATATTTTTAAATCTGTCCGCCGTAAGGCGGACACCATAAGCTAATGGCTAAAGGCTAACGGCTATCAGTTTTTATGATTTACGCCAAATGTACTCATTTATAGCTTTATAAACAAATTGCCGTAGCATAGAACGAGAAAGAGGGATATTATGCTGAACGGAAAGCCATTGATAGCAGTAGTGGCGACGCGTGTATCGGAACGTGAGCAGCGTATTATGCTTGACGGCATAATGAAGCGCGCGGACAGTCTGGGATATTACACGGCGGTAATATCAAATATTTACAATTTTACCGATTTCAGCGAGTATTTCGGTCATATCGAGGTCGAGAACAAGATATACGAGCTTGCGGGGTCGGACAGGATAGACGGAATTATTCTGATGGCTGAATCAATTATCGGAACTCAGATGCAGCAGTTCATATATAATAAAATAATCAAAAATAAAGTGCCTATAATTATTACGGGAACAGAACAGGAAGGACACGTCTGCATAAATAACGACGTTCGGGAGGATTTCAGGGATATTGCCCGACATCTTACGGACGTACACGGCTTTACGGATATACACGTCCTCACAGGTCAGAAGCATATAGAGACATCTAACGAGCGTGTTGACGGTGTTCGTGACGTGCTTATGGAAAAGGGTATCGAGCTTCCCGAAGAAAACGTGATATACGGCGATTTTTGGATGTCCTCGGGAGAAGCTGCCGCAATGGAGTATATCGAGGGAAAACGCCGACTTCCGCAGGCGATAATATGCGCCAACGATTATATGGCATACGGGCTTATAGATACGTTTTTTGCGCATAATAAAAATCTGCCCGACGATGTGACGGTCGTAGGCTATGAATATTCTGGGGAGCGGTTTTATCATTCGCCCATTCTTACGACATATCTTCGCAACAGGTCGGCGATAGGCGAAAGGGCGGTCAGCGAGCTTCATCGGATATTAACGGGAGAAAAGCCGAAAGAAATACCTTTGGGGGGCTGTATGATATGCGGCGATACGTGTTCGTGCGGAATAGATAAAAAATATCTGCGTGAGGAGCTGGAGGAGGTGCGTCGGGAGCAGTTCCATAACAGCATGACTATATGCGGAAATTTCGAGCAGCAGCTTGCGCTCTGCCGTTCCCTGAAAGACTATATAAGAGCCTTGCAGGATTACACTTATCTTATAAGGAATTTAAAGGGACTGTATCTGTGTCTTTATGAGAACTGGTGCAATTTAAAGGAAGAATCGCAGCTTGACGTAAGTTCCAACGATAAAATGATGACCTTGTACAGGATAATCAGTCCGATCGAGGTCAAATCGGAGCCGCATTTTTTCAGACGAAGCAATCTTTTTACCGAGGAGCTTTACGGCGCGGGCGAAAGGCTGTTTTTATATTTTGTGCCGATGTTTACGGACGGTATAGAATTGGGATATTTTATTTTTCAGTACACCGAACCGGACTGCTACGACCCCGTTACGACAGGTTGGCTGAACGCCGCAGTAAACGCCCTGAACGTTCTGCGAATGAAAAATGATATAAACGAACTTTTGGAGTACAATAATCTTTCGGTATTTCACGACACTCTGACAGGGCTATATAATAAGGAAGGACTTCAACGGGAGCTTGAAACATCTCTCGGCAAGGCGGAAAATGGAGATATGCTTGCCGTAGTCATGCTAAAGTCGGGGATATTTGCCGATAACAGCAGGATAGACGAAAAGGAACAGCAGGTCAGGCTCAATCTGGAAACGGCAGGCTGTCTGAAAAAGCTCTCGGCAGACGGCAGCGCAATTTGTGCGAGATTGTCGGACGGACAGTACGTATATGCGGTCATGGGGAAATTTTCAGAAGATTTTGATAAGCTGATAATTGACAGACTTACGGCTCTTATCATACATTCGCCCGTGTTCAAGTCCTTTAAAAAGTCGGATATGATAGTTCACGGGGGAGTTACCGTACCTGCGGAGGGAGCGTCTCCCGAGAAAATAATGGAAAGTCTTTCCGAGGAAATAAACGATATGACGGCGGAACTCTACGACAAGCGGAAAATCGGCAGCTACGGCAGTTATATAGACCTCAGAACGGCTGTATATGCAGCTCCCGAGAAAAAATGGGACGCCGAGGAGGTGTGTCGGGAATTTCATATAAGCTGCGGACACTTTCGGGCGGCGTACAAGAAAACGTTCGGGGTAAGCTTTCACCGCGACCTGATACAAAGCAGGATCTCATTGGCGAAATATCTGCTTTTGACTTCTGCATTGAATTTGACGGCAATAGCGCAGAGGTGCGGTTATGACGATGATAAATATTTTCTCCGCCAATTCAGACAGCAAACGGGAGTAAGCCCAAATTCTTACAGACGATTTGAGAGCGTTTAACGTTATTGATACGGACGGCAAGCGAATTTTGTATTTTATTGGCAACATTGTTCTATACTGTGTAGGGACACGGCGTGCCGTGTCCGCACGTAATATTTTACGCCTGATAAAAATATGGGTATATTATTATTTCGAGTTTACATTTCTACCCTAAAATTAAATTTATCGTAATTATTTAAGCGGACACGGCATGCCGTGTCCCTACATCGGGGGATTTGTATGTGCATAATTTTTGTAGGCAAGCGAATTTTGTAGGGGACGGCGCCCTCGACGTCCCGAAAAGACGTGCGCGGGGGGATTTTGAACAGGCTCTTAAATAATTACGATAAAAATAAGGCAACACTGCACAATCTCTGTGCGGTGTTGCCTTAATATATTTTTCTGCAACCGCTATTTATATATTAGCAGATTGAAAGGAATCTACCGCAGCTTAGAATTTTTCAGCAGGTCTTCAACCTCAGCAGCATTGTTATCTCTTGCAATGCGGATACATTCATCTATATTTTGGCTTGTTATAACTTCATTATCTATGAGAAATTTGATAATATCCGATTCTTTAAGAAGAAATTTGAATATCTTGGCAATGTCTCTCTTTACCATATTCAGAAAATTCTCATGCTTCGGTTTATGTTTCAATGCACGGACGATAATATCACGGCGTAAGCTTTCAGGCATATACAGATCATCATAATTACCGTTCAGCAGCAATGCAGGTATTTCCGATGCCACGATAAATCGAACACGCTCCCAAAGAGCGGTATACTCTTCTTCATCGTAACCGTAGTCATCTTTTATTGTTTCTATATCGTATTCATAGTGAAGTTCTTCTTCATCAAGATTGAAGATTTCACCAAATACAGTGATCTGACACGGATCGGCATATTCAAATATGTCATTTCCAACATGGGTTACACTATTCGGAAAAGTGACCTCACAAATATTTCTGAGATTACAGAATGCTTCTTTCTCGATAGTAGTCACTCCGTCGGGCAGTACGATCTCCTTCAGTTGGTTGCAAAATGAAAAAGCAAGCCTTTTGATCGTGGTAACTCCCTTTGGAATCACGACCCCTTTTATAGAACAGTTCGAGAATGCACCGCCGTCAATGACATTTACGCCGTTCGGAATCACTGCAACTTCATCTTTGCCTTTGTATTTTGAGAGTAACTCACCATTATCATAGATCAAAAAATCATTCTGCATAATAAATGCCTCCTTTTAGAGATTAGTATAGTAAGCCTTCTTGAAAAGCAGACAAAAGGAACTGAATAAAAATTTTTCAGAGCAAGGCGGAGGAGGCAAGCGTGCTGTCGCACGGTAACGACGACAACGCAGCTATGGAGAATTTTTATAAGTGAACTTGTTTGGTTTTCAAGTAGGGTTACTATATTAGTTGGAATTTTTGTGAACGTTCTTGCGAATTACTTTTTTGAGTCTGACGCAGGTTTCCTCGGGGAAAGTAGTGACGAAAGTGAGAGCCTGTTTATGGGCGTCCTCATGGGGGAGCTTCAAAAATCGGCGGAAGAAAATATAGACCTCGTTGAAGTTGCGGAAAATATCGCTTACCGCGTCCTCGCCCTCGGGCGTGAGAGCAACGCTAATTCCGAAATCCTCGTAAACGAGACCCGAATTTGCAAGACAACGCAGGGTCTTGCTGACGCTTGACCTCGATACGCCGAGATGACGGGCAATATCAACGCTTTTCACCTCGTCCGATACCGCCGCAAGTTCGTGTATAGCTATGATGTATTTGACCTGAGCCGCACAGTATTTCATTTTCGCCCCTCCAATGAGTTAAATTTTTTATTTGTCGGAATCAATAAGGTGGTAGTAGCCTTTAAGGTAGATAAGTCCCGAAATTACCGTAAGGACGGTGGAAACCCAGATAAGAACGGGGATAATAAAATCGTCCGCAGCCGTAACAACGGCGCTGGGGATATTGAAGCTGAAATCATGGCAAATGCTGAGCCAAAGAAGGGCGGCGACAATAGTAACCATAGTGAATGCCGTTTTCAGCTTGCCCCATATTCCGGCAGCGACGACAACTCCGCTGTCAGCCGCAAGAAGCCGAAGTCCCGAAACCATAAATTCTCTTGCGGTAATGATGATAAGCGGCACAGCTCCCATATTCACTTCGTCAAGCTCCACAAAAACCGTCAGCGCAGAGATAACAAGCACCTTATCCGCCAAAGGGTCGAGGAATTTTCCGAAATTAGTGACAAGATTCCTTGCTCTTGCGATCTTTCCGTCCAGAGCGTCGGTTATAGAAGCGGCGGCGAAGACAGCTAATGCCAAAAGGAAATGAAAAGGCACGTCAAGATATATAAACAAAAGGAAAAACGGTATCAGCGCAACTCTCAGCAGAGTCAGCTTATTCGGCAGATTCATTCTCAATCACTTCTCCAATCAAATCATAATCAAGCGTATCCGTTATTCTGATCTTAACGTAATTGCCTATAGCAAGGGGTTTTTCAGAGGTAAAGAAAACCTTTCCGTCAATATCGGGAGCGTCCGCGGCAGTACGTCCGAAGAAGCATTCGCCGAATCGGTCGTAGCCTTCAACGACTGCTTCAAGCTCGCAGTCCATGAGCCTTTGGTTGTTGGAGCAGCTAATTTCAAGCTGCTGTTCCATAATAATATCGGCACGGTGGGCGGCAGTTTCCTCGTCTATCTGCTCGGGGAACTCGGCGGCTTTCGTACCCTCCTCGGCGGAATAGGGGAAACAGCCCAGCCTGTCGAAACGCACACGCTGAACGAATTCCGCCAAGCTGTTGAACTGCTCCTCAGTTTCCCCGGGGAAGCCGGTTATGAGCGTTGTACGCAGGATAACTCCCGGTATTTTTTCTCTGATATGGCTAAAGAGGTTTTCAAGCTTTTGTTCGTCGCCCCAGCGGTTCATGCGGCTGAGTATACCGCCGTCACAGTGCTGAATTGGGATTTCAAGATATTTCACAAGCTTTTCTTCAGAAGCGATAGTGTCCAGAAGTTCGTCCGTAATACGCTCGGGATAGCAGTAGAGGGTGCGGATCCATTTCAAGCCGTCTATTTTGCACAGCTCTTTCAGCAGTTCGGGCAGCTTCGATACGCCGTATAAATCCTCGCCGTAACGGGAGGTGTCCTGAGCGATAACGACAAGCTCTGTCACGCCGTTTTCCGCAAGACTGCGAGCCTCCGCCAAAACGTCCTCCATAGGCACGCTGCGGAATTTTCCGCGAATCATGGGAATTGCGCAGTAGGTGCAGCAGTTGGAGCAGCCCTCGGCGATTTTCAGATAGGAAAAAAACGGCAGCGTAGAAATTATTCTCTCGCCCGTAAGTTCAGCGTCAAGCTTTGGGGCGAACTTAACAATGCGTTCGCCTGCCATGACTTCGTTTAAAATATCAACAATATCCTTATTGTTTCCGATACCGATAACGGCGTCGGCTTCGGGGAAAAGCTCCGCCGCTTCTTCTCTGTAGCGTTCGGTAAGGCAGCCTGTAATGACGATTTTTTTCAGAGTACCGTCATTTTTAAGCGCGGCAAGTTCGAGGATAGTTTCGATAGCCTCCTCTTTGGCGGACTTTATAAATCCGCATGTATTGACTACGGCAATATCGGCAAGACCGGGTTCGGTAACAAGCTCATAGCCGTGTTTTTTCAGCTTGTAAAGCATTCTTTCGGAATCCACAAGGTTTTTCGAGCATCCCAGTGACACCATTCCGACTTTAATAGGCATAATCTGCACACCCTTTTTATAAGTTATCTTCAAAATAATTTTTTACGGCTCTGTTAATTTCATCATAACTGTAGCCAAAGCGGACAAGGGCGTTTTTAGCCTTTTCCACTGATTTTCTGTCGGAGCTGTCGGCGAGGAAACGGCTGTATTTCGTGTTCAGCAGTTCCGACAGATTTTCCTCGTAAAGTTCGCCGTACTGATTCAGGACATTTTCGACAAGTTCCTCGTCAAGACCTTTTTGGCGCATTTCACGTTTTGCGCGGCTGTAGCCGTATTTTTTCCCCTCAACGAACCGTCTGCCGAGCTTTTCGGCGTAGCGTTTATCGTTTATGATGCCTGCTTTGGCGAGTTTTTTAACGACCTCGAGACACAGCGATTCGTTTTTGTAGGTCTGCACGAGCTTTTGAAAAATTTCCTCAGCCGAGTAGTCCCGATAATCCAGCCGATATAGAGCGTATTCGTAGGCACGGCGGAAATTCGAGGCATACACGATTTTTTTCAGCTCGGGGCGGTCTATCTCCATGCCATTGGCAAGTCCGAAGTCCGTAATAATGTCGATATGCAGATACAGCTTTCGTTCGCCGTCAAGCTCCATTTCGTAGGTAGTACCCTTATATTGAGTTAATGACGTTATTTCCATGTATTACCTGTTTTCTTATAATATTTTTCTGCATCGTTAAGGGAACGCCCTCTCTTGCAGGGCGTTCCCTCTCCAAAAACGGTTCACAGAACCGTTTTTGGATTCACCCTTTGCGGAGCGCTTAAACGCTATGCAGGGCTTCGCCCCGCACCCCACCAGAGGCGCTGCCTCTGGACTCCGCCAAAGGGACACCGTCCCTTTGGAATCCCGATTTTAGATCTCTTAAATTTATGGCGTTTGGAGAACAAACAATTTTACTCAGCAGGAGTGAATTCCTCGAAATCGTCGTCGATATTTTCGAGAATATCGAGATTTTCGGAGGTTTCCACGGGTTCGGGAGCAATATCTTCCGTATTCTCGTCCTCGGCAGCTTCTGCGGCTTCTGCGGCGGCATTTGCGGCTTTGCCTTTTTTCTTGGCTTTGGCGGCGGTTTTGGCGATAACCTCGTCCTTGCGTTTAAGGATAAGCTCCTCGATCTCTTTCATAAGTTCGGGTTCGTTTTTAAGAAGTTCCTTAACGTTGTCACGACCCTGACCGAGCTTGCGGTCGCCGTAGCTGAACCACGAGCCGCCCTTTTTGATAATTTCGAGGTCTGTAGCAATATCGAGGACTTCGCCTGTACGTGAGATACCCTGTCCGTACATCATATCGAACTCTGCCTCCTTGAACGGCGGAGCGACCTTATTCTTAACGACCTTGCACTTTGTACTTGCGCCGATTATCTGACCGCCGTCCTTGATAGGTTCGCCCTTGCGGACCTCGATACGCACAGACGCATAGAATTTCAAGGCACGACCGCCGGGGGTAGTTTCGGGGTTGCCGTACATTACGCCGATTTTCTCACGAACCTGATTGATAAAAATTGCAACGCAGTTTGATTTAGAGATAGCGGCGGTAAGCTTTCTCATAGCCTGCGACATAAGACGAGCAAGCTGACCGACGTGAAGATCGCCCATTTCGCCGTCTATCTCGGCACGGGTGGTCATAGCGGCGATAGAATCGAGAACGATAACGTCAATCGCGCCCGAACGTATAAGAGCTTCGGCGATTTCAAGAGCCTGTTCGCCGCTGTCGGGCTGAGAAACGAGCAGGTTGTCGATATTTACGCCGAGAGCCTTTGCGTATACGGGGTCGAGGGCGTGTTCAACGTCGATAAAAGCGACTTCTCCGTCCATTTTCTGAGCCTGAGCGATGATAGACAGAGCGACGGTGGTTTTGCCCGAGCTTTCGGGACCGTATATCTCAACGATACGACCTCTCGGAACGCCGCCGATACCCAGCGCCATATCGAGCGTCATAGAGCCTGTGGGGATAGCGTCAACGTTCAGCACTTTAGTTTCGCCGAGACGCATTACCGCTCCTGCGCCGTACTTCTTTTCAAGCTGTTTCAATGCGCTTGCAAGGGCGGTTTTTTTGTCCTCCTTTGCCGTGACCTGAACGACGGCGGGTTTTTGTTTAAGTTCCTTTTTAGCCATGATTTTCCTCCGATTTTTCTGCCGTGACAGTGCGGATAATGCCGCCGCCGTCACGTGCGAAGCTCAAATTTTCAAAGCCGTTTTCAAGCAATATTTTGCCGACGGCGTTTTCCTGACCCATGCCGAACTCATAGCAGAGAAAACCGCCTGTTTTAAGGGAATCTCTCCATATGGGGGTCATTTTTTCGTAGTAGTCGAGACCGTCCGTACCGCCGTATAAAGCGGAACTCGGTTCTTTTCGGACTTCTGTCTGAAGCTCGGTCATGTCCTTTTGCGTAAGATAGGGCGGATTGCTTACGATAATATCGAAATCCTTGAATTTTACGGCATTTTCGGGCAGAAGCACGTCCGCCATGACCGCGGTAACGTCCGAATCGTTCAGCTTTATATTTTCTTTGAGGTACTCGAACGCCGCGCCGAATTTTTCAACAGCGTAAACGATAGATTGTGGAATTTCCTTGTCAATAGTTACCGCAATACAACCGCTGCCGCTGCACAGATCGAGGATTTTCGGCGAGGTGAGGGCGTTTTTTTCGCATATATCAAGCACGTTTTGGATCAGCGTTTCGGTGTCGGGGCGAGGTATGAGAACTCCGCCGCCTACCTTGAACGTGTATTTCCAGAAATCCCATTCGCCCAAAACGTACTGCAAAGGCTCGCCGTTACAGCGGCGTTCAACAGCGTTATGTACATTATTAATATGCGAACTGTCGGTTGTCTCGTTGGGTTTGGACAGCGGACTTTTTTCTCCGAACACTTGCTGAAAAATGCACATAGCGTCAAATTCGGCGTCGTCGATATTATGTTCCGTCAATAATTTTACGCAGCTTTTGTAGAGTTCAAGTCTGCTTACCACTTGTCCTCCTCCTTATCCTCGGGAATGCAGGGGGTCATAGCGGCGATAGCTACCTCGATCATGCTGTCGTCGGGTTCACGGGTAGTTATCCGCTGCATAGCAAGTCCCGGAGCGGACAGGAGCTTTGTAAAAAGGTTGTCATGACTTCCTGCGATACGTATACATTCGTAGGAAACGCTCACTACAAGGGGCAAAGAAGCGATGCTTATGAGCGATCTCTGCCACCAAAGAAGTCCCTTGGGAACGAAGCACATCACGAAAATTCCGATAAGAAGCACGATAAAAATGAAGCTTGTGCCGCAGCGTTTGTGGAATCTTGACTGCATACGAATGTTTTCGACAGTCAGGGGAAGTTCGGCTTCATGGCAGGCTATGGTCTTATGTTCTGCGCCGTGGTACATGTACTGCCGCTTGATGTCTTTCATAAGGCTCACCGCCCACATATACAGGACGAACAGAGCGATCTTTACAATACCTTCGAGCATGGAGCGGAGAATGCCCGTATCTGTCGCACCGGGGATAAGTCCCACCAGAAATTTAGGCAGGAAGAAGAAAAGTCCCACGGCGATTCCCACGCCGAGAACAGAGCCGATTATCATAATAATGTCAAAGGCGGAGCTTGACAGCTTTTCGTCATCGGCAGCTTCGGACGTGCCTGTTTTGGCGGCTTTTTTAGCGTCCTCCTCGGCTTTTTCCTCCTCGGTCATTTGTTTTTCTGCGGACTTCATGGTATATTTGTAGCCCTTGATAAGAGAAGAAACGAAGTTGAAGCAGCCGCGGATAAAGGGCGTTTTCTTATACCACGGGGCTTGTTTGCCGTTGTTTTCGTCCCATACTTCAAGGTCGATAGTACCGTCGGGCAGTCGGCACGCCATAGCTCCTTTCAACGGACCGAGCATCATAATGCCCTCGATAAGAGCCTGACCGCCTATTTTGGATTTGAATTTTTCTTTATTGCTTTTTTGAGACATTGTGAACTCCTTTTATTTTTGCCCCCATAAAACCAATCATTTTGGTGGAAGCGTAATTGTTACCGTAGTACCTTTTCCCTCGCCTGAGCTGAATATATCGAGCTTTCCGCCGTGCATGGCGATAATTTCGTCCGCAACGGCAAGTCCAATGCCCGAACCTCGTCTTGTATGGTTCGCCTTATAGAATTTAGTTTTAACTTTAGCAAGGTCGCTTTCTTTTATGCCGCAGCCTGTGTCCTTGACCGAAACGACGATCTTACCGTCCTTTTCTCTTGCCTTTATCGTCACGGTATCTCCGGGTTCGGAGTATTTCACGGCATTGTCGATAACGTTAATGAAAACCTGCCGAATGCGGTTCTTATCGCCGTACACAAAGGGCAGCATTTCGGGTTCGTCATAGATTATCTGTATCTGTTCACGGCGAGCCTTGTCGGAATATATGAGAACTGCGTCCCCAAGCTCGGCAAGAATGTCGAGAGTAGCGTTTTGCAGGGTAAAGTGACCGTTCTGCATTCGTGAGAAGTCGAGAAGCTCCTCGACCATTTGAGACAGACGTTCAGTTTCGTTCACGATAACGCCGACGCCCTTTTTCATGGTATCGGGATTTTCGCCGCCATCGACCATAAGAGTTTCAGCCCAGCCCTTGATAGCGGTGAGGGGAGTTCTCAGTTCGTGGGAGACTGACGAGATGAACTCGTTTTTCATAGCCTCCGCCGAAGAAAGCTCGTCCGCCATGTGATTGATAGAGCTGCACAGCTCGCCTATTTCGTCGTCCGTATTGCTTTGTATGCGCACGGAAAAATCGCCCATAGCGAATTTACGTGTAATGCCGCTTATCTGACGTATCGGCTTGACGATAGAGCCTGCGAAATAAAGTCCCGTAATGACGATAATGAGGATTATTGCCGCGCATACCGCCGTAACAAAGAGAATATAGCCCTTTATGGTATTGTCAATCTCCGTAAGGGACGTAACCATGCGGACGGAGCTGTATTCGCTGTTTAGGGACGACAGCGGAACGGATACCGCAAGAATTTTTTCGCCGCCCTCAAGTCTGCCGATATAGCTGCCCTGACCGTTGTTCATGGCGTCCTCGTAGTCGGGCATGAGGGCGTCCGCATCGGGGGAGAAGCCCGAAGAAGTCAGCACGACGCGCCCCTTTGAGTTTATAGCCATAAGCTCTATTTTGTCCTTTTCGTTGAAGGTTTCGAGCATGTTGCGGACTTCGGCGGAAAAGTTGGCGGAGCTGTCCTGAGAATGAATGCTCAGAACGCTTGTAACGGCGTTTATTTTAGAGATAAGGTACTGCTTAGCGGAGCTGTAGTAATAGCTTTGTATAGCGTATATAACGACCAGCTCGATAACGATGAGAGCGAGTACGATAACGCCGAGATTATTGAATACCCAACGTTTGGTAATACTTTTTCTTGCCATTACTGAACGTCGTTCCACTTATAGCCGTAGCCCCATATAGTGATTATATATTTGGGACTTGACGGTTCTTCTTCTATCTTCATGCGTATGCGCCTTATGTTTACGTCAACTATTTTGTCGTCGCCGTAGTAGCTTTCGCCCCAGATGTGGTTTAGTATACTTGCGCGGTCGAGGGCGGTATTTTTGTTGTTCATGAAGTATTCGAGTATCTGATATTCCACTTGGGTAAGCTCGATAGGCACGCCGTTTTTGGTGACTGTGCGGCTTTTGAGGTTCAGCACGAAAGGACCGCTTTCAACAAGGCTGTGCTTTTCGTTTTTGATGAAGCTCATGCAGACGCGGCGGTAAATGGCGTCAACTCTTGCCGTAAGCTCCGAGGGCGAAAAGGGCTTTGTGATATAGTCGTCCGCGCCTATCATAAGACCGCTTACCTTATCCATTTCCTGAGTTCTTGCAGTAAGCATGATAATGCCGATAGTAGAGCTTTTTTCACGTATTTTCTTGCATACGGTGAAGCCGTCTATACCGGGCATCATGATGTCGAGCAGGACGATATCGAAGTTCCCGTGTTCTGATTCAAAGGTTTTGAGAGCCGCCTCGCCGCAGTTCACATCTACCACGTCATAGCCTGCTCTTTTAAGATTGATGACGACAAATTCTCTTATGGTATCCTCGTCCTCGCAAATCAATATACGTTTCATAATATTCCTCCCACGAGCGAATAAATTTATTGCTATAAATGAGCCTTGCAATAAAGCTGTTAGCTATTAGCTATTAGCCTTTAGCTAAGGTGTTCGCTAATTTTTAAATCTGTCCGCTGTAAGGCGGACACCATAATCTAATGGCTAAAGGCTAACGGCTATCAGTTTTTGTGATATGTGCCGAATTTGCTCATTTATAATTTATTGATCAATTAACTAAACTTAAAACCTATTGCGGCTTCGGCTTCGGTTATGGACAGACCGTCGTCGGAGTCGGAGTTCGGTATATAGCCGAGGTATGCGGAATCGCCCTTAGTGCGCAGAAGCATGTACCCTGACGACAGGCGATCCTCACGGGACGCTTCGTCCTCCGCGCAGTATATCCGCAGAAGCTCCCTGCCCATTTCGTTGTTTTCAAAGGCGCACACGACTATTTCATCGTTAATTGCGTCACGTTTTATCGTTACCTTGTCACGCCATTTTTCGGGAAAAATAAAAATATACCCGTCGCCAACGCTGTAATAGGAGATATATTTTGATTCTCCGCTGCCTGCGGCTGAAACGGTGAGCCATTCCGTGAGACTAAGCTGTTCGCCCTCGGGAACGTCGCTGTAGCCGGGAGCTATGGTTTGGACGGGTATTTCAAGGGAGCTGTCGCCGTCCACGTCCATAGAACGGCAGCCGGAGGGTCTGAGCGTCATAAACGATTGATTCTGATCGGAAAACGCTTTTTGCAGACCCTTTTCGTTCATAAAGACGATCTCGGTCTGGATATAGCCGTTTCCCGAAACAGCGTCTATATAAAGACCCGTTTCGCCGCTGTAAAGGCTGCCGTAGCTTACGGCGTCAAACTCGGTAAAGCCGCCGCTGAGTTCCGCGCGGTAGCGGTGATATTTTCCGCCTGAATCGAGCTTATAAGCCTCCGCAGCGGCAGGGGAGTCGTTTGCAGAGCCTTTCAGCAGCAGAAATTCGTTTTCCCCGTCGCCGTCAAGGTCGGTAACGTCTATAAAGGAGTACGATTCGGAAAATGTCCGCTCCAGTTTTCCGCCGCTGTAGCTGTAGACGGCGGCGGTTTTCTCGGAACGGTTTATAAGGCTGCTGCCGATTATCAGGTTCATTCGGCTGTTTTCGCCGAGCTGAGAGATCATGACGCGTTCTATTTCCGAGCCGTCCGCGGGAGTATCGTAGACCGACCGCCATTTGCCGTTGTCTCCACGGTCGAGGATATTGATACGCAGGGTATTTTCGGGAGCTGCAAGACCTGTTTTCTCGTAGAACACAACAGCCTCGTTGCCGCCGTCGCCGTCAATATCCTCAACGATGAATGCGGAGAGATACTTTCCCGATTTCGGGTATTTAAGGCTTACCGTGCCGCCTGCCGCATCGGTAAGAGCGTTGTATATCTGTTCCTGTTCGATACTGAGCTTCGGGGGCGTCATAAGATTGTCTATGCTTGTTCCGAAGGTGCAGCCGTTCAGCACGGATATAAGCGGCAGGGCGGCGGTTATTTTAAAATATTTATTCATTCTCCGAAACTGTTCTGTCCGCAAGCTTTATGTATTCAAGCTCCTTGGCGATGGATTTGTACGCAGGGCGGATTATACGATTGCCCGTAAGGACTTCTTCCATGCGGTGAGCCGCCCAGCCTGCCATTCTTGCAACGGCGAAAAGGGGCGTGAAAAGCTCGTCGGGTATGCCGAGCATACGGTAAACAAGTCCTGAGTACATGTCAACGTTTGCGCACATCGCCTTGTCGCTGCCCTTGATCTCTTTAAAAATCTCGGGAGTGAGCCGCTCGATAGTTTCAAGAAGTCTGAATTCCGCTTCGATCTCTCTGCCCTTTGCAAGCTCAAAGGCTTTCTTTTTGAGAATGACCGCGCGTGGGTCGGAAACGGTGTATACCGCGTGACCCATGCCGTAGATAAGTCCCGATCTGTCGTTGGTCTCTTTGCGGATAGTTTTTCTCATGTAGTCGGCGACTTCGGATTCGTCCTCCCAGTTTTTGATATTCGCCTTGAAGTTGTCGAGCATATTTATGACCTGAATATTTGCGCCGCCGTGACGAGGACCTTTAAGGGCGCATATAGCGGAGGAATACGCCGAATACGGGTCTGTTCCCGACGAAGTAAGCACACGGCAGGTAAAGGTCGAGTTATTGCCGCCGCCGTGTTCCGCCTGAAGCATAAGCAGGCGGTCGAGCATTTGCGCTTCGTCCTTTGTATACTTTCTGTCGGGACGGAGCAGCGAGAGAATGGACTGCGCCGTGTTTTCCTCATAGTTTATCGGGTGCATTATCATGCTTTGGTTGTCGAAAACACGCCGTTTGACCTGATAGGCGTTTGACATGATAACGGGGAGTTTGGCGATAAGGCTGACAGCGGTCCTCATTTCGTTTTCAAGGGACTTGTTCTCGCATTCCTCATCGTAGGAATACAGGGCAAGAACGGAACGTGAGAGCTTATTCATTATATTTTTTGAGGGAGCTTTAAGTATCATATCCTCAACAAATCCGTTTGGAAGCTCACGGCTGATAGAGAGCAGGGTGCAGAAATTGTCAAGCTCTTTTTTGGTGGGGAGCTTGCCGAAAAGCAGGAGATAGACGGTCTCCTCGAAGCCGAAGCGATCTTCTTCCTCAACGTTCTGAACGAGATCGTTGATATTGTAGCCTCTGTAGATGAGCTGACCGGGGATAGGCTCGACTTCGCCCTCGTTTATGACATATCCGTGAACGTTGCATATCTTGGTAATACCGGCAACAACGCCTGTTCCGTCACTTTTTCTCAGACCTCTTTTAACGTGATATTTTTGGTAGAGAGCAGGGTCGATAATGGAATTTTCGGACATCTCTCTGCATAAATTTTTTATATTGGTACCTGAACTAAATGACGGCATATAAATCACTCCTAAAATAAATATACATATTAATTATACATCATTATATGTTCTGTGTCAATCGCTTTTCTGTGATAAATGTGTAAGATTTGTGACAGAGCGGTGAAATTATTTTTTTGTAGGAACTCGGCAATTACAGCTTGAAAGGAAGATATTATGAAAAAAGTTTTAACTGTGATGATATTTTTGGCGTTGTCGGCGGTCATACCGGCAGTTCCGACTGCTATCGGAAAAACGGGTAAGGCTTCGGCAAAATCAGATGAAATATCCGTCAAGGAATATATTTTCGAGGAGGACGACGACGAAACTTCCGCCGCCGAATCTTATAGGGTGCTTAACTGCTCGTCGGGGGTAGTCAGCGAAGTAAGCGTGAGGGATTACGTTATAGGAGCGGTCGCTGCGGAAATGCCTGCTTCGTTCGAGGAGGAGGCTCTGAAAGCGCAGGCGGTAGCGGCTCATACATATGCGGAAAGACAGCGTGAGATACAGAAGAAGTCCCCCGACCCTGCTCTCGGGAACGCCGATTTTTCGGACGACCCAAACAAGTATCAGGGATTCTTCACCAATGATATGATACATCATTATTTCGGGGAGAACTACGATATTCACTATAAGAAGATAGCCGCCGCCGTTGACGAGGTACTGCCGTATATAATGGTATACGAGGACGAGCCGATAATCGCCGCATTTCATTCAATGTCCTCGGGCAAGACGGAAAGCGCAGAAAACGTGTGGGGAGCGTCTGTGGAATATCTTGTTCCTACGGACAGCGAAGCGGACATGGAAGCTCCCGGTTATATCGAGGAAACGGAGATAGACGAGCAGTTTGTCAAAACAAGGCTTGAAAGGGTGTTCGAGGGCATAAAGTTGGGAGAAGACCCCGAAAAATGGCTCGTTATAAAGAAGAAATCCCCCTCGGGAACGGTTCTCGAGGCAGAAGCAGGGGGAATAGAGGTGACGGGCGGCGAAATTCGTGAAACGTTCGGACTGCGTTCGGCGGATTTTACGGTAAGCTGTAAGGACGGCAAGATAATTTTCACCACAAGGGGATACGGTCACGGCGTGGGAATGTCCCAGTACGGAGCGAATTACATGGCACAGCAGGGCAGTACGTGGCGTGAGATACTCGGACACTACTACGGCAAAGCGGAGATAGTCAACGCACTTTAAAATTTTTCATAAAATAATCCCGATAAATTTATAAAAAAGCGTTATTTTGTATTGTTTTTTTGTAAAAAATCATGTATAATTAATTATGAACTATAAATGAGCATTATACAGCAAATTGCACAATAAAGCCGTTAGCTATTAGCTATTAGCCTTTAGCTAAGGTGTTCGTTAAACTAACGGCTAAAGGCTATCTGTTTTTTGTGATTTGTGCCAAATGTGCTGATTTATAACATGATACTATTTGCAAATAAAAATGAGATACAGGAGGAATTTTATATGAAAAAGGCTTTCAGGCGAATATCTTCGGCTCTTGCCGCTTTAACTATAATTATTTCGGGAGCTTCGGGCATTTCCCCCATGCCGCATACAGCCGAAGCGGCAGGAAATATTTTGGCGTTCCCGGGAGCTGTGGGCGGCGGAAAATACGTTACAGGCGGACGGGGCGGCGAGGTCTACCACGTTACCAATCTCAACGACAGCGGCGCAGGTTCTTTCCGTGACGCCGTGAGCAAATCGGGACGTATCGTAATTTTCGATGTAAGCGGAACTATCGAGCTTAAAAGCAATATTCTGTGTCAGGGCAATATTACCATTGCGGGACAGACAGCTCCGGGCGGCTCGGGCATCACTTTGAAAAACTACAAAATGGGTATGGCAGGGGACAATATCATCTGCCGCTACATAAGCTCACGCCCCGGACCTTACGCTTCAACCAGCTCGGGAAACGACGCGTGGGGCGGTGCGAAAGGCTCAAATTCCATAATCGACCATTGTTCCATGGGCTGGACGACCGATGAACAGTGGGGACTTTACTCAAATAATATGAACTACACCGTCCAGTATTCCGTTATAGGACCTGCCGATTCATGGGGCGGTCATAAAAAGGGACTTCACGGCTTCGGCATGATGATGGGCAAGGGCGAGCTTACCTTTGACCACAATCTTATTATCCATAACGTTTCCAGAAATTTCAGAGGAAAGGTGCAGGGTACATATACCGCCGATTTCACCAATAATATCATCTACGACTGGGGCTATCAGACGGCATACGGCACTATCGGTCATGTGAATTACGTCAACAACACTCTTAAAGCAGGCAATTCCACGACGGGCGGCTACCACTGGATGTACGTTGACAGCGGCACTTCTCCCGAGAATTTCAAGGTGTACTGCGCAGGCAACCGCCTTATCAACAAGGACGGAACGCTTCACGCCATTACAAACGACAACTGGTCGGGAGTTTCCCTTAAAACGTCTATAGGAATTACCAAGGACGACCTGTATTCCGCCGTTCCGTTTGCTATCAGTTCGGGAGGGGAGAATCTTTCCTCGGTCGAGGGAGCAGAGTCCGCCGAAGCCTCGTTCGACCATGTAGTCAGCTTTGCAGGCAACGGAATTTCGCCCGAAAAGCGTACCGCTATCGACCGTCAGTGTGCAGACGAGACGAAAAACGGCACAGGCTCATGCTCGGGAACTTCCGAATACGACGCAGCCGTGACCGACCTTGACAAGTACAAGGTCAAGTGCGGCGTGACCTACGAATACCCTGCCGCCGTTCTCAAAAAGGAGATAACAGACGTGGACAACGACGGTATGGCGGACGATTGGGAGCTTGCAAGAGGACTTGACCCTGCCGACCCGACTGATTACAAGGGCGATTACTGCGGTCAGGGCTACATGAATATCGAGTATTATATAAATGATCTGACAGCGGATTCTTTCCCCGAGGGAGTTGTGGAGCTTTCTCCCGAAGCGGCAACGCCTGCCGTTTCAGCCTTTGAGACTATCGAAGCCGAGAGCCTTTCGGCTCAGGAGGGCGTTAAGGTTGAAGATACTTCGGGGGGCGGTCAGAATATCGGCTATATCGAAAACGGCGACTACGTAATGTACCGCAAGGTGGATTTCGGCGACGGCGCAAGAACGTTCGGCGGCAGAATATCGGGAAATGCCGCAGTCATGGAGCTTTATCTCGACAGCATGGACGGTAAACCTGCGGCAACGGTCAGCTTCAGGGGGACAAGCGGACTTTCGGATTATCAGGAGCAGACTTTCAGCATTCCCACGATAACGGGAGTACACGATCTGTATATCAAATTTAAGGGCGGAGAGGGTTATCTGCTCAATGCGGACAGCTTTATCTTCGGCAGCGAGGGACTTCCCATGAACGGAGCGATGTTCTCGAATGTCAAGGTAACGGATCAGGCGAACCCGGGTTCATGGCGGATAGATTATAATGCAGGCATAGGCTCGGCTGTTTTCGGCGACCGTGATTTCACTATAACGGAGCTGCCCGATTATCTCAACGGCGCGGAAATACTCATGACCTCGTGCGATGCAAAGGGTACGACGGGCGAGGCGGCTACGTTCGTTTCAAACGGCGATATCGACCTTTACGTGGCAGTTGACAGCCGTGTTGAGAATACGCCTGATTTCTTGAAATATTGGGAAAAAATGCCCGAGACCATGACTATTTCAAACGATGTGACTTTTGTTATATACAAGTGGGCGGCGTTCCCGGGCGATCTTATTTCTCTGGGAAGCAACGGTCAGACGTATCAGTGTGTGAACTATACGGTATTTGCGCAGCCGTACATTCCCGAGGTCATTCCCGGAGACGCCAACGGTGACGGCGATATTTCAATAGCCGACCTTGTTGAACTTTCAATGCACCTCCTCGGCGAAGAACCCCTTGTTTCGGGAACGGGCGGAGATGTAAACTCAGACGGCGTTATTGACGTTTACGATATGATCACTCTGAGAAAGATACTCGGTAAAAGAAGATAATTTAACGGAATCAAATAAAAAAATTATTGTTTTATGAATCAATGCGGACACGGCTCGCCGATGCTATAAGCCCCGAAGCAATTATTTACAACTGCTTCGGGGCTTGTTGTTAATATTTGATTACTCGCATAAATCAGAAGTTATACGCTTACTTGTATCCTCGTATCGAACTAATTAGTAGTCTTCCTTTTTCAACACGGATAGGTTCCTTCTGATTATACATTATGCCTTTATATTCATCGTTTTCTGTGAAAACAAGATATGCATGATAGTCTTTTAACAATAAACCTTTATATACTGCCTTTTCTGTAAAGTCTGGAATATGATGATGTTGTCCTTTCAGAAACAGCGATTGCAATTGTACTTCGGGATACTTTAAGTTAAATGTAGCTTGCCCCCACGGGTCATGTCTGCATCCAATTATCGGAACTCTAATTTCTTTGTCATTGATAATAAAATTTGTTGTTCCATATTTTACGCCAATAATTCCATATCCATCAAGGTTGAATTCAACTATTTCTTTATCAATAATAGTGGAAAAATTAAGGAGCTTGATTAAATGTCCTAAATCTCCATCTGTCTCAACCTCGGCGATCCACTTTTTTTCACCATTTATATATGCTTCTTCTCCACAGTAATCATTTGTACAGTTTAAACTATATTGTGAAAGAAGGGTTTCAAGAGGATATTGTTCTATTATTTCCGCTTCAAAGCACATACAGTAATTATCTTTTCTTATGTTTTTATAAATTCCTCGTACTACTTCGCTATATGACGTAGTATCACGATATTTATCAAGTATCACTACTTTTATGTGATTCAATTGCTCCATTTGCTTTATTCCTCCATAAATTCCGATTTATTTTATTAATAATTATACATCAAATCCGTCAGATTGTCAATATACCTATTGAAAACTGCTTTGAACTCGGGACGTCGAGGGCGTCGTCCCCTACAAAAATTTTGCTCATACATATCCCCCGATGTAGGGACACGGCGTGCCGTGTCCGCACGTAGCATTATGTGACATGTAAAAATATGGATATATCGTTATTTAGGCTGTATATTTCAGCCAATAATTATGTGTTTCTGTAATTTCCTTGAACGGACACGGCACGCCGCGTCCCTATATCGGGATAATAATATGCTCTAAGCCCCGAAGCAATTATTTACAACTGCTTCGGGGCTTGTTTTTAATATTTGATTACTCGCATAAATCAGAATTTAATAAATAAAATTCAGGGTATAAGTCATACTTTGAGTATTTCATTCTCATCTTTGATATATAGTCAAGTATTTCATTACAAGACTTGTTCTGCAAATCCGTTTCAAAGAATTGCGTTTCCGCCCACATAAACCCCTTATTTTCAGTATCAATATATCCTCCCATTCCAATCTGTTGCTCGTTTATCCTGCAATACTCATACCATACAATTATTTCGACACGACCATTATTCTGGTAGAGAATATGCAGGAAATCTTCCCAATTACGAAAAATAAGAGCATTAGCTTTTGAAATATTGTTGTTCTGAATATACTGCTCAATTATTTTATTCATTGTATTCTCCAGTAAATTCCGATTTATCTCAGTAAAATTATACATCAAATCCGTCAGATTGTCAATATACCTTTTGAAAATTGTCTTTGAACTCGGGACGTCGAGGGCGCCGTCCCCTACAAAAATTTTGCTCATACATATCCCCCGATGTAGGGACACGGCGGCGTGTCGCATTTGCATTTCCCTGTGTATTGCGGCTACGGGGACGCATATCCCGTTCATAAGAATATGGTCGGCAATGCCTGCGGCGGCTCGCCGCCACGCCGTGTCCATACATCGGGATAATAATTTTTTTGTATATTGTAAGCAGACGCTAACTGAAAAGACGTTTCCAAAAGTAAACATTCCCACTATTTTGAAATTTTTTTGGTATAATATAAATTGTGATATAAAAGCAAAAAAAGGCGGTGAGGTATGAAAAGAGTGGAAATATTCTCAGACGGCGCATGCAGCGGCAATCCCGGTCCGGGAGGATACGGCACGATACTCCGATTCGGCACGGTCGAAAAGGAATTGTCCGGCGGAGAAGCTCATACCACCAACAACCGCATGGAGCTTATGGGCGTAATAGCAGGACTTTCCGCGCTTAAAGAGCCGTGCAGCGTAATACTTACCACGGACAGCAAATATGTCGTTGACAGCATAACAAAGGGCTGGGTGTACGGCTGGCAGAAAAAGGGCTGGAAAAAATCAGACGGAAAACCTGCTCTGAACGTTGATTTATGGGAACGTCTGCTGCCGCTTCTTGCAAAACACGATGTAAAATTCAACTGGGTAAAGGGTCACGCAGGTCATCCCGAAAATGAAAGGTGCGACCGTCTTGCTGTTGAGCAAAGGGATCTATTCAGTTAACGGAGGTTTTATATATATGGAAAAAAGGTTTATATATGCGGACAATGCGGCTACGACAGCCGTTTCGGAGGAGGTATTGAATGCGATGCTCCCCCATTTCCGCACGTCCTACGGCAACGCTTCAAGCATTTACGAGCTTGGACGAAATGCCCAGCGAGATGTGGAAAACGCCCGTGAAAAAGTTGCGGCGGCTATCGGAGCAGACCCGATCGAGATTTTTTTCACAAGCTGCGGCTCAGAGTCCGACAACTGGGCAATAAAGGGTACTGCCGAGCAGCTTGCAAAGAAAGGAAAAAAGCATATCGTAACTTCGGTGATCGAGCATCACGCCGTACTCCATACAACGGAATATCTTGAAAAACACGGCTTCGAGGTCACATACGTTCCCGTAAACGAAAAGGGACTTATCGACCCCGAGGACGTCAGAAAAGCCATACGTGAAGATACGGCTCTCGTTACGATAATGTACGCAAACAACGAGATCGGAACTATCCAGCCGATAGACGAAATAGCGGCAATATGCAAGGAAAAAAAGGTGCTTTTCCATACTGATGCGGTGCAGGCGGTGGGACACGTTGAAATTGACGTACATCGTCAGGGGATAGACATGCTGTCGCTTTCGGGTCACAAGATACACGCTCAGAAAGGAATCGGTGCGCTGTATGTGAGAAAGGGCGTTGCCCTGCCGAATCTTATTCACGGAGGCGGTCAGGAGCGCAGAAAGCGTGCAGGTACGGAGAACGTTCCGGCTATCGTGGGACTTGGCGTGGCAATAGAGATTGCATGTAGAAATATTGCGGAAAAAACTGCAATAGTCACCGAAAAGAGAAACCGTATCATAGACGGTCTGCTCAAAATACCGTATACCCGTCTTAACGGCGACAGGGACAAGCGTTTACCGGGAAATCTGAATATTTCCTTTGAGGGTATCGAGGGGGAATCCCTGCTGCTTATGCTGGATATGTTCGGTATCTGCGCATCGTCGGGTTCGGCATGTACGTCGGGTTCGCTCGATCCGTCGCACGTCCTGCTTGCTATCGGTTTGAAGCATGAGGTCGCTCACGGTTCGCTTCGTCTTTCTATCGAGGAGGACTTGACGGACGACGACGTTGACTATATAATCGAGACTGTTCCCAAAGTGGCTGAACGGCTTCGTGCGATGTCTCCCGTGTGGGAAAAGATGATGAAGGGCGAAAAGTACGAATAAAGCGTAGTTTTTCTAATAAAAGGAGTTTGATATATTATGATGTACAGCGAAAAGGTAATGGACCATTTTACGAATCCTCGTAACGTCGGCGAAATTGAAAATGCGGACGGCGTGGGCGAGATAGGTAACGCCAAGTGCGGTGATATTATGAAAATGTATCTGAAGATAGACAACGGAACTATCACGGACGCAAAGTTCAAGACGTTCGGTTGCGGAGCGGCTATCGCAACATCGTCAATGGCGACTGAGCTTATAAAGGGAAAGTCCATAGACGACGCTTTGAAGCTTACAAACGATGCCGTTGTCGAGGCTCTTGACGGACTTCCGGCAGTAAAGATACACTGTTCCGTATTGGCGGAACAGGCGGTTCGTTCGGCTCTTTCGGACTATTACACACGTCAGGGAATAGACCCTCTGCCGATCGTTGGCGAGGTTCACATGCCCGAGGAATAAAAATTCTTTAAAAGCATTGACAAATAACTCCAAACAATCTATAATAATTGTAAAGGAGCTGATAAAGATGCAGAACGTTACAACTGAAAAAGCGTTGAAAAATCAGTTAGCTTCCGTGAGAATGGAAGGTTTTCGGTTTTCCGACAAAGAAATTGACAATGTGAGGAAATGTCTGAGCGGTGAGTTGACTTTCAAGCAATTTACCGATAAGATCATCAAAGAGGTCAGGAACAAGTAAATGGCTGTTTATTCTATAGAGGGGTGTCAGTATGATTGCTATCCGAACACATTTGTTCTGATAAATAAACTTGGAATTACTGATCAGGACGAACTTGAAAGCTTGGAAAAACAAATCACACTTTTGAGAGGTACACAAGCGGAGAAAGAGACTGAGTTCAGAAATGTGGATTTTGAATTTTATAAGTCTTTGCACAGAACGCTTTTTAGTGATCTTTATGATTGGGCAGGTACTTTGAGAACCATAAATATTTCTAAAAAGGGTACGATATTCTGCGAACATACTGAGCTTGACCATATAGGCAGACTTAAATTTGAACGGCTGAAAAAACAGGATTTTTTTCGGAATATGCCTGACGGAGACTTTCTTAACGAAATTACCGACCTGTACCACGAGCTGAATATGCTTCACCCTTTTCGTGAGGGTAATGGACGTACTCTCAGGCTTTTCATTACTTTGCTTGTCAGGAATACCGGCAGGGATATTGACTTTACAATATGCGACAATGACGTATTGACTATAGCTACGATAAGGGCAGCACAGGGAGATATTTCGCTGCTCGGAACTGTTTTTAAAGATATAATCATATGACATGTCAAGGAATGAAAACTCTTTAAAACCTGATATTTATAAAAATCCCGTCAAAACCGTGGTTTACCGCAGTTCTGACGGGATAAATTATTTTATCATCAAAGCGACCGAATGAGCAGAGATACCGAGTTTTTCGCCTGTGAAGCCGAGGTGTTCTTCGGTAGTGGCTTTCACGCTTATCTGCGAGACTTCGCAGCCGCAGGCTTTGGCGATATTCTCACGCATAGCCGTGATATAAGGAGCAAGCTTGGGTGCTTGAGCTATAACTGTCGCATCAATATTTCCGACAGTATATCCCTCCTCACGGCATATAGCGGAAACTCTTTCAAGGAGCTTCATGCTGTCTGCGCCCCTGTATTCCTCGTCCGTATCGGGGAAATGCTTTCCTATGTCGCCGAGAGCAAGCGCGCCGAGCATGGAATCCATGACCGCATGAAGCAGTACGTCAGCGTCGGAATGCCCCAAAAGACCTACGGAATGGGGAATTTCCACACCGCCGAGTATCAGCTTTCTGCCCTCTGTCAGCTTATGAACGTCGTAACCGTGACCTATTCTGAACATATAAAAACTCCTTTATTTTAAATTATATGCAGTTCAGCAGAGTTTCCGCAATTTTAATATCCTCGGGGGTCGTGATCTTAATATTTGTGTAGTCGCCCGTCGTCATGCAGACCTTGCAGCCGATAGCCTCGGCAAGCTGGCAGTCGTCCGTAAAATCAAGACCGTGTTCAAGGGCAAAGTCAACGCCCTCAAAATAAATTTTTTTCTTGAAAATCTGCGGCGTCTGAGTTATATAAAGCGTGTTTCTCGGCGGAGTATCGGTAATAAGTCCGCCGTCAACGACCTTGATAGTGTCCTTGACAGGTACGCCGAGAGTCGCTCCGCCGAAAACGGAAGCGTCTTTAACGGTTTTTTCGATATGCTCGGGCTTTACGAGGGGTCTTGCTCCGTCATGAACGGCGATAAGCTCGGTATCTTTGGAAATACAGCGCATTCCGTTGATAACGCTTTCCTGACGGCTGCTGCCGCCTGCGGTGCATGTTTTAAGCTTGGTGATGCCTGCCGCCTCCGCTTCGGCTTTTATAGCGGAAATGTCACATTCACGGGCGACAATTACAATTTCGCTGATACTGGGGGAACGCTCAAAGGCGAGCATAGTATGACCGATAACGAGCCGATCGCCAAGGGGCATGAGTATCTTGTTTACGCCGCCCATGCGAGTGGAATTGCCTGCGCACACAATTATAGCTGATGTATTCATGGTGTTCTCCTTAGTCTGCTTGATAAAGTGGATTTTGTTTCCTGTATTTTCTGTTAAAGAGGTAACTTTTGGCGTCCATTATCGTGAATTGGATTGTGAAAATCATGGAGACTAACGGCATTGTGCTGATTATGGGATTTTTACAGTCCAATTCACGACAACAGAGATTCCAAAGGGGTCACCCCTTTGGCAGGGGGTATGGGGGACGGAGTCCCCCACTTTACCTATCCTTGCTTGGCTCGACAGGCGAGGTGCGGATACGTATTTTCGGAAGTTTTTCAAGGGTATAGTAGTAATTAAACAGCCCGTCCTCTGCGGAAATATCGTTTTCTCCGCTTGCAGGGGGCGCAAAAATTTTAAGGGTCATATCCGCCGCGCCGCTGAGACGTTTTTCATAGAAAGCAGGCATAAGGTCGATAGTTCGCGCTTTCGGGGACTTATAGAACCACATGCCGTTCAGCTCCATCATAAGGTTGGAGTCGTCCTCGAATATCGCCTCGCAGAAATGGGGATCGCCGTCAAAATGCAGCGGAACTGCAATACCGTCCGAATCCTCCGCGCCGCCCCACCGAAGCGTAACGGGCAGGGAAAGCTGTTCGCCCTGAGTGAGGGTGGGGGTGAACCAAGCATCGTGAATTATCTTCTTGTAGGTCTGCAAAACGGGCTGTTCTATGCCGACATCGGGGTTGTTGGGGTCTTGTATTTCAAGTCCGAGCCGACCACGATCGCGGAACTGATAGAAAGTAAATCCCGAGAACCAGTCCGCCTGCTCGTTTTTAAGAATATCGCAGAACAGTCCGACCATTTCCGCTTGTTCGTAAGCTCCCGTAACATCGCCGTCGGAATTAAATTCGGACATTACCATAGGCTTTGCAAGTCCGCCGCATATGAACTTAAATCGCTCAAAGCTCGCCTTAGTCAGGTCGTAAATCTCACGGACGGAGCTTCTGCCGTGGGATTTTCCGCCGGGTTCGGCAACGTCAAAGGGCCAGCCCCAATGCAGAGCCATATATTTATCAACGGAGAAAATATCGGTCTCACGGACAGCCTGAGCGAACTCCTTTTCCATTTCGATCTCGCCGCCCTTTTCGGGATGCTCCACGCCGCCGATGCAGAGGATAGTCTGAACATTCGGGGCGTGTTCCTTGATAATTCGTGACGCGCGGCAGAAAAAGTCCGCAACCTCCTGATAGGAAGCGCGTTTTGTAAAGGCGAACCAGTTGCCCGTAGCTTCGTGGTTGATACGGAGCATGAGCCGTCCGAACGGTTTGAGATCATCGCCTATAGCCGCAAGCATTTCGTCTGTAACGTTAGGGTCGATAGTCAGCGTGAGGGTAACGTCCTGACCGTGACGGCGAACGTCCCTCATTTGCTCAAAGGGTTCGCCCGTTGTATTGCCGCCGAGACCTCCGAGATACGGGAAATAGTCGTCATAGGGGTAGTCCCATTGAAAGGAAATATTGGCGTCTTTCATGACTTCGGAGATACGGGCAGGCCACTGTTCGTCAAAAGGGTAGTAGCAGTACATCAGGGAGATACTGCGGTGAGGTCTGCCCAATTTACGGAGAATGTAGTCCTGATTTACGTATTCTCCACGCTCCGAGCCGTCGCCGAGATCAACGGCGCACCTTGCCTTACCCAAGGTCACTTTGTAAATCGTGTCCATAAGATACCATACCTTATTATATATCAATTATTTTTATTATCTGTTTCGTTAATAAATTCGGCGACTATATATCTCGGACGCTGTTTGACCTCGGCGTAAATTTTGCCTACGTATTCGCCGATAATTCCGAGAGCGAGGAGCTGCAAGCCGCCTATGAACCAAATAGCGCACATGGTACTTGACCAGCCAAGCTCCGAACGTCCTATGATTTTCACCGCAAACGCCCATATAATGGCAAGAACGCTTATAATCGACATAAGAAAGCCGACGGTCGTTATAAGCTTCAGGGGTTTGGTGCTGAACGAGGTAATGCCGTTTACCGCAAAGGAAAGCATTTTTTTCAGGGGATATTTGCTTTCGCCTGCAAAGCGTTCCGCGCGTTCGTAATAAACGTTGCAGCTTTGGAAACCGATAAGCGGCACAAGTCCCCTGAGAAACAGGTTTACCTCCCTGTAATTCGCAAGTTCTTTAAGGACACGGCTGCTCATAAGTCGGAAGTCGGCATGGTTGTACACCACGTCCGCGCCCATGATCTTCATAAACTTATAAAAGCCCTCTGCGGTGAATTTTTTAAAAAAAGTGTCTGTTTTTCTTGCGCTTCTGACGCCGTACACGACCTGATTTCCCTCGTGGTACTTTTCGACCATAGCGTCAATGGCGTTGATGTCGTCCTGTAGGTCGGCGTCCATAGTGATAGCCATGCTGCAAATATCCTTGACCGTCATAAGACCTGCAAGGACAGCGTTCTGATGACCGCTGTTTCTGGCGAGGTTTATTCCCGAAAAATACTGTGGGTCGGCAGCGTGAAGCTCGCATATAATGTCCCATGTTTTATCCTTTGAGCCGTCGTTTACGAAAACCACACGGCTTTCCTTTGAAATAAGCTCCCGTTCGATAAGGGAGGCGTATTTTTCTTTCAGACGTTTAGCTGTCTCATGGAGAACAGCCTCCTCGTTGTAGCACGGAACGACCATATAAAGGGTCTTTTCATCTGCCATTTTCAATTCTCCTGTCGAATCAAAATATTTTCGGCATTTTCCGTTTTGAGGAAAATGCCGAACTGCCGCGGCACAAAGGTTCTGCACCGCAAAATAATTATAATCTGTTTTTCTCGTCCTCTATCATTTTAAGGAGGTCGTCAACGGACATATCCGAGGGCTTCTTTGAAGATCTCGGACTGCTTTTGCCGAGAATATCGGAAATATCGGGCGAACTGCTCTTTTTTGGAGCGGCGAACTTTGTTTCCGCTGCTCTTGAAGGAGCGTTTCCGCCTCTGAGTTCCGCAACTTGAGCTGCGGAGAGAATTCCAGTATTATCGGAAACGGTCTCGGCGGGCTTTCTTATATTGTAAGTGCCTGTACGTTCGGCTTCGGCGGTCTTTCTGAGCATTTCCTCACGGAGCGTTTCAGCCGTGGGCGCAGAAGACGAGATATTGCCGGGATTTCTTGCGGCAAAGCTTGATTCTGCGGTGCTTGTAGTGGAGAAAGACATGGTGCTGCCGAGGCTGCCGCTTTTCTGCGCCTTGAACTGCATGGTGCGTTCCTTTTCTCTCTCTTTCTGGTAGGGAGACTCGGGATTTACCTGTTTCTGAGTGAAGTTCTCGGCTATAGACATTTTTTTGCGTTCAAACTCGGGATTTGCCGAAACAGCGGGGTTAGGATCGTAGAGGGGATCGGCGGACTTTGTTCTTCTGTTTGTATCTTCGTCGTCCTCATCGTATTCATAGAAGCCGAAGTCCTCCTCGTCCTCCTCATCGTCCGAGGAGCGCGACCTGAGAATAGCGGAAATAATGAAAATAACAAGTATCAGACCCGTAACGCCGAGGAGAATTATCCTGCCTTTCATATCGAGGGCGAAGTTGATAAATCTGCCCAGCTCCTTGCTTTCGGGGTAGCCCGTGCATACCGCGGCGATCTTATCTTTGGTGATAGAACCCTCGGTATCCTCGTGGAAGGAATCCTTTGTATAATAAGAAAGCGAACCGTCCTCGCCCTCGGCGGCAAAGCTAACGCTTCTGAGGCAGAGGTTTGAGGGGTTATCGGCAGGGTAACAGAGGATTATATCTCCCGTGGCGATGCTGACCTTTGAAGCGTCCATGGAAATAAGAGCGGCGCCCGTGGTAAGCTCCCCTGCCATAGGGTTATCCTCTCCGATCACATAAATGTATCTTCCGAAGATCTTGGGAGTTTTGCCTCCTGCGAATAAAATGTTGACAGCCGCTGATACTATGATAGAAGCGATACAGACGATCGTTATCAGCAGTTTCAGTACGGAGAATCTTTTCTTTCTTTCCATGTTGATGAGGTCCTTTCGTTTTTACTTTCTACACATGCACTTTATTTTCCGAAAAAAAGTGCTTCTAATTTATTATACCATATAAATTCGGAAATTTCAATCTTTTTTTGATTTTTTTTCAATTTTTTTGCAGATAATTATAAATGAGTACATTTGGCACAAATCATAAAACTGATAGCCTTTAGCCGTTAGCCCTTAGCCATTAGCTTATGGTGTCCGCCTTACGGCGGACGAATTTAAAGATATACGCTATTTTTAAATTATGTGAGCGAAGCGAACACATTAGCTAAAGGCTAAAAGCTAATAGCTAACGGCTTTATTATGCAAGCTGCTGTACAATGCTCATTTATAACAGATAATGTTCGTAAAAAGAATTGATAATGTTCCCGTCAAATTAACATCGCGTTAAAAATTTACTTTATTGTGTTAATGCACAGAATTTTCAACAGAAAAACTCGGTTTAAGACAAATTGAACATACGGTCGGTTCATTTTTTGGTCATAATGTAAGCTGTTTGCAGTAATATGTAAATTCCGTGGATAAATATTTGTACAAATATACAATTGAAATGTTTCGGGAAATATGGTAAAATAATATTGTATACTGAATGTACAAGGAATCAGTTCAGTTCCGATTGTGTTTCGTATAAGTCTCACAAATAAATACTATCAGTAAAATCTTTAAGGCGTAACTGATACGCCGCGATCAGAAAGGAGATCGTTTATGACAGCCACAAAAGCGCAGATTCTCGATAAGATCAAAGTAGACTTCCCTAAGAAGCTCCAGTCGCTCTACAGCGTAACTCCGGAGGAGGCGTCCGATAAACAGGTTTATCAGGTGCTTTCGTCTATAATCGTAGAAGTTCTCGGAAATAAGAGACAGAGCTTTATCAATCATACCCATTCCGTAGGCGGAAAACAGATATACTATCTTTCAATGGAGTTCCTTATGGGACGTTCGCTGAAAACAAGTCTCTATAATCTCGAAATTGCCGACGATGTACGCGCAATGCTCAAAAAGTACACCATTAACCTCGATAAGGTATTCGATCACGAGCCTGACGCAGGTCTTGGAAACGGCGGTCTGGGCAGACTTGCCGCATGTTACCTCGACGGACTTGCGACAACGGGTTTCCCTGCAATGGGATATTCTCTCTGCTATGAGTACGGTATCTTTCAGCAGAAGCTGGAGGACGGCTGGCAGACCGAGCTTCCCGATAACTGGCTCCCCGGCGGAAGCGTATGGCTCGTCCCCAAGCCCGAGCTTGCCATTGAAGTCCACTTCGAGGGCGATCTTCAGGAATACTGGGACGACCGCTACCACTATATCTCCCATGTAAACTACAATACCGTTGTCGCCACACCCTATGATATGTACGTATCGGGCTACGGCAGCGAGGGAGTTTCCGTTCTTCGTCTGTGGTCGGCGAAAGCTCCGAGCTTCAATATGGTTGACTTCAACGAGGGCAACTACGCAAAGGCACTTGCGCAGAACGCAACGGCAAACGCTATTTCAAAGATACTTTATCCTAACGACAACCACGCCGAGGGCAAGAGCCTCCGTCTGAGACAGCAGTATTTCCTCTGTGCGGCGTCTATCGGCGATATAGTAAACAGCCATATGATGGTTTACGGAACTCTCGAAAACCTTGCCGACAAGGTAGCTATCCACATCAACGATACTCACCCGACGCTTGCTATCCCCGAGCTTATGCGTGTTCTTCTTGACGATTGCGGCTACGGCTGGGATCAGGCATGGGACATCGTAACAAAGACGTTCGCCTATACCAACCACACCGTAATGGCTGAGGCTCTGGAGAAATGGGACGTGAACCTCGTGAGAACGGTTATCCCGAGAATTTTCTCCATTATCGTTGAGATCAACAACCGCTACTGTCAGTCCCTTATGGAAAAGAACGGCGGAGACAGCGCAAAGACTACACGTATGTCGATCATCAAGGATAACATGATCCACATGGCTACCCTCTGCGTTGCGGCTTCACACAGCGTAAACGGCGTATCGAAGCTCCATTCCGAGATAATCAAGGATTCCGTATTCCATGACGAATACGAGCTTACGCCCTATAAGTTCAAGAACGTAACGAACGGCATTGCCTACAGAAGATGGCTCTATCAGTCGAACCCCGGTCTTACGAAGCTCCTCACGGAGACTATCGGAGATAAGTTCATTAAGGACGGCTCGGAGCTTGAAAGCTTCCGCGCGTTCGAGAACGATACCGCTGTTCTCGAAAAGCTCGCGGAGGTAAAGAAAGAGAATAAGCAGAAGTTTGCAAAGCACGTCAAGTCCTCAAGCGGCATAATTCTCGATACGGACAGGATTTTTGACGTACAGGTAAAGCGTCTGCACGAATACAAGAGACAGCACCTCAACGTTATGAATATCCTTGCGGATTATGCGTACCTGCTTGCAAATCCCGATGCACCGTATACTCCCAAGACCTATATCTTTGCGGCTAAGGCTGCTCCCGGATATTACCTTGCAAAGCAGATAATCAAGATGATATGGGCGATCTCCGAGGAGATACGCAAGAATCCCAAAATTTCGCAGAAGCTTCAGGTCATTTTCCTCGAAAACTATTGCGTAACGCTTTCCGAAAGACTTATGCCGGCGTCCGATATTTCTGAGCAAATTTCTCTTGCAGGCACAGAGGCTTCGGGTACGGGAAACATGAAGTTCATGCTCAACGGCGCAGTTACTCTCGGTACGCTTGACGGCGCAAACATCGAGATTAAGGAGGCTGCCGGCGACGACAATATCGTAATTTTCGGCATGACGACTCCCGAAGTAAACGAGCTTAAAGCGCGCGGCTACAGTCCTATCAATTATTACAACAGCGACGGACGCATCAAAGAGGCTATCGAGCGTATGTATCACGGCATAAACGGCTGTACCTTCAACGATGTTGCGAACTCTCTGAAAGACCGCGACCCCTATATGGTTCTTGCCGATTTCGACAGCTACCGCAAGGCGCAGGCGTATATCACAGAGTGCTACAACGATAAGATGAAGTGGGCTAAGATGTCCCTTAATAATATCGCAGGAGCAGGCATCTTCTCCGCCGACCGTGCAGTTACGGAGTATGCGGATAATATCTGGCATCTGAGATAAAACAAGAGCGAATTAAGAGTTATTGGATATGTGAATTTTTCTTGTCCTTTAACTCTTAATTCTTGATAACATAAAAATCGGAGGATCATGCAATGAAACCAATATATGATACCTGGAAGCTTGAGTATAAATCCATATTCGGCGCAGTACGGCAGTTTGTGACATGCCGTTTCTCTATCAGGCTCTCAAAGGAAATACGTCCCGATTTTCCCCCTGTTCTGGTACTTTTCAGGACAGGCTTCAAGGAACGTTTTCTCCCCATGAGCGTTACCGCCGAGGAGGAGGACTGCTTCGTATATTCATGTGATTTTACTCCCCGTTACAGCGATGTTCATTACTACTATTTTTCCTATACCAGCGGCGGCATGAGACATTATATAAAGAAAGTCAACTGCCATGAGGGCGCGGAACGTGACGGCGGACTTTTTCAGCTTACCGTATACGCCAACGACTACGAAACGCCCGATTTCCTGAAAGGCGGCGTAATGTATCAGATCTTCCCCGACCGCTTCTGCAAGAGCGGCGAGGTTCACGAAAATATCCCCGACGGACGTGTTCTTCGTGAGGACTGGGAGGGTACTCCGTGGTATAAGCCCGACCACAGCGGTCACGTCTGGAACAACGATTATTTCGGCGGCGATTTCAAGGGAATACAGTCAAAGCTCGGGTATCTCAGCGATCTGGGCGTTACCTGCATCTATCTGAACCCGATCTTTGAATCCCACGAAAATCACCGTTACAACACCGCCGATTACATGAAAGCCGACCCTCTGCTCGGTACAAATGACGACTTCGAGGAGCTGTGCGCCGAAGCAAAAAAATACGGCATATCAGTTATACTTGACGGCGTATTCTCCCATACGGGCGCGGACAGCCGATATTTCAACAAGTTCGGACGCTATAAGGACGAGCAGGGCGCATATCAGTCTAAGGAAAGTCCGTATTACGATTGGTATACGTTTATAAATTATCCCAACGAATACGAAGCATGGTGGGGTATAGACACCCTCCCGAACGTGCTTGAAAATAACGATGATTACACGGAGTTTATCTGCGGCGATGACGGAGTGCTTCACTACTGGCTCAGCAAGGGTGCGGCAGGTTTTCGTCTTGACGTTGCGGACGAGCTGCCCGACCAGTTCCTCAATAATCTGAGAAAGTCCGTAAAAGCCTACAGCAAGGATAAAATAGTTATTGGAGAGGTATGGGAGGACGCTTCAAACAAGGAGAGCTACGGCATAAAAAGACGTTATCTTCTTGGCGACCAGCTCGATTCCGTAATGAATTACCCGTTCAGGGAGGCTATCATCAATTTTGTTAAGGGCGGTTCTGCAAGGGATTTCATTTACTCTATCATGACTATCCTCGAAAACTATCCTCAGCCCTCCATAGACGTTCTTATGAACTTTGTATCGACCCATGACATCGAACGCGCCATTAACCGTCTTGCAGGAGATTACTGCGACGACAAGAGCAAGGACTGGATGGCGGAGCGTTACCTGACGGACGAGCAGTACAGGCAGGGCAAAAATATGCTCAAAGTAGCTATGGCTCTTATGTTCTTCCTGCCGGGCGTTCCGAGCATCTATTACGGCGACGAAGCAGGACTTCAAGGCTATAAAGACCCGTTCAACCGCCGCTGCTATCCGTGGGGCAAGGAGGATAAGGAGCTTATCGGCTACGTTTCGGAGCTTAGCCGTGTGAGAAAGTCCATTCCCAACATGAAAAGCGGTCGGACGTATTTCGTGATCAACGATGGACAAACGATCGACGAGCGGGTTGTCGCCTTTACAAGACAGGGTACGCCTATCGACTACCTGATATTCGTAAACAGGAGCGGCGATGAAGTCAAAATTATGGATATTTCGCAGAAGCTCAAGCATTTTGTGGATTTTCAGCCCTTTAACGGCAGCTATGAGAACGACTGCATTACAATTCAGCCATACGGCTACGTTGTGGTAACTGCAAGATTTATGGGATAATGTCGGGGTTCCAAAGTAGCAAAGAATAGCAATAATTTTTGAAAAAATTTGAAAAATTTAAGATTATTTTAAGAAAAGTCAAATATAATATAAGAGGATCAAACGATCCCCCAATTCCCCTTCTATATTTATTTAAGAGCATTCGCTATGCTTACTATGGCTGTACTTCGGTATAGCCCTTTTCTTTTGCAGGGGAGAAGATACATTGGTTAAATCAGTTTAAAATATCGGCGCACTATTGACAAACGACTTGATATAGTGTATAATGTGTAAAGTGATTTTGTTTGACACCCGAAGGAGGCTGACTGATGGCAAAGAAACTGGAATTTGCTATGCTCCTTGACTGCTACGGCGAGCTTCTTACCGAAAAGCAGCGAAAAGCTATGGAGCTTTATTATTATGAGGACCTTTCTTATGCGGAAATAGGCGAACCCGATGAAATTTCCCGTCAGGCAGCATGCGGACTTATCAAGCGATCCGAATCCTTATTGCTAATGTATGAGGAAAAGCTCGGCATGGCAAAGCAGCTTGTAGCGATGCGTCAATGCCTTGAAAATATAGACGGCGCGGCAGATAAGATCACAGACGACAATATCAGAAACACTATAAAAAACGAAGTTTCCAACGGCATGAAGCTGTTGTAAAAATATATAGCTGTCCGTCTTACGGCGGACAGATTTAAAGATATAAATATGTGAGCGAAGCGAACACCTTAGCTAAAGGCTAACAGCTAAAAGCTAACGGCTTTATGTACAAGTTGCTGTACAATGCTAATTTATAGTAACCAAATGAAAGAGAGGGCTTGTCTATGGCATTTGAGGGTCTTTCCGAAAAACTGAATAACGTCTTTAAAAAGCTGAAATCAAGAGGAAAACTCACGGAAAAAGATGTCAAAGAGGCAATGCGTGAGGTAAAGCTCGCCCTTTTGGAAGCCGACGTAAGCTACAAGGTCGTTAAAGATTTTGTGGCTAAGGTGTCGGAACGAGCCGTTGGCGAGGAAGTGCTGAACAGCCTTACTCCGGCTCAACAGGTAATAAAAATAGTAAACGAGGAGCTTTGCTCGCTTATGGGCAACAGCAATTCGAGAATAAATTTCGCCTCAAAGCCGCCTACGGTGGTCATGATGTGCGGACTTCAAGGCTCGGGTAAAACGACCCATGCCGCAAAGCTTGCAAAAATGCTTAAAAAAGAGGGACACCGTCCGCTTTTGGCAGCCTGCGATATTTACCGTCCTGCGGCTATAAATCAGTTGCAGGTGGTCGGTGCAAAGGCAGAGGTCAAGGTCTTTGAAATGGGACAGATAGACCCCGTTATCATAGCGCAGAAAGCCCTTGTTCACGCTAAGGACTACGGTCACGACGTTCTGATAATAGATACGGCAGGTCGTCTACACGTTGACGAGGCTCTCATGGACGAGCTTAAAAAAATCAAGGAGCTTACGAACCCCAACGAGATAATGCTCGTTGTAGACGCTATGACGGGTCAGGACGCCGTAAACGTTGCCAAAGCCTTTGACGAGGCGGTCGGGATAACAAGCGTGCTTATGTCGAAGCTTGACTCCGATACGAGAGGCGGCGCGGCTCTTTCCGTTCTTTCCGTAACGGGAAAGCCTATCAAGTACGTCGGAATGGGCGAAAAGCTGGACGACTTTGAACAGTTCCACCCCGAACGAATGGCTTCGAGAATACTCGGCATGGGCGACGTTCTCACGCTTATCGAAAAAGCCGAGAACGTTATGACGCATCAGGACGCGGAGAAGCTTACCAAAAAGTTCAAGGAAAATAAATTTGACATGAACGACCTGCTCGATCAGATGAAGCAGATAAAGAAAATGGGCAGCATGAAGTCCATTATCGGAATGCTCCCCGGAGTGGGCGACAAGCTGAAAGACGCTGATATTGACGACAGTCAGCTCAACAGGATAGAAGCAATAATAACCTCTATGACAAAGGCGGAGCGTGAGAAGCCGTCAATTATCAATCCCTCCAGAAAAAGGCGAATCGCAGCAGGTTCGGGTACTAAGGTGGAGGAGGTCAACAGGCTTTTGAAGCAGTTCGACCAGATGCAGAAGATGATGAAGCAGTTCACGGGCAAAAGCGGAAAAATGAACCTGCGCAAAGCAAGAAAACAGATAGCAGGCATGAATTTCGATAAAATGACGGGCAAGGGCGGCGGAAATCTGCCGTTTTGAGGTGAGTTATGAATTTTGGTAACCTGTATCTCAGGAGAATAAGAGGGCGACTTCCCGAAACTCCGGCAGGCTGGTTGTTTTTTGCGTTAGCCGTTGTTTTCTTACTTGCAGGCGGAAGTAAAAATCTGTGGAGCAAGGTCACGGATAACGAAATGGTTCAGAAAATTCTGAGGGGTACAGCTTATGCCGCTTGCGTCATATGTATAATATTGATGGCAGTGGCGGATTCAAAAAAGAGTTAGCTTTCAATGCGGTTGACTGCTTGAATACAGCGGTTGACTGTTTGAATATACAAAAATAATTTTTGGAGGTGAATATAAATGGCAGTAAAAATCAGACTGAGAAGAATGGGCGCTAAGAAAGCTCCTTTCTACCGTGTAGTTGTTGCAGATTCCAGATACCCCAGAGACGGAAGATTCGTTGAGGAGATCGGTTACTACGATCCTACGAAAGAACCCTCTGTTGTAAAGATCGATGCTGATAAGGCAAAGGATTGGATCTCAAAGGGTGCGCAGCCTACAGACACAGTAAAGGGACTTCTCAAAAAGGAAGGAATCCTTTAATTTGCATAGCTTAGGAGGAGCAGAGACAAAAGTCTCATGCTCTGTTTCCAAAGCTAAGGAGGACTTATGAAAGATTTACTTTATGCAATTGCAGCAGGACTTGTTGAAGATAAAACTGCTATAACTATCGTTGAGGACGAGCCGGACGAGGAGGGCGTTATCAATTTCCGACTTTCCGTAGCTCCCGACGATATGGGTCGTGTGATCGGCAAGCAGGGCAGGATCGCCAAAGCTCTCAGAACTATCATGAGAGCAGGGGCAGCCAAGCAGGATCTCAAAGTCACAGTTACGATTGAATAATAAAATCCCCTTCTGTTTAGTCGGAAGGGGAATTTTTTACAGGAGGGGCGGAATGGATAATCAATACTCATGGGTGCAGTCTGATGAAGCCGAAAAAAGAAGCTTCAAAAAGCCGCTGTACCACCTTTTCGGCGGACTTCTCATATATGAGGGGATATTATACGCCGTAGTTATAGCCGTTATCATAGCCGTGGTAGTATTTTTTGCCGTATTATCAGCGATAACGAGCGGCAAATTTTCGTATGAAGATACGATGGACAAATTAATGGAGACCGACTGCGGAATGATTCTCGGCGTAACGGCAGGCTGTGTGTTTATGGCGTTGTTTTTCATGAAAAGACTGACGCTCCCGAAAATCTTCACAAGGCGAAGTAAAATGACTCCGACAGCGTTTGTTATACTTTTGACATTGCTGATGAGCGTGCAACTGCCGTTCGCAATTTTTGACGAGATCATTGAAACGCTTCTGAACATGATAGGTCTTTCCGCGCAGGCGTCCATAGAGGCTTCGCAGGCAGGAAGTACGACTATTTCAATGATGCTGTACGCAGGTTTTATAGGACCTGTTGCGGAGGAAATAACGTACCGCGGCTTCACCATGATGACGTTGGAGAAAATGAACTGCGGCAAGGGATATGCGGTTTTGGTATCGTCCGTTATTTTCGGAGTTATGCACGCTAATCTTACCCAGTCTATATACGCTTTTTTTGCAGGGCTTGTGTTCGCCTATGCCGCTATGGAATTCGGCATAAAATGGTCGATAGCTCTGCATATCGCCAACAATTTCTTTTTCGGGGACGTGCTTTCGTTTATTTCGGACAGGATTCCCGAGCTTGCCGCAAATATTCTTAACTATGGTATGTTGATAGCTTTTTTCATCGGCGGACTTATTGTGCTTATCGTCAAACGCAAAGCGGTCGTCGGCTATGTTAAGGAAAACTACCATACGCCGAGTAAATACTATATGTGGACGTTTTCAAATCCCCTGCTGATAATTTACATCGCTATTAATATGCTGTTTGCTCTCCTTGGACTGAGCAAGCTGTAAATTCACCACATAAATTCCACATCGGGAGCTTTTACGGCTTCGTGAACAGGTTCTTCCGACGAAACGGCAGCCGCCGCTTTGTCGAGAGCCTTTTCGACCTCGATTTTTTCAACAATATCGTGGAAATAGTCGTTCAGCGGCGTCACAAGCTTAAAGACGTTTATTATATCCTCCGCAAGTTCGGGGCGGTTAAGCTGCGGTATATCGCTTATTCTGCGGTATGCCGACAGTCCTTTTTTTATGAAAAATTCCTCGGCTTCGGGAACGGTGCATTTCTTTTTTCGCTTATATTCCTCGCCGCCGAAATCTATCCCCTGCTTTTTGAGGGAGTCCGCCATACTCAGGAACTTCTGCGGCTCGTTGGCTATATCTTGTCTGAAAGCTTCCATGACGGCTGCTTCGGGCTTTGAAATGCGGAAGCCGAATTCTGCGCCCTCGGGTGAAAGCTCGAAATACAGTGTCGGAGTTTTGTTCCAGTAATACGCCTGATAACGGACGTATATCCACATGGTATCCCGATAATGAAGATACGGCGGAAAGCTCTCGTCACGGTATATCCTGCCCGTTTTGCATATCATTCCCGTTTTTTCAAAAGGCTTATATATCGCTTCGGTAAGCTCTTTCAGCGGCTCGTAGATTTTTTCGGTGTAAATTTTTTTCCTCGGCTCGAACCATTCCTTGCTGTTGTTGAGCCTTATACCAAAAAGAAAGTCTATGGCTTCTTTTGAAAATCCTTTGAACATCTCTGCACCTCACAAAATTTTTGTATATGCGTTTTTTCGGTTGACCCGACTATGATTATATCATATCAGCTTCAAAATTGCAACTGTTGACATTTGGGAGTATGTGTCAAGTAAAAGTAGGCGAACATAAATACAAATTGTAGGGGACGGCGCCCTCGACGTCCCGAAATCGGCAACAGTTGACATTTGGGAAATAATTTGATATAATTAGATTGTTTAATATTATTAATTAAAGGCGGTGTATATATAAATGTTAAAAAAAATACTGAGTAAAGCTGCTTGTACGGAGTGCCGTTTGTGCTGTGTGTTCGACAGGTACGACGTGTGGGAAACTCCGCTTTTCGAGGCTGAAACTATGGAAAAAGTCGCAGCCGCAGTTCCCGACGCAAAATTTGCGAAAAAGGGCGGCGGATTTGTCCTAAATTCGGGGGAGATAACGGACGGCGAGCTGTTTTCCTGTCCTGCCCTCACCGAAAGCGGCTGTATGCTGGGGGACGATAAACCCTTTGATTGCCGCATATGGCCGTTTCGTGTAATGAAAAGCGGCGAAAGTCGGGTAATAGCGGTTTCCTCGTTGTGCGGCAGCGTTTACGGACAGTCCCACGACGAGCTGAGGGAATTTCTTAAAGAGGGACTTGCGGAGGAAATATTCGCTTATGCGGACAAGTTCCCCGAAGCCGTCCATGAATTGTATGATAATTACTCGGTTCTGCTCAATGAAAACGAATTATAGAGTTTTGTTAAAAAATGATACAATATAATGCCGCTATTTACAATTTAAGGAATTATGTTCCTATTAAGGGAACGCCCTCTCTTGCAGGGCGTTCCCTCTTTCAAAACAGTCCTCAGGACTGTTTTGAAATTCACCCTTTGCGGAGCGCTTAAACGCTTTGTGGGACTCTGTCCCACACCCTGCCAGAGGCGCTGCCTCTGGACTCCGCCAAAGGGACACCGTCCCTTTGGAATCCCGATATTAGAACGCTTTAATAACAGGGAACCACTAATAATACTAATGAAAGCCGTGATAATGTGTTTGCTGAAAACCTTAAATTCAGTCTGAACGCCACCGTACCCGTATTTTTGATGATGGTATTCGGCTATATATGCAAAAAAATCGGATTGCTGGACGACCATACGACCGCAAAGCTTAATAAATTTACCTTTACCGCAACTCTGCCTGCGCTGTTGTTCGAGGACTTATCTTCGGCGGACTTTCGTGCCGTATGGGACACAAAATTTGTCCTGTTCTGCATAGTCGCAACGCTCCTCAGCGTATGCGCGGCGGTTTTGTATTCCCTGCTTCATAAGGACAAAGCCGAACGGGGAGAGATAATACAGGCTTCTTACAGAAGTTCGGCGGCGGTACTGGGTATCGCATTTGTAAAAAATATTTACGGTGAAGCTGCTATGGCGGCTCTTATGATAGTCGGAACAGTTCCACTGTACAATATAATCGCCGTAACTGCGCTGTCCGCAACGTCCCCGAAAGAAAAAAGCGGCGGCAGAAAAAAGCTTGTCCTCGATACGATAAAGGGTATCGTCACAAATCCAATTATATTGGGAATTGCGGTCGGTATGGCGTGGTCGCTTCTGCGGATACCACAGCCTGTTATACTTGCAAAATCCGTGTCTTATCTGGGAAATATGGCAACTCCGCTTTCCCTGATAGCTCTCGGCGCGTCCTTTAAGACAAGCGAAGCCAAAAGCAAGGTAAGGGTCACGCTGGGAATATGCTTTATGAAGCTTATATTGTTCTGTGCGGTTTTCCTGCCGATAGCGATACATTTCGGATTCAGGGGGGAAAAACTTATAGCTATCCTCGTAATGCTCGGAAGCGCAACTACGGGCAGCTGCTTCGTAATGGCGAAGAACTTCGGTCACAAGGGTACTATAACAGCTTTTGCGGTAATGCTTACGACCCTGAGTTCGGCGTTTACCCTTACGGCGTGGCTGTTTATCCTTAAAACTTTGAATTATATATAATATCTCGGCACTTTGCACAAATTTTGCTGTTTATATATATAAGAATTGTACAATATTAATAATGAGCCTTGACATTCCCCTTGTTATGTGATATAATACAATCAGGAGATAAATCTCCGTTTAAACTATATAATCATTGACTGACGAAAGGGGAAATTACTATGAAGAAAATTTTGACATTTCTAACATCCGTAAGCCTTGCGGCATCAGCCGTACCTTTTTCCGCATCTGCTGCGGAGTACGAAAAATATCCGAATGCGGCTGATTTCAACACTAATGACGAGTATTATCAGGAGCTTTCGGATGGAATCAAGGACGGCAGATATTTTGCTGATTTCGACGGAAACGGCAAGTTTAATCTGATCGACGCAAACGGTATCATGCACTATTATGCTATGATAATGACGGATAATACGCCTGTCGATTTTGAGGGCAAGAAATGTATTTGTTCGTTCCCCAAAGGCGTTAAATACGAGTTTTTAAAGGATTATGAGGTCGTTGAAAGAGACGGAATGCTCGATTGTTATGTGACACTTAACAACGATATGCTTGAAAACGTCAAGAAATACGGCGATATAAACGGTGACGGCTCTATTAACACTGACGACGTATCTGCCTTAGCCACAGCTTACCACCAAGGCTTCGAGCGTGGCGATGTGGACTATGACGGCTCTGTTGACGCCTCCGACGCTTCTTACGTTTTGGGATACTATTCCAATTGTCAGGTGGCAGGTGAAATTTCCGAGGCGTTACAGCAGGAGATGCTTGAACATGCCGATATGAACGGCGATTCTTCTGTCGATGCAGTCGATGCTTCGCTGATACTTAAAGCTTACGCCGAATCGTCAACCTCCTGATAATCATAAATGCACCTTGTGAGCATCTCACGGGGTGCATTTTATACTGTAGCCGCTTGTTTCCGTTTTGGTACGTATCTACAAAAAATCCGCATTATTTTTATACCATTTGCATAATATTTAAAATTGACCTTGACATTTCAAGTGCAATTTGATATAATATAATTTAGAGAAAAAAGGGCTTGTAGCTCAGCTGGGAGAGTGCTGCGTTCGCATCGCAGAGGCCGAGGGTTCGATCCCCTTCAAGTCCACCAATCAAAAATTTGTTTCATTCAAGCCGAAACTGAGTAGCTTAACACAGTTTCGGCTTGATTTATAATCAGATGAAGATATGATTATACAAAGAACCATGATATAAGCTTATTTCAATAAGTTCGCATAATTATATAAAAAATTTATGAAAATATTCTGTGATAATCTTTTTGACATTGTTGCCTTAAAGTATTATTTCAGCGTATAAAGTTAAATTTTTCTTGACAATTATGCGAATTTAGTGTTATAATATACCTGATTGATATTAAAAATCGGAGAAAAACAAATGAAAAAGAACAAAGGCTTAGGCAAGCTGGTACTTGCCCTTACAATTATAATGGGCGGACTTACAATTCTGCTGCTTTTTATTCAAAGCAAGCAGAACAAGAACAACAACTACATTACCATTGACCCCGAGACAATGAACCTTATACAGCTCGAACCGCCGAAAGAGGGCGACCCTATTGCCATAGTGGACACTACTCTCGGGGAGTTTCGTTTTGTGCTGTACCCCGAGCAGTCCCCAAACGCCGTGAAGAATTTTGTTGAACTTGCGGAAAGCGGATATTATGACGGCACATACGTGTTCAATTCCGACAGCGGAGCATATTCGGCAGCCGGCAGCAAGCTCAAAAACGGCGAGATGCCCGAGGGTTACGACATGGCTCGTGAGCTTGTGGAACGTGAGCTTCATCAGGACTTATGGCCCTTTAAGGGAGCTGTTTGCAGTCTGAACACCACGATCGACCGTACCTTTAAAGAAAAGGTGTTCGGCGGCGGAACGTACTTCAACGGCAGTCGTTTTGCGATACTGAACACGATCGAGTTTGACGAGGAAACCAAAAAGCGGCTTTTGGAAGTCTCGGACAACGAGAAGCTCGGACAGGCTTTCATCGACCACGGCGGAATACCTAATTTTTCCCAGCAGCTTACGGTCATCGGTCAGACATACGAGGGGCTTGACGTGGTGGAGGCTTTGGCTGACCTTGAAACGGACACAAACGGCGTTTATAAAATCCCCAAAGAAGATATTATGATAAATTCCGTTGTTATTTCCGAATATACAGAGTAAAATTAACCTTTTTTACATCATTTGGCATTGCCGTATCATCTATATTTACCAAAAATTCGCAAAAACTATTTACAAACAGCCGATAATGATGTATAATTAATTGTTGAACAATATAGAGCAGCAATTGAAACCTGCAATAACAGTGAGGTAATCATTATGAATAAAAAAATATTAACGCTGATCTTGTGTGGGATAACAGCGGCTTCTGCGTTTACTGCGTGCGGCAAGAAGATCGACCCGTCGTCAGGCAGTTCAGGCTCGGAGGCTTCCGTGTCTGCGCCTGCGGAAAACGTTGAGATCGCAAACTTCACCGCTCCACAGAACGGCGATACGATAATCGAAATGACGATCAAGGACTACGGTACTGTAAAATTCCGACTTTTCCCCGAATATGCGGAAACGGGCGTTGATAACTTCGTAAAGCTTGCGGAAAGCGGCTACTATGACGGTCTGACTTTCCACCGCATTATCAAGGATTTTATGATACAGGGCGGCTACCCGAACGGCGACGTCACGGGCGGAGCGTCCACATGGGGCGGCGAATTTGACGGCGGCACAGATCCGCACCTTATTCACGTTTCGGGAGCTTTGGCATACGCCAATTCAGGCTCGACCGCTACAAACGGCAGTCAGTTCTATATCGTAACGGGCGAGAATGTCACCGACGACGATTTCGCATACTATGAAAGCAGAGGTATCACCTTTACCGATAATCAGAAAGCCTTGTATAAGCAGGTGGGCGGAACTCCGTTCCTTGACGGAAACTACACCGTTTTCGGACAGGTCATAGACGGTCTTGACGTTGTGTACAGAGTTCAGTACGCCGCTACGGACGCTAACGACAAGCCGATGCTTGAGGACGTTGTTATCGAGTCCGTGAAGGTATCGAAGTATAACGGCGAGGAAATAAAGTGGTATATAAGCGATTACGATTATGACGACCCTGCGGACGATACTCCCATAAACTTTACAGCTCCCGAGGAGGGCGACGATATAGTCGTTATGGATATAAAGGACTACGGCGAAGTTAAGTTCCGCCTTTTCCCCGAATATGCGCCAAAGGGCGTTGAAAATTTCGTAGAGCTTGCAAAAAGCGGCTACTATGACGGACTGACATTCCACCGCATTATCAACGATTTCATGATACAGGGCGGCGACCCTCTCGGCAACGGCATGGGCGGCGAATGCGTATGGGGCGACAAGTTTGACGGCGGCACTTACTACAACCTTGTTCATGCGGCAGGTGCAGTAGCTTACGCTAACTCAGGCTCGACAGACACCAACGGCAGCCAGTTCTATATCGTAACAGGCACGGTTTTCGACGACGCAGCCTATGAAAGCCTTAAAGCGAGCGGTTATTCGGCAAGAAACGGCGCAAAGGAGACTTACAGCACCGTAGGCGGCGCGCCCCACCTTGACGGCGGCTATACCGTATTCGGTCAGGTAATTGATGGTCTCGATATAGTATTCGATATACAGAGCGTTGAAACGGACGCTAACAGCAAGCCCCTTGACGATGTTATCATCAACTCCGTAAAGATAGAGAAATACGACGGCAGCGACTTGAAATGGTATATTTCCGACTACGATAAAAAAGACAGCTCAGACGATTCCGATGAAACAGAAACAGAGCCTTCCGAGGATAATACAGAAACAGAAGAAACCACCTCAGAGGGTGAAGAAGCAGAGCCTACAACTGCGGCTGAATAATACTGCTTCAGATAAATTGCATTCAGGTCTGCCCAAATATCATTTAAGTTTAAGCAATTGATATTGGGGAACTTGATTGCAGCAAAATTAAGGAGAGAATTTAGTTGGATAAGTTTGTGATAAAGGGCGGCCGCCGCCTTACGGGCGAGGTAACGATCAGCGGAGCGAAAAACGCCGCTGTTGCGATACTTCCCGCAGTCATACTGTCGGACGAACCATGTATTATTGAAAACGTACCGTCTATAAGCGATGTAAACATATGTCTGCGAATTTTAAAGGAAATGGGCGTCGGCGTCATGCCGATGGGAAAAGACACCTATAAGATAGACCCCACTTCTATACGGAATTTTGTAGTCCCCTATGAAACGGCAAGAAAGATGAGGGCTTCGTATTATTTTCTCGGCGCGCTTCTCGGACGTTTCAACAAGGCGAGAGTTTCCATGCCGGGGGGCTGTCCTCTCGGAGCAAGACCTATCGACCAGCATTTGAAAGCGTTTGCGGCTCTCGGAGCAGAGTACAACCTCAGTCAGGGCATGATAGACCTAAAAGCGGCGAAACTTCGGGGAAATCAGATATTCTTTGACGTTGTAACGGTAGGAGCTACGATGAACGCAATGCTTGCCGCTGTCAAGGCAGAGGGACTTACGGTCATCGAAAATGCCGCCAAAGAGCCGCATATCGTTGATCTGGCGAACTTTCTCAATACTATGGGCGCAAATATCATGGGCGCAGGTACGGACGTTATCAAGATAAGAGGCGTTCAGAGGCTTCACGGCGCGACCTATTCGGTCATACCCGACCAGATAGAAGCAGGTACATTTATGGCAGCGGTCGCCGCTACAAAGGGCGACGTGCTTATAAAGAACGTTATCCCTAAGCACCTTGAATCCATTACAAAGAAAATGGAAAAGATAGGCGTAAATATAGAGCAGTTCGACGACAGCATACGCGTATGGGTAGACGGACCGCTTGTTAAGGCGAACATAAAAACCGCTCCGCACCCGGGTTTTCCGACAGATATGCAGTCTCAGATAGCGACCCTGCTTACTTTAGCGGAGGGGACAAGCATTATCACGGAAAATATATGGGAGCAGCGTTTCGGCTATGTGGACGAACTCAGACGTATGGGCGCGGATATTACGGTAAACGGCAAAGTCGCCCTTATCGAGGGTACGGGCAAGCTTATGGGCGCTCCCGTAAAGGCGTGCGACCTCAGAGCAGGCGCGGCTCTTATAATCGCAGGTCTTGCGGCGTCGGGAGTTACCGAAATAGAGGATATTTTTCATATTGAACGAGGTTACGACTGCATGGAGGGCAAGCTCCGTCAGCTCGGCGCAGATATAGAAAAGGTCAGCATTCCCGACGCTAAGTCGGAGAAAAATCCCGAACACGGAAAAGCAGCGGTTTAAATTACGTTATTCCAAATATAAAATTTTATCCCACCATGCAGATATGGTGGGATATTTTTTTATTATTTTAATTTCTACATTTTGCATTTCTACCAAAAATTATATGCCAATAATATTTTCCCGATGTAGGGACACGGCGTGCCGTGTCCGCACGTAGCATTATGTGACACGTAAAAATGCGGATATATGGTTATTTAGGTCGTGCGTTTCTACCTATAATTATATGTTCCTGTAATCTCTTTGAGCGGACACGGCACGCCGTGTCCCTACATCGAGAAATAATTGCGTAAACAAAATTAGATGTCTGAAATTTAATGATTTTTTCTTTTAGAATCTGCTTTTACATTTCCTATTTTCTCGCCGTATTTTACGGTAGTTTCGATAGCATTTCGGGAATTTTCGAGAATATCGTTATCGACGGTCACACGGTCATTCTCGAAAAGCAGAACAACGGTAGAACCGCCGTATCTGAACATACCCTTTTCGTCGCCCTTGCGGAAACGGCGGAGCTTCCTGTTACATATTTTCCCCACGAGCATCGCCCCGACTTCAACGTGAACAACGTCCCCGAAATTCTCGGTGTGAAGCACGGTATATTCACGGCTGTTTCGCTTGTATATGTTATAACGCCCGAGAGCAATGGGATTTACGGTATGCAGTTCGCCCTTTATAAAGACGCTTTCGGACTTCACGCCGCTGTCAATAAAGCAATATCGGTGATAATCGTCCACGCAAAGACGAAAGATCATACACAGACCGCCGCTATAATGCCGAGCCAAGTTATGATTTTTCAGCAGGTCGGCAATGCTGTACAGCGAACCCTTTATCTCGAAAAGGCTTTTTTCGGAAACGGGATAGACCGTCAGCTTTGAATCGCAGGGACTTATCAGCTCATTCGCTCCGCTCGAAACAGGACGTGCCGAGGGTCTTATTTTTCGTGTGAAAAATTCATTGAAGCATCGGTAGTTCTGCTCACGGTACTGCCGCATATCAATGCGGTTACGGCGTATAAACGGCTTTATAAGCGGTATCGAAAGGGTCGAATCCATGAATTTCCCTGCAAGCTCCGATATGAGCGGCAGGGTGAGGACTTTCAGCAAAAGCCGTCCGAAAATCGTCCCGTAAAGAACACGCAGAACCTTGCCTTGTCCCGAATTTTCGGGAATTATCCTGCCGTTTCTGTCTTTTATCATAATCAAATTTCCTAACGCTTTGCGTTTACAAGCATAAGCTTGATGCGGTTTTCCTGATTTACCCGTGTTGCGCCGGGGTCGTAGTCGATAGCGACGATGTTGGCGTTGGGATTATCGTCCTTTATAGCCCGTGACATTCCCTTAGCCACGATATGATTAGGCAGGCAGCCGAACGGTTGAGCGCATATAATATTTTCCACGCCCGACTGCGCCAACGCCGCCATTTCAGCAGGAATGAGCCAACCCTCGCCCATAACAACGCCCTGATTTATGTACTTGTCAGCAAGCTTGCGGAGATGCTCGAAATCGTGGAGCGGCTCGAATTTGCCGTTCTTCTTCATGACCTTGATAAGCTCCCTCTGCTTGGAGTAAATGAGCTTGTAGCCGAGTTTGAACACGGCTGTACCGAGGGTCTTGCTGTCGTACAGCTTGGCGTCATTGAACGTTCCTGCCGCACAGTACATTACGAATTCAAGAAGCGACGGCACAACAGGCTCGCAGCCCTCGGAGATCAGGAAATCCTCGAGGTGATTGTTTGCAAGGGGCGAATATTTTACATAGATCTCGCCGACTATGCCCACCTTTATCTTTTTTTCGCCTGAAAGCTTTATTGCGCCGAAGTCGTCGAGTATTTCCGTGTAAAGCTGTTTTGTGTGAGTGTATCTGCCGCTGCCCGAGCGGAAAATCTCCCCGAGAGCGTCCTGCCACTTATCGAGGACGGCTTTGGACTCGCCCGTTTTGACCTCGTATGCGCGGCACTTGTTATAGCAGGTCATGAGCAGGTCGCCGTAGAGTACCGCATACATCATCTTGAAAAACATTGAAGCGGTTATTTTGAAGCCGCTGTCCTTTTCAAGTCCGCTGAAATTGAGCGAAACTACGGGAACTTGCGGAAAATTCCTGTTTACCGCCTTTCTGAGCAGATGTATATAGTTTGACGCACGGCAGCCGCCTCCTGTCTGAGTAATAAGCAGAGCTGTTTTGTCGGGGTCGTATCTGCCGCTTTTGAGGGCGTCCATGAACTGTCCGATAACGAGCAGAGCAGGGTAACAAGCGTCGTTGTGGACGTTTTTCAGTCCCTCGTCAACTACGGCTCTCGAATCGTTCTGAAGCAGCTCCATGTGGTAGCCCTTGCTTGCGAATATAGCGATAAGAAGCTTGAAATGTATCGGCAGCATATCCGGCACAAGTATAGTGTGAGTAGGTATCATTTCTTCGGTAAATTTTGCGTATTCCGCCATAATAACCTCCTATCAGTCGCCCATTGCAGCGGCAAGGCTTCGCAGTCTTATCCGTGCCGCGCCAAGATTATTTATTTCGTCGATTTTAAGCTGAGTGTACAGTTTTCCGGAGCTTTCGAGGATATTACGCACCTCGTCGCCGGTAACTGCGTCAATACCGCAGCCGAAGGAAACAAGCTGAATAAGCTGCATATCGGGCTGAGTCGTCACGTACTTAGCCGCGCGGTAAAGTCTTGAATGGTAAGTCCATTGGTTGAGAACGCCCAGCTTCGGCGTATGAGCGAGCTGCGCAACGCTGTCCTCGGTGACTACAGCCATTCCGAGACTTGTAATAAGCTTGTGAATGCCGTGGTTTATTTCACGGTCGATATGGTAGGGACGTCCTGCAAGTACGATTATCTTACGCTTTTCAGACCGTGCCTGAGCGATTATTTCCGCAGCCTTTCGGGAAATATCCGCCTGATGACCGTAGTACGCTTCGTAAGCCTTATCCACGGCGGAGGCTATTTTTCCGTTTATATTGTAATGCTTTAGGGTCTGCTTCATAACGCGGATAACGTTTTTGCGGTTGTTGATGTCCATATAGGGGTGTCGGAAATTTTCTCCGTTCAGTCGGGGATTGTTCGCCGTCAGAAGCTCGGGATAATACGCTACAACAGGGCAGTTGAAGTGGTTATCGCTGTCTCCCTCGTCGATGTTGTAGCTCATACACGGATAGAAAATGAAGTCAACGCCCTTGTCGAGCAGGTTTTCAACATGACCGTGAGTAAGCTTTGCAGGATAGCACACGGTATCGGAGGGTATCGTATGCTGTCCGAGGTAGTACATATCACGGGAACTTTCCTCGCTTATGACCGTTTCAAAGCCAAGCTCCGTGAAGAAAGCGTGCCAGAACGGAAGCTGCTCATAAAAGCTGAGAGCAAGGGGCAGACCGACTTTTCCTATGGGGTGCTTAGGCTGAGGGGCGGTTTTAATGGCGAGAATGCTGTTATATTTATATTCGTAGAGATTGGGAACTTTGTTAGTTTTCGCCTTGCCGCTGCCTTTTTCGCAGCGGTTGCCCGAAATAAAGTTCCTGCCCTTGCCGAAATTGATTATATTGAGCTGACAGTTTGCCGTACAGCCTCCGCATTTTGCGGACTTCGAGGTGTATGAGAAGTTTTCCAGTTCTTCAAGGGAAATGAGCTTAGACGTTCCCTCAGAACGCTCCTTTGCGTACAGAGCGCACCCGAAAGCTCCCATAAGTCCCGAAACGGCAGGACGGATAACGTTTCTGCCGAGTTCCTTTTCAAACGAACGGAGTACGGCATCGTTGAGGAACGTTCCGCCCTGAACGACAATATTTTTGCCCAGTTCGTCGGGGGAATTTGCGCGAATTACCTTATAAATGGCATTTTTGATTATCGAGGAGGACAGTCCTGCTGAAATATCCTCAACGGTCGCGCCGTCTTTCTGAGCCTGTTTAACGGAGCTGTTCATGAATACGGTACATCTCGAACCGAGGTCAACGGGATGTTCGGCGAACAGTCCGAGACGGGAAAACTCGGCAATATCGTAACCGAGAGCCATTGCAAATGTCTGTATGAACGAGCCGCAGCCCGAAGAACACGCCTCGTTCAGCATAATGCTGTCAATGCTGTGATTTTTTATCTTAAAGCACTTGATGTCTTGTCCGCCTATGTCGATTATGAAATCGACCTCGGGACAGAAATATGACGCCGCCTTGAAGTGCGCCACAGTCTCGACGATGCCGAAATCAACGGACAGTCCCGCCATGATAAGATCTTCGCCGTAGCCTGTGACAGCCGAGCCTTTTATCGTGATATTCGGGTTCATTGTCTCTCGTATAATTTTCACCTGAGCGGCTATCTTATCGAGGGGCTGCCCCTGATTGGAGGAATAGTGGTGATAGAGGATACGTCCGTCGTCAGTGATAAGCACAAGCTTAGTCGTGGTAGAGCCTGCGTCTATTCCGAGGTACGCGTCGCCCTCGTATGTACGTATATCCGCATAGCCTAAATCGAATTTCTTGTGACGTTCAACGAACTCGTCATACTCGGCTTTTGAGGAGAACAGCGGTTCGCCCGTAACGATATTGTCGGCGGCTTTGGCGTTTTTCACCTTTGAAATAAGCTCGTCCGTGGTAAGACGTTCGCCAAGCTGAGCGGCATGGAGAGCACAGCCGTAAGCCACAAAAACAGGTCCGTCCTCGGGAAAGACCGCGTTGTTTTCGTCAAGTCCGAGAGTTTTCACAAAAGCTTTTTTAAGCCCCTTGAGAAAATGCAGAGGACCGCCCAAAAACAGCACTTTTCCCTCGATAGTGCGCCCCTGAGCAAGTCCCGAAACAGTCTGATCGACAACAGCCTGAAAGATGCTTGCGGCAACGTCCTCGCGCATAGCTCCCTGATTGAGCAGCGGCTGAACGTCCGATTTTGCGAAAACTCCGCAGCGTGAGGCTATGGGGTAGGTTTTCTGTGCTTTCAGGGAGAGTTCGTCCAACTGATCGGCGGTGATACCGAGGAGTGTCGCCATTTGGTCGATAAATGCGCCTGTTCCGCCTGCGCACGAGCCGTTCATACGCTGTTCAACGCCGCCTGTCAGGAAAATTATTTTAGCGTCCTCGCCGCCAAGCTCGATAACAGCGTCTGCGTCGGGGACTTTTTCCCTTACCGCAAGAAACGCTGCGTGAACCTCCTGTACAAAGGGAAGTCCTGCGGAATTTGCAAGTCCGAGACCTGCCGAGCCTGTGATACATACGGAAAATTCCTCGTTTGGGAAAGCGTCCCTGATAAGAATTAGCTGTTCTGCGACCGTTTCCCTGACCTTTGAGAAATGCCGCTGATAACGTGAATATATAATATTTTTGGAAATATCGGCAATAACTGTCTTAACGGTAGTAGAGCCGACATCAATTCCGAGAGAATAACTATTTGCCATAAAATGCCTCTTACTATGAAAATTGTATTTTTAATACTTGCATATAATAATTATACACTATTTTGTCGGAAATGTAAAGAAAAAAATTCTTCCTCATATCTATACAGCAATTCCAGTTGAGATAAAAAGGAGTTCGCTGATAAAAATTTCTCACAGACTGCGTTGTCGTCCTTGCCGTGCGACAGCACGCCTGCGTCCTCCGCCTTGCTGTGAAAAATTTTTCTTCAGCTCCTTTCCTCTCCATCTCAACTGGAATTGCTGTAAAAATAAGGAGGGACATCGTCCCTCCTTTGTATCTTTTGAGACTGCCGTCCCCCTGTTTATGAAACTAATATTTTTCTTATCATAATCATGTCGAACACATCTGTTACGCCGTCGCCTGTAAGGTCGGCAAATTTAAGCTGTTCGGCGGAAAGACTTACCATGCCGAGGATATGTCTTTGCAGCAAAATGCCGTCCGCTACGGTAATACTGCCGTCGCCGTTAAGATCGCCGCAGCAACTCGGAGCAGCTTCGGTTTTTGAAGTTACCATGAAGCTCTTTCCGATAAGTGGGTAGACCTTGCCGCTTGAATCCTCCGCTTCTACCTTGTAAACGTAGGTGTCGGGTTCGAGCTTATTGAAAAGCATCTTGCTGTCGAACTCCCCCGAAAGGTCGTATTTCAGGGCGTTGGGCGAAGTCTCGTGAACGTACACGGGCGTAGCTCCGTCAGCCTTGTAAATACCGCCCGTGAACCGTGTTATAGGCAGATTCGATGTAATTACGCCGCCTACTTCAAACGCAGCCCCTTGAACTATTTCGCCGTTTGGAACAAGTTCCCCCGAGATAGTCATATTCGATCCAATATCGTCTTTGCGTTTGATATACTTCATGGAGCAGTAACCCGATACGCCGTCGGATTCAACGTGCGCCCAGTTTCCGTCCGCTTTGGTGACGGTAAATTCGCTGTAGGGGTAAAGCTTTCCGACTGACGGAAAATCCGAGCCGTGACCGCTTCGCACATTGAGGTAAGTCTCGATGTTTTGGGTGACGTAAGTTCCTGCATAGTCCTCGGTACAGGCACAGCTATCTTCGGGCTGTTCTGTTTCGTAGGCGAAGTAGGTGAGGGGGTCGTAGTACATAATATCGGGCCAACCGCCCGTAAGCGTGTCGCATATGCCGAAGTGGAGATGATTGCCGTGAGAATTTCCCGTATTTCCGACATGTCCGATCACTTCGCCTGCGGAAACGGTCTGACCGGGCGAAACGTTTGCGTAAGAGCAGTGGGCGTAAAAGGTGTAGACGTTAAGAGCCTCGTGACGCAGGATAATGAGAATGCCGTAGTCGTCCATCCAGCCTGCCGAAACGCATACGCCGCCTATGGGAGCGTAAATATTGGCGTTATAGTCGGCAGGAATGTCGATAGCGTTGTGACCTGCGTAAATGTTGCCCGTGTTCCTGTTAGGGTCGAAGTAGGTCGTTACCTCGCTGTAATCCGAATCTAAGGGCCACTGAGCCGCAACAGCCGCATTTGCGGATATTCCGCCGTTAAACCCGAGAGGCACGACGGATAATGATAAAATAGGAACGAAAAAACGGGCAAGGGCTTTTTTTAATATCATAATGATCATACCTCCATATTAAATTATAGCGTTGACATGATACCGCACATATTGGTGCGGCAGCTTATTATTTTTTCAGCTTATCGAAAATACCTCCGATCTTATCTCCGAGGTCGTCGAAGCTGACTTTAGCTTTAACTCCGCTGATGATCTTTTCGATCTGATCGTCGGGAAGATCCACGCCGATAACGCTTTCAACAGCCTTGACGGGACTTTCCTTGAATTTTTTACCGAACTCCTTGTCGTCCTTGACTTTGGAAACGAGTTCCTCGATTTTTTCTTTAATATCCATAAAAAATCTCCTTTACTGAATTTTGTTAATCTCCTCTAATAATATTTTAGCATATCATAACATAAAAATCAAGCGAATATTCAACAAGATTTAAAGAAAATTTTACAAATATTTAATATTTTTTAGTATATTTTGTATAGGTTGTCCTATTTTTCAAGTGTAAAAAAACAGGACGACTTAGCCGCCCTGTTTTCTATTGCTTTTTGAATTAATCAATATCTCCGTGGTGTTCCTGTAAGGATTTGACCTCGATGTGATGATTGAGCTTTATAGCCTTTATACCCTCAAGGCTCGCCTTAGCCGCCGCCATTGTGGTAATATAGGGAATACGATGCTTTATAGCCGCCTTGCGGATATAGCTGTCATCGTGGATAGACGTTTTGCCGGCAGGAGTGTTGATGATAAGCTGAATTTCGCCGTTTGCAATCTCGTCTGCAATGTTGGGTCTGCCCTCGTATATCTTGAAGATACGCTCGCAGGGGATACCCTCCTGTACGAGAAGCTTATAGCATTTGTGGGTAGCAAGAACACGGAATCCCAATTCGCTGAAGCCCTTTGCGATCTCCACCAGTTCGGGCTTGTCTCTGTCGCAGATACTGAGAAGTACCGTTCCGCAGTCGGGGAGGGGATTCTTAGTAGCCTCCTGAGCCTTGTAGTAAGCCTCGCCGAATGATTTTGAAATTCCCAAAACCTCGCCCGTAGACCTCATCTCAGGACCGAGTACGGGGTCTACCTCTTGGAACATATTGAACGGGAAAACAGCTTCCTTTACGCCGTAATGATTTATGCGGCGGTCTTTAAGCTCGGGAACGGGCGACGGATTGCCTGTAAGCGAAGATGTGATTATTTCCGTGGCAATGCGAACCATGTTGATGTCGCAAACCTTTGAAACAAGGGGAACTGTTCTTGAAGCTCTCGGATTTGCCTCCAAAACGTAGACCGTATCGCCCTCGATAGCGTACTGCATGTTCATAAGACCGCATACGTTCATTTCCACGGCAATTTTTTTGGTGTAGTCCTTGATAGTCTCGACCTGCTTTTCGGTGAGATTCTTTGAGGGGAGAATACATGCGGAATCGCCCGAATGTACGCCTGCAAGCTCGATATGCTCCATAACGGCAGGAACAAAGCAGTTTTTGCCGTCGGAAATTGCGTCCGCCTCGCACTCTGTGGCATGATTGAGGAAACGGTCGATAAGGATAGGTCTGTCGGGAGTTACGCCAACTGCCGCGTCCATATAAACACGCATCATTTCGTCGTCGTGAACTATCTCCATGCCGCGTCCGCCGAGAACGTAAGAGGGACGTACCATAACGGGGTAGCCGATGCGGTTTGCTATTTCGATAGCTTCGTCCGCATTTACAGCCATTCCGGCTTCGGGCATGGGAATACCCAGTTTGTCCATCATAGCGCGGAAGTGATCTCTGTCCTCGGCAAGGTCGATAGTCTCGGGGGTAGTTCCGAGGATATTCACGCCGTATTTTTTAAGGTCGTTTGCAAGATTAAGGGGCGTCTGACCGCCGAACTGCGCGATAACGCCGACAGGCTTTTCCTTTTCGTGGATAGCGAGAACGTCCTCTAAAGTAAGCGGCTCGAAATAGAGCTTATCGGAGGTATCGTAGTCGGTGGAAACAGTTTCGGGGTTGCAGTTTACGATGATCGACTCAAAGCCGAGTTTTTTCAGCGCAAGAGCCGCATGAACGCAGCAGTAGTCGAACTCGATGCCCTGTCCTATTCTGTTCGGACCGCCGCCGAGTATCATTATTTTCGGCTTGTCGGTGTTTGAGGGACTGCTGTCCTTGTCGAGGTGATAGGTGCTGTAGTAGTAAGCCGCATTCTGTGTGCCGCTTACGTGAACGCCCTCCCACGCTTCGCAGATACCGAAGCCGATACGGGCGTTTCTTATCTCCTCCTCGGTAACGTCAAGGAGCATACTGAGATAACGGTCGCTGAATCCGTCGAGTTTAGCCTGTTTCAGCACGTCCTTTTCGGGAACGCTGCCCTTAACGGCGAGGAGCTTTTCCTCCTCCTGAACCAATTCAAGCATCTGTTCGAGGAAATAACGCTTTATCTTTGTAAGCTCGAAAATTTCCTCGATAGAAGCTCCCTTTCTGAGAGCCTCGTATATAATGAACTGTCTCTCGCTTGTGGGGTATTTAAGCTGATCGAGAAGCTCGTCCTTTGTCATATTGTTGAAGTTTTTGGCGAATCCGAGACCGTAGCGACCTGTTTCAAGGCTTCGTATCGCTTTTTGGAAAGCCTCCTTGTAGGTCTTGCCGATGCTCATTACTTCGCCGACCGCGCGCATTTGAGTGCCGAGTTTATCCTCAGCTCCCTTGAATTTTTCAAACGCCCAGCGAGCGAACTTGATAACGACATAATCGCCGTCGGGAACGTATTTATCGAGCGTGCCGTATTTTCCGCAGGGTATCTCGTCAAGGGTCAGACCGCATGCAAGCATAGCCGAAACAAGAGCGATGGGGAAGCCTGTCGCCTTTGAAGCGAGCGCGGAGGAACGGGAGGTTCTTGGATTTATCTCGATAACGACAATACGTCCGCTTTCGGGGTCGCGTGCAAACTGACAGTTGCAGCCGCCGATGACTTCAATAGATTCGATAATTTTATAGGACATTTCCTGAAGCTGTTTCTGAACGTCCTCGGGAATTGTCAGCATAGGCGCAGAGCAGAAAGAATCGCCTGTGTGTACGCCTATGGGGTCGATATTTTCAATAAAGCAGACGGTTATTTTGTTGTTTGCGGCGTCCCTTACGACCTCCAGTTCAAGCTCCTCCCAGCCGAAGATACATTCCTCGACAAGAACCTGTCCGACAAGAGAAGCCTGCAAACCTCTTTCGCAAACGACTTTAAGCTCATCAACGTTGTAAACCATGCCGCCGCCTGCGCCGCCCATTGTGTAGGCAGGACGGAGAACGACAGGATATTTGAGAGTTTCGGCTATTTTCACGGCTTCGTCAACGGAATATGCGACTTCGCTCTTAGGCATTCCGATACCGAGAGCCGACATAGCGTTTTTGAACTCGATACGGTCCTCTCCTCTTTCGATAGCGTCAACCTGAACGCCGATAACTCTTACGCCGAATTTTTTGAGAACGCCTGCCTTGTCAAGCTCCGAGCAGAGGTTAAGTCCCGATTGTCCGCCGAGGTTCGGAAGAAGCGCGTCGGGACGTTCTTTTTCGATTATCTGCGTCAGTCTGTCAAGGTTAAGCGGCTCGATGTAGGTAGTATCCGCAACGTCGGGATCGGTCATGATCGTAGCCGGATTTGAGTTTACAAGCACGATCTCGTATCCCAGATTTCTGAGCGCCTTGCACGCCTGAGTACCCGAATAATCAAATTCGCACGCCTGACCTATGATTATAGGTCCTGAGCCGATTATCATGATCTTGTTGATATCCTGTATTTTTGGCATATTTTATCTCCTGACCCGTGCCGTCAGCACGATATATTCTTGGAACGCTGAAACGATTCCATTAAAGCAGAACTGAAAAGCTCCTAATACTCTACCTTATATCATATCACAAATTTACCCAAAAAGCAAGAATAAATTTTAAATTTCATCAAATTTTTATTTACGTGGAGATTTAATTAGCCGTTAGCTAAGGTGTTCGCTTCGCTCACATTATTTAAAAATAGCGGACACCATAAGCTAAAGGCTAAGGGCTAAAAGCTAAAGGCTTTATCATACAATTTTAACTGCCGTTTCGAGAGCAATTTCCATCATATCGCGGAAAGATGTCTGCCGTTCCTCGGCAGTCGTGGATTCGCCTTTCAGCGGACAGTCGGAAACAGTCAGAATGCACAAAGCGTTTTTTCCTGCACGGGCGGCGTTCATGTACAGTGCGGCAGCCTCCATTTCAATTGCAAGAACGCCCATTTTCTGCCATTCCGCAAGGCTGTTAGCGTCGTCGTAGAAAGTGTCCGAGGATAAAATATTGCCTGCATGGAAAGCGCAGTTTCTTTCTTCTGCCGACTTCACCGCCGCCGAAACCAGTTCCCATGAGGCGGTGGGAGCGTATGTGCCGGGCAGACGGTACTGCGCCGCAAAATTCGAGTTGGTGCTTGCGCTTACGCCGATAATAACGTCGCGGAGGTTCACGGTGTCTGCAATAGCTCCTGCCGTGCCGACTCTTATGATGTTTTCAACGCCGTATTCGTTAAACAGCTCGTAGGAATATATCCCGATAGACGGCATACCCATTCCGCTGCCCTGTACAGACACGGGAACGCCCTTGTAAGTTCCCGTAAATCCCAGCATACCCCGTACCTCGTTGTAGCATACGGGAGCTTCAAGATAATTTTCGGCTATAAACTTCGCTCTCAGCGGATCGCCCGGCATGAGAACGGTTTTCGCAATATCGCCTTTTTTGGCGTTGTTGTGAGGTGTAGGCATAAAAACACTCCTTTTTTATTATATATAGCCTTTAGCCGTTAGCTTATGTTCATTTTGTCCATTTTGTCCCATTTTGTCACGTTTTCAAAAATGCCACTTTTTGCCTGTATTACGTGGTTTCGATTCATTTTGTCCATTTTGTCAATTTTGTCACATGTCACACGGGGTGAAACTTGAAAAAAGCTAAAGGCTAAATAAATTTATCTCCTTGCGATTTTTCTCACCGTAGCCATCATGGGCTTAAAGTTCAAGAGGGTGACGGCTGCAAAGATCAGGAACAGCCATAAGCCCCATACGGGCGGAGCTTTTATTACTATCAAGCTCATAATGACAAGAAGTCCCGTGTTTACCAGCGACCTTGTACCGTTGAATTTAAAGGGAACGTAATAACGGGCGTCTATGATTCTTGCCCAGAAGCAGAGGTAGTAGCTCAGCAGAGTAGCGATAGCGGCTCCCTGTATGCCTATGACGGGTATCATGACGTAGTTGAGGATAAGGTTGACCGAACATGCCGCAAGACTCGTCCAGAAGCTGTTTTTGGTATGCTTTGTAGCGGAATAAATTCCGCCGAGGAACTGATTCAGCGCGGTAAAGATAGCGGCGATTATCAGCACGGGCGTATAGAGGTAAACGGTGCTGTAAGCCTCGTAATTTTCGGAGTTCGCAAGGAAAGACGTGATAGGCTTAGTCAGCAGCATAAGTCCCGAAGCGGCTATGAAAAGAATGGCTTCGTAGGTCGAGTAGACTTTTTCATAGAAACTGCTTCTGTCGGCGGAATCGTTTTCGGCTATGGCTGAAATGTTCCATGCCTGAAAGAAGATAGTCGATACCATAGAGATAAGGTTTGGAATTTTGTTCGCAACGTCGTAAAGACCTGTAGCGGCGTCGCCGAGTTCGACCCTGCTGCTTCTCATATTGCTGAGGAAAATACGGTCTGAAAGGCTTGTGACAGTCCACATAACGATAGTGGGAACGAGGGGAAGCGAGAATCTGAGCATCTCAAATACAAGCTTTATGCTGAAATACCTTCTGCCGCAGAATTTTTTCAGATTTGCCGTTAAAAAAAGGAAAGCCGCTGACAGGGTGTCGGAAAGAATGACTGACAGGAAAAATCCTTTTACGCCCATTTTCAGTCCCGAAATAAATATCACATTAAAAATGAAAAGGGTGAGGGTGGCTAAGATACCGTCCAGTGAAAAGAGCTTCACCATATCCCTTGCGCGGACAAATTGGGCGCACAGCATTCGCAGGGACGAGGTACAGATGTACACGGCGAGCATCAGGGAATATCCGCTGATAAAGCTGAAAATGGGTATGAACCGCAGTCCCGGAACTATCAGTATGACAGCCGCCATTCCGAAAATTGTCATAGCGGCGGAGGTCGTAAACACGGCGCGTTTGTCATATTTTTTATCTATTCCGAATCGGATAAGATATTCCTGAAGCGCGAAAGTAAATATCGGCTGGAGCAAAAGAGCGATCGTTTCGAGATTGCTTTTTATGCCCATATTGCCGGGGTCAATATCTTTAGTGTAAAGACGGGTCAGCAGTATTACAAGAATTTTTGAACCAAAGCTGCCTATCCCGAATATCAGCGTATTAAACGCAAGCTTTTTATATTTGTTCATTTTTCTTACTATCTCCGAATTACTTTTTAATACGGCAGAGATCAGCCTCCCCCGAGACAAGATTTCTGCGTGTTCCGCCGTCAAGCTCGATGATAAGATTGGCGTTATCGTCAATGCCGACAGCCCGACCGATAACCGTTTCGCTGCCGATATTTGCGGTTATCATGTTGCCCGTCAGCATTTCACGGCGGCGGTATTCTTCAAGGTGACCCCGTGTTTCAATGGCGTCAAGGTAGTGTTCGAGCCTGCCGAGAACTTCGCCGCACAGCCTGTTTCTGTCTATCCGTCTGCCCGATTCGTCCTCGACGGTAGTTGCGCGTTGTTTCAGCTCGTCGGGAAATTCGGTGTGAAGAACGTTTATGCCGATTCCGATAACGGCGTAGTCGGGCATGTTCAGCTCAAGATTAAGGGACGCTTCCGTAAGAATGCCGCATATTTTTCTGCCGTTCATATAGAGGTCGTTGACCCATTTTATGCTCACATCGCAGCCGCACAGCTTTTCCACGGCTTCGGCGGCGGAAACAGCGGCGGCGGAGGTTATCAGCGGCGCATAGGAAATATCGAATTTCGGGCGGATAATAACGCTCATGTAAAGTCCTTTTCCCGAGGGCGACTCGAAATGTCTGCCAAGTCTGCCCTTGCCCTCCGTCTGAGTATCGGCGGCGACTACCGTTCCGTGAGCCGCTCCGTCTGCGGCAAGAGCCTTTGCGTAGGTGTTGGTGGACGATGTTTCGGGCAGGACTATGATATTTTCGCCGAGCGTTTTTGCGGTATTTTCGGCGGAAATAATTTCTGCGGAAAGCCGTGCGTTCTGCTCGGACAGCCGATAACCCTTAGAGGTAACGGATTCTATGGCGTAGCCCTCAGCTTCGAGAGCCTTGACCGCTTTCCATACGGCGTTTCTCGAAACATTCAGCTGCCTTGAAAGCTCCGCCCCCGATATAAATTCTCCGTGGGCGTTCGCAAGATTGCTTATAAGTGTATTTTTAACATTCATTTTTTTATCCTGTTCAATTTGACGATTTTATGTTATTATTATATCATATTGGCTTGAAATTTTCAATAGTCGCGGAAAAAAATTTTAGTTTCGTAAAATTAACGAGCTTGCGAGCGGTCACGCGACACAGGGTGCAGCGACACGCTGCTTATATCATATTACGCACAAAATTGCAATAGTCGCGGAAAAAAATTAAAATTGTAGGGGACGGCTAAAGGCTAAAAGCTAAAGGCTAAAGGCTTATGTTCATTTTGTCCATTTTGTCCTTTTTGTCCTTTTTGTCCGAGGGGTAAGACTTGAAAAAAAGCTGTTAGCCTTTAGCCGTTAGCTGTTAGCTTATATCCATTTTGTCAATTTTGTCACATGTCACACGGGGTGAAATTTGAAAAAGGCATACATTAAAGCCGTCAGCTGTTAGCTTATAAAACAACGTAATACAGGCAAACAAACGACATCAGAAAAAATGACGAAATGTGTCAAGCACCCAAATAATTTAATTTATTCTTTTCTCGAAATACGTATTGACAAAACACGTACTATATGCTACAATATAAATGCAGGAGGGGAAACGCCATGACTTTTAAGGAAATAAAAAAGGAGTTGATTTTATGTTATCTGTTTATCCGGCTTGTTTCTACAAAGAAAAAGAGGGCGGTTACTCAGTAATTTTTCCCGACCTCAACCACCTTTCAACATGCGGAGAAACCCTTGAAAAAGCTCTTGAAATGGCTGTGGACTGTCTTGCAGGTTATCTGTACTCAGCTAAGCAGGAGGGTGAGACCGTGCCTGCTCCGTCGGATATGAGCAGTATTGACGTAAGGGAAGAATATGACGAATACGAAAGCGCATTTGTGAACTTGGTAACTGTCGATGTTGCCGAATATGCTAAAAAGCATTTTGAAAAATCAGTCAAGAAAACCTTGACCATTCCCTCATGGCTCAACGAAATTGCAGTTGCCAATAACGTGAACTTCTCACAGGTTCTTCAATCGGCTCTTAAAGAACAGCTTCATCTTAACTGAATATAAGCCAACACGGAGCGGACATATCATCTGCTCCGATTTTTTTTGCGGCAGCGGCACGCCGTGTCCCTACATCGGGAGATTTTTACGAATTTTCAAATTTCACCCCGTGTGACATGTGACAAAATTGACAAAATGGATATAAGCCTTTAGCCTTTAGCTTTTAGCTTTTAGCCTTTAGCCGTCCCCTACATCGGGAAAAATTGCAACAGTCGCGGAAAAAATTTGAGTTTAAAAATATTAGCGAGTTAGCGAGCGGTCACGTGACACAGGGTGCAGCGACACGCTGCCTTGGACAAAAAGGACAAAAAGGACAAAATGAATCGAAACCACGTAATACAGGCAAAAAGCGGCGTTTTTGAAAACGTGACAAAATGGGACAAAATGGACACGATCTATTCCTACAACGCGAAACGATTTTTGAGCCTTTTTTTAAGGCAATATGAACAAATAAAAAATAATTTTAAAAAATAGCTTGACAGTCGTAAAATAATATGATATAATGGACAAAATATAATAATAGGGGGGTTAAAATGAAAATCAGAAAAATTTTAGCTTCACTTTTGGCGGTCACGGTTTTGGGGGCGGTTATGCCTGTTGTTTCGGTGAATACGCCTGAAATTTCCATTACTGCTAATGCTGAGGAAACGGCGGACTATACCGTGGGCGAATACGGACCTCTTTCATATATAGCATACAGCGACCATGTTGAAATTACATACTGTGAAAATGACGCAACAGATGTCAATATCCCAAGCGAGATCGACGGTCTGCCTGTTACAAGTATCGGCGATAAAGCGTTTTTTAAATGTTCGGCTCTGACATCGGTAACTATTCCCGATAGCGTTACAAGTATCGGAGAAAGTACGTTTTCAATTTGTTCGTCACTGACTGAGATAGTTATTCCCGAGGGAGTTACAAATATTGGCGCCGAGGCGTTTTGCCAATGTCCTAAATTGACGGAGATAAAAATTCCGAAAAGCGTTACAAGTATCGGTCAATGTGCGTTTGCGTTTTGCGGGAATCTGACTTCTATAACGATTGAAAACCCCGAATGTGAAATTTATGATGATATACGTACAATTTCAAGCGAGGTTATTAATGGCGGTACTCCTTATTACAGCGGCAATATCTACGGCTATGACAACTCCACCGCACAGGCATACGCTGAAAAATACAGCAGAAAATTTGTTTCTCTCGGCGAAGCTCCTGCACCTGCGGCAGTTGCAGGCGACGCCAACTGCGACGGCAAGGTCTCTATTGCCGATTCTACGGCTATCCTCCAGCACCTCGGAAATCAGGACAAATACGGTCTTTCCGAAAGCGGACTGAAAAACGCCGACGTTGACGGAAACAGCGGCGTATCCACAAACGATGCCCTTGTAATTCAAAAGGTAGACGCTAAAATCCTGACTGCCGAGCAGCTTCCGTTAAAAAAATAATTTAACACATCTATAAGGGAACGCTTTTGCAGGGCGTTCCCTTATTGTTGCAAAGGACAAAAATCTGAAAACTGCGATTGACAACATTAAAAAACCATGATATAATAATATAGACAACGCTGTTAAACGGCGGAATATGCGATTTTATCGAAAGGATTTTTTTATGGCAAAGGATAAGAAAATGGTAACGGCGATAACCTCGATGGACGAGGATTTCGCTCAGTGGTATACCGATATATGCAAGAAAGCGGAGCTTGTCGAATATACGAGCGTTAAGGGATGTATGGTAATACGTCCCTACGGATACGCCGTATGGGAGAATATTCAGAGAATACTTGATAAAATGTTCAAGGAAACGGGACACGAGAACGTTTGTATGCCTATGTTCATTCCCGAGAGCCTGCTTCAAAAGGAAAAAGACCACGTTGAGGGCTTTGCTCCCGAGGTAGCATGGGTAACTCACGGCGGAAACGAAAAGCTCGAGGAGCGTATGTGCGTCCGCCCGACTTCGGAAACGCTTTTCTGCGAGCATTACGCAAATATCGTTCACTCCTACCGTGACCTGCCAAAGCTTTACAATCAGTGGGTAAGCGTAGTCCGCTGGGAAAAGACGACCCGTCCGTTCCTCCGCTCACGGGAATTTCTCTGGCAGGAGGGTCACACTATCCACGCTACAGCAGAGGAGGCTGTCGAGGAAACGGAGCGCATGCTGAACGTTTATGCGCAGTTCTGCGAGGACGCTCTTGCAATGCCCGTAGTTAAGGGAAAAAAGACCGAGAGCGATAAATTTGCCGGAGCTGTGTCTACATATGCTATCGAGGCTCTTATGCACGACGGCAAGGCGCTTCAGGCAGGCACTTCCCACTATTTCGGGGACGGCTTCGCAAAGGCGTTCGACATCGAGTACACCGACAAGGAAAACAAGCGCGTTTTCCCTCATCAGACAAGCTGGGGCGTTACGACACGTCTTATAGGCGCGGTAATCATGACCCACGGCGACAATAACGGTCTTGTGCTTCCTCCTGCCGTAGCTCCCGTACAGGCGGTAATTATCCCTGTCGCACAGCACAAGGAGGGCGTTCTCGAAAAGGCGAACGAGCTTTACAGCCGTCTGAAAGCCGTTGGACTTCGTGTTAAGCTTGACGATACGGACAACTCCCCCGGCTGGAAGTTCGCCGAATACGAAATGAAAGGCGTTCCGATACGTATCGAGATAGGTCCCAAGGACATAGAAGCAGACCAATGCATTATAGCGTCACGCTGGAACGGCGAAAAATCCGTTGTTTCTCTCGGGGAACTTGAATCAGCCGCCGAGCAGAAGCTCCAAGAAGCTCATGACGGCATGTACGCAAAGGCTCTTGCAAATCAGGAGAACAGGACTTACGCATGCACGACTATGGACGAAATCGTCAAGACCCTCGAAGAAAAGGGCGACGGCTTCATTAAGGCTATGTGGTGCGGCGAAGAAGCCTGCGAGGACGAAGTAAAGGAAAAAACGGGCGTTGGCTCACGCTGTATTCCTTTCGAGCAGGAAATGCTCTCCGATGTATGCGTGTGCTGCGGCAAGCCTGCTAAGCATATGGTCTACTGGGGTAAGGCGTATTAATATTAAACAAAAATATCCCGTCATTGCTGCTGCTTTGACGGGATTTTTGATATTATTTGTAAATTATAAATGAGCCTGTTTTAGCCTTTAGCTTTAAAAAACGGCTAACAGCTAACGGCTTTATTGTGCAATTTGCATTATCGCTATATCAAAAAATCAAATTGCTATTATACTCCGGAATGAAAAATAAACAAGTTGCCAAAACGTGTACAAATCCAGTTGCGGCATTTCGTGAGCATTGATTCTGTACATCAAGAATAGCGTTGTAATCCCTGCTGTCCCAATATTTTTTCGCAGTCGAAACAGATATATCAGTCGTCCCTTGGGTTATAGCAGATGCTTTGCATAAATTATGAATTACAAATTCTTTTAATAAATTTCTGTTATATTTTTTTAGATCTGTGAAAGAAGATTCCGACCCAACAAGTTCCTTATATTTATGGTTGATAAGTGTGGTACGATCACATTGCCTTGTTAAATAATCATTGTCCGGAATTGCTTTCAAATGCTTATATGCTTCAACCATTGGATAATTGATATACAGCAAGCCGTTCTCAGTTGATTCGTTCCAAAAAGACAGCATTTTTTTTATGACGGATTCATCAAATCCCGGATCTTGTCTTTCATAATCAAAAATAAGAAAGACATCTGTAAATTTCATATTCTTGAAATTCTCAACTTGCCCTTGACCTGAAATTGGAAGTATTTGGCTTTTGATATTAGATTTAGAACATAGGAATCCTATAAAATCAATTTCCTCTTCATACCAGTTGTCTCCGAATTCCTTTTTCAGGTCGTTATTTAAAACCCATAGATTCGTGCTATAAAATAAAATGTCCTGTTCAGATACATTTATTTCGTTAAAACATTCGATTATTTTCTTGAACAACTTCACTTCCGTTGACTTTCCTTCAACCAGCAAAAGGATTTTTCTTTTATGATTCTGCATCGAACTCACCACTTATATATAGTTTTTCTAAATTATGACCTTGACGCAATTCTCTGTTAGTTGCTTCATAAATCGGAGTAATTTTTCCATCGTGCAGAATCATGAAGCAGTCCGGTCTCATAATAGAGTTGCTCAGCAGATTTGTATTATGTGTCGTAAGAACGACTTGACAGTCAAAGTTTTCTTCTATTAGTTTAACAATTTTTTCAGACAGTTCGTAATGATAGTACGCATCAAATTCGTCAATAAAAATAAACGAATTACGAAAACGACTTCTGATAAAATTAAAATAAAAAGAAGTCAACAACTTAGTTCCGGATGAGATATTTTTAAAAAACTCTAAAGGTTTTTTATGGTCAAAAAATAAATTCTTTTCTCCATCTGCATTTTGAAGAGCAATAAGTTTACACTTAACTCCATATTCGTTTAAAAAATTCTGGAATTCCTGAACATCGTCTTCTGATTCTGCTATTCTTCTTAGCGAAAATGGTTGAATACTCCTAAGTGCATTGAATCCAACAGTAAACTGCATTCCTGAAATAAATTTGAATAGTTTATCAAAAGCTGCGTTTGGGGTTACTACTGTGTTGCTGTATGCAAATCGTAACGCAGTCAATGATTCCATCATTTCAACATCATTTTCGCCATAATTAATTTTTTTAAATTCGTCCCATTTTAATTGTTCTGCGCCGATTATTCCAACATTCTTAAAATCGTAAAAATCTTCATTTCGATTATATTCAAAAACGACGGTATCGTCTATTCTTAACTTCTCTGCCACTACATTAACAGAATTTGTTTTTTCATATTGATAATCTATGTTTGTATCGTCAAAACGAAAAGAATATCGGAATAAAATCGTCTCATCTTCGTCAGCGTCAGCATTACGATATGAAATATCTGTGCGCCCCAAAAATCCAACTCTCCGAATTGTATAATAAATGTCGCTCATTGCTTCCATCAGGTTTGTTTTTCCGACCGCATTTTTGCCGTAAATAATAGCCTTATTTACTAAGCCGTTTTTTACACAGTTAGTGTTAAATTGATATTCTTTGACTTTTGAAAAATCAAAAACTAATTCCTCACGGAATTGCCGAAAGTTTTTCACTGAAAAAAAAGTAAGCATATAGCTCCTCCTGCTTTGGTAATTGGCATTCTAAACATTGTACTTATATTATACCACATTAGTCATGAATAAGTCAATCGCTTTCCGTAAAAAAATTACAGAAGAATAAATTTTGCTCTTAGCCGTTAGCAATCGGTGTCCTACTTAGCTAAAGGCTAACGGCTAACGGCTAAAGGCTAAATCTTTATTAAAAAATAAAACCGCCACGAACGGACGGTTTTGGAGCTTGTGACGGGATTCGAACCTGCGACCTGCGCATTACGAATGCGCTGCACTACCGACTGTGCTACACAAGCATATTTATAAGCGATTACTTTAATATTATACCACAAAAAAACGTCCTTGTCAAGAACTTTTGAAAAAATTTTTGCGCATGAAATTATGGGGACTTCAAAGAGACTTTGCCGCCTTGAAGTCCCGATAACACGCTACTTTTGGGGGCGAATTTTGCCGTAAATAAACGTACCTGCGCAGCCTATCGCCGTACCTGCGGCATAGCTGAACATATCTTCAACGGCAAAGCTTGTGCCTATAAGAACGCGGAAGAACTCGATGTCGCCCAAGCCGATAAGCTCGACTATATTAATGAGCTGCAAAAACTCCACCATAAAGGCAAAAAGCAACACGCTGATGTGTACGATATAATGGTTGTTTTTTCCGCCGAGGAACGACTGCGCAAGGCAGTATACAGCCCAGACCACGATAACGTCGCCGCCGTAGTATCTGAGCCAATTGCCGTGCTGAGTTAAAGCGATGACGACTTCAACGGCGATGAGCAGCAAAAGCCAAATGACGTAGGGAAGCCTTTTTTTCATATCAGTCCACCAATGCCGCAAGGTCGGGGAAGATACCGAGACTTCGCTTTAAAATGCCGTTGAACATCGCAAGAGCAATGCCGTAATTCGTAAACGGAACTTCCTGAGCTTCGGCGGAATTTTTGCGATAGAGCATTTCCCTTTCGTTGAGCATGCAGCCGCCGCAATGGATAACAAGGCTGTATTCGGACAGCTCCTCGGGGAAATCCCGACCCGAGCTTAACACGATCTCGAACTCCATGCCCGTGTGCTTTTTCAGCAGCTTCGGGAGCTTTATGCTGCCTATGTCGCCGCATTGACGGTGGTGAGTGCAGCCCTCGGAGATCAGTATTTTATCGCCGTTTTTCAGATCATTAACAGCAGCCGCGCCTTTTACGGCAGTCTCCAGAAAGCCCTTGTACCTTGCCATAAGAATGGAAAAGGAGGTCAGGGGAACGCTTTCGGGGACGATTTTGCTTACCATGCCGAACGCCTGCGAATCCGTAACGACCATTTTCGGCGGAGCAGCGAGCTTTTTCAGCGCGGCTTCGAGCTGAAATTCCTTTGCGAACACCGCCACGGCGTCGGAATCGAGAATATCCCGAAGCGTCTGCACCTGCGGCAGTATCATTCTGCCCTTTGGAGCGGCGGCGTCTATGGGCGTGACGAGAACGACCGTATCCTCGGGACTGAGCATATCGCCGATAATACGTCTTTTTTCTCCGTTCACTTTCACCATTGCGGCGATTTTTTCTTTGAGTGCGTTTATATTTGTTTTATTTTTTGCGCTTACGGTTATTTCATTTTCCGAATTAATTTCTTTTTCGCATAGGTCGGACTTATTGTAAGCGATGATATAGGGAATTTCCCGTTCGGCAAAAAGCGCGATAAGCTCTTTTTCGCATTCGCCGAGACCTTTTGTAATATCGGCGGCAAGCACGGCAATATCGGTTTTCGCCAATATCATACGGGTTTTTTTGACACGAAGCTCGCCGAGCTTGCCCTCATCGTCAAAGCCGGGAGTGTCGATAATTTCAACAGGACCGAGGGGCAGAAGCTCCATAGCCTTGTAAACGGGGTCGGTAGTAGTTCCCTTGACATCGGAAACTACCGCAAGCTCCTGACCCGTAACGGCGTTTACCAAAGAGGACTTGCCTGCGTTTCTTCTGCCGAAAAAGCCTATATGAAGCCTTTCGCCCGACGGCGTATCGTTCAGACTCATAAAATTCCCCTCCTGAGCGGCGTAATATATCAGTTATCGAAATTCAGGCTGTCGATGACTTTTCTGAGAGCAGCGGCACTTGCCTGAAGCTTAGCGATTTCTTCCTCTGTGAGATTTGGGGAAACCTCTTTTTCGATTCCGTGACCGCCGATAACCGAGGGCAGGCTGAGGCATACGTCGTTAATGCCGTATCTGCCGTTGATAAGGCTGGATACCGTGCGGATATTGTTTGAATCACGGAGAACATCGTCGCAAAGCTTGTTGACAGTCAGGGAAATAGCGTAAAAAGTCGCGCCCTTGCGCTTTATTACCTCGCCGCCTGCCTTGCGGACTTCCTGAATTATTTCTTCCTCGTCGATTTCACGGTGATCCTGTTCGGCGCAGTATTCCTCCATTGAGCTTCCTGCGATATTGGTAATAGACCACGGTATCATGGAAGTGTCGCCGTGTTCGCCGAAAACGTATGCGTGAACGCTGTTGGGGCTTATGTCGAGATGATCGGCGATGCTTGAACGCAGACGCGACGTATCGAGAGCCGTACCCGAACCGATGACCTGCTCGGGTTTGAGGTCGGTACATTTAAGTATAGCGTAGGTAATAATGTCAACGGGGTTGCTGACAACGATATATATTGCGTCGGGGGCAGCCTTGGCTATTTTGGGCATAACGTCCTTGATGATGTTTACGTTTGCCTGAGCAAGGTCGATACGTGTCTGACCGGGCTTGCGGGCAAGACCGAGGGTAACAACGACAATATCTGCGCCTGCCGCATCATCGTAAGTGCCGTCGAAAACCTCGACATTATGGCTGAACGAAACGCCCTGACGAATATCCATAGCTTCGCCCTTAGCCTTTTCCTTATTAATATCTATAAGCACAATATCGGAACATGTTCCTGCCACGGCGAATGTATACGCACAAGTTGCGCCGACATTTCCTGCGCCGAGGACAGCAATTTTCTTTCCGCCTTTACTGTTAGCCATAAAAATACCACCTTTTATTAGTTGTATAGTACAGGAAACCGTAGACCTACAGTTTCCTATCTTCTATTATAGCATAAAATAGGAAAATATCAAGGGATTAACAATTATTTTTCTGTAAAATCGTAATTTGTCACAAAATTAACAAGCAGTCTGCACTATTTTTTTACTTCCTATGTTTGAGAACCTTGCATACTAAAACTTTACACATATCGGAAAAAACGCAAATCAATTTCCACCCTAAAAACATATAATGCACTAAGGCGGACTGTTTAGACCGCCGACCATGAATAAAATAACAGAACATGAACAATAATATGGACAAGAGCTTAATACAGCTCTGATACTAATTATACAGGGAGCTGAATATATATGTCAGTAAAAAGAGGAGAAATATATTACGCCGATCTAAGTCCTGTAGTCGGCTCGGAGCAGGGCGGAATAAGACCTGTACTTATAGTTCAGAACGATGTCGGAAACAAGCACAGTCCTACGGTCATAGCCGCCGCTATAACAAGCCGTCAGGACAAAAACCGACTTCCGACACATATAGAAGTACAGGCGGATAAATGCGGACTTGCCCGTGACAGCATAGTCCTCCTTGAACAGATACGAACTATAGACAAAAAGCGTCTCGGCGACAAAATGGGCGAGCTTGACCTGCGCTCTATGGATAAGGTCAACACCGCCTTGTCTATCAGCTTCGGTCTTGAATTGTAAAAAATATTAAGGGAACGACTTCTTTTTCGGGTCGTTCCCTTGATATTTTCCCGATGTAGGGACGTATGTGTAAAGAAAACGTAGGCGAACATAAATCCAAATTGTAGGGGACGTCGAGGGCGCCGTCCCCTACAAAAGTTTAACACAAAAATCAAAAAGGAGGGACGTTATCCTGTCATAAAAGTTTCAAAATTGCAACAGTCGCGGAAGAAACTTTGAGTTTAAAAATATTAGCGAGTATGCGAGCGGTCACGTGACACAGGGTGCAGCGACACGCTGCAAATAAAATTCACAAAAACTCTTGACAATCGGGAGAAAATGTGCTAATATAAAAATATAAGGTCAAAGCAATGACGAGGAAGGCTATATCCGCCGCAGCGTTCACAGAGATTTGCCGTTTGGTGCGAGGCAAAAGCGTTAAGGATACGGCACACCGCCTCCGAGTGCGTTTAATACACGACGGGCGGCTTCCGTTAAAGAGCCTACGAGATGTGCGGAAATTCCGCATGAAACTGGGTGGAACCGCGATATTATCGTCCCTTGTGCCGTTTGGCAGGGGGCGTTTTTTATTTTAATTAAAAGAGGTGAAATATGAGCAATATAAAATACAATGAGGAGCAGGAAGCCTACGAACTGCCGTATAAGCTTTGGAATCGGGAAATAACCGTCCGCTTTTACACCGACAGCGAGGAGACTATAATGGCTAACCTCAAAGAAATTGCCGTGAAGCTTGAAACTATCAACGGCAGTAAGGGCAAGCTTTCGCGTATGTTGGCTGATGACGGGATTTACGAGGGTTCTGCGGAGAAGCTTGCGAAATCTATAGTCCTTGACGATATTTACGCAGATATTGACGAGGACGAGATCGTGTTCTGTTTTTCCGTATCCAGCGAGGACGGCTATATGAAGCCGCAGAACGTCGAGCTTTACGACACGGAGCTTGAAATCGTTAGAAACGCATATTAATAATAAATTTAAAGGAGCAAGTAAAATGATAAAACTAAAATTAAAGGACGGCAATGTAAAAGCGATAGAAGCCGCCGCACCCGCATATGAAATAATCAGGCAAATAGGCATGGGACTTTATAAGGCTGCCTGCTGCGTCAAGATAAACGGCGAGGTGAAAGACCTCCGCACGGTTGTTGACAGCGATTGCGATTTTGAGGTGTGTACCTTTGATTCCATCGAGGGCAAAAAGACCTTCTGGCATACGGCTTCGCATATTTTAGCGCAGGCTGTTAAACGTCTTTACCCCGAAGCCAAGCTTGCCATAGGTCCTGCTATCGACAACGGATTCTACTACGATTTCGACGTTGAAAAGCCGTTTACGCAGGAGGAGCTTGACAAGATAGAAGCCGAAATGAAAAAGATAGTCAAGGAGGGAATCGCTCTTGAACAGTTCGAGCGGTCCCCCGAGGAGGCTGTCGCTAAGCTCAGGGAGGCGGACGAGCCTTACAAGGTCGAGCTTTGCGAGGAACATGCGGACAAGGGCGAACCTATTTCGTTCTACAAGCAGGGCGAGTTTACCGACCTCTGCGCAGGTCCGCACCTTATGTCAACCGCTTCGGTAAAGGCGTTCAAGCTGCTTTCGTGTACGGGCGCATATTGGCGTGGTTCAGAGAAAAACAAGATGCTTTCGAGAGTTTACGCCACGGCTTATCCCAAGGCTGCCGAGCTTGAAGCCGACCTGAAACAGCGTGAGGACGCAAAGCTCCGCGATCACAACAAGCTCGGACGTGAACTTGAATATTTCACGACCGTTGACGTTATCGGACAGGGACTTCCCGTAATTCTCCCAAAGGGCGCAAGAGTTATTCAGATACTTCAGCGTTGGGTCGAGGACGTTGAGCAGAAGCACGGCTATTTACTTACCAAAACCCCGTATATCGCTAAAAGAGAGCTTTACAAAATTTCGGGACACTGGGATCACTACCTCGACGGAATGTTTATTTTGGGCGACCCTTACGATGAGACCAAGGAATGCTTTGCGCTCCGTCCGATGACATGTCCTTTCCAGTATCAGGTATACCTCAACAGACAGCGTTCATACCGTGATCTGCCCATGCGACTGGGAGAAACGTCCACGCTTTTCCGCAAGGAGGACAGCGGCGAAATGCACGGACTTATCAGGGTACGTCAGTTTACCATTTCCGAGGGACATCTTGTGCTTCGTCCCGACCAGCTTGAAGAAGAATTTAAGGACTGTCTGGAGCTTGCAAAGGAAATGCTTGGCACTGTAGGACTTCTTGAGGATTGTACTTTCAGATTCTCACAGTGGGACCCTGCAAACCCGAAGAACAAGTACGAGGGTACTGCCGAGCAGTGGAAAGAGGCGCAGGACACAATGGCGAAGATACTCGACCACCTCGGCGTTGAGTATACTGTCGGAATAGATGAAGCGGCGTTTTACGGTCCTAAGCTCGATATTCAGTACAAGAATGTATACGGCAAGGAGGACACCCTTGTTACTATTCAGATAGACATGCTTCTTGCGCAGCGTTTCGGCATGGAATATATTGATGCGGACGGCACAAAGAAGCTCCCGTACATTATTCACAGAACGTCGCTGGGCTGTTATGAGAGGACTCTTGCATATCTTATAGAAAAATATGCCGGAGCTATGCCGCTTTGGCTTGCTCCCGAGCAGGTGCGTATCGTGCCTGTTGCAGACCGTCACCTTGACTACTGCCGTGACCTTGCGGCGAAGCTTGAAGCGGCGAATATCCGCTGTTCCATTGACGACAGGGCTGAAAAGGTCGGCAAGAAGATACGCGACGCAAGACTTGAAAAATTGCCTGTATGGGTGACAGTCGGCGACCGTGAGGTAGAGACTTCGACAGTTTCGGTAACTTCAAGACGTGAGGGCGACTTAGGCTCTATGGTTCAGGGCGCATTGCTTGACAAGCTCCTTGACGACATTGCCAAAAAGGTAAGATAAATTTATGCGGACAGGGTTCGCCCGTAATAATTTCCCGATGTAGGGACACGGCGTGCCGTGTCCGCATTCAACATCACCTGCGATTTGCGGCTACGGGGACGCATATCCCGTTCATAAGAATACGGTCGGCAACGGGTGCAGCGACACGCTGCC
>Ga0129308_1000291_pt1 | contig 85102 bp, 52 predicted proteins | sample L827metagenome_FD_94440 | JGI IMG/M metagenome (GOLD analysis project Ga0129308, IMG submission 94440) | Ring-tailed lemur group fecal microbial communities from Wisconsin, USA - L827 metagenome | ecosystem: Host-associated > Mammals > Digestive system > Large intestine > Fecal | place: USA...
ATATAAATTGTGCATATATTGATGATATATTAAAGGTTTGACCATCTCTAATATACTATAAATCAATAATATGCACAACTTTTTAAACATCAATATATTATCTTTTTAATTCCGCCAACGGGTAAGCTTTATAATGTCAGAGACAATCTGCCAAATACATAACGACCATTGAAACCAAACTGCTGGCCGGTACGGGAATAGATAAAATACCCGGCTCCCACATTACTTCCTTTGTTTTTATCAGGATACACATCAAACAGATTATTAGCACCGACAGTCACCCTTAAGCTCTTTGTAAAAGCATAGCTAGTACTTAAATCGGTAATAATCTTAGGATCATACGTTTGATAATCGGCAACCGTATTGGTGGCAGCTTCGACCTCACCAAAATACACATTTCTCAAGAACACATTCCAGCGGCCCAGGTTATAATTCAATGAAAGATTGGCTTTGACCCGAGGCGTAACAGACTCAATATACACCCTGCTGGCATGATCCAGATAAATAGATTCTTTGCCGGTCAGCAAATCAGAAGTGTGTGCATCACCTATAATGACTGTTTTAACGTACGAACCTGATAAATCAGAACGGAGTGTACCGCCGAATAATGAAGTCTGATGCGAAAGCACTACATCTACCCCCTTAGTCTCCGTATCAATAGCATTGGCAAAGAAACGCGCCGTTGAAGCTCCCGCCTGATCCAGCAAGTTATAAATCTCGCGATCCTGATCCGTAGCATCGGCAGCATTGCTTCCTTTAAACTGACCGGTGTAAATAACGCGATTATCAATCTTAATAAAATAACCATCAACGGTCAGCTTAAATGCTCCCAAACTACCGGTAAAACCCAAACTGTAGTTCTGCGAAGTTTCTTCTTTTAATTCAGGAATTCCCAACAACTTAGCCACACGACTGTCGTTGCGGAAAGTACCCGATTGTATGATCTCTCCGTCAGTAAACACACTCGAAGTGGCACTAAAATAACGCTGGTGAAGAGAAGGCGCACGGAATCCGGTACTCGCAGCACCGCGCAGAGCCCAGTTATCATTTAACTTATAACGCAAAGAAGTTTTCCAGTTGAGGGTTGAACCAAAATCAGAGTAATTTTCAAACCGAAGCGCACCGGTAAGCAACCATGAATCAGAGAAGTTCAGCTCAGCATCCGTATAAACCGCCACCGATGAACGTGTAGCATTAACAGCATTCTCCGGTCGGAAACCGGGAAAAGCCTGTGCCCCACCGGCGTATGCCTTCCCGTTAGCAGCAAATAAAGTAGAAACATTTCCGTTTACGTCGGGCAAGAGTATATCATCACCATTAGCATCCTCTCCAATCACCAGCGCCCTTCCATAATCACGATACGAATTCTCCGTACCGGCTACAATCTGATACTTCTCGTAACGATGTTCGGCACCAAAAGCTAAGTTAATGCCACTCCACACATCAAAAACTCTGTTGACATCAAAATTGGTTGTATTCTGGAGGAAACGATATCCGCCAGCCTCAAAAGACGTTGGAGAAGCCGCAAGCAGCGAAGCATTCAGCGAGTTTGTTGTCTTGAAATCAATGGCATTCTGTCCGAGCGTATTAGAGAAATCAATATTCCACTTGCCTCGTTTTCCACGAATACCGGCCGACAACGAGCGATCCGAATTATCCGTATTGATCAAAGGCAAAAAGCCATCGGGATAGATGCTTGCAATGTTTTGCGTAAGCTGAGCCGGCTGACGACGGAATGCCGCAGACTCACCGTTCCGGAAATTAAGTCCCCCAAAGAAATAGACCTCCGCATTTTCGGCTACAGGCAAAACACTATTCACAAACAAGGCACCTCCCCTGTTCTTCGATTGCCCAACGCGAGATACATAATCGGCACGCGTTTTACCCTGTCTGACCAGTTCCTCTTGGGTAATATCAACTCCCGTAGGATTGGGATACAAATCGGGGCGGTTGTAATCGAGGAATATAGATCCGGTAAACTCCTTCTGTCGGTTTGTGGGATTACGGAAATCATACGAACCCGCCAGATTGATAAAGCCACCCTTCTTTCCAACGGGCAATCCGAAGTTCACATTAGCCTGTACAGACTCCCCGTCGACCGTGTTCTCAGAGTTCTTTGATAGATACCCGCCCGTAGTAAGATTAGAACGGAGCTGTTCCGTATTATCTTCCAATATAATATTAATGACACCCGCTATAGCATCAGAACCATATTGTGCCGCCGCCCCATCGCGCAGAATTTCGATACGCTTGATGGCAGAAGTCGGTATGGCATTCAAATCGGTTCCAACAGAACCCTTACCAGCCGTTCCGTTTATATTAATCAGTGACGTGGTATGCCTTCTTTTCCCATTGATAAGAACCAACACCTGATCGGGTCCTAGCCCCCTTAACGAAGCCGGATCAATGTGGTCTGTTCCGTCACTTATAGTCTGTGTACTTGAATTAAAAGAAGGCGCCAGGTAATGCAAGATCTGGTTTAAATTCACTTGAGGTATATCCTTCAGCAATTTCGTATCGATTACATCAACAGCTACAGCCGTCTCCAGTCTGGACCGCGGTGCCGCGCGTGAACCCAGCACAACCACTTCATCCAGTTCCAGTAACTCATTGAGAACAAAGTCTACCTTCAAAGGCTTTCCTGCCAGTACCTGAATGGTTTTCTTTTGTGTTGAATAACCTACAAAACTTGCTCTTAATGTATATTTACCCGGGTTCAGGGAGAGTTGAAATTCACCATCGGCATTTGTTATTCCACCGTTCGCCGTTCCCTCAACCAACACAGAGCCACCTACTAAGGAGCCATTGGCATCAGATACCTTCCCTTGCACCTTTACTTGCTGCGCTTTTGCAGTGCCGATGCCTATCCCCAGAAAAAACAGAGCTGCTAATAGAAGCACTCTTCCCAATCTTACATTCCTTTTTTTCATAATCCTTTTACCTTTACTGAATATCATTAATTACTTATCAACTTTCCATGTTGCAAAAGTAAAAGGTATACCATAAAGCATCTATAACATGTTTATGGTAATTTTATAACATGTTAATAGTATTTAATAGGGAAAAAGGAGCAATCCCAACGCCGATCCGCCAATAACCAGCCATGCACTATTCACTTTTTTAAAGAAGAAAACAACCAGAAGTCCTAGCAAAAAGATAAGAGTAGTTCGCCAGTCGGTAACCGCCTCAAAGCCCATTTGCAAGCAAACCGCCAGAATAACAGCCACGGAGCCCACGTTGACTCCATCGAGAAAGGCCGATACCGGTTTCCATTTCCTCATTCGGGGAATCAAAGGATTGAGCAAAGCAACCAACAAGAAAGAAGGGAGGAAAATACCGATTGTAGCTAATAAGGCCCCCTCAGGCCCTTGAAGAATCCAACCCACAAAAGTAGCGGTCGACAAGACCGGCCCGGGGGTAAATTGCCCTACGGCCACCGCATCCATCAACTCAGTTCGGCTCATCAAACCGGTAGCCACCAATTCCGCATCAAGAAAGGCAAACAACACATAGCCACTGCCATACAGCAAAGCACCCACTTTCAGAAAGATCAGAAACACACGCAAGCTGTCGGCAGTAACTCCCCCGGTGGCCAACGGCATCAGTAAAACGGGAAAAACACCGCTGCTTCGTTGCTTGAAAAAATAAAGCAATAAAGCCAGAACACCAGTTAAGAACAAAGCCAAGATTTCATTGACACCCACTAATGATAACACCACACACAAAGCCCCCAGTACATACAATTCTTTAGTCTTTAAAGCCTTTTTGCCTAAAGTGATAACTGCCGAAGCGATAATTGCCACAACCGCCGGTTTAATGCCATAGATAAACGGTTCCGCCTCAGGAAGCTGTCCATAAGTAACATACAGCCAGGCAAATAGCGAAGTGATTAAAACTGCCGGAAAAACAAACACCACTCCCGCCACAACAAGCCCCCTCAAGCCGGCACGTTCGTGTCCGCAATGCATGGCCATCTCTGTGGAGTTAGGGCCCGGAATCAAATTGGTAGCACCAATCAGATCAAGAAAATGGTCAGCATCCATCCACTTACGCTTCTTCACAACTTCCGCTTCCATCATTGCGATGTGAGCAGCAGGTCCGCCAAATGACAGAAACCCCAGTTTAAGAAACAAACCAGCTATCTCTCTTAGTCGTCCTTTATCAGATACCTTATCCATAGATTGCAAAACACAACGTTATAACTATAACAACATGTGATAACAATTGATTGTTTGAGTCACCCCGTCCTCATAAAATGAATGAAAAAAAGTATCACCAAGTATCACCAACCTTGCAACACTCTGATTATCAGATTTTTATGTGTGATACTTTACTAAAAAAAAGCCTCACCAAGTATCACCAAGTGTCACCAACTTTTTTGGTAGTGATTCCTTACGAATATATCTTTATTTAGCTCCTATATATAAGATTTATAATCAGCATGCTTCTGCGATTTATTTTGCAGGTGAGCAATTTTTGTATCCACCCCGATGTACACAGTTTATACACCCCCATGTACACGGTCTGTAGATCCGGGTGTACAAATGCCCTACACCCGGGTCTACAAAAAGTTTTGCAACCAGCATCTCTTTTCTACTCCATTATATATTGATTGAAGGAGATATATGGTTTAGTTTTGAAGATAAGATATATAAATTCAAGAAATATTCCATACATTTGCAGAATGGAATAATTAATTAAGTACAATGAGAAACTATATAGATATTATACTAATCTGTTCATTTTTGTCCTGCTTCTTTTCATGTAAAGACAGTCACAAACCCGTTGGCGGAATTAACTTAGCAGATATTTAACTCTGCCAATGGGTTTTCCATTCATGTGGTTAATATATTGAAAGATTGTCAATGCGCTCATCTTCCCTATGATTGGAGTGAACAATTCTTGTGTCTCTTTTGCATAGTTCCGTATAATCATGAACTGATCACACAACTGCGAGTATAAGGTTTCTATTCTTTTTTTGCTTTGGCAAACGGATGAAATGTAGGTTTCCATTCTTTTTGGTTTGTTCTATAAGGCTCTTCCAATCGGAAGCTGGCTGTTTCGAAGAGGTCCATCTGTACTTCACTACTGATATATCCACTATCTCCCATGACAATACAATTGTAGTAGTCAGCTTTTACGTCCTTCAGATAATGAATATCATGTACGCTTGCCTTTGTCATGTCAAATGAATGTATTACTCCACTTAATCCGCATAGAGCATGCAACCTGTATCCCATAATAGTAAACTCCTTGCGAAGCACAATAGTCCAATGAAGGAGCCTTTTCTAAATCCGCCCTTCCCATGAAGCAGCCTCTGGCACGTGCCAGACGACAGACTTCTATCGGTTTGGAATCTATGCAGAGCCACTCCTCTCCTCCATCAATATCTTTTGCTATTCATTCGCGGATGACCAAAGGGGCATGGTAGATTTACGTCTGTCATTGTATTGTCGACGGGATATCAAATTGGGAACCTTTCCTTTGTATTCCTGTAGCTGGGAAAAGAAGAATGATTCGCTTGCTTCTGATGTCATTTTCAGTGCTATAATCTCCAAATCAGAAAATATCGGGACTGCTCCAAGGCGAAGGAGATTACCATGTTTATTGACCAAATTACCTACTATCTTGCTTGCAGATGTCGAGAAATTTTGCAAATATTGTATATAAGTTGTGCATAAGATAATTGTAAATTAGATAATTAAGCACCTTTAATTTACTAAATATCAACAATATGCATAATTTTCCAAATGCAAATATTCTAACTTTTCAATTCCGCCAACGGGTATTATATAAAATTTTTGTAACGTGGCAGCTTGTGTCCGAGAATGACACAAGTAATAACCAAATAATGTAAAAAACAATCTGACTTATTAGTTTTTTTGTAAATTTGTAGAATGGACAAAATAACTAAAGAGTAGCGGAGTAAAAATATGCAAGCTATTAAAAGCAAAAGGGCAAAAGATGATTTTTTTTCGTCTAAAGCTCTTTGGAAAAATGGACTGCGTTATAAAAAAATAGTAGTTTTTAGTGATGTCTATTTTTTTTATGGGAAAAACAGGGAAACTGAAAAATATAAAATCAAATAGAGATTTTTGGTGGCCAAAAATAGAACGTAACATACAAAGAGATAATACCGTCAATCAAACGTTGAAAGAAACAGGCTGGAAAATTATAAAATTTTGGAATAAGGAGATGAGAAAAAACATTCCGGACTGTATTAAAACAATAGAAAATACTATACAGGAGAGCAAGGGTAACAATTTAGAAACAAATCAGTTGAATTAATTCGGTCAATAATTTAACGTACGGAATATTATAACTATATTTGCAAATTGATAAACATTAATATTACAGATGAAATTATACTCAATAGACTTATTTAGTGGCGTGGGCGGCTTAACGCAAGGTTTGCGGAAGGCTGGTTTTCAAACCAAAATGGCTTTTGAAATAGATGAAGTAGCTTCTTCTGTTTATAAATTGAATCATAAGAGGACTAAAGTCATTACAGACGATATTCGTAATATAGATACGAAAAAGGTAAAAAAACAACTCAAAAGCCAAACTATACATCTCCTTGCAGGATGCCCTCCTTGTCAGGGATTCAGTTCTATAAGAAGACTTAACAAGCCTAAACCTGTAGATGACGATAGAAATACATTAATTCACGAATTTGTAAGGTTTGTGAAAGAACTACGTCCATATACATTTATGATGGAAAATGTTCCGGGACTGGCATTAGATGAATCTTTTGAAAATGCTTTGCAGGAATTTAAAACTGCCGGATATTTTACAGATTGGAAGATTGTAAATGTAAAAGAATACGGCGTTCCTCAAAGCCGTAAACGTTTGGTTTTAGTTGGGTCTCGTTTAGCCTCCATCCAAATTGCTCAACCTACCAATGAGAGAAAAACGGTACGTCAGGTAATAGGAAGATTACCTCTGCCGGAAGAATCGGAAGATCCATTACACACTGTATTCCCAATCCATACATCTAAAGTACAGCGATTTATTCAATCAATACCCCATGACGGAGGAAGCAGAAAAGATTTAGGTAAATCAAAGCAATTGAAATGTCATCAAAAAGAAAATGTAGGTTTTAATGATGTGTATGGTCGATTGAGGTGGGATGACTATTCTACAACGATAACAGGAGGTTGCCTGAATCCGTCTAAAGGACGTTTTCTTCACCCTGAACAAGACAGGTGTATATCGGCACGAGAAGCATCATTATTGCAATCTTTCCCTAAAACATATATATTTCCGGTAAATATACCAAGAACAAAACTTGCTTTAATGATTGGAAATGCTCTACCCCCTGATTTTTGTAAAATACAAGCCTTGAATTTAAAGGAACATATTTTGGAACATCTTAATAATATACAAACAATATGAATTTAGAAGAAGTACTGCATCGGGAGTTAACAGATGACCAATATAATACAGTAGTAGACAATCATGTGGAAGTATTATGCCTTGCTTGTGCTGGTTCGGGAAAATCAAGAACCTTGGCTTTCAGAATAGCAAGATTAATACATGAAGGTGCTTCTCCAGAAAGCATTGTAGCATTTACTTTCACTGAAAAGGCAGCTGAATCAATTAAACGGAGAGTCGCGGATGCTTTAGAAAAATGTGGTTTTTCCGTTGCAATGGTAGGAGCTATGTATATCGGTACAATTCATTCATACTGCCAACATCTTTTAGGAGAGATGAACGCGAAATACCGGCAATATGAGGTATTGGACGAAAATCGGCTTAAACTGTATTTGCTGTCGAGATACAACGAGTTAGACCTAAAAAGTCTGAAAGATGCACGTGGCACAGGAATGTTTGCAACCATATCTGAAATCTCAAATGCTTGGAAAATGGCAAATGACGAGATGCTCAGCTTGGATGCCATTGAACAAGAAGATCAGATATTGGGCAGATGTCTCAAAACCCTATCCGACCGTTTAGACACAGAACAGTATATTGATTTTTCTTTGATGATTCGCCATGCTGTTGAAGCATTGGAAAGTAATAATATTGAAGTTAATAACGCTTTGGCAGACGCAAAGCATTTGATGGTCGATGAGTATCAGGATGTCAATGTTTCTCAGGAGAGGCTCATTGTCGGACTTTACCGCAGAATGGAATCACTCTTTGTTGTAGGTGATGATGACCAAGCGATATATGGATGGCGCGGAGCAGATGTCAGAAACATTGTTGAGTTTGAACAACGCTATCCCAATTGCTCAGTTCATACACTATCAACTAATTTCCGCAGCACAGAAGCTATCGTTACGGCATCCGACCAGTTTATTCAACTGGAATTAAGTACGGCTCGGATTGGAAAAACTCCACGTTCCCATAATAACGGTAACATTCATCAATTTGGCAATTTTTGGTTTAACTCTCGGATTGAAGAGGCACAATGGGTAGCCTCTCGGATACAAGAACTAATAGGTATAAAGTATGTTGAAGGGAATGGCGTAGAGAGGGGTTTAACTTATTCAGATATTGCTATATTGATGCGATCTGTTCAAGGTGGAGGTCGGAATGGAGGTGCACAACATCACCGTGATTTCACTAATGCATTGCAAGAGGCAGGCATTCGATACTTGATTGAAGCCGAAGGATCTATTTTTGAAAGATTACATGCACAGATTGTCCGCGGAGCAATGGAACTATTGCGAGATCCCGGTATTTCGAGAAATGTAGCTACATCTTTTTTTCAAACTAGTGTAGTGCCAGTATTCCCTTATGCTGATTTAAACAGTTTTTTGGCAATTCTCTCCGATTGGAATAACCAAATCCACAGACCTCAAGGTGGTGCAAGGAGAAAAGTATATCCGCAAATGCTGGTGCATCAATTGCTCGAAGCATTCAGCGTATCGACCACTCCCTTTGAGAACAAAGAACAGGTAATGCGTGACTTAGGAGTTTTTAGTGGGATAATACTCGATGTCGAAAAAGTATTTGTCAGTATAGATAGCAGCTTCCGTTATCAGACTGTGCTTAACTTCCTGCAAAATGTTGCTGAATCGGGTTATGATACCTCACAAGTGGAACTGATGAGTCGCCCAGATGCCGTAACTATTTCTACGGTTCACAAAATGAAAGGGCTTGAGTATCCTGTGGTTTTTTTAGTTGATATTGTCCAACAAAGATTCCCCGGCAGGAAAAGCAACTATACAGGCTGGTTACCTCCCGTGCTTATACAAAACACCCTTGCAAGAGGTTTGTATCAAGGTAATAATGCAGGAGAAGCACGACTTTTCTATACTGCATTAACACGGGCGGAGAGATTCCTATATGTAACAGGTGGTGCTATCCACGCAGGACTACAAAGGCCTAAAAATCAAAGCCCTTACAAATTGAGGCTTACGAATTTAAGATATGATGGCATAATTGCAGACCCTACAATTTTACCCGATAATCATGAACGTATAGAACCAAGGCAGCGAATTGATGAAGAATCTATGCCTACAAGTTTCACTGAGATAAAAGACTATTTGGAATGTCCAATGAAATATAGGTTTAGAAAAATTTACGGTTTTAGTCCTGCCGTTCCAGAATTGTTCGGATATGGTTTAACAACACATACTGCTATTAACAGATTACATCAATTACATCCTAATAAAGCTCCAACAAGAGAGGAGGCAAGAGAAATAGCTGGTGATATATTCCATTTAAAGCATGTTTTCCCATCTCGCGATCCGGATGGAGAAGGGCCATACGAAAGAGCACGGACTGCATCGCAAAAATTAGTAGGAGATTATGCAAATGACTACCCTGATGATTTTACCCAAAGTCGCTCTTTGGAACAAAGATTTGAAATTAAAGCAGGTAAAGCCTTAATTACAGGGGCGATTGATTTATTATTGAGAGAAGATCAGAATGGTAATATTCTGGAGGCTAAAGTTGTAGATTTTAAATCAATGGATTTTCCCGAACACCAAAACACACCGTTCTTTTGGATAAATTTGTCTCTCCAAGTTCAATTATATGCCCATGCAGCAGATGTAGTATTAGGAGAGAATGCAAGAACAGGGGCTGTGCACTTGTTAAAAGCTGATAACAGGGAAAACATGCCAAATAGAATTGATATTCCTATTGATAATAATTCTATAAATGCCGCTGTTTCAAATGTGGAATGGGCTGTGAGCCGAATTTTAGAAGGTGAATACCCAATGCGTCCAAGTGCATCAAAATGTAGCGAATGTGATTTTATAAAAATATGTGCAAAAAGGCGAGAGGAATTTGTGTCTACAGAAATACCTGAGCCAATCAGAATTCCTCTAATCAATGGCACAGAAGAAATAAATGTCAGGTGCTTTAGCGACGTTGATTAATGAAAGAACAAGAGCCTAATTTGAATAATTATCACGAAAATGAATTGGAATTCATATTTCCATTATCGATTAATAATGAGAAAACATATAATGAATATTGGGAAGGTTGGAATTATTAGATTATGATGATCTGTCAGCAGAACAAATTTTCAAAAAATAATTAAACAATATCCTTATCATATTGATGCATATAATCATCTTAGTATTGCATTCAAAAATCAGAAAAAAACTTTTGAAAGTTTTCTAACTGCAGAGAAAGCATATATACTTGGAAAATCCTGCTTCCCAAAAGAATTTAAACCAAAACATAAACTACTTTGGACTACTTCAGAGAACCAGCTTTTTTTAAGTTTTTGTCAATTTTTTGGTTTGGAACATCAAGATAGAAGACAATATAAAGAAGCTATACAACTATATTCCGAAATTCTCAGTTATAATAATGAAGATCATCAAAGTGTATCTTTTTTTGGAATGTTTATTTGCATTAAAAGACTACACAAATGCCGACAAACTATTGAAAAAACATAAGGATGATTGGGGGATATATTTTGTTTATGGGAGGTTATTGTTTGCAATAATGAATGATTAGAAATATCTAAAATAAATTGAAGTTCCCCAATAATCTCCAAGCAGGATTATTGGGGCATTTCAATTTTCCTACATCTACCTCCGTACCTGTACTTTTTAACTACGTATATATTCTTGCTGTTTAAAAACACTAGATTTAACCAATAAAGCAAGGGGCTATCCAATGTTTCGGATAGCCCCTTCATCATTATCTGCGTGGCAGATTACTTCAATTCAAAAGAAACGGTACTTCTTATATCAGCCGATGAAGCCCCAACAAAAGCTTCGAAAACACCCGGTTCGGCAACCCATCTATTTTGAGTATCATCGTAATAGCTAAGGTCGGTTTTATCTATTGTAAAGCTGACCATCTTCTCTTCGCCCGGGGCAAGCTTCACCTTACTAAAGCCTTTTAACTCCTTGATGGGGCGAGGTAAAGCCGATTTCTTATCACCGATATATAACTGAACAACTTCAGAACCTTCACGGCTACCAGTGTTCTTTACCGGAACAGTGAATGTAATTGTTTCATCAGCAGTAAGTGATTTTTTAGTGGCAGTAGCTTTACCGTATGCAAAGGTGGTATAACTCAATCCATGGCCAAATGCGAACAGCGGCTTGGTCTTTTTCTGCTTATCAGCCCAACGGTAGCCAACAAAAATACTTTCATTGTACTTCACGTTTATGCTGTCGCCGGGATGCTCACCCAATGCATGTGCACCATTGTCTTCCAGCTTAACGGGGAAGGTAAAAGGTAACTTACCCGACGGATTGACATCACCAAACAGAATAGATGCCAATGCATTACCCGCTTCAGTGCCACTATACCAAGCCTCAACAATTGCAGGAACTTGTTTCACCCAGGGCATAGCAACAGCATTGCCCGATATGATAACAACTACGGTGTTAGGGTTTGCTTTTGCCAACTCGGCAATCAGTTGATCTTGCTCGTAGGGTAAACTCAGCGAACTCCGGTCGTTGCCTTCGCAGTCTTGACCATCATTCTTGTTTAAACCACCCACAAAGAAGACTACATCTACATCTTTGGCCCATTTCACCGCATCATTTCGCAATGCATCGGCGTCAATTTCCATTTTATCAGGCTCTTCTGCTCCTAACACATCTTGTTCTTTCACTGCCGGAGACGCATATCCCGGCGAATAAATAACTTCCGCTCCATCTCCCAAACGAGCCTTGATGCCTTCGAGCGGAGAAACTTCGTATTTCGCCTTAAGCGAAGAGGAGCCACCGCCCACAGTCATCCGTTTCACTGCATTCTCGCCAACAACCAGCACTCGCTTCACTTTCGACGCATCAACAGGCAGCACATTTTTCTTGTTTTGCAAGAGTACAATACCTTGTTGAGCAATGGTACGTCCGGCTAAGGCATGTTCTTCGGTACCGAAAGAACCAAAATGACGTTCCTTAGCCATATTGGTTCTGAATACCAGCCTAAGAATGCGACGGACCTTATCATTCAGTTCTTTTTCGGTGACTTCGCCCTTTTTAATCAAATTCAAATAAGGATGGGCCAGGTAATAATTGTCGTAGGCATTGCTTTGCCCCCAGTTCAAACCATTGGTCCAGCTTCCAAATTCCATATCGAGCCCATTAAAAATAGCTTCTTTGGTATCATGCACACCGCCCCAATCGGACACCACTACCCCGTCAAAACCCCAGTCGCGCTTCAACAAATCATTGAGCAGGTACTGATTGTGACAGCAGTGTTCGCCTTTGTATTTATTGTAAGACCCCATGATAGCCCACGCTTGTCCTTCATGCACAGCTGCTTTAAATGCAGGCAGATAAATTTCGTGAAGAGCGCGGTCGTCAACCTGCACATTGATATGTCCTCTGTATATCTCTTGATTATTGAGCGCAAAGTGTTTCACGCAAGCGGCAACGCCGTTTTTCTGAACTTCACGGATATAGGGAACCACCATCTTTGAAGCAAGATAAGGATCTTCTCCCATGTATTCAAAATTACGACCGTTAAGTGGTGTACGGTATATGTTTACACCCGGTCCCAACAGCACGTTCTTATTGCGATATCGGGCCTCTTCACCGATACTTTTCCCATAAAGAGCCGACATCTCTGTATCCCATGTAGCCGCCAAACAAGTCAAGGCCGGAAAGGCGATGCAAGAATCATTTGTCCAGTTGGCACCATACCATTCATCCCAAAGCACTTCGGCTCGGATACCATGCGGCCCGTCGGTCATCCAATTCTCGGGAATTCCCAAGCGGGGAACTCCCGGCGAACTAAACTTAGACTGTGCATGTGTCATGGCCACTTTTTCTTCTAGTGTCATCTGCCTCAACGCGTCTTCCACTCTTACTTCAATAGGCTTGTCAACATCCAGATACGCTGGCTTCTGCTGTGCAAAAACAGGCAGCGCGAAGAGTGAAACACCCAAAAAAAAACTTTTTATCTTTTTCATAAACTAATACGTTAATAATTAATTCTTTATTGAACAGATAGTCCTAATGCCTCTATATAACTTTTTTGTATAACACAATTCTTAAATTTACAAGCCTCAATGAAATCCATCATTGTCTTTTTCGCCAGTTCCTGCTCAGGACGACTATCTCGAATATCCTTGTAAGATGCTCTGTTTGATTCCGAGAACTGAGTCACCAAATCCCAATGAGCTGGAGGAGTTATACCCACAAAAGCAGAATTATCCATCTTCTTATATGGCCAAAATGTCCAACCAATATTATTTTCTTCCATCACTTTACAAAAACGGTGCATCCACTCATCTGTGTTATGACCAATTTCCCCCATATACATAGGTAAATTCACACTATCTCTAAAGTTAATGATGGCTTGTATAGCTTCCTTGGTTGGTTCACCTCCGTAGCGATGACATGTGTACATCAGTTTATCGTCGTAAGTAGCATCTTTGAATGGCTTAAAATTGCCATTCCATTGAGCCCCTCCCAATAGTATGATGTGTTTCTTGTCAACTTGGCGGATAGCGGCAACGGCCATTTTATGAATGCCCTCGAGTTTTGCATTCAACTCTTCAACATTTGTAAAGTAGGGTGCAATGGGTTCATTTATAAGCTCATAACCCAAAATAACAGGTTCATTTTGATAATACGCTGCAATTTTCTTCCAGATAGAACAAAACAATTGCTGGCTAGCCGGACTGTCAAATAACCACGGATATCCATAACTATCATCAATATTATCTCCTGTTTGTCCACCCGGCGCATCGTGCATGTCAAGGATAAGGTAAAGCCCTGCTTCACGACACCACCTTACAACAGAATCAATTCGGGCAAATCCATCCTGTTTTGCGGTCAGGCCTATATAATCCTCATCCGTAAACAGCTTATAGTGAAAAGGTAAACGAACAGTATTACTACCCGTACGCTTAATGAACTGAATGTCTTCACGGGTAATGTAGTGATCCTTAAAGGCCTGCCAAAATTGGGCTGTAAAGTCGGGCCCTACCATCTCACAAAACATCTCATTTATAAAGCGTGGAGAATTCGTTTTACTAAATTTAAACATATAGCCTTCGGGATTAAGCCAATTGCCCAAATTAGTTCCTCTGATCAACAACTTACTCCCGTCTGGAGACAGCAGATCTTGACCTTTTATAGTGACAAAAGAGTTTTTCACCGCTTTTCCACCCGGGGGTTCGTTGCCCCACAAATGAAAGGGCAACGAACAAAATAGCAATAAACTAAGAATTAATCGCATGGTATTATCTCATCAATTACAAGGTTATCACTTCTTGACAACAGTAAGCACAGCTTTTGCAATACCCTCGGTAACATCTACGGTAAATACATAGGTTGCACCTGTTTCCAAAGTTTTACCCTCTACCAAGCCTAAATTACCATTGTCTCTTCCGTTACTCCCATTTCCAATGAGGATTACATCACTCGTTGTGGAAATTGTAGTGCTTCCGTATTCTCCACCCCAACCTTTCTGATGGAAGAATTTAAAGTTTATATTGTTAGTCGCAATAGAGGTACCAGCAATTACAGTAACCTGATATTTTTTAGGTTGAATTTGTGACATATAAAGAGCTTTATCTGTATTCCAGCTAACCTGGTTCTGAGCAACACCGGGTTTTCCTATACCATCACCAATAATCCAGATAGCACCAGTGCCATCAGACTGAAGAGAAGCCGGATTACCGTCTTTCAATGCCTCAACGATAAAATACTTGTGTTTAAAGTTTGCTATAACACGATAATTTCCACTTAAAGGCAAAAATTCCAGCTTGCCGTCATCACCACGAATAAAGAAATCGGGATCAATCCACCACTGATTGTAATCAGGGAATCCTGATAAGTTTAACTTCTGACCTTGTGATAATGACAAGTCGATTTTATAATTGTCATCATCAATCATCTGCATTTCCTTACCTTCAACTAATAGTTTGATGAATGGTGCTGCTTCATACGTTTTTGAATTAAAGCTGATAACATACTCACCTGCGCTGGAATTTGAAAAAGATATGGGGGAAACAGATCCTTGAGTAATAGCACCATTTTCCCATCCGAAAAAGACTTCATTACCTTGTGTTGACGCTTTAGGCGATTTAATGTAGCCTTTTACTTTCTGTGGGAAAGTTCCCTGCAGTTCGTACTGGTAGGGAGCGACCCGCTCCATTCGATACTCAGCATCGGAAGTCACGAAAGTAAGATACTCAAAGTCAGGGCGCGTCACACTCAAATCATATTCTTTTTCTGTAATTGTGAAGTTAATGTTTTGCAAGACCAATTTCAGAGTAGCTGTTCCATTGGGAATATCTGCATAGTAGGGAATAAAAATTTTACCCGAATAATCGGCGTTAGTCTTGGTTCGAATAACCGTCTCAGAAACTTTCTCGTCACCAAAAAACAACTGTGCCTTTAATGTTGAAAGTGGAACGTCTGCATCGGATACTCCTACAGTAAAAGGCAAACTGTCTCCAAACATTGCACTACCAAAATCCGTCTTGCTCTCCATTACTGGATTGCCGGGAACTACATCATTGTCATTGCAGGAACTAATCAAAAAGGTTCCTATCAGTGCCAAAAATAAATATCTAAAGTTTTTCATGATAAAATCAAAATTTAATAATTAACTACTTTTTCCATCTGTATGAAACAACTGATTTGGCCGGCACTTCATAAGTGAAATGATGATTTCCGTCACTCAGCGTAATGCTTTTAGACTCTGCAGTATTGTTAAGCAGAACAAAAGCATAAGTTCCATCAGTATTCTCAAAAGCCGAATACGTTATGCCGTTTGCCGTGTATCCTTTTGTTCCGATACGCACAGCGCCCGGTTTCACAACAGATGATAGATGTCCTATAATGTAATAGTGAGAGTTACGAGTGATAGTTTTATAATCACTTTTGTTGAGATCGACTGCTCCATAGCAAGTTTGACATCCTCCTTCACGATTAGGTCCTCTCTCGGTATCAAGCATTAAATTCCATACAATTACTGCCTTACACCAATTATTAACAGTGCCCAAGGCCACTTCCTCCATGTCTTCCATTAGTCGCTTATTCAGATTGCGTCCATCGTTCCACATACCAATAGATGTTTCCGTGAAAATGAGTTCTTTATCAGGACGTTTGCCATACACATCGTTCAGCTCCTGACGATTGCCTCCATAGTTGTGGTAAGCAGCACCGGTAAGGAATGAAGCAGCAACCTCATCGTCATACATTTTGACTGGATAGTCGGTTTGATCGGCCATATTGTCATAGTTGTAATTATGGTCAAAAGCATAGATCTTCGTTGTCAGACCTGCTTGCTTGAATTGAGGTCCTAACGCATCTCTTACAAAGGCTTGTTCTTCCTTCCATCCCATAAAAAGTGAAGCTGAATTACCACGATTAAGAGGCTCATTTTGAGGAGTTACAGCATATACAGAAATCCCTTCGGCAGCAAATGCCTTTACCCATTTCACAAAATAAGTTGCATAATCCTGATAATGAGCAGGATTAAGTTGTCCACTAGTCCACGAATCAAACGCTTTAAGCTCTGTCAGGTTATTGACTTTCATCCACTTTGGCGGAGTCCATGGAGAACCTAGTATTTTGAGTGAAGGATTTATAGCAAGTATTTCCTTTAGTACAGGAATAATGTATTGCTTTTCCTCATTTTGGAGAGCAAAATTTTCAATACCCGGCGTATCACAACAGGTATATTCGCTCAACGAAAAATCAGAGCAACCAATCGCTATGCGGACATAGCTATATCCCATGCCGTCTTCATGCGAGAAGGTTTCACGCAAAAAGCGAGCACGGTCTTCGGAAGCCATCTTCATCAAATTATAGCAGGTTGAGCCTGTAATAGCCGCACCAAAACCATCCATTGACTGATAACGCACATTGGGATTGAGAGTTACTGTAGTGGGCGACATGTTTGATTTTTGGCTAAACCCAACACTTTTTTTCGCAAAATCCATTGAACGATTGTTTGTTGTCACATAGATACTCACATCCGTAACCTGCTCTCCACCAGTCCCCGGATCGGGTTTTTCAGCAGGTGAATCGCTACCGCAAGCAACTAATAAAACAGGGAAACTAAAAACGGCTGTCAGCCAATTTCTTATATTCATTATTCTATTCATTTAACAGATTAATAACCAGGGTTCTGAACTAAATTAGCATTTTGGTCAAGAGCAGCCTGAGGGATTGGTAATTTGTACGAGTTTTCCGTAAACTGATTGATGCGGTTCTTACGTCCACTATCTTTTGCATAAACTGCGTTCATCACTTCTTCTACTTTGCCTAGTCTGCACAAATCAAACCATCTTTGTCCTTCAAATGCTAATTCCAGCCGACGTTCATTTAGTAAAGCCGTAAGCATACTCTCTTTTGATGAAGTGACTGAAGAGGAAAGCGGATCAAGTCCTACCCTATTTCTTATCGTATTAATGATTGTAGCCGCCCCACTCAAATCGGGTGAATCTTTCATGATGAGAGCCTCGGCTTTTAACAAAAGAATGTCAGCCAATCTCAGTTTGATTATGTTACTGTGACTTGAGCGGCATTTGTACATAAAAGGATAGTTACTGGAAGGATAGTAGTTACTCCATGTAGTTTCATAATACACAATTGACTGAGCATAACGCACATTATCACCTTCATTTTGATAAGCCTTAATTAAATCACGAGAGGGAGTTACCCATTTCGCCCAGGTAAAACTCTCGTCCCAATTTGACAGATTGCGACCAAACATCCAGTTCACCCAGTTACCACTACCAACGGGGTATTGTAATTCGAAAATAGATTCAGCTGTATTTCTTGCTTTACAATCAGTATTGTCGGCATTCATACCAAAAAGATCTTCATAATTGGTTACCAGAGAAAAACCTCCTTTTAAAACTTCATCAGCATATTGAACCACTTTAGCATAATCACGTATGGGTTTTTCTGCATAAACTTTAGTTAGTAGTGCGTAGGCAACCGACTTGCTTAGTTTTGTTTTATCTGTCGCATTACTTTCGGGAGCATACGGTAAAGCTTCGGTCAAATCTTTCACTATTTGCGCGTAAACCTCTGCAGCAGGCCTTTGTTCAGGGAAATAATTAGGATACACTTCTTCTATATTCTCAGCAGTGATATCACCGGCAACAGTCGTGATTAGAGGAATGTCTCCCCAAATACGTGTCATATCAAACAAGATCATAGCCCTGTATATCTTGGCTTCGGCCTTCCAACGCTCACGTTCAGCCTGTTGAAACGATGCATCAGGAACACTATCAATATAATATGTAATCTTGTTGGCTGTAGCAATGTCGCTTAAATATCTGTTCCAATCACGATCGAGCACACTATTACCTCCGTCAATTGAATTGTTTTCAAAAGGAATCACCTCAGCACCCGTTGTTCCTCCGTAAGCATTATCAGAATGAGCTTCTGCCAATAGCATCACATCCAGATACCAATGTTCTTGATTGTCACGCATGCGAGAATACATGGCATTGTATTGTGTTAGCATTTCAGCACGATTCTTAAAAGGAATTGTACTTCCGGAACCACCCTGGTCACCAATGGTTACTTCCGAGAAATCGGATACGGGATCATAGTCGAGAGAGCATGATGTTACCCCCATTGCCAAACTTAACGAACCTATTAATATTGCTTTGAGTTTCATAATTTTCATAATTTAAAATTCAACGTTTAGACCAAATACAAACGATTTACTCTGAGGGTAAGTACCCCAGTCGATACCCTGTATGGCACCACTATTTCCAAATTGATTTACTTCAGGGTCCATACCCGAATAATCTGTCCAAGTTATTAAGTTATTAGCTGTGAAGTAAGGTTGAAGACGACTAATTCCCCATTTTTTCAGTAGCTTTCCGGTGAAATTATATGAAAGAGAAATGTCTTTCACACGTAAATAGCTGCCATCTTCAACAAAATAAGAAGAGTTCTTCATATCAAAGCCAGCCTTGGGTACATCGGTAAGCTGACCGGGTATACGCCAACGATTTAATACGCGTGTTGATTGGTTCTTTCCGTCATACATACCTTCTGTTTCCATGCGAGAAGCATTAAAGATGTCATTACCGTAACTACCTTGTACCAATACATTTAAGGTAAACCCTTTCCATGAGAAAGTATTTGTTAAACCATAAGTAAAGTCGGGATTTGGATCACCAATGTAAGTTCTATCAGAAGTGGAGATCACTTTATCATTATTCACATCACGATACATAAGTTCACCAGTTTCAGGATTAACACCGTCACTGATATATCCATAAAATCCACCTAAAGAGCGCCCCGGCTCATTACGAACCACATTTTCATGTACTACATCACTGGTCATGGCTCCATAATAAACTTTACTCAAAGCTAATTTGGTAAGCTTATTTTTATTGAACGATATATTAAAATCAGTGTTCCAGCTGAATTCACCCGTCAGGTTACGAGAATTAACAGTGAATTCAAATCCTTTATTTGTCATTTCACCTTCATTACGGCTGATGTTGTCTGCCGCTTGTCCGGCTGGGAGCGATACATACATCAGCATATCCTTTGTTTTCTTGTAATAGTAATCGAGGTAGAATGTGAGACGACTATCTAAAACCGTAAAGTCTATACCTATATTAGTTTGAGTCGTTGTTTCCCAAGTCAGGTCCTTCGTCCGAAGGTTTGCCTGCGTTATTGTCGGAACCGCATGCTCATTACCTTCTTCCCACCACTGCACTCTATTAATATTATATCTTAGCAAATAGGCGTAATCACCCAATCCAGATTGATTACCTGTTTGTCCCCATCCACCACGAAGTTTTAAGTCATTAATCCACGAATAATCTTTCATGAACTCTTCAGAAGAAATACGCCATGCTGCAGAAACAGAAGGAAAAGTTCCCCATCTGTGATCTGGGTGCAATTTAGAAGAACCGTCACTACGCATATTGACTGTAAGCAAGTATTTGCTATCATAGTTGTAAGCCAAACGTCCTACAAACGACATAATAGCCCATTCGGAAGCTGAAGTTCCGGTACCATTCCATGATATTTTGTTAGCCGCGTTCAAAGTCTGAATATCACCATTCATATAATGTGAACCATTTATATAACTTTGTGACCATTTAGAACCTGTCCACGACGAACCAACCATTACATCAAAATTATGTTTTTTGATTGATTTATTGTAAGTCAGAATGTTGTCAAACACTAATATCGTGCTAAGAGACCGACCGTCATATCCTTCACCATACTGATTTCTGCCCCAACTAGTTTTAATCGGGTCAAGAAAGTTCGTTGTGTTATTGTAGTCGCGATCTAACGTAAAAGTAGACTTTAGTTTCAATTCTGGTAAGAATGTAATTTCTGCTTTTCCGGTTGCAATAAGACGGTTACTGTTGTTCTTATTATTTTCAGTACGTGCCATATTTTCTAAGGGATGAGTAATGTTAACTCCATAGAAATTAGTATAATACTGACCGGGATTGGCATCATCCCACACCTTTCCATAAGTTGGTGTATTGATTACAGAAAGAACCACACCACCACGGTTAGAACCTTGACCGGAAATAATACCGTTACTAGAATAATCAGAATAAGCAATGTTTGCTCCAATATTTAACCAAGATCTTACCTGGTTTTCAATATTCGCTCTGAAATTATAGCGCTTGTAAAAGGCCGTTTTGATAACACCATCCTCACCGGTATATCCTCCGGAAAGAAAATATTTCCATTTATCATTTCCATTCGACACCGACACCTGATAATTCTGCGTTACCCCAGTGCGATAAGTCTCATCAAACCAATCTGTTTCATCTTTAAGCCCGTCGGGAAGTTGCACCATTCCTATTTCGTCCATTAAATCTTTGTACTGATCCACATTCAGCGATTTAATTTTATTGCCCACTTTTGTAATACCAACATGAGCATTGAATGCCACCTTTGCTTCTCCTTTGGCACCTTGTTTAGTGGTAATCATAATTACACCATTGGCAGCGCGTGAACCATAAATCGCCGCAGAAGAAGCATCCTTTAAAATTTGCATACTCTCAATGTCATTGGCAGAAAGATAATTTATATCTGTCATAGGAACACCATCTACAACGTACAGTGGGTCATTGCTACCATTAAATGAAGTAGTACCGCGCACCCGAATAGACATAGCGGCTCCTGGTTGGCCATTTGGTTGAACGACAGAGATACCCGCAGCTTTACCCTGAATAGCTTGTGCTGCCGAAACGATGGGACGTTGATCCAAATCTTTAGTAGAAACACTGGATATAGAAGTGGTAACATCCTTTCTTTTCACACTTCCGTAGCCAATAACAACCACTTCATCCAGCAACTCATTGTCTTCTTTCAAAATAATTTTTAAACTAGCAGCCGATTTCACTTCCTGTGATTTATATCCTACATAAGAAATCACTAGCGTACTTGCCGGTGAAACGGACAAAGAAAATTTCCCGTCAAGATCTGTTATAATACCGTTTGTTGTACCCTTTTCAAGTACACTAGCGCCAATTATGGGTTCATTTTGAGAGTCAACCACCTCACCCGAGATGGTGATTTTTTGTGCGAATGCACTCAATGACAGAAACAATGCCAACAAAGCAAAGAAAATCTTGCTATACCCCGGGAGGAGTTTTCGCCTGTTCTTTTTCATACGTATTAATTTTAAGTTTTGAAATTAAATAGTTCACAATCATGCAAAGACAAAGCCTTGCCAAACGCATTTTAGCGTAGGTCAAAAATAGACAGAAAGAACTCTGTATTGAATGCTGTGGGACTATTTAGTGGATATGAAAAAGCCAACAAACAGCACAATAAACTGATTGTCAATCACATACAAAAAATATAGTAAGATTAAAAAGTGGATGAAATACAAAGATATTAGCGAATATTACGAACCATATTTTCAAAGTCATCACGCGAAACCTGGGCTTTATTCTTTACTTTAGCGCGATAATTATAAATGGTATTGACCGAATAACGCAAGAACTCGGCTATCTGCGAACTATCTTCAATACCTAGGCGAACAAGAGCAAAAATACGTAATTCCGTGTTAAGCAATTCTCCTTTTTTAGGTAGGATAGCAGCATCAGGCTGCAACAATTCATTGAATCGTTTCACAAAATCAGGAAACAATTGCAAGAAAGCGGAGTCAAAGTTGTCATATAGTTCTTTCAACTCCAAGTCGAGTGTATCTTGAGAGCGTGCAATGCGCAAAAGTTCAGCAGTCTGGCCACCCGATATTTTCTTACTGACCATGCGACGATAAGCATCCAATTTGTCTATGTAAGTAGAACATAGTTTGATAAAACGGCCAATGTACTCTTCTTTAATTTGGTTGGACTCGGAAAGTTCTATATTGGTTGACTGCAAGCAGCCATTTATCTGTTTCAGCTCCTCATTTAATGCCTTAAGTTGTTCGTTAACTTGCTGCAGGTTATTCCTTGCTACCGAAAGCTTTTTCATCTGACAATAAATGTATGCCAAAGCAACAAATAAAAGAATAACCAATGCACTAATCAGCATCAAGTAATTCTCTAACTGCCTATTCTGTCGTTCTATTTTTGCCTGATACGTTTTATCTATAAGAGATAGAATACCTGCACTTTGCAAGCTTCTCAAACGCGCATTATAGAAATTTGTTTCATCCCAGGAAAAGCGTATGTAATGATAAGCCCGCTCCACGTCTCCGTCTTCATAAAGTAACTGCGCCAGCATCCATAAGGAAGCATGGTCTTTTATAGCCGATTGAATATCTGAAAGAGCCGAAAGAGCCAGAAATTTCTTTTCTTGATTCCGATCACCATTTTGTTGAAAAGCCAGGGCTCTATGAAATGTTATCAAAGCATACTCCGGTGTTCCAGACTTAACTTTGGAGAGCCGCATATCATTTACTTGAAGTGCTTCGGCAAATTCACTATTGTCTCTATAGGCTGTTTCTTTCATTGACAAATACAAATCCGTAGAATGATCAACCACATGGAAAAGAGAATCTTTGTACGCATCAGATATTTTTCGGTAACCTGCAGAACTAACCTTGTCTTGCGTATAAAAGGCCAATTCACCGTACACATGATCGAAGCAAGAATAATAATCTGTAAGAAACCGAGCGTTTATAGTACCACGATCAATACTTTCGAGAATATCTACGGCCTCTTTATACATCCCTGAAGACGCCAGCTGATAGGACAGCAAAAGCTTACTTTCATCTTGCTTCATGCGATCGTTCATTTTACCGGCTAACTCAATATTCTTATTTAGATAATGAATGGCAGAATCACAAATATAAGCCCTATACTCTTTATAAAGCTTCCTATTCCTCTCATACAAAGATGTAAGGGAAGTAGCAGGTGGGGTATTCCTTTTAAGTTCATCAATACGCACTTCTTTCTTCATACTGAAAGAACGATGAACTGCAATAATTTTATCGAGTTCATTCAGCAGGGAATCGACCTCATTACCTGCACATATATAGGAGGGACTAAACACCAAAAAGGCAAAAAAGAGCCTTGTTTTCATTTTAAACATCTTTGTTTTCATACTATACAAGATAGGTATAGGGCAAATATAGTAACATTTGTCTGTTCTGAGACCAAATTCAGTGATTTTATCTGGGGCACCCATTCAACAAAGCGATTCTTCAATTTGTTTATGTATTGAAAGACAAGCATTTACGGATTATTGACCTTTAAATCATTCCACCATGAAAATGTCTGTAAACTCCTCCATTATCCTCTTCATCGTTTTTCTATTCAGTTTAACGAATCACTCTATACGTGCCCAAGAGAATGAGGATGTATTTGTAATCAGCGGAATCGTAAAAAGCCAAAAGAATAAACGTCCGCTCGAATACGTAAACGTTTCTGTGCCCGGAAGTAATGTGGGTACCATTACAAACTCTGATGGAGCCTTTACGCTGAAAGTAAAGAAAAGCTTGCATGCACATCTTATAGAGATATCACACATCGGTTACGAAACGGCCACTATTCATATCAATCAGAAAGATGTAGATGATAGGGTGATTTATATTACGCCGAATACTGTGGTGTTAAATGAGGTGGTAGTAAAGCCGGTAGATGCACGCAAAATCGTTGAACAGGCATTGGAGCGTATCCCGGAAAATTACAACGATAAGCCTGCCATGTACACTGGATTTTACAGAGAAACTTCTCAAAAAAGAAAAAAATACATCAGTATCTGTGAAGCGGTAATCAACGTCTACAAATCGGCCTACACGGAAGATATCAGCAAAGATAGAGTGAAAGTCTTCAAAGGAAGACGGTTGTTAAGTCCCCACGAAGGAGATACTCTTGCCATTAAACTATTGGGAGGCCCCACACAGGCAATCTTTATCGATATGGTTAAAAATCCGGATGTGTTGCTCAGCAAGGATTGTTTGATGTATTACAATTATACATTCAATGATTACGTAAACATTGACAACAGACCACATTATGCTATCCGTTTTGAACCGCGTATGATGCTGGATGAACCATTGTATCAGGGTACACTGTATATTGATAGGGAAACTCAGGCCATTACACGCATGGAGTTTGCACTCGACATGCGTGATAAGATCAAGGCCACGTCTCTTATTCTACGAAGTAAGCCGGTTGGACTCCGATTTAAACCCGAAAACTTATCTTATCTGGTTACTTACAGACAAATGGGCGGACGCACTTACTTGAATTATGTGCGTACTGAAATAAAATTCAAATGTGACTGGAAGCGTAAACTCTTCTCGACGGGATACACTGTTATCTCTGAAATGGTAATGACTGACCGGATCGACAATGCTGCATCTACCATCACTTATAGGGAAAGTTTCAAGGCCAATCAAGTTCTTTCAGAGAAGGTATTGAATTTTTATGATGAAAATTTCTGGGAAAGCTACAACATCATTGAGCCGACTGAATCATTGGAAAATGCAGTCAACAAGCTCAAAAAAAGCTATAAATAGTTGATTTTGTGTTGGTGATTCTCTCTTGTGAATCTCTGAGAAGATGAATGTGAATTATCTTTTCAGAGATTCATTTTATTACGCAACTCAACAGACTTTGGTTTTACTTATAAATGAGTGTTGAAAGCTGCTCCTCCCCAAACAACTCATTAGCAATTTCAAGCAATTCTGATGAAGTAATGCTTTCTATTCGTTTATAAACGGCCTCGGATGCTTCGTATCTGTTATAATGAAGGAAGGTCTTAGCCATTCCCAAAGCGTTATTCTCGTTATTATCGGAGGCCACTCCGATTTGCCCAATCAATTGCTTTTTGGCCGCTGCAAGTTGAGAAGGTGTCAATTTCAAATCACATAACTTTTTTAACTCCTTGTACGTGAGGGTCAAACACCGGTCAACATCATTGGGATCTGTACCAAAATAAATGCAAAAAATACCTGTATCCGTGTACGAAGTCAAATTAGATTCCACACTGTAAACAAGGCCTTTACGCTCACGTAAAGAAACATTCAAACGGCTATTCATGCCGGGACCTCCAAGCATGTTATTCAATAAATATAAACCCGTACGCTTGTTGTTATGCGCATCATATCCTCGGTTGCCAACCATTACATGAGCCTGATGTGTCTCTTTGTGGATCAATTTATGCTGAGGAACATAAAGGGGCGGCATAATGCGTTCGGAAATCCGATCGCTCAATGTCAAGTGCCCCGTATACTTCTCTGCCAAACGTATTACTTTCTTGAAATCAACATTTCCAAGAACAAAAAAGACCATATTGGATGGTTGATAATAATTGCTCCAGAAACGTATAATATCTTCACGCGTTATCTGGTTCAGCGATTGAGGGTTTCCTAGAATGTTACGCCCTAAGGAATGATCCTTGAAAATCATATCTTCGAAGTCATCGAAAATAAGTTCGGAAGGATTATCTTCGTACGATTGGATCTCATCTAAAATGACCTCTTTTTCTTTATCAAGTTCATGATCGGGAAAGGTTGAGTGAAACACCATATCACTCATAAGCTCTACCGCTCGGTCCAAATCTTCTGTCAGGAACGATGCGTAAAGGACTGTTTCTTCTTTGTTGGTATATGCATTCAAATCTCCTCCTACATTTTCCATGCGGTTTAAGATATGCCATGCGCGCCGGTGAGTAGTACCTTTAAAAATAAGATGCTCAACCAAATGGGCCATTCCCTGCTCAGAGGAGTTTTCATCGCGGGTACCGGCATCTACAGCAAAGCCGGCATAAGTTACTTTTGAGACCGACGATTCATGAATGATGCGAAGACCATTGGGCAATGTATACTGATTATAATTCATTGTTTTCTAATTGGTTATTGGTACAAGAGCACAAAAATACAACAAAACTTATTGCCATTTATAGGAAATTGCAGATATTTGCAGGCTATAATACATCAAGCTTAATGGAAAAGATAGGAATATTTTGCTCTGCATCCAACAGATTACCCTCTGTATATGTGGAAACTACGCGTCAACTTGGCGAGTGGTTAGGTAAAGAAAAAAAGACAATTATATACGGAGGAGCAAATTTAGGATTGATGGAGGACATTGCTTCGGCAGCTAAGGCAAACGGAGCTACACTCATAGGAGTTGTTCCTAAGATACTCGAAAAGAATGGCAAAGTAAGTACTCTTCCCGACAGATTGATACACACAGTTAACCTGAGTGACCGAAAAGACGTTATTGTTGAAGAGTCTGACATACTTGTAGCTCTTCCGGGTGGAATTGGTACGTTAGACGAGGTTTTCCATGTAATGGCAGCCTCAACCATAGGATATCATCACAAAAAAGTCATCTTTTATAATGTAAACGGCTTTTATGATACTTTACTGAAAGCTTTGCAGCAGATGGCTCAAGCCCAATTTATTCGTGGGTTAGAAAAGAATGAGTACTACTTGGTAGCAAATTCATTCAACGAACTTATAAACATCTTGAAAAAACCTAATTTAACTGATAATAATGATTGAATCGATTCAAACTCTCTTGCAGAAAGAGGCAAATGCCGTTCTTAACATTCCGGTAACTGATGCATACGAAAAAGCGGTTGAACTTATTGTAGAGCAAATACACCGAAAGAAAGGAAAGCTGGTCACTTCAGGTATGGGTAAGGCCGGTCAAATAGCCATGAACATTGCCACAACTTTCTGCTCCACAGGAGTTCCTTCTGTTTTTTTGCATCCTAGCGAGGCACAACACGGTGATTTGGGTATTTTGCAAGAAAATGACTTGCTGTTACTTATATCTAACTCGGGCAAGACAAGGGAGATTGTTGAACTCACCCAATTGGCACATAATTTGAATCGTAATCTGAAGTTTATTGTCATTACCGGAAATGCCGACAGTCCACTTGCCAAAGAGTCGGACGTATGCCTTTGTACCGGTAAACCCGATGAAGTTTGCACATTGGGCATGACTCCAACCACGTCAACAACTGTGATGACTGTAATAGGAGATATATTGGTTGTTCAGACTATGAAACAAACAAAATTCACAATCGAAGAGTATTCCAAACGTCATCATGGAGGTTATTTAGGTGAAAAATCAAGAGAACTATGCGTAAAGTAATCGGAATAGGAGAAACCATTCTCGACATCATTTTCGAAAAAGACAAGCCATCGGCTGCTGTTCCGGGAGGTTCCGTCTTCAACGGCATGATTTCCTTGGGGAGAATGGGTGTGGATGTACGTTTTATAAGCGAAACTGGCAATGACCGGGTTGGAAGAACCATTCTTGACTTTATGCAGGAAAACGGGATATCAACTGATCACGTAAATGTGTTTCCTGACGGTAAATCACCAGTATCTTTAGCATTTCTAAACGATAAAAGTGATGCGGAGTACATTTTTTATAAAGAATATCCCAAGCAACGATTGGATGTCATTTTTCCGCAAATCAATGAAGATGATATTGTTGTTTTCGGCTCTTTCTATGCCTTAAACCCTGTTCTTCGAGATAAAATGACCGAGCTACTTGAGTTAGCAAAAGAACGAAAAGCCATTATCTACTATGATCCTAATTTCAGGAGTACACATAAAGATGAAGCCATGAAACTGGCTCCTACCCTTATAGAAAATTTAGAATATGCTCATATTGTCAGAGGCTCATCAGAAGACTTTTTCTATATGTATGGACTGCAAGATGTTGATAAAGTATACAAGGACAAAATAAAATTTTATTGCCCTAACTTTATCTGCACATCGGGCGCAAACAATATTACATTGCGTACCAATTGTTTATCAAAAGAGTATTCTGTAACTCCATTGCAAGCTGTGAGTACAATTGGAGCAGGAGACAACTTTAATGCGGGCCTTATTTACGGACTGCTCAAATATGATGTCAGATTACGGGATCTGGACAATCTTGATGATGCCCAGTGGGACAAGGTTATAGCTTGTGGGAAAGATTTTTCAGCCGAAGTTTGCAAAAGCTTCAACAACAGCATCTCTGTTGAGTTTGCAGAAGCCTACAAAAAATAAAGGAGAAACCGTATGCACGTTTCATACGGTTCTCTTTTTCTAACTGTTATTTCGTAAACCTCCAATAATCAAAATACATAATGTTGCTGGCAGCTCTTCCTTTAAAAACAAAGAAAACATCATGAACTCCAGTTATAGGAGTAACATGGGTCTCAATCAAAGCCCATCGATCACTGCCTCCGGTACATGGAACCTTTATTGTACCAACTAATGGCCCATCTATCTTATCTAACCGAATTTCCATTTCAACGTTGCCATTGTGGGTTGTCCCTACTCTGGCTATGAAGCTTCTAGCAGTAGTCTTCTGAAAATCTACGTTCCTTACTTTCGTGTAACTACCGTTTGTTGTTGCAGTAACAAAGACTCCCACACGCTGATCATGTCCGGACTTAACGCCCTCGGACCAAGCAATCGTTTCCGCTTCTGTCTTCACATAAGGATTCAGTGTTCCCAAAGGTTTCGAAACACCATTCGTCATCTTTAGTTGAGGTAATGACTTATCTTTGTTTATTGCGAGTTCTTCAACACATACTGAACGAGTAAACCCGCTTCCACCGGGTAGAGCCCCATTGTGATAAAAAAGATAAGTGTTACCTTTAAAATCAATTATCCCGGGATGATTGGTAAAACTACGTCCCTCAGCAGGCATTAATACTCCACCGTATTTCCAAGGACCAGTTGGGCTGTTACTAGTTGCGTAGCCTAAATGCTCGGGAATTGGGCCGGCAGCAAATAAAAGATAATACAATCCATTGCGTTTGTAAAGCCAAGGTCCTTCTTCGTAAAGCGTAGCTCTTTCTGGATTTCCTTCGCGCTTGCCAAAAGACTCTACTGTCATGGGGACACTTACAATATCTCCTTTATACGAAATCATATCCTCATTCAGTTTGACGTAATAACAGTTTGGATTTCCCCAATAGAGATACGCTTGACCATCATCATCGATAAATACAGTAGGATCAATATCACCTTTCCCGCTTTTAACAAGTGGTTTACCCAACGGATCTATAAAAGGACCATAAGGACTATCGGCAACTGCCACACCAATAGCACCTTGGTTGTCTTGTCCCGTTAACGGAACATACATGTAGAAACGGCCGTTGCGTTCTATGCATTGGGCAGCCCAGGCGTTTGCTTTCCCCCAGCTAAAATCCGTATATTTTAAAACAGTTCCGTGATCAGTCCAGTTTACCATATCTGTTGTTGTGTAAAGTCGCCAATCATTCATTGTAAACCAAGTGGAACCATCTTCATCGTGAGTCGTATATAGATAAACCTTATCGTTATATACCATAGGAGCCGGATCGGCCGTATATAATGTTTGAATGATAGGATTCTGAGAAAAACCTTTTAATGCAAACATCAATAAAAACAATAATAAGAAAGATTTGTGTTTCATTTCAATAACTTTAAATATGCATATCAATTATTTGAATTCCCAATAATCGAGTTTGAATAAATCATTTGCCTTTTTGCTTTTAAAGCATAGGTACAGATCGTGTATCTGTTTGGCTCCTTTTATGGAACATGACATCAGTTCATATATATCAGAACTACCAGTAGGTTTCACTTTAACCGTTCCAACTAATGGTCCGTCAGCACCATCTAAACGAATTTCAATAAGACCTTCCATGCTATCACATGCAGCGTTAACTATAAATTTCTTAGCACCTTTCGCTCCAAAATCAACACCACGAACGCACAGATATTCATTGTTATCAATATGAGTGAGGTACATTTTATTATTTGCTGATTGTTCCGTTTTTAGTTCATAGCCCCAAGCCATAGTCACAGCCTGTACTTTCCGATAAGGATTGAAAGAGCCTATTTGCTCGAGCTTCGTTTCTGACCAATAAGGAACTTCATTGATTGTTCCGTCCGGATTATAAGTCATTTTAGCAACTGAAACAGAACGCCGTTCACGATGTTCAGGCGTTTCTCTTCGAAGCAAGTCATAATTTAACCCAAATACATAAGAATTCCCTTTATAATCAATGATTCCTGGATGATTGCCTCTGGATTTTTCTGTAGGCCGCATAATGTATCCTTTGGTTTCCCAAGGACCGGTAGGTGTATTACTCATTGCATAACCAATCCCCTCGGGACAACAAGTAGAAGCAAAAGCCATGTAATAATGCCCGTTACGTTTATATGTCCAGGGACCTTCCTGATAATGTTTCGGGCGTTCGCTCAATTTAACAATATCACCTGAGTAGGAAATCATGTCCTCGTTGAGCTTTACATAATAAACATTGGGATTTCCCCAATACATATAAGCCTGACCATCATCATCAATGAACACTGTAGGATCAATATCATCCCAATGTTCTTTTTGCCATACCAAAGGTTTATTTAGAGGATCTTTAAATGGACCATAAGGACTATCAGCAACCAAGACCCCTATTCCATTGCCGTGTATGGGGCAATACATGTAGAACTTGCCATTGCGTTCAATAACTTGTTCTGCCCAAGCGCCGTTATCTCGTTTCACCCATTCAAAGCTTTTCAAAGATGCCACAGTTCCGTGATCTGTCCAGTTAACCATATCCGTAGAGGTGTAAAGCAACCAATCAAGCATCTTAAATCCTTCGGCATCATCCTCATCGTGAGTTGTATATAGAAAAACCGTGTCATTATAAACCATAGGAGCCGGATCTGCCGTGTACTTCGTTTGAATAATGAGATTCTGAGCAATTCCCGTTGTGGCAGTCAAAGCCAATAGCAATGACAAGCCTGATAAAAATAACTTCTTCATTCGGTATTAATATAGGTTGATTTTATTTATAATTTCACTGCCAATTTACGGCCGTTATATTCAATACATTGTTCCTTAGCAGTTTCTATTATCCCAACTCCGGAGCCTTTGCCAACCTTTACCAATCGTAATTTACGGGAGGTTGGCATCCCTGGAAACGTACCATTACGATCAGAAACTGTTAATGTATTCTGTTTGTCGTTCCAGTCTAAGCGATAGGTAGAACAGGAACCTTGTTCATACTTGTAATTATCACCTTCGTCTTCATATACAGTAAACGAACCATCGGCACCCGGATAAATGCGTATTTCCCATTCGCCATCCTTTTTTTCAGATGTATATTGCATAACTGGTCCCATAGGAATAATTGCCCCCTGCCTTACAAACAAAGGGATTTTATCAATAGTAGCGTCAGCTTTAACCCATTGCCCCCCTTTTAAAGCTGTTCCCGTCCAGAAATCAATCCAATCTGCACCTAAAGGCAAATAAACACGACGACTCTTATCTGCATTCTCCAGAGGAGTAGAATTAGTTGTGAAATACATTGGGCTCGTAACCGGAGCAACTAAGAAGGATGGGCCAAACATAAATTCGTCTTTCAAATCAGCGACACCTGCATCTGAAGAAAAATCAAAAGACAAGGCCCGTGTCATTGTATAACTTTCACGATACACCTTTCCGGCTAAAGAATAAATATACGGAAGCATACGATACCGCAAGTGAAGCATACTTATCAAACTATCGTAGAAAGGCTCGCCCGGCTTACCAAAGCGCCATACTTCACGAGGTGTATCAGTTCCATGGCTTCTGAAAACCGGAAGAAATGCTCCAAACTGAAACATTCGTGTATATAATTCGCGATATCCCATATCATCCACTCCTTTGTCATAATCACCTTTCCAAAACCATTGAGGTCCCTTTTTAACAAAAAAGGCACCAATATCTATTGACCAATAGGGGCAACCGGTAGCCATAAAATTCAGTCCGGCAGGAATCATTTGTGCAAAAGACTTCCATGTGGCATGTGTATCTCCATTCCAAGTAATGGTTGAAAAGCGTTGCTGCCCCGCATAGCTAGACCGAGTGAGATTAACAACTCGCTTGGATGCATTGGTGGCACGTTGATTTTCATAAATGCCCATGGCGTGATACAAAGAATACAACTGACTACGCTCCGCTCCTAAAGCATCACTCAATATCTCTGTATTCAGTTTCCAACGCCTCTCATGACTGTCCGGGCCATAACTGGCATCCATAAATTTCCAATCAGCGTCCAATGGTTCAGATGAGTCACACCACCAAGCGTCAAAGCCATTACTAAAGAATTCCTTGTTTGCATAGTTCCAATACAAGTCTCTTCCCAAAGGATTAAATGCATCATAAACAGTTGCGCCGTTGAAAAGCAGTCCTTTCTGTTTAAAATCATCAGTTTGAGGACTATTCACCGCATTAGGCCAAATTGAAATCATCAATTTAGCATTCATCGCATGAATTTCGTCGGCCAGCTTCTTTTTATCAGGATAAAAGGTCGGGTTCATGCTCATACGCCCCCACTGACCATCAGGCCAATAATTCCAATCCTGAACAATCATATCAACAGGAATCTGTTTTTGACGAAACAGCTTTAACGTGTTTATTAAATCATCCGAACTCACATACCGTTCTTTTGATTGAATATAGCCAAAAAGATAAAGAGGCATCATGGGCGATTTACCCGTTAGCAGACGATAATTGGCAATCACAGCATCCATTGTCTTTCCCTTCATAAAATAATAGTCTATCTGCTTGGCAGCCTCCAGTTCCACATAGCCCACCTCTTCTGTATCTCGAAACAGCATACTGCATCCGGCATCAAACAATAATCCGTAACCGGCTGTTGAGTTGATCACCGGAACCATCGCTTTGAGATTATGTTGGCACAGATACAGTTCTTTTCCTTTCAGATTCATATAATCTTCCATGTGCGATCCCAGACCGTAAAGTGCTTCCGAAGACATCCAGCGAAAGTTCATTTTGTACTTCCAACTAGCCCCCACTGTGTCGCGAGTCAATACCGTTTTAACCTCTATATCGCCATTAGCTGTTTTTTCTACTCGCTTTGACGCCTCATCATAAGTAACTCGCTCCGTGAACACTTTAGTGCCGACTCTTGGAATCATAGCATCTTCACGCAGCAAAGCTGAACCATTCGTATCAAAATACGAAATAGCCCCTGTCCGAATATCTATCTTGACAATTAAACTATCCGACTTTAACCAAAAATGTTGCGCCTCTTTTCGATGAGAAAAGCGAACCCTCTCCTGGTTACGAGGGACACAAACATCTGTTCCGTTACCAACAAATTTAGCCTCTTTGGTGTATTGCACCCTTACTATATCCGGAGTCACAAAATCAACCTGCAACATTCCTTCTTTTAAAATACAAAAGATGCCATTAGCAGAAAATGTTGATTGAATGACTTGGGAAGAAAGGCTTGTTACACTTGTTAGCCCTAGTAACACGACAGTCGATCTTAGTATGAAAGTTCGAATTAACAACTTCTTCATTGATCTTATAATTTAGAAATTAACACGCAGACAACAAGCCTCAAGTCAAAATGAAACCGTCACTTTTTTCCCGTTATAATAAACTATTTTCTGTTTTCCATCTTGTAGAACAACCTTAAAAGTTCTATTCTTTAGCATACCGGGATAGTTCCCTTTAGTGTTTCCAATGGTTAACTTACGACCAGAATCATGCCATTTCATGGGTATTTCAACATATGCTCCTTTTTCGTAGTTATAATTATCGAATTCATCTTCATAAAGGGTAAAAGAGCCATCAGCACCAGTGTAAACACGTAGTTCGAGCTGATCCCACGATTTTTCAGTAGCATATTGCACATCGGGGCCCATCGGAATAATACTACCTGCCTTTACAAATAATGGAATGGCATCAAGGCTTGTTTCTTTCGTTATTTCCTGACCACCCATCTGTTTCTGATTTGTCCAGAAGTCATACCAAACAGCACCAGCCGGAAGATATATCTTAGTCGTTTTTGTTTCAGCAAAGTTAGTTAGGGTATTATTGCCAACCTTCTTTGCTGAGTCTCTGTTCCATCCCTCTTCTTCGGAAACTTTGACTTCCTTTTCAGGCGTATATTGTGCATGAACAATAGGAGCTACAAGTAGTGACTTACCAAACATATATTGATCATTAATATCCCATACCTTTTTATCGTCAACAAAATCCATGACCAATGCCCGCATAAAAGTCGACTGATTGTTTGTAACGTCCCATGAGGTAGAATAAATATAAGGCAACAATGAATATCTCAATTTTATCATCTTTTCAATGGCATCATACACAGGCTCACCTTTCACACCGAAATTATAAATTTCTCTCGGCACATCTGTACCGTGTGAACGCATCATGGGTGTAAATGCACCAAATTGCAACCAACGTACATACAACTCCTGAAACATGGGGTTTTTAGAACCTGACCCATCATTCCATGATTTGTTATAATGTCCGGCAAAAAAACCGCCAATATCACTATTCCAATGCGGCATACCACAAAGAGAGAAGTTCAGTCCTGCCGGTATCTGGTTACGAAGACTCTCCCAAGTAGAAGCCACATCACCTGTCCATACGTTTGCTCCATAACGCTGTTGGCCTACGAAACCTGAACGCGTAAGTATAAACACACGTTTATCATTTGACACCGCACGCTGATGAGTATACACTCCTCCAACCGTCATTAGAGGATAGATATTCCGTACTTTACGAAAAGAACCTAAAAAAGTTTTAGTATCCATATCTTCAGGCTTCCAGTCGAGATGATCAGGTTCTGTTGAGTCCATCCACCAACCATCCATTCCCTTTTTGAAGATACCTTCATTCAGATACTTCCAATAGATATTGCGAGCCTCGGGATTATAAGCGTCATATACGCGTACTCCGGAAGGGTAATCCATCTCGGGCGGCCAAGTCTCAAGACCCGATTGAGGCCAAGTTGAAATATTAAACAACATGCCCCTCTTATCCATTTCTTTGTAAGGCTTGGTCATTGGACCGAATGAAGACCATATGGAAATAACCATGTGAGCATTCATGTTATGCACCTCGTCAATCATTCTTTGAGGATCACTGAATGAGGGATTTTTAAACTCCATTGCATTCCAAAGATAATTATTCCCCCAATATTGCCAATCCTGTATGATTCCATCAAGAGGCACTCCTAATTCACGGTATTTTTTAACAACACCTACAGTCTCCTCTTGACTTTTATATCGCTCTTTGCTTTGCCAAAACCCGTATGTCCATAACGGAAACATAGGCACCTCTCCAGTCAGGTAGCGCATTTGTGCAATTACCCCATCGGCATTGGCGCTATACATAAAATAATAATCAATACAATCAGCTACCTCAGAACGGAAAGATGTTTCAGACTCATTATCAGTAAAAAGCGTGGGAGAATAGTTATCCCAAAAAAGCCCATAGCCTTTTGTTGACTGAAAGAAAGGAGATACATCTTCAACATTCCCTTGAATTAGATTCTTGGTCATGTTGCGCTGAATCATTTTTCCGTTTTGCAACTGTCCCAAACCATAAATGCCCTCTTCTTTATCTAGCAAAAAAGGTTGGTAAGCAGTATATGTTTTTACTCCTGCATCGTTGAAGTCAATAAATTTTGGACCTGTTTCTTTTTCTGTCAATAAAATTTCACCCTTACTAGTCTGGTAAGTTATTGCCCCTGTTTGAGTATTCACACAAACCTTAATAGATCCGGAACTCAATATAATTTGGTTATCTTTCGCTGTCGTTTGGAAATTAACCTTTTGAGGTTTAGCTATTACAGAGACGCTCTCTTTAGTGTACACATGACCTTGCGGAGCCTTCATTACTCTTACTACAGATGGTGTAATAAATTGCAATTCCAGATCAATACCTCCCTGAGAAGTTTTGACACCTGATGATGTCTTTTGGTAATCTTGTGCCAATAGACTTGACACACCCAAACACAAAATAAGAAATAAGCTACATATTCTCATCGTATTATAATTAATCTATTTTACAATCAAGACTCCACCGTTACAAGGTATTGATAACTGAACTTCCTGTCTTTTATTCATTTTGACTTGCTTTGTACTACCTTCCAACTGCAAGTTATCGGTATAGACCTGTACAAATTCGCCAGTTGGTATCATTGGCAAATGAATTTTAACATTCAGAGTTCCCTTTTGGGCATTAACCCCCGCAATATACCATTTATCGGCATGGCGACGTGCTAAAATGATATATTTTCCAGGATAACCGTCAATGTAACGTACTTCATCCCATGTAGTAGGAACTTGCTTCATAAAGTCAATGGCCCATGAAGGTGCATCTGTCAAGTTATTAGGCGCCAAGGCAAAATGCTGAACCGGACTCTGGAATAAAACAGCAGTAGCCAATGCAAAAACATCGGAAGTCACCCTACGGCTACCTCTTGGAGCATTGTTCGCATTATAATATTTATTTAAGGCACTTCCTCCAAAGTCCATACTGCCCACAGTGTTTCTAATAAAAGGATGCAAGCAGGCATTAAACGCTTCATTGTCACAACTTCCTTGAGAGAAATGAAGATTTTCACTGGCTAGTACCGCTTCGGCAGACGCAAAATTAGGATACATTTTTTCCCAGCCCCGAGGTAAAGTACATCCATGGAACACAACAAGCAGTCCATACTCGTTAGCATCAGCCAAAATATCTTCATACAGTTGCATGGTATGTTGTTTGTCACCACCAAAGAAATCAACCTTTATGCCCCTAATCCCAATACTTTGCATCCATTTCATCTCTTTGCGTCGCGCAATGGCATTGTCCATAAAGCCACGAGGCGACTGAGGAGCATCATTCCAATAGCCATTAGAATTATACCACAAATAAAGAGCTACTCCTTTACTTGCAGCGTATTGCGCTAGTTTTGCAATTTTATCACGCCCTATTTGTGTATCCCAAAGTGCATCAATCAATACCGATTGGAATTTCATTGCCGCAGAAAAATCAATATAACGGATTTGCTCATCGTAAACAGTGCTACCATCCATTCCAATAATCCAACTCCACGAGCCACCGCCGTATACATATTCCTTTGAAGCGTCATACAACGGACTTACTACATCAAAAGGAACTGTGGTTTCCACAATAGGAGCCAATGTTTCGCCTACTGTAATTGTTCGCCAGGGAGTTTCGCCCGGCAATGCAACACCCGGTGCAACAGTGCCGTTACCATTGCACTCGCCTGTTTGAGGAAAACCTATGGTGTATAATCCATCAGTCTTTCCAAGTAAACGACTTCCGCAATAGCTGCCATTCACTCCTGTTTCAGAGATCAAAACCCATCCCTTATTACCATTCTTGAAAAGGCATGGGAACGTATAACCTTCACCCCAGCCATTTTTGCCCAAAGCATCATCTACCGTATAAGGAGTTTCGTAACTGGGAGATGTACGAGCAAATCCACCCATTGGTTTACTTTGAGGGCAAAGGAAAGTTGTTGTGCCTTCAGGAAGAACAAATCCGGTAACTTCTTCTTGAACGACACAACTATGGGTTTCACCTTGAGAGAATATCTTATATTTAAAAGCTACATCCTTATTACTGATACGAAATACAACATCAAATATGCGTTTTCCTTGTTGCATAAATGAACAAACAGCTTCTGTAGCGGTATAATGAACCTTACTTTGTTTAATGTTGCGCAACTGATAAGTTTCATCAATAGCCGACGTCTTTACATCTCCGGCAAAATACATGTTATGAGAAAAATCACCGATATTTGTTCGTAATCCTAACGGAGACGGTTTCAGGAAAAGGATACCGTTGTAGTTAACTGAATATGACGGGGAACCATTTTCGTCGGAAACCACCACTAATAATCTGCCGTCAGGGCTTTTAAACTCTTTCTTCTCAGCATTACAAATTGTAAACACCTGAAGCAATGTCATCACTAAAAATAGCTTTTTCATACTGTTGTTTTTCATTATACTAAAAATAGAGAGACAAATATAGTAGCTATTTGAAGAGTAAGTCCAAAGAGGTGTTACATGTTTCTTTTGTGACGTTACGAGATTCCGTCTAAATGCACCTTTTCCGATAAATATTCCCCTAATTTATGATTTTCGCAGTCTATTTTTGCACCTTGAAGTTATCTCAAGAATACTATGAATAGACAAGTCAATAGCCCGATACAAACTTTTTCGGATAAATATCTCATCCAAATACTCTTTCTATTATTGATATGGGGAGGCGTGTGTAAAGCTACCGCATCTAACTTAGTTGCTTTTCCCGGTGCAGAAGGCTTTGGTAGATATGCCACTGGTGGACGCGGTGGAAAAGTGTATCATGTCACTACACTACAAGATGGACTAGAAAAAGGCACTTTACGTCATGCAGTTATGCAGAAAGGAGCACGTACAATCGTCTTTGATATTGCTGGAACAATCTTTCTAAATAACAATTTAAGAATTGTAAGTGGTGATTTAACCATTGCCGGACAAACGGCACCCGGACAAGGAATTTGCATTGCACGCTATCCGGTTACCATTCAGGCTGATAATATTATAGTTCGCTATCTACGTTTTCGTGTTGGCAACGAAGGAGGAGGTGAACCTGACGGACTAGGCAGTACGGATTGTAAAAACGTAATTATTGACCATTGCTCCATTAGTTGGTCTGTAGACGAATGCTGTTCTGTTTACGGAGGAGAAAATCTAACAGTACAGTGGTGTTTGATTTCTGAAAGTCTTCGCACAGCGGGACATGCTAAGGGAAGACATGGCTATGGCGCAATATGGGGAGGAGATAAAGCGTCTTTCCACCACAACTTACTTGCTCACCACGAAAGTCGGGTACCCCGACTCGGGCCACGCCCAAGCACCCAACAACGTGAACATGTAGATATGCGCAATAATGTATTCTACAATTGGGCGGGTAACGGATGTTATGGAGGAGAAGGAATGAAAGTGAATATCGTTAACAACTATTACAAACCCGGTCCGGCTACACCCAAAAATCAACCAATTCGCTATCGCATAGCCTCAATAGGAGTTCGTACAACAAAATACTGTCATCGAGCAGATGGAAGTCCTAACGTCTGGCACCCTATGGAACACGTTTGGGGAAAATTTTATGTAACAGGAAATGTTATTGAGGGACACCCCGAAGTCAGTCGTGACAATTGGACAAAAGGTATTTACGAACAAATAGACAAGAATGCTTGCGACAACACCTTTACAGATCAAGTAAAACAAGACATGCGTTTATCAGAGCCATTGTTTGCAGACGTCATTACGACTCATGGGGCAGAAGAAGCATATAATCTCGTATTAAAAAAAGCCGGTTGTTCCATCCAACGTGACATCATAGACAAAAGAATTATTCGTGAAACTCAAACGGGTAAAGCACAGTACATAGGAAGTGTGACTCCAAATGCAAAAGATTCTCCAGGGCTGATAGATATGCCCTCTGATGCAACACCCGAAGGAACAACCAGTCCCTGGCCGATACTAACAAACGGGGGAATTACCGCAGCTAATATAAAAGATACTGACGAAGATGGAATACCCGACAGCTGGGAAATAAAGCACGGTTTAAATAGTAAAGATGCTTCAGACGGGTATAAAACGAGTCTAAATAAAGAAGGATACACAAATCTCGAAGTATACATAAATAGTTTAGTCAGTGAATAATTAACGAGTAAACAGAAATCTATTTAACAAGTTGAAAATAATTAATTGTTTAACCAAAGTAATGCTATCATGAAACAAAAAAATGAAAAGTTGAGAAGCAAATTACTTCTTTTGTTTGTACTATTATTAATGGTACCCATTGGAGTCTTTGCTCAAAACATGACGGTAAAAGGTTCGGTGGTTGACTCACAGGGTGAACCTATCATCGGAGCTTCAGTAGTAGAGAAAGGCAATAATTCAAACGGTGTAATCACCGATTTGGAAGGGCAGTTTTCTCTTACTCTCCGCAAAGGAAAGCGAGTCGTCATTTCCTACGTAGGAATGGAAACACAAGAAGTAGATGCTGTAGCCGGCAAAACACTAAAAGTGATTCTCAAAGATGACTCACAAGCAATCGAAGAGATCGTTGTTATTGGTTACGGCAGTAAGGCACGAAAAGATTTAACAGGTTCTGTTGGTTCAATTTCCGGAGCCAAACTAGCAGCGGTACCTGTCACATCTGCAGCTGTAGCTTTGCAAGGAAAAATAGCCGGCGTGCAAGTGACTACCGTGGATGGTGCACCGGGAGCAGACATCAATATTCGCGTACGTGGAGGAACGTCCGTTACCCAAAGCAACGAACCACTTTATATTGTTGATGGTTTTCAAACTGACAATATAAATGATATCCCCCCCGCAGATATTGCTTCGATAGATGTTTTAAAAGATGCATCTTTGACTGCTATTTACGGTGCAAAAGGTGGTAACGGTGTAGTTGTTGTTACTACAAAATCAGCCCAACAAGGTAAAGTATCAGTTGGATTCAATGCACAAATGTCAATTAGCAAATTAGCGAAAAAGCTTGATCTAATGGACACATATGATTTTGTACGTTATCAATATGATTGGGCTGCAGCAAACGGAACACGTAGTTCAAATGCAAAATATTATCGAGCTAATTTCGGTAACCCTCTTGATCTTGACATCTATCAACGAGCCACAACACGCGATTGGCAAGACGAAGTTATGAGCGAAACACCATTTAATTATTCCACCAACTTTACCGTAGGAGGAGGCACCGAAAAATTTCGTTTCAATGCATCTTTAACCAACTCAGAAGACAACGGTATTATTATGGGATCAGGCGTTCGTCGTACAAATTTGAATATCAAAATGAATATTCAGTTGACTAGAAATCTAACCCTGACAATCAATCCAAGATTAACATACCGACGCGACACCGGAGCTGGTGGCGATAAAATAGGCAGTGGAGGTATCATCGACGTTCTACGCTATCGCCCAACCAACGGTCTGCGCGAATTTGCTTTTTGGGATCCGGCTACAGTCGACCCGGATGATGAAGCTGTATTCGAATATACTAACCCGAAAAGCGACATTGACCAAAATACATTAAAAAAACATTCTTATGCCTATACCAATCAGTTTAGTTTGGATTGGAAACCCATTGAAGGACTCACATTACGTACAGAAGGAGCACATTTTATCTCATTCAACGACGAAAACCGTTTTTTTGGTGCTATGACCGATGAAGGTCAGAATAATAAGAAACTACCTGTAGCAGCCATCACAGATAAGCGTACTGAAAAATACACTTGGACCAATACTGCTTCTTATGGGTTTGATATTGACAATTTGCATAATTTTTCTTTCCTATTAGGACAGGAAATTCAACACAATCAAACCAAACAAAGCTTTATAAAAAATCGCTATTTCCCTCGCAGTATTTCTGCGGATAGAGCACTCAATAACATGGGATTGGGAACACCTTGGGAATCGACGTCTTCTTTATCCACTCCCGAACGCACTGCTTCATTCTTTGGACAGACAAGTTATAACTACGACCATAAATATTTAGCTTCTATTACATTCCGTGCTGACGGTTCCACCAAATTCTCTCCGGGAGAACAATGGGGATACTTTCCATCTATTTCAGGCGCTTGGGTACTTTCTAAAGAAAGCTTTTTGGAAAATAATCCTATTATAAGCAACCTAAAATTAAGAGCAGCTATAGGTCTGGCGGGTAATAACCGAATTGATAACGACATGTGGCGCTATCTTTATTCCGTAAATACAACAGGCGGACCAGGTTTTGGTGAAGTTACTGAGAATGGAGAGAAATGGTATGGAAATGCAGGTGGAAGCACTTTTGCCAATACTAAAATTAAATGGGAAACAACCCTAACGCGTAATTTAGCCTTTGATCTTGGCCTGTTTGGCGACCGGCTCACTATTACACCTGAAGTTTATTGGAATACCACTAAAGATTTGCTCTATAAATCGGACGTACCATCAACAACTGGATACACGCAACAAATGCAGAATATCGGTCAGGTAACTAATAAAGGGTTTGAATTAACGATTGGTGGTGATATCCTCCGTGGAAAAGATTACGTATTGAGTGGTAACCTCACATTCGGCTCCAACAAAATGAAAGTAGATAAACTGAATGATACAGATAACGTTATTTGGGATCAGAATGACCGTTGGAAATCCAGCTATAATGATTATTGCCTAAGAGTAGGCGACCAAGTCGGCTTAATTTACGGATTTGTTTATGATGGATTGTACGGTTTCGATGAATTCGATTTTGACCCAAATCAAAATTTCCTTGCCGTACCTAAAGAAGGTACTATTATCAATAACGTTTTTAATGACAGTAATTCGGGTAAAGCAACACTACCCGGTAAAATCAAATTCAAAGATATCAGTGGTCCGAACGGCAAACCCGATGGACAAATAACAGAAGACGACCGAACCATCATTGGTAATACAAACCCCAAAGTACAAGGAGGATTTGGCTTGAGCGGACAGTGGAAAGGGATCGACTTCACAGCCAATTTCAACTATATGTATGACTTTGACGTAAATAATGCCACCGCATATCAACTTTCATCATCAGAAAGCAACAGCAAAAACTTTTTCAACGTACTGACTAAGTTCAATAATCGGTGGACCTACGTACGTGAAGATGGCGAATGCTTGTACAAAAACACCTACCTTGAAAATTCGGTAGAGCTCTACAAAGAATTGAATGCAGGTAAAACATTGTGGAACCCAACAGATGTAACCAACAAGGTAACCCATTCTTATTTCATTGAGGATGGATCATTCCTTCGTTGCCAAGACATCACCATAGGTTATACTCTTCCAAAACAGCTTACAAATAAATGGGGAATGTCACGATTGCGCTTCTACGTAAGTGGATCTAATCTCTTCATTATTACAGGCTACTCTGGCTACGACCCCGAAGTCGACGTACAAACCGGCTTAACAAGTGGTATGGACTACAACAGATATCCACGCAGCCGCAGTTTCGTATTTGGAGCAAACATCACTTTCTAATACATAAAAACGGATTACATATGAAAATAAAAAATATTCTTATTGCTGGTCTGGTTGCAGTTGGCTTTTCTTCATGCAATGATTTCTTGAAGGTTGATGCCATCTCGAAATACGACACTGAGTATGTTTTCAGCGACAAGACTGAAATTAATCGCGCTTTAAATGGCGTTTACGCACAACTATTGAACAGTAGCACCTATGGTAGCGCCTACATGAGTACCTTCTGTCTAAATAGCGATGTAGATATGTCTATATCTACCAGCGAGGTAGCTACAGATAATAGCTACCGTCGCTTTGATTGCAACAGCATGGGAGGAGATATCAATAAATACTGGATTGCCGCTTTCCAAGGAGTGGAATATGCCAATAATTTCATTTACGGTTTGGAAAACAGTCCGCTTTTTAGCGCATCAGACGCCGAATTAATGCAACAGTTAGGTGAAGCAAAAGTAATTCGTGCCATGTTCTATCATGACTTGGTAGTACTGTTTGGCGATATACCATTCTCACTAACTCCTAACTTCGAATCAGATGATTTTGTCATGCCTGTAGTTGATCGTGAAGAAATTCATAAAGCATTAATCGAAGACTTGAAAAGCATTGCACCTTACATGTCATTCGCTCGTGATCTGAGTGATGGTGTAGAACGTGTTTCAAAAGAGTTCTGTTGGGGAATGATTGCTCGCATGGCTCTGACTTGCGGTGGATACTCTCTTCGTCCTGACAAGAACAATGCAACCAGTTATGGCACCATGCAACGCCCTTCAAACTACAAAGATTACTATCAAATAACCCAAGCCTATTGCGATTCAGTTGTTTCATCCGGGACTCACTCACTACGCCTACCCTATCGGCAAGTATTTATTGACCAATGTAATTACATTGTAAACAACAATGACGATTCGATGTTTGAAATACCTTTTGCGAAAAACTCAAGTGGTAGCATCGGTTATATTCAAGGACCAAAGGGTGAGAATTACGAAGGCGCTACATCCGGAAAAAATGTTTGGGGAAAGAGTGACGGAAACGCCCGTTTAAACGCCTTTTATCGTTACTCTTTTGACGATGAAGACGCGCGTCGCGACTATGTCAACGGAATGTGGTATTATTTATACGACGGCACCCCATCCATTCTTACTGACTACACTGTATTCAATAATAAATGGTCTAAATTCTGGGCTAATTCTGCTAATACATTAGGAGCTGGCAGCACTGGAAACACTGGTATCAATTATCCTTATATGCGCTATGCCGATGTATTATTGATGTATGCAGAAGCCGTAAATGAGTTGGAAGATGGAGTGAGTGGCACCAATGGTGCGAAAGCTATTGAAGCCCTCAGACAGGTACGTGCCCGTGCATTTACTAATTCTGATAAAATCGATGCATACATTGCTTCGGCTTCCGGTTCTAAAACAGATTTCCTAAAAGCAGTACTCAACGAACGCAAATGGGAATTTGCCGGTGAGAACATGCGCTGGAAAGACCTAGTACGTAATAATTTATATGGAGAAGTACTCTATTATAGCTTCTTACGATACTACGCAGTGGCCGAAAACGCAGCAGGAACTTCTGACTATATTGAAGCGGTAGAGCAATACGACGGTAAACCCGGATATTTGGAATTAACCCTGCCTTACACCATATATTATAAAATAACAAATAATCCGAATAACACCTATATTTATCCCAATACGACATTAGATGTACTAGAACTGTATAATCCGTACAAATCTGAGAAATATCCTGGTTCCGAATGGACAGCAGGAGATTATTACGGATGGTGGAATGACACAGACGGATGTCCTAAAGACCAGTGCTTATTCTCATTCTACGGATTTATTCGTGGTGACCGGGGAGGCAATGTGTATTTAGTAAAAGATGGTGAGATTTATGCTCAAACTGGTGCATCAAACCTACCTGTAGTACGCTATATTTTACCTTACCCCAATGCAGCAATACAGCGTAGTGCTGGTCAATATAAGAACTATTATGGTTATATTAAGTAATCAAATTGAAAAGAATACAATATGAAAAATAAATTAAGTTACATACTGATACTCCTCATGTCTGCATCCATCTTTTCTTGTAAAGACGATGAGGTGGTGAGCAGTGATGGCTACTCTTCCGATAGAGAGTTTATGACCATGTTCCGCAAAGATGATAATACCGGTAAGGGTGATTCAGATCCCTATAGATGTCAGGCGATTAACCTGAATGACATCCAACTTTACTGGTATGGAGTGAAAGACTGTGCCGGTTATGAAGTCAAAATGGCTTTACAACCCAACGTATCTTCGGGTTTAGCGCAAGATTGGGAGAATCCCGATTACATCTTATTTGATACGATTGTAGGTCCCGATGTAACAGATCTTTTGATTAAAGATCTACAGTACAGCACTGACTACCGCTTTGCCATACGAACACTCTCGAAAAAAGGAGAAGCCTACCATTCTAAGTGGTATGGCTATGGAAACGGACGCCAGTGGGCCGACTATTTAGGGATCACAACGGGAGACAGATACAATGTTCCCGAAGTCATTGTTGTCAATCAAGTAACTAAGACAACTTTTCGCATCAACATTGATCGCGCTTATGCAACATCTGGTGACGACGGAACCTTCAAAACGAACTTTGAAGTCGATGAAAATGGTAATTTTGTGATGCATGTCATTACTATCGAGGCTTCTCCAACTAATCCACAAGCAACAGTGCCCGAGAAATGGCAGAAATACAGCCTTACTTCTGCCGACTTCCAACGTGGTTACATAGACATTGACGGATTACAGGAAAACAGTGTATATGTAATTAACGCAGAAAACAAAAACATACCAGTTCGTTGGGATGCTATCTACAACACTTGCGTGATACGTATGGACGGAGATCCCGGAGATCCAATTCTGATAAAACATTTCTGTGACCCGAATGATACCATTGCAGGAGCTACCACATACAATGCTTCACGACTTGATACCATCTTATCAAACTACAATAGTGATGCATCACTAGCAGAAGGTACTATATTTGAACTGGAAGGTGGAAAAACCTACTACCTTGCCAACAACGTATCATTGTGCAAAGGACTAACTTTACGCACCAAAGCAGGAACCGGCAGGGCCAAAGTGTTAATGAATGGTATGTCAACAGTTAATGGAGCAGCACAAGCGATGAACTTCATGTTTGGTCGTCAACCACAATCAGGAGAACTTGGTGGCATCAATATCAAATCACTTATTTTTGAAGATATCGACTTTGACTGTCCGTTAGCTAAAAACTATGGTGACGGTAGTGTTACAGGAAACTATTTCATCAATATGTACTCCAATGGTATGGCGGTAACACTTCAATCATTTGAACTTAAAAACTGTACATTCCAGCGAATGATTCGCGGTTTCGTCCGAGTTCAGGGTACAAACCGTAAGAATTTTGAGAAATTTATCGTAGAGAACTGCCTATTCTACAATTGCGGTTACTATGATAATAACGGACGCGGTTATGCATGGATTGCCGGTGACGGTACCCCAGATACAGGTAAGTCTAACATTTACGCTAATATGATATTCCGTAACAATACATTCTATGACTCACCCCGTACTTGCTTCTTCACAGACAATGGTAAAAATTTGCCGTGGCCAAGTAATATCCAATATAATATTACATTAGAGAACAATACGTTTGTCAATTACAGTACCCGTTCATCCGGCCGTAAGATATTTGACCTGCGATACTTACCAGGTGGAAGTAAGATTACGGTGAAGAAAAACCTCTTTATCCTGACAAAGAAAGATGGCGATACCCGTAATTTATACATGGAAGGCATGGATATTCGTCAAATTAATGGCTCTGGTGAAATCACATTTGATGTGGCACAGAATTATTCAACCAATACAAATTTGACCAGCGGAAACATATTCTCTGCATCAGCATTTAGCGCGAGTAAAAATAGTGCAGGATTCTGGTCAGACTATAACCTCTCCGGCAAAGCAGAGCTGGAAGTTCATTTAGGTCAAAATGGAATCTCGCCAACAGACCTGATGACAAATCCCAACCCACCTTATGCAAGTCCGGATGCGAATATGCACGAAGTAGATAACCTTGATGGTCTTTACTACAAGAACACCGATGCAGTTCGCAACCACGAAATTTACAAATTGGGTATCGGTGACCCGAGATGGGCTAAAACCGTCATGCCTTAAAAGATAAGGCAATAGGAAGTCGGGAGACTTCATCAGACATTTTTTGCAAAAGGGTGTATTGTACACAAATACGATACACCCTTTTTATTTTAGAATTACATTAATGACTATTATACAAATTAAAGGAACCATGATTAAACAGAAATTAATCTACTTGCTGCCTCTTTTTCTATTGTCAAGTTGCAGCCATCAAACCTACAAGAGCACATCTCTATCTTCTGATGAAAGAGCTAAGCTTTTGTTGCAAGAACTAACATTGGAGGAAAAAGTAATGTTAATGATGGATAGTTCAAAACCCATAGAACGATTAGGCATCAAACCTTACAACTGGTGGAACGAAGCTTTACACGGAGTAGCCCGTGCCGGTTTGGCTACAGTGTTTCCTCAGCCCATAGGTATGGCAGCTTCGTTTGCACCTAACGATGTGTTTGAAGTATTCACCGCAGTATCCGACGAAGCTCGTGCCAAAAATACATATTACACATCAAAAGGAAGTTATGAGCGATATCAAGGACTAACCATGTGGACACCAACAGTTAATATCTATCGGGATCCTCGTTGGGGCAGAGGAATTGAAACATATGGAGAAGATCCCTATCTTACCAGTCAAATGGGTGTTATGGTAGTAAAGGGACTACAAGGTGAAAGCAATGGAAAATATGACAAACTCCACGCTTGCGCCAAACATTTCGCTGTTCACTCCGGACCAGAATGGAATCGCCACGAATTTAATGCAGACAACATCAGACCACGCGATTTATATGAAACCTACCTACCTCCTTTCGAGGCATTGGTGAAAGAAGCAAAAGTAAAAGAAGTAATGTGTGCTTATAATCGTTTCGAAGGAGAACCATGCTGTGGCAGTGATCGTCTACTCATGCAGATACTGCGCAAAGAGTGGGGATACAAAGGTATTGTCCTTTCTGACTGCGGTGCAATAGCAGATTTTTACAACGATCGCGGCCATAAAACCCATCCGGATGCCGAGTCGGCTTCAGCCTCAGCAGTACTTAGTGGCACAGATTTAGAATGTGGTTCCAGCTACCAGGCACTAGTCAACGCCGTTAAGCAAGGAAAGATTAATGAAAGCGCCATTGATGAAGCCGTTCAACGTTTGTTGGCCGCCCGTTTTTCCTTAGGCGAGATGGACAATCCTGAAAATGTATCGTGGACAAAAATCCCTCTTTCAGTGGTTGCCTCTGCTAAGCATGATTCCTTGTCACTTGCCATTGCTCTCAAGTCAATGACCTTACTTTTGAATAAAAACAATATACTACCATTAAAACGTGGCGGACTTACCCTTGCCGTTATGGGACCTAACGCCAATGATTCTGTTATGCAATGGGGAAATTATAACGGTATGCCTTCACAAACAGTTACCATATTAGAGGGGATACGGAAAACGTTAGGACATACGGACAAACTAATTTATGAACAAGGTTGTGGGCTAGTAGAGAGAACACTGATACACAGCGCCTTTAACCTATGCAAATCTTCAACCGGAAACGGATTTAGCGCCCGTTATTGGAACAATACCACCCGCAAAGGAGAACCTGTTACACGTAATCAGGTTACTACCCCCTTTCAATTCTGCACATCGGGTGCAACAGTATTTGCCCCCGGAGTTAATCTAACCGATTTTTCGGCAACCTATAACAGCATATTTACTCCAAAGCAATCCGGCGAAGTACTATTTGAAATTTACGCCTATGGCTCAGGACGTTTGCGTATAAACCAAGAAGAAGTAAAAAGCTTCTCCAACAAACATGGTGCACGAAAAGCAACTTATACACTGCAAGTACAGGCAGGAAAGCCTTACCATATTGAACTTGATTTTGAATATCTTAGAAGCGATGCACAACTCAATTTTGATCTGGGATTCAAAAAAGAAGTGGATATAATGCAATCAGTAGACAAAGTGAAAGATGCGGATATTGTTGTTTTTGCAGGTGGTATCTCACCCAGTCTTGAAGGAGAAGAGATGGGAGTAAATTTGCCCGGATTCAAAAAGGGTGATCGTACCGACATAGAACTACCTGCCGTTCAGAGAGAACTCATTGCGGCATTACATAAAGCTGGTAAAAAAGTTATTCTAGTAAACTGTTCCGGATCTCCAATTGGTTTAGAACCCGAAATAAAAGAGTGTGAAGCCATATTACAAGCATGGTACCCCGGTCAATCGGGCGGAACTGCTGTAGCCCAAGTCTTGTTCGGCGATTATAACCCCGCAGGCAGATTGCCGGTAACCTTTTATAAAAGCGTCTCACAGTTGCCCGATTTTGAAGATTACAATATGACAGGGAGAACCTATCGTTACATGAAGCAGACTCCCCTCTTCCATTTCGGTTACGGATTAAGCTATACCACTTTTGAATACGGTCAAATGGCTTTGGACAAAAGTAAAATTAAAGCAGGAGAATCATTAAATTTCTCCGTACCGATAACCAATACAGGCAAAGTTAACGGAGAAGAAGTTGTTCAGGTATATTTGAGAAAGCACCATGATTCGGAAGGGCCAAACAAAACATTGCGCGCTTTTAAACGTGTAAATATACCTACTGGAAAAACCATAAATATTGATTTTAGTTTAACCGATAAGCAATTGGAATGGTGGGACACAGGCTCCAACACCATGAAAGTTTGCACCGGCAACTACGACATCATGATAGGTAGCAGCTCACAAACAGAAGACCTGCTACAACACTCTTTTACCATCGAATAAATTAGCTTTTTATCATACGGAAATCAAATGATTTCCGTATGATAAACAAAAAAACTAATCATTTTGCTTTCTCTCTTTTCCATATTCGGATGGAGACATTCCAAACTGTTTTTTAAAGCACTTACTAAAGTATTTAGGATCATTAAAACCAGTCATATAGGCTACTGAAGAAACATTATATTCGCCACTTTCCATCAATTGCTTGGCTCGTTTAATGCGCATCTCGCGAATAAAGTCAACTGGCGAAAGACCTATAATTGCTTTCAGCTTTTGATAAAAAACAGTTCGCCCCATAGCCAGCTCTTGCGCAAACCGATCTACTGTCAGCTCCGAATTATCCATTTGCTTTTCCATCACCTCCATCACCTGTTGCATAAATAGCTCATCGAAACAAACAATTTCCGGTTGAGGAGGTTCAATAGGTACAACCGGTATCGAATGCCCCAGTTTCCTTTCCGACCATTGTTTTAAATAAAGTTCCTGCAACTGCTTACGTTGATTTAGTAATGACTTAATACGAGCCTTCAAATAAGTAGAGCTAAAGGGTTTAGTCACATAATCATCAATACCTTGCTCTAATCCACTGATACGATCATCCAGAGAAGACTTTGCAGAAAGCAAAATAATGGGAATATGACATATATCGCGATTGCATTTTATCGCTTTAACCATGTCGAGACCATCCATCATAGGCATCATTATGTCACTGATGATAAAATCGGGCATATACTGTACGGCCTGTTGTAACCCCTCTTGCCCATTGGTAGCTTCAATAACTTTATAAGTTTCCGATAAGATATCATAAAGAAAAGTTCTTAATTCAGAGTTGTCTTCCACAATTAATACAGACACGAGCTCTTTTTCCTGATCATCAACTTCTGTACACGTATCGGGACAAGCTTCAGCTGCTTCCTGTTGCTCAGTTGACAGAGAGTCATTAACAATAAATTCCGTATTCTCCTTCCCCTCATAAGCCCTATGACTCAATGGTAGAGTAACAAGGAATTCACTACCAACTTCCGGTTGGCTGTTCACTTCAATACTCCCTTGATGCAACTCAACCAATTCCCTCACAAGAGATAAACCAATGCCCGATGAAGGCTGTAGAATATTATAACGTACCAATGTTTCAAACCGCTGGAATAAACTCTGTTGTTTCTTAAGATCGATACCAATACCCTCATCTTTAACCGAAAGTACCAACGTCTCATCCTTTACGCTGACCCAAACTGCAATCGATTTATGATCGGGCGTATATTTAAATGCATTCGAAATCAGGTTAAACATCACCTTTTCAAACTTATCCTGATCAATCCATCCTGAGATATTATCCGTTTGAGAATGCAAACGAAAATCAATATGCTTCTCTTCGGCTATCAGTCGAAAGTTATCCATAACTCGTTCCAATAGAATAATAACATCCGTTCTCTCCAGTAATAACTTCATCTTTCGGTTTTCTATTTTGCGGAAATCTAGAATCTGATTAACAAGACGCAGCATTCGCTCTGTGTTTTTGTGTACCAATGTAAGATGCTTACGCGCTGTTGGTGAAAGAGATTCATGCTCCAGCACCTCAGTCACCGGACTACTTATAAGAGTAAGTGGTGTACGAAGTTCATGTGATATATCCGTAAAAAATCTTAGTTTAATATTTGAAAGCTGATGTTCAAGATTAATTTGATTGTGTAATCTATAAATATAAAGAATAGTATATACAATAGCTGTTGTAAACAAGATAAACAAAAAAACATACAATGCCCATGCCCAATAAGTTTCCCAAAAGGTAGGAATAACAACTACCGAAAGCGTACGCATATTATCCGTCCACACTCCATCACTATTTGTTGACCTTATCTGTAATTCATACTCCCCGGGAGGGAGATTTATGTAGTTGGCAGAACGATTATTATCAACCTCATTCCATTGTTCTTCTAACCCTTTAAGCCTGTATGCATACTGAATGGCACTAGGATCAATGTAATCCAGAGCTGCAAACTGAAATGTCACATTACGCTGAGAAGGCTGTAACTCCAACTCTTTGAGATCATCAATATCCAGCGATTCCTGAACACCCTGTATTTTCAAACCAGTAAAAGCTATTCGAGGAATATACTTACTTTTGCTCAATAAGGCAGGATTCATCTCCATTACCCCTCCTTCAGTTCCCAACATTAAATGACCGTGCCACACAACCGGTATAGCCTCACTAAAATAAACCTCCTTTTGCAAATATCGCTTATCATAATTATCAAAGGTTCCATTCGCAGCATTAAACTTTGAGAGAGCATCCTCTGAAATAACCCATAAGTTTCTTTGAGGATCTTCAACCATAGACAACACCAAATCCGAGAACAAACCATTTTGCCTGGTATATGTTTTAAATTGAATATTATTGGTCAATAAATTTCGAGACACAATCTGATTAACTCCGCCGGTAAAAGTCAAAACAAACGTCTGACCTCTGCTATCAGTATATATAGAAGTAACATCATTACTACAAAGGCTAGAAGTTATATTCTGCCGGCGAATATTCTGATAAAAATTAATCTTTTGAGCATCTTTGAATTCAGTGCACATACTGAGTAATCCTTCTGTTGTGCCTACTAGTAGAGCCTTATCAACCTCTTTAATAATCCGCACTTTGGTATATTTGTTTTGAGGATAGTTTTTCAATAAATTGCCGCTGTGTATAAATCTCACCTCACCATCTTTGTTTTCCTCCAACAAATTGAGTCCTCCACCATACGTTCCAATCCAAATACGCTGATTGCTATCTTGGAATATGGAATAAACACTATTATTACTTAAGCTAAACGGGTTATCGGCCTTGTGTGAAAACTGTTGTACTATAAATCGATTATTTCCTGTTTTTTTGAGTCTAAAAACACCATCCCATTTGGTTCCCATCCAGATTCCCCCTTGTTTATCCTCCATGAAGCAATAAATATTCCTGGCAAAAGAGACCGTTTGTTCAGTGATGCTACCAGATGGAGTCAAATATCCCTTAAAACTCCCATCTTCATTAAAGATTCGTATAAACCCCTTTTTATTGGCCATCCAAAAATTATTATTGCTATCTTTCAGGAAAGCTCGTGTTTCATATCCCGAATCTAAAGGTCTTACAACACAAGCACTGGGAAAGAAAGAAATCTTGCCCATTTCATAATTATTAGTATACCAAAAATTCTTCTGATTGTCTAATAAATACCTCAATACAATGGGAGTAAATTTAGATTTCGGATCATTATAATCAGTATAATAAGGTTTTAATTGTTTGCTTTTTCGGTCATAATAGCTCAAACAACCCATTTGAGGAATTACCCATAATCTGCCTTGAGCGTCCTCAAATACACCTTCATTGCTTTGTCGTTCAGCATTTGGCATATCCTCAGCAGGAGTTTGGTAATATTCAATTTCGCCGGTACGAAGATTATATCGGTTAACACCAGCTGCATCCGAAAATATCCACAATTCTCCATGACTGTCTCTAAATATGTTTTGTACGTTGGAGTTTTCTGCTGCAAAGTGAACAGCTACATACTTAAAATTCTTCTTCCTTACATCAAATAAAATAATGCCATTCTCGGCCCCTAGTCCGATAGTATCTTTTCCCAGATTCTGTATGCTATTTAAGCGGATATCATCATAAGGTATTTTCAAAAACTTCAATTGTTCAGTACGCAAATCATAAACAGCCAACCGGTTATTGGCAGACAACAAATACATATTATTGCCATTTTCGCAAGCGTTTTTAAACGAAGTGTTACCCGGCATCGTTTTCTTTCCAACTATCTGAATGCCTTTATCAGTAAAAATCCATTCATCACCATCTTTATCCTGAAGCACTCTCACAACATCCTTTCCGGGTAAATTTCCGGCTTTGCTACTGTAAAGTGTAACACCTTTACTTTCGCCTTTTTTATACTCCCCTTCGTTTACCCGAAAAGCTCCGTGATCGAACACAATCCAAGTCACACCTTTAGCTAAAGCATAGATTTGACGAATACTATAGTTTACATTATTTTGAGTTTCAAATGGTTTTAAAACATCAATAAACTTCTCGCGCCGGCTATCGAATAAATAGATACGACTATCATAAGTTTGGCACCAAATATCACCATGTTGATTGGCGGTAATAGAATACAATCGATTAGAAGTAAGGGTACATCCATCTCCCGGATAGGCCTTGTAGTTTTTGAATGAATAGCCATCAAACTTGCTTAATCCGTTCCATGTAGAAAGCCAGATAAACCCTTTACCATCTTGCACAATATTAACCACAGTACGTTGAGGCAATCCGCTATAGGTTGAATAATGCTGTATTTGACATACTGGTTGCGCCTGAGCTATCTCAGATAAAAAAAAGAAGATACAAGCATAAAATAAGGTGTACTTGAAAAGTGTTTTCATGGCATCAGACTTTTATTCTGCAAACTTACATAAAAAATGCACTTTTCAAGCAAGAAAGTACAATAAGAATACAATATTCAACAAGAAGCTTTACATATAAGTTGCCAAATGATCACCCCTAATTACCTCCTTCCATTCGGGCACCCTTCACCGTTTCTTCTTCAATGCCTTTATGAACAGATTTTGTTGATGCCGATTTTCCAAAAGAATATGAGAGAGACAAGCCTATATTCATGGCACGGCAGTGCAGATCCGTCTTCCTTCTATAAAACTTATTTTCTTCACGAAGCTTGTACTTCTTATAGTCCCAGAAAACATTATCTAGATTCAGAGAAACAGCCAAGTTATCAGCTAAAAAGCTTTTGCTGAGCCTCATCTTGCACGAATAAAAATTGAACGATTTCCCTTGCAAGGTTATATCGGGCAACTTATACAAACCGGCAACAGATAAGGAGAAATTACAAGGCAAATTAATAAAAAGGTTAGAAGAAATATTACCAGCCACCCCATCATTCGCTTCTTCACTGGATCTTAAAGCCGAATAACTTCCCGATGCATTCAATACCAAACGGGCAAAAGAAGCCAAGGGAAGTTTCATATAGAAAGACACTAAAGCAGCACGTAAATAGCCCGCATTTACGTATGTAGTGTAATAAACACCCTCTTTATTCACTCCCGAATAACTTTGAATAGGATTACCACAAAAAGAATATCCCGCCGAAAAGGCATATTGATTATTACCGGCAAATTTACTAAATTGCAAAAGCAGATTATGCGTAACCTCTGCCTCTAGCCGGTCGTTTCCAAAAAGAATATTTCCTTGGTCAAGTCTATAAACAGTTGGATTCAGATAACCAATGCCCGGTCTTATCAACGAACTATTATACCCCAAAGTCAGGTTATTGCTATTTTTCAATTTATAAGATAAAGAAAGCGAGGGCAAAAGAGTATAATAATTACGAACTACATCATTGGGGCTACCATATTTCAGGCGAAAAAAGGTTCTCTCCCCTCTTAATCCCAGTACCATTTGCCAGCTATCTTTTTCATAACCGTATTCCGAGTAAACAGCCAATATATGTTCATACTGAGAGGCACTATTCAACTTATGAAGACGCCAATTTTCATCATTTAACGCATAATAATTTTCTTGATCGCTGCCATTATCTCTATAAAGATACTTCAGACCAGCCTCCAGAGTCTGGTTAGAGGAAATGTTATTTGAATAATCAAACTGAAAAGCATGTTCGTTGTTGACGGCATTAACTCTATCAAAATAATTAGAATCCTGATAGTTAACCATATTTTCAAGAACAAATGTATCTTGCCTCTTATCCGGAGACCTCAGATACAGATATGAACATAGAATCTTTGATTTTGTGTTGAAAAGATGCTGATAGTCTGCTCCAACGTGCAAATTGCCCCAATCAGACTTATTCTTTTCCCTATTTTGATATGAGAAAACTTGTTCACCGACAACTGACAACATCACATTGCTCTGCTGAGACATTGCATTATTCCTGGCACCGTAATAATCTAAGTATGCACTGAAAGAATTCATGGAGTCAACTTCATAAGCTAATTCCAAGTAAGCCATATTCGTTAAGTCCAGCTCAGTATGCATTCTACGATTCTGATTAAAAAACCGTTTTTCCGTCGACGTATAATTCTCTAAACTCCTCTCCTCTCTGACTTTATAACCTTCACCATTCATGAAAGAATAATGGCCGGATATACTGAATTGCTTCGTCGATAATGTAACATCGGCACCAACTTCCGAAGAGCCGGTCAAATCAGCAGAAACATCTGTTCCTAAAGAGTAGCCAACCTCCTTCTTCTTTAAAACAACATTCATAATGGGACCTCCCACGCTACCATCATACTTTGTTTTTGCAGAAGAAATAATTTCTATCCGATCAATATTATCGGCTTTTAGTCCTTTCAGCTTCTTATATATATCCGTTCCACTCAATTTTAGTTGCCTGCCATTTATAAAGAGAGTAGGCGAAGCACCATTTATTTGAATACTACCGTCATCAACCACTGCAAAAGGAAGTTTCTGAACCACATCCAATGCTTGCGAGATTTTAGCCTCCTGATCATTACTTACGTCGTATATCAACTTATCAGCGTCAACCCTAACAAGTGGTTTCACCCCGGTAATCGCTACATCGGCCAGTACATTGACATCATCAGCCAATAATAGATTGCCAACATTGACAGCTGATGAACTATTTAGTTTAACCATGCGCCTCAATGTTTTTTTGCCCACATAGCTAATCCAAAGATAGCACCTCTCTTCAAGAGTTGTTTTAATATGAAACTCACCATTATCGGCCGATATGGTACCTGTCACAAAATTAATAGGTACAGAGTCTTTTGATATCTGTATGGTAGCATACGGAACAGGTTCATTCCTTTCTGCATCCAGCACTTTTCCCCTTAAATTATGCCCATTGTTTACTTGTGCATGTACTAAAAGACTAAAGTTGATTAGTAATAGAAATATTCGTTTTCTCATGTTTTCGTTCTTACGAAAGAGTTTTTTTTTAACATTATTATTGTAAACTCAACATATTTGTTCAGTTGTAAAATTAGAAACTTCACAAAGCTAAAAGTTAATTGCTAGGAAAACAATAGACAACAGGGCCGATATAGCTTTTTAATACATACCAAAAATGTAATGCGCTGATTATAAGCACAATAAGAAAACACAGATATAGCTTTTATTGCTTTTAGAAAGTATTGAGAATCTTTTCTATTTAAGCACTTCATCTAAAAAATGAGGAATATTCCCTTTAGAAGGAATCTGAAGTTTCTTGCGAATGACAGAGCGCTTCATTTGAATAGTATTGATACTTAATCCCATAATAATGCTGATCTCTGAGCCTGAAAATTGAGTGTAGGTAAGACAACAGATGCGAAATTCGTCTTCTTCTAAAAAAGGAAACTTCTCTCGCAAACGATCAAAAAAACCATCGTAGAGGTCATTCATAACTCTATATAGTCGCTCCCAGTTAAGCGTATCTTGACCATAAACTATTTCATTAAATTTGCGAAGTAGTTGCTTGCTCCTATTACCATCATCCTGGCGAATATGATTTTCCAAAGAAGCTGTCTTCTTTAATATCTCAAACTGTTCCAATAAAGCATTTCTGAAAGTAGCTTCTTTTTCACTATAACTTTTTGCCATATTAAGAAAGTGATATATTTTTTGCTCGGCTTCTAACTCATTTCTTTTGCTTAACGTGTATTTTCGATAATAAAACAAGAATCCGGCCAAGAGAATAATAATCCCCAAAGATGAATACAGCAATATTCGTTGCTTTTGCAACGTCAAAGTGATATTTTCATTCTTCAGTTGTTCAAATCTATATTTTCTCTGAATATCAAGCAATGCAGCTGCTTTAGTCTCAGTAATCATATTTATCAAGTGATCTGTATATTTTTTATGATACAATAAAGACGATTTATAATCCCCGGCATTCTCTTTAATTATAGACCAAGAATCATATATACCAGCTTGAGTGTTATTATCATTTTTCACGAGCGAACAAAGAGATTTTTCTATATAAAACTCTGCAGAGTCTATTTTTGATTCTACACAAAAAACATCAGCCAATTTTAAGTAGATTTTAGATACTTCTTCTTGAGGGGCATCCTTTAAAGCCATAAATAAATATGCTTTAGCTTCCTTATACTTTTTCTGATCAATAAATAACAAACTTAGATTTTGTTTCGCATCAGACACTAGAGATTTTTTGTTATATCTTTGAGCAACTTCTAGTGCTTTAAAAGAATAATAAAAAGAGCTATCGATCTTCTCTTCAACAAAAAAGCAATTGCCTAATGACAAATATGCAATTGATACATTCTTGAAATTTTTGACTTGATAAAAGTAACGTAATGCTTTATGGTATCGCGGCAAAGCCTGATTACACAAAAAATGACACATTAAAACGTGCCCCATCCCACTTTGTATTAATCCCTTTAAATTTATATTATCAGAAGATGAAGCATATTTTTCGGCCTCCAAATAATGGTATAATGCACGGTCATAACGAGTTTGTTCCGCGCTTACACGACCACAATAATAGGCAGCCATAGCGGCATTAGGATAGTCTTTTTTCTGCAAATAGTAGTTCTTGACGCCCCAAATAGCCGTATCTGAAGTGATGTCTTTGTAACTTTTATCTTTAGCTTGTAGGGCAAGAAGCATATAACGGTTATATTGACGTTTGTTTAGATTGATTGGATAAACCAATGAGTCGAGCAGGTTCAATGCGCTATCGGGATGCTGTTCAACAAGTCGTTCAACAACGTCCATCGTTTTATCTATTTTTCTTCCGGATGAAGAGGAACAGGAAGAAAACAGAAACATAATACCACAAGAGATAAACAGTGTAAATGCCTTGAATGCTGACATAATAGTTTTGTTTTAGATACTAGATGCACAAATATAGTCTTTTTATTGCATACAGTACAATTCATTTGGTTTGCTGGTTGCAAAACTTTTTGTAGACCCGGGTGTAGGGCATTTGTACACCCGGATCTACAGACCGTGTACATGGGGGTGTACAAACTGTGTACATCCGGGTAGAGACGAAAATTGCTCACCTGCAAAATAAATCGCAGAAGCATGCTGATTATAAAGCTTATATATAGGAGATAAATAGAGATCTATTCATAAGGAATCACTACCAAAAAAGTTGGTGACACTTGGTGATACTTGGTGAGGCTTTTTTTTAGCAAAGTATCACACATAAAAATCTGATAATCAGAGCATTGCAAGGTTGGTGATACTTGGTGATACTTTTTTTCATTCATTTTATGAGGAGCGGGGTGGCATTTCGTTAAAAGAATAATACTTTGGCTAATTTTCGCTAAGTTATTATGTCGAATAAGCAGATTATTTATCTTTGCACTAAAGCAAACTCTCAAAAGTTCATTTTTAATGGTTCAAAGCAAGTATACATATCTGTTAGGTTGGCTAAATTTTATATTGGTCTGCACCTCCTGTTCAGACAATTCACCCAGCATATCTGTTGTCTGCGAAGAAAACAGCGTGGGAAATTGCATCATCAAATGGGAAACAGCACCTGTTATGGAAGGGAAAGTGAAAATATACTCTTCAACCAACCCCGACTCCATTGCCGAAAACTTACCGATAGCCATGGCCGACATATCGGCTCAAAGAATAACGATAGTAACCGATAACCCCAAGAAGCGATATTATTATATGATGGTCTTTAACGATCGCTACCGGGTGAAGGTTGCCACACGGAACATTAACGTTCCGGGCATTCAGAATTTCCGTGATTTAGGCGGCTACAAAGTAGCGCAGGGAAAGAGCGTACGTTGGGGAATGATTTATCGATCGGCTGAAATCGACAGTCTCGAGAAGTGCTCTTGCAAGGAGTTGCAAAACATCGGTGTGAAAACAATCATCGACCTGAGAACCGCACAGGAAAAAAGAGGATCGTGTTCTTTGAAAAACAGCTTCAACGTGATTAACATCCCCATTGCCACCGGCAATATGGAGGGCGTACTCAAGGCGCTGCAGAAAAATAAAATCAAAACAGATACGATTTACCGCATGGTTGAACAAATGAATCGGGACCTGATTATCAAAAACCGGGCAGAATTCAAACTGTTATTTCATGCATTGCTGAACAAAGAGAATTACCCGGTGGTGATTCACTGTTCTTCGGGCAAAGGACGAACCGGCATTTCTGCAGCCTTGATATTAACGGCTTTAGGGGTCAATTCAGATGATATTATGCAAGACTATCGTTTGAGCAACGTGTACTTCAACATTCCCAAAGCAACAAGGTATGCTTATAAGTTACCGGTGCAATCGCAAGAGGCCATTACAACGCTGTTCTCGGCTCAGGAGGGTTTCTTAAATGCTGCGTTCAACGAAATTGAACGAAACTACGGTGATGCAAAGACCTATCTGAAGCAAGGTGTGGGACTTTCAAAGGAAGACATGCAGCAGCTAAAGAGTATTTTGCTGGAACCCGGAAATTAATTCGTTGCTAACCTGCTTTATATCAAATATTTAGGGCTTCACATTCTTTATTATATACTTTGAGTGTAAAAACCAATAATTATAATTAACTTTGCGCCCGAATATAAAGATATACTAAAGAATTAATGAAGAATTTTGAAGAGTTAGGCGTTTCCCCGGAAATACTTAAAGCAATTAAAGAAATGGGATATGAGAATCCCATGCCCGTTCAGGAAGAAGTAATACCGTATTTGTTGGGAGAAGGCAATGATGTAGTAGCTCTTGCACAGACAGGCACAGGAAAGACCGCTGCTTTCGGTCTGCCAATCATACAAAAAATTGACGTTAACAAACGTGTTCCACAATCGCTGGTTCTATGCCCTACCCGCGAACTCTGCCTCCAGATTGCAGGAGATTTAAATGATTATTCTAAATACATTGACGGACTTAAGGTACTGCCGGTTTATGGCGGTTCGTCCATCGACAGCCAAATAAGAAGCTTAAAGAAAGGCGTGCACATTATTGTAGCCACTCCGGGACGTTTGCTGGACCTCATGGAACGCAAAACGGTATCGCTTGCCACCATTGGCAATGTGATTATGGATGAAGCTGACGAAATGCTGAATATGGGTTTCACCGATAGCATCAACGCCATTCTGGCCGATGTTCCTGAAGAAAGAAACACGCTGCTGTTCTCGGCTACCATGTCGCCCGAAATTGCAAGAATAGCCAAAAACTATCTTCGCAATGCCAAGGAAATAACCATCGGACGCAAAAACGAAAGTAACAACAACGTAAAGCATGTGGTGTATACCGTACATGCCAAAGATAAATATGCTGCGCTTAAACGCGTCGTTGACTATTACCCGCAAATATACGGTATCATTTTCTGCCGCACACGTAAAGAAACACAGGAGATTGCCGATAAACTGATGCAAGAGGGCTACAACGCCGATTCTCTGCACGGTGAGTTGTCTCAGGTGCAACGCGATACGGTTATGCAAAAATTCCGCATCAGAAACATACAGATTCTGGTAGCTACCGATGTGGCTGCTCGCGGACTAGATGTCGATGACCTGACTCACGTAATTAACTATGGTTTGCCCGATGATACGGAAAGCTATACGCACCGTAGCGGAAGAACAGGTCGTGCCGGAAAAACAGGTACTTCCATCGCCATCATTAACATGCGCGAAAAAGGTAAACTACGTGAAATAGAGCGTATCATTGCCAAAAAATTCGTTGCAGGTGAAATGCCTACCGGAAAGCAAATCTGCGAGAAGCAGCTCATCAAGGTTATTGATGACATCGAGAAGATCAAGGTTAACGAGGAAGAGATTGAGGACTTTATGCCGGCCATTTACCGTAAACTGGAATGGTTGAGCAAGGAAGATGTCATTAAACGCATGGTTTCCATTGAGTTTAACCGCTTCTTGGAGTATTACCGTGACAGAGAGGAAATTGAAGCACCTACCGATGGCAGGGGTACCGACAGAAGAGAAGGCGGCAGAAGCCGTACCGCTACTTCGGGCTATACTCGTCTGTTCATCAATTTGGGTAAAACAGATAATTTCTTTGCCGGTCAATTGATTGAGCTGGTTAACAAGAATACGCACAAAAGAGTTGAGATAGGACGAATTGACTTGATGAAGAACTTTTCTTTCTTCGAGGTTGAGAATAGTTTGGCTGAATCGGTTATCGGCTCTCTGAATAAATCAACTTACAACGGACGCAAGGTATCTGTAGAAATTGCAGGTGATGAAAAACCGGCCGGTAACACTGGCGGTGGTGGAGGATACGCTAAGAAGAAGTATGGCAATTCGTCAAACTATTCCGGTGCTCCCAGAGATCAGAAGAAGAGCGCTAAAAGTCGTGAAGAAAGAGGTTATGCTACTGCTCGTGGTCCTAAAAAGAAAGACGATTGGCAGCAGCTTATCACAGGCGACTCAAACGACGAGGGATGGGCACGCAGAAAAGGCAAGAAGAAATAAATAAGCAGATCATTCTGCTTTAAACACATAAAAAGCCATGCAGCTTTCAGGATTATTCCTGCAACTGCATGGCTTTATTAATTATATTCGCCTTACTACTTGGAGAGTTGCTCCTTTAAAATCAAAGGTACTTCAGAAGGTTCTTGCGCCACCCTAACTCCGGCAGATATAAGTGCCTGCACCTTTTCCTGGGCAGTTCCGGAACCGCTGGATATAATGGCACCGGCATGCCCCATTTGCTTGCCCGGAGGAGCCGATTGTCCGGCGATGAATGCTATCACCGGTTTGGTAATGTGCTTACTGATGTGTAGGGCCGCGAGTTCTTCGGCATTGCCTCCTATCTCACCAATCATCACAATGGCATCTGTTTGCGGATCGTTTTGGAACATGTCCAGCAAGTCAATGTAATAAAGTCCCACAACAGGATCGCCACCCATTCCCACAGCGGTGGACTGGCCGAATCCGGCAGCCGTAAGGTGGTACACAATTTCGTAGGTTAAGGTTCCGCTACGACTAATGACGCCTATGTTGCCCGGACGGAAAATACTTCCGGGAAGTATGCCGACCAATGATTCCTCAGGGGTAATTAACCCGGGGCAATTGGGGCCTATCAACCGGGCACCCTTGAGTTTAGCATAATGGTAGGCTTTGATAACATCTTGGGTAGGAATACCTTCGGTTATGCAAATAATAAGAGAAATGCCTGCATCGGCAGCCTCCACGATACAATCGGCCGCAAAACGAGCCGGAACGAAAATGATGGAGGTATTCGCCTTTGTCTGCTGAACAGCTTTGTACACGGTATTGAAAACCGGAACACCCTGAACGTTCGTGCCTCCTTTACCGGGAGAAACGCCTCCCACAACCTGAGTGCCGTAAGCAATCATCTTACGGGTATGAAACTCACCGTCTCTACCGGTTATACCTTGTACAATGACGCGGGTAGTTTTATCTATCAATATACTCATAGTCTGCTGATTTTAATAAGATTTTGAAGCAATATCCACGGCTTTACGAGTGGCTTCGCACATGGTTTGCGCAACCAGAAAACGACTGCCTTTCAAGAGTTCTCGCCCTTCATTTTCATTGGTTCCGGTTAGTCTTACAATCACAGGAATATCGGATTCTATCTCGTTGAATGCAGCCAATAATCCGGTAGCCACGTCATCACATCGGGTAATTCCGCCGAAGATATTAATCAGTACAACCTTTACGCGGGAATCACTAAGCAGCAATTTCATCGCTTCTATCACTTTCCGCGGATTGGAGCTACCGCCTATATCGAGGAAGTTAGCAGGGGTACCCCCTTGGAGCTTAATCATATCCATAGTGGCCATTGCCAGTCCTGCCCCATTGACCATGCAGCCTATTTCACCGTTTAAGGAGACGTAACTGAATCCTTTTGCCTTAGCCGAGGCTTCTACCTGTTCTTCTTCCGAAAGTTCCGCCAGGGACTCTATTTCCGGTTGCCTGAACATAGCGTTGTCGTCGAATGTCATTTTAGCATCAATAGCCACCAATTTTCCGGTCGGCGTAAGTACCAACGGGTTAACTTCAACTAGAGAAGCATCTTTTTCGACAAAGAGTTTATAGAGTTTTTGGAGGATGACAGCCAACTGATTGGCTTCATCAATCTGCGAAAAGAGACAGAAGGCGTACCGGCGGGCAAGAAAGTCGGGTAAACCGATTAAAGGGTCGATGGAATGGCGGTGTATCTTCTCAGGAGCCTCCCAAGCAACAGATTCAATTTCCACTCCTCCTTCGGTACTCATGATAAGCACAACGGATTTTTGATTGCGGTCAACGACAAAGCTGACATAAAATTCGGCAGAAATATCTTCCGCTTCACAAAGCAAAATCTTTTGAACGGGATAATCTTTGATAGTCATGCCCAAAATTTGTCGTGCTTTGTTTTCTACTTCTTCAGCTGTATTGGCTAGCTTGATTCCACCTGCCTTTCCGCGGCCTCCGGTAAGCACCTGCGCCTTTAGAACTACTTCTTCGGCACCCATGCTACGATAGGCTTCTACGGCTTCATGAGCAGTTTGGCAGAGTCTGTGGCTTTTCACGGGTATGCCATAAGCTGCAAAAAGTTCTTTTGCCTGATATTCATGAACTTTCATAGATAGCATTATTAAAGGATTAAACATCATTATAACAACCGAAATGAACTTTCAATTGTTGCAACAAAGGGCATGTTTTTAATCACTTATTTTAGGGAAGGCTGCAATTCCTGAATCAAATTGGATGCGTTAGCGTATTTGTCGATAACAAAAAGAATATATCTGATATCTACTCCCACACAGCGCTGTAGCTTGGGTTCGAACAGAATATCACCACTCATGGCTTCCCAGTTTCCATCAAAAGCCAATCCCAACAGTTCTCCTTTAGCATTGAACATAGCACTACCCGAACTACCACCGGTAATATCGTTATCGGAGATGAAGCAGACTTTCATTTCTCCCTTTTCATCGGCATATTTACCGTAGTTTTGTTCTTTGAGCAACGAAATCAAATTAGCTCCTAATGCAAAGTCAGGATCGGGATGGTGTGTTCGTGCCTTTTCAAGTATGCCTTTGGCTGTGGTATAATAGGAATAATCAACCCCATCCATGGGTGAATAGCCTTTCACGGTACCAAAGCTTAAACGCATGGTTGAATTGGCATCCGGATAGAAGTTGCGATCAGCATACATGCGCCTGATAGCAGCATTGTACAGACGTTCGCCTTTCTCTATATTCTGTGAGGCTTCGTTTATGGATTGATTCATCTCAAAATACTTCACGATAAGATCTATTCCCAAGGAGATGGCTGGATCGTCCATCAGGTTATAAGTGGTATCTCGCTCGAAAAATCGCTGCAGGCCACGTGGAGAGGTAATTTCAGAGCGGGCATAAAGTGAATCAACGTATACTTTATAATCGCCACCGTACTCTTTAGCAATGGTGTTATACATTTCGGGCAAATAAACGGAGTCAACGTGTTGAGGGTATTCCCGAAGCATGGCAGTAAAGACTTCTTTATCAATATCCAAATCCAGATTGGCATATTTCTCCATGATGTCTTTAATCTTGGATACAACCACTTTTTCTTCGGCTTCAAAATCAAAATTCAAGATTTCAAGAGCTAGTTGTACCAGCTCGGGACCGTTCATAAACGATTCTCCCAAATAGGCCATAGCCCGGTTGGTTTGTTTCCTGTTTTTATAGTTTAACTCAAGCGTTGAAAGCAATTGAATGGACAATGAATCTGCGCTGGATGCCTGCTGAATCCATTGCTTCAGATTACTTTCCATTTCTCGCTTCTTTTCAAGAACTTTAAGGTCCTTTATTGCTTTGTTCGTACCGATACTGTTTTTCCAATAATTAGTGCTTTCATCGTATTTGGAAGCGTACTTAATACGAATATCTTGTCTCTTATTCATTTCTCGTTTCCAAATGGCTTGCTTCACTCCTCTTACATCAATCATGGCTTGATTCATGCCTTCCACCATTTCCTGCACCCCAAAAGAGGAAAGGTATCTTTCAGTACTTCCGGGGTAGCCTAATGTCATGCAAAAGGAGCCTTCCTGATATCCCTGCGTGGAAATAGGCGCCACATATTGAGGTTTGTAAGGCACATTATCGGGCGAATAATCGGCCGGTTGGTTGTTTTTATCAGCATAAATGCGAAAGACTGAAAAGTCTCCCGTGTGCCTGGGCCACATCCAGTTATCTGTATCCCAACCAAATTTTCCGATGAAGGATGGAGGTGAGAAAACCAGGCGTACGTCATTAAAATCTCTGTAAACAGACAGCCAAAACTCGTTTCCACCGTAATAGGCATCAACTACACCCACTACTGAAGAATCTTTGGTATGTACCTCTTCTTGTATAGCTAACATCACAGAATCAATCACCGAACGCCTGTCGGCCTCCGACATATTCGGTGAAACGGAGCCCAAAACGCGCTGGGTTACATCTTCCGTGCGAATAAGAAAGCGTACATATAATTCAGGGTTGGGCAATTCCTCTTCTTTGGAACGAGCCACAAAGCCATCCTTTAAATAGTCTTTCTGCACAGTACTATGCTGTTGTATTGCCCCAAAACCACAATGATGGTTCGTAAACACTAGCCCATCCGTTGAAACAACCACTCCCGAACAGAATCCGCCAAAACTGACCACGGCATCTTTTAACGTGGCTTTGTTGGGATGATAGAGTTTATCTGCCGGTAGTTTGAGCCCCAGTTCTTTCATGGATTGAGTTGTTTGCTTATTTAAGCGACCTAACATCCACATACCCTCATGAGCACAAACGGTTAGATTGACACTTAAAAGCAACAAAATGGCTAATTGTTTTCTTATTTTTTTTAGGCTCATGGTATTGTGATTTTATCAGTTAAGGAGGTTATTATTCTACAATCAATCGAAGTTCTTTTGCTTTAATACGGGCCTTAAGCCATTGTCGTATCTTGTTCTGTTCTGCACTACCGGGCTTAGGCGAAAACTTGGCTACAGCAAAGGTTACGGTGTCTGAACGCAGCGAATCTACACGCGTCTCAACCGCTCTGTTTAATGACAGAGTTTGAATAGAAGGATAAAGCACCTTCAATTCTTGAACTATATTTCGGCCCGTTTCATCGAATGTTTTATAGGAAGTTAATGCTTTTTCCAGCTGAACAATCTTTTTTTGTTGCTCTTTAATTTGCTCTTCGCTGTTTTTATAAAAATCTTCCATAACCATGGCGCGGATAGAGGTAACATCCACTCCAGAATTATTCATTCCTTGCACAACCGTTAAGCGGGTGTTATTCAGTTTATAATCTTTTAGCTTGCGCTGCGCTATTTCCAAAGAAGCAACCGGAACATCTTCTCCAATCAGAACCACTCTAATTTCCGTGCTGTCTCCTTTATGAATAACCTTTTTATCGAGTATCTGAGTTTTATCAAAGCTAAGTTCTTCAGTTACGAAACGGTTTACTGTTCTTTCATAGAAACTATCTTTAATAATATGATAAGTCAGATAAATAGCCGGACACATGGTAGCTACGACCAAAAACACAATTGTTCTGCGAACAGTTCTCTCACGGGTAACATCAACAAACTCTTTTTTATGAAAGTGCATTACTCGTACACCAATAAATGTGGCTACACTAATAAAAACGGAGTTAATAAAATACAGGTAAAATGCTCCCATAAAGTAAACCAGATTACCTGTAGCCAATCCAAACCCGGCCGTGCACAAGGGTGGCATCAGTGCTGTAGCAATAGCAACACCCGGTATAACGTTCCCTTTTTCTTTGGTAGAGAACGCTACAACGCCCGCTAAACCACCGAACAAAGCAATCAGTACATCATAGATAGTTGGCGAAGTACGTGCCAGCAACTCCGATTGAGCTTCGTCAATAGGCGATATCAAAAAGAAAAAGGTGGAAGTTGCTACGCTGAATGCTGTAGCAACCAGAAAGCTCTTGAAAGAGCGCTTCATCAATTCAAAATCATTCAAGCCAACCGATAAACCAATGCCCATAATAGGCCCCATGAGGGGTGATATCAACATCGCACCGATAATAACGGCGGTAGAATTGACATTGAGCCCCAAAGAAGCCATGAAAATAGCGAAAATAAGAATCCATAAATTGGCTCCTTTGAACTCTACTCCTTTTCGAATGGATTCAACGGTTGCCAGTTCGTTGTCTTTGTCTTTTCTCAAATCAAGGTATTCCTTTAGAAATTCCTTGAAAGCAAATAGATTTCGGTTCGGTGTTTTCATGATCGTTTATTTTATAAAATGATTTAGCAACGGAATTTGTTTTAATGGCAGGTCTTTTTTCACAATAAATGTAATAAAAACAAATAACAGGCCCGTGCGGAACAACAAACGGAACACCACATTCTCGGGTACAATGAATACGGACGCAACGTACAGAACTGCTGCTAATAACACGTACAGCCCTATTCCCTTGAGATCATAATTAATAGGGTATTTCTTTTGACCCACGAAATATGAAAGAATGGTTACCGTGAAGTAACCAGCTAAACCGGCCCACGCACAAGCTATATAACCATATACAGGAACGAAAATAATATTTAAAAGCACAATAATAATACAACCGATCAAAGAAAAATAGGCTCCCCAACGGGTTTCATCAATCAACTTGTACCAAAATGAAAGGTTGAAATAAACTCCCATAAACATTTCGGCAGCCATAACAATAGGTACTACCTTTAAACCCGGCCAGTAGTCGGGGGTAATGATGTAACGCAGTATATCCATATAAAACATCACCGCCAGAAAGGCTAGCAATGTAAAGATAACAAAGAATTTCATTGCCGATGCGTAAGTCTGCCGGCTGTCTCCATCCTTTTCTTTTCCGAAGACAAAGGGTTCATACGCATACCTAAAGGCCTGCGTAAACATTGCCATAACCATGGCGATCTTACTAGCTGCCCCGTATATGCCTAATTGTACGCGTGCCTCATTAGCATTATCAAGTAAGAAAGGAAAGATAATCTTATCTACCGTTTGATTCAGAATACCTGCCAAACCCAATATAAGAATAGGAAATGAATAGGAGAACATCCGTTTAATCAGGGCTTTATCGAGTACATATTGAAAACCTCTCAATTCATTCACGAAGAAAAGCATTTGCAAGGAAGTGCAAATTAAATTGGCCAGAAAGACGTAACCGACTCCGTAACCAGGGTCATAGAACCAAGAAATAGCTTGAGGTGAATGCGCATTTAACCAAGGACAAAGAACCAAGAAGAAAAGGTTTAATAGAATGTTGGAGACTACAAACAACATCTTTATTCCAGCAAACTTAATGGGTCTTTTGCGGTATCTCAAATAAGCAAAAGGAATGCACTGGAAAGCATCTAAGGCCACAACTATAGCCATCATGGCAATATATTCCGGATGGTCTGCATATCCAAGAAAGCCAGCTATGGGTTCTATGAACACCAAACAAAAGAGAACGAATAAGACAGAGGAACCTCCAACTGTAATGAGCGTACTCGAATAAACTTTGAGCGGATCTTCATCTTTTTTATTGGCAAACCTGAAGAAGCCTGTTTCCATTCCATAAGTCAGAACTACCAAAAGAAGGGCTGTCATGGCATATATGTTCGTAACAACCCCATAACCACCCGATGCCGCAGACAATTTAATTGTGTACAGGGGTACAAGCAAATAATTCAAGAAACGGCCTATTATACTACTCAATCCATATATTGCAGTATCTTTTGCCAACGATTTTAATCCAGCCATATGTTGTATGTCAATTAATCAAATAATGTTTTACTCTTACCCCCATAAAGGCTTCGACCTAAATGTTTGTAAGCTAATTCTGTGACTTCACGTCCTCGTGGTGTCCGCTTTAAAAAGCCTTCTTTTATGAGGAAAGGCTCATATACCTCCTCAATGGTACCCGCATCTTCACCCAAAGCAGTTGCTATTGTTGTAATACCAACGGGGCCTCCATTAAACTTATCAATGATGGTGCAAAGTATCTTGTTGTCAATTTCATCAAGACCATACTTATCAATATTAAGTGCTTCGAGTGCAAAATTGGCTATTTCTGTATCTATTTGCCCCGAACCTTTTACTTGAGCAAAATCACGAACACGGCGTAGTAAGGCATTCGCAATACGAGGTGTGCCTCGACTTCTGGACGCAATCTCTCCTGAAGCCGGAAAAGAACATGGCACATCCAAAATACCGGCTGAACGCCTAATTATATTGGAAAGAATATCATCATCATAGTACTCCAAATGAAGGTTGATGCCAAAGCGAGCACGTAAAGGAGCAGTCAACAATCCACTTCGGGTAGTTGCTCCCACCAAAGTAAATGGGCTCAAATCAATCTGAATGCTTCTGGCCGATGGTCCTTTATCAATCATGATATCAATTCGGTAATCTTCCATAGCCGAATAAAGATACTCCTCCACAACTGGAGATAAGCGATGAATTTCATCAATGAAAAGCACATCATTGGGTTCGAGGCTGGTAAGCACACCTGCCAAATCTCCAGGCTTGTCGAGCACTGGCCCTGATGTAACTTTAAACCCCACTCCCAACTCATTAGCAATAATATTCGACAAGGTGGTTTTACCCAATCCGGGAGGGCCATGCAACAAAACATGGTCCAATGCTTCACCCCGTAAACGGGCGGCCTTTACAAATATTCGTAAATTATCTACGACCTTGTCCTGTCCGCTAAAATCATTAAAGCTAAGTGGCCTGAGCGCATTTTCATACTCACGTTCTTTATTCGTAAGCTGATTGTCGCGTATATCAAAATCTTCTTCCATATTCCTATTCATGAATGGAAAGCAAAAATACATGTTTATTTTCAGATAAATGAAAACATATTCCTACTTTTGTGCAATTTTGAATAAGCTAGCTATGGTTTTAAATTACATTTGGGTTGCTTTCTTTGTAATCGCTTTTATTGTTGCTTTAGGTAAACTGTTTTTTTTAGGAGACACGGAGATTTTTACGGAAATAATTAACTCCACTTTTGACTCTTCCAAAACAGCTTTTGAGATATCTTTGGGACTCACTGGCATTCTGTCTTTGTGGCTAGGAATTATGAAGATTGGAGAAAATAGTGGCCTAATCAATGCCTTATCGCGCTTTTTGAGTCCCGTGTTTTGCAAATTGTTTCCTGAAATACCCAAAGGACATCCTGTTATGGGTTCCATCTTCATGAATTTATCCGCTAACATGCTGGGACTTGATAATGCTGCCACTCCCATGGGGCTAAAGGCTATGAAAGAGCTTCAAGATCTAAATCCACGAAAAGACACTGCCACCAACTCCATGATCATGTTTCTTGTACTTAATACTTCTGGATTAATGCTTATTCCAATCAGTATTATGGTTTACAGAGCACAAATGGGAGCCAGCCAGCCAACTGATATTTTTATCCCCATCCTGCTTAGCACCTTTATATCTACATTAACCGGAGTTATAGTAGTAAGTATCTCACAACGCATTAACTTGATAAACAAAGCGATGCTAATTTTCTTGGGAGGATTAAGTTGTATATTCGGCCTTATTATCTACAGTTTTGCAACTTTAACTCGAGATGACATGGGTACTTATTCTACTTTAACAGCTAATATAATTCTTTTTGGAGTGATTGTATTATTTATTGCCAACGGAATAAGAAAGAATATTAATGTATACGATTCTTTTGTAGAAGGAGCAAAAGAAGGATTCAATACGGCCGTTAGAATAATACCCTATCTAGTAGCCTTTCTAGTTGGGATAGCCGTTTTTCGAACCTCGGGAGCAATGGATATTCTAGTTGATAGCATTGGATATATGTTCAATTCTGCAGGGCTGGATACCAGTTTTGTAGGTGCTTTACCAACAGCATTAATGAAATCTCTAAGTGGTAGTGGAGCCAATGGATTAATGATTGACACCATGAAGCAATTCGGTGCTGACTCATTTGTTGCCAGAACTAGCTGTGTAGTACGCGGAGCTTCGGATACCACATTTTATATCTTAGCGGTTTATTTTGGTAGCGTAGGCATTAGCAAAACAAGAAATGCTGTTACTTGTGGCTTAATCGCTGACTTCGCGGGTATTATTGCCGCCATTTTATTTAGCTACTTATTCTTTTTTTAATTGTTTAAATACATATTTTTATGAGCATAACATATCATACAGAGGGCGTTAACATGCCTAATATTAAGAGACAAGCTACTTCACAGTGGATTAAATCAGTAGCTTCTTCATATGGGAAAAAAGTCGGTGAAATCGCTTATATTTTCTGTTCTGACAAAAAAATACTTGAAGTTAACCGACAATATCTAGAACATGATTATTATACGGATATTATTACCTTTGATTATACAGAGGAGAATAAAATAGCCGGGGATATATTTATTAGCCTAGATACAGTAAAAACTAATTCTGAGCAATTTAATACCAATTATACCGAAGAGTTACATCGAACCATTATACATGGCATTCTTCATCTATGTGGAATCAATGACAAAGGGCCGGGCGAACGTGAAATAATGGAAGCCGCAGAAAACAAAGCTTTGAGCTGTCTTAAAATTGATGAGATACAAAAAGAATAAAGGAACTGACTTTTAGACAGCTCCTTTATCTAGCAAATAGTATTATCATAGAGATTTATGAAGGTCAGAAGGTATACTAAGAGTCTAGGTCAGTAATAAAACAAACATAACCAAATGCAATTCAATGATATACAAAGATATCTATTATCCTTGTAAGCAAGAAAATTTTCTGATAACAATAAGAATGAAAAAATGACTGATTATCAGCACTTTACAACACAACACAATAACATCTGCAGTTTTGCTTGTGAATTTAGAAGGGAATTTATATCGCTTGTAGAATACATCTGATTATGTATTTATAGAAGTAGAAAGACTTATAGTTGAACTATTCCTCAATAATCATTTTGGCCTTTAGTCTATATCGACGTTGATTAACAATCTGTTTACTGGCATTTCCAAAACAAAGTGCAATAGCAAAAGTATCAAGACCGGTCTGCTCCAAACAAGAATAAAGCAAATCATCTTCGGTTAGTTTCGGAAATTTCTCCTGTAATTCTGCTACCGATTCTTCATATATCTGAAATATGGTTTTCCTTAATTCAATCTGCTCCGCCTGCGTTAATACCTTTATTGATTTGTTATCTGATCTATCTTGTTTGGATAGTTTCTGAATTTTAGTGTAAGACGAAGTCTGCTGAAATAGAGCATTTCGTAACTTGTTTTTTTGTTTTGCTAATTCTTGAACTTCACGCATCTTTTCCTCAATTTTAAAATCCCAATCCAATTGCTCCTTTTCTAAGCATTGAATTTGAAGATTGTTCTGATCAATACGTGTTTGTAAATTGGCTATCTCCATTAACATTTTCTCACTGCGCTGTTTATATAACAATTTAGCAATGGTCTTCTTCTTATTTAGACGTTGCAAAACCAAAAGCAACATAAGAACAATTATAATTGAAACAAAAACAACTGCAATAATGGTTAGCCTCATGGAAGCCTTATGGCTAGCGACCTTCGCCTCTATTTCATATTTATAGCCCATTTGTTCTATCTGCGAAGACTTATCAACCATATAGAGAGAATCTATTACCTCTGAAAAAACAGTTAAGTGTTCAAAAGCTTCTTGGAAATTTCCTTGGCTCTTTTCCAAATCAGACAAATAACCGTGAGTTAAGGCATGGTCCTTCACTGTTCCATCCTCAAAACTTTTATTTAAATAATATCTAGCTGAATCAATCTCACTATTCAACAGTTTCAAGTTACCTATAGACAAATAAATAGGAGATTTCTTGACCTTAAATGGTCGATAAGATAAAGCTAAAAAGGCATAGTGTAAAGCAGAATCAATTTTATTTAAAGACTCATAAGTCATACTGTAATTATTACAAGTATTACTTATCACAAGGGAGTCTTTTGTTTCAAAAGCAAGCTTAATTGCTTGACTCATCACTCTTATTTCATCTTTATTTTTGTTTTGAATAGCATATACCCGACTGATAAAGCCCAGAGCATTAACGATCGCTTTTTTATCATTTATAGACATGTAATCATTACATGCCAAATTAAACTTATCCAATGCTTCATTATAAAGCGATTGGCTATAGTATACCCTGCCTAAATCTTCATAAATCATACCTCTAATCCTTATTTCGGATTTACCGTTCTTTAACTCGGGTAATGCTTTATAGAAAAAGTCAATTGCCTCTCTTTCCATGCCCATTTCAACTAACAATCTGCCTTTATAAAGATATGATTTTCCTTTGTTTAGACCGCTATAAAAATATTCTGTACAAACATTAATAAGAGAATCGCAAGGTAGTAATGAGAGGTAATTTTTATCTGTAGCCTGCACCAATAAAAGGCTGTAATATGCCTTTTCATAATTTGAATGAAGCTTAGATATATCAATCTGCTTGAGCTTTTGAAGTGCTTTTTCCGGTGAAATAGTCAATAAAGAATCAGCTTCGACCAATAATGGCGAAGACGTACTCTCCTGACAACATGAAAGTATCACCAAACAAGATATATAGACGAAGGCTAAAAAGGTCTTCCTTAATCTCATACTAAACTAATTAGTTCGATGCAAATATAGCATTTACAAAATTAATTATTGCATTAAAAACCATTTTGAAGAATTTTAAAGAATAGAGCCTATATATTTAGAGCGTAGAAAATGCAAAAATCCTATCGAAATCAGATTAAGCCATCGTCAACAGAGAATGAATGTCAAAAGGATAGCATAAAATTCGTGAAAAACAAACAATTAGATTTAGAGAATTGTTTCGTTTTTACTTTTCATTATAGTTATACTAAAATAAACATGTAAATTTGCACCTATAAATAAATTTTAAATTGATGGAATTTAAATATGACGTAATAGTGATTGGCGCAGGCCATGCTGGCTGTGAAGCTGCTGCTGCCGCTGCAAACATGGGTTCAAAAACCTGTCTGATCACAATGGATATGAATAAAGTAGCTCAAATGAGTTGCAATCCGGCCGTTGGAGGTATCGCCAAAGGTCAAATAGTTCGAGAGATAGACGCTCTAGGAGGATACATGGGGCTTGTTACAGATAAAACTGCAATTCAGTTTCGAATTCTAAATCGTTCTAAAGGACCAGCCATGTGGAGTCCTAGAGCACAGTGTGACCGAAATAAGTTTATTTGGACGTGGAGAGAAATTTTAGAAAACATTCCGAATCTAAGTATTTGGCAAGATACTGTCAAAGAAATAATCGTTGAAAACGGAGAAATTACAGGATTAAAAACATTTTGGGATGTTACCTTTCATGCGAAGTGTGTTGTTATAACTGCCGGTACGTTTCTTAACGGAATGATGCATGTAGGAAAAACACAACTAGCAGGAGGAAGAATGGCTGAACCACCTTCACTACAATTAACCGAATCAATTACTAAATTCGGCATACGATCCGGTAGAATGAAAACAGGGACTCCGGTGAGAATTGACGGTAGAAGCGTTAATTTTCAACTTATGGCAACACAAGATGGAGAAAATGATCATCATAAATTTTCATTTATGAATACCAGCCTTAGACATTTGAAACAGCTTCAATGCTGGACATGCTATACAAACGAAGAGGTACATCGTGTTTTGAGAGAAGGTCTAAATGAATCGCCATTATATAATGGTCAGATCCAAAGTATTGGACCTCGCTATTGTCCTAGTATTGAAACTAAAATAGTAACATTCCCCGATAAAAACCAGCACCAATTATTCTTAGAGCCTGAAGGAGAAACGACTCAAGAGCTATATTTAAATGGATTTTCATCTTCTTTACCTATGGACATTCAGATACAAGCACTAAGAAAAATTCCGGCTTTTAGTAATATAGAAATATATCGTCCCGGATATGCCATTGAGTATGATTATTTTGACCCAACACAATTAAAACATTCTCTAGAGTCGAAAATAATTAAAAATCTATTTTTTGCAGGACAAGTAAACGGTACTACCGGATATGAAGAAGCAGGAGGGCAAGGCCTAATAGCTGGAATCAATGCGCACATTAATTGTCATGGCGGAGAGCCATTTACTCTTGCTAGAGATGAAGCATATATTGGCGTTTTAATCGATGATTTAGTAACGAAGGGAGTTGATGAACCCTATCGTATGTTCACATCTAGAGCAGAATATAGAATATTACTCAGAATGGATGACGCGGATATGCGACTAACTGAAAAAGGTTGGAAGTTAGGTTTAGTGAAAGCCGATCGCTATGAGTTATATAGAAATAAAAAGAATATCGTTAATGAAATCATTAATTTCACCCGAACTTATTCAATCAAGCCATCATTAATTAATGAAACGCTTGAGTCCTATAACACCGCACCTCTTAAACATGGTTGCAAATTAATTGATTTAATCAACAGACCTCAAATAACAATTGAGAACATAGCATTGCATATTCCTTCATTCAAGAGAGTATTGGATGAAATAAAAGATTCAAGAAAAGAAGAAATTATTGAGGCTGCAGAAATCCAAATAAAATATGAAGGATATATTGCAAGAGAAAGAATGATAGCAGCCAAACTCTCTAGGCTTGAAAGTATTAAAATCAAAGGTAAATTTAATTATACCGATATTCAGTCACTTTCAACAGAAGCAAGACAGAAGTTGATTAAGATTGATCCAGAGACAATTGCCCAAGCAAGTAGAATACCAGGTGTTTCACCAAGCGACATCAACGTTCTTCTGGTTCTATCAGGGCGTTAGACACTCCGTTTCACGTGAAACAAAACATTTAAATAAAAAAGATAAAAGATTGATTATGAGGAGAGAAAAGCTAATCAGCAACATTAGAAATGTACCAGACTTCCCAATTCCAGGGATTCAATTCAAAGATGTGACCACTCTATTTAAGGACCCTGAGTGCTTACAAATTCTTTCAGATATCATGTATGAAATGTACAAAGATAAAGGAATAACAAAAGTAGTAGGAATAGAATCGAGAGGTTTTATTATGGGGCCTATATTAGCAACTCGTTTGAATGCAGGATTTATACCAATAAGAAAACCAGGAAAATTACCCGCCGAGACAATTGAGGAGACTTACGACAAAGAATATGGTACGGACACAGTTCAAATCCACAAAGATGCACTAGATGCCAACGATATAATCCTCCTTCATGATGATCTTTTGGCTACTGGTGGAACCATGAAAGCCGCATGCGATTTAGTGAAGAGGCTTCACCCAAAAGCAATCTATGTTAATTTCATAATTGAGCTAAAAGATTTAAATGGGAAAGACATATTCGATCCGAACATTGAAATACAATCAGTACTGAGTCTTTAAGGCTATCTGCTCTTTGCTTGTTCAAAGAGCAGATTTTTTGGGGACTTCTAAATTAATTAAAGATATATGGATAATTCTGATTTGAACGCAAATGAATACCTCAGAGGTATTGTTTTGAATTTACCAGAGAAGCCCGGTATCTATCAATATCTAAACTCTGAAGGAACAATTATATATGTTGGCAAAGCAAAAAACTTAAAGAAGAGAGTTTATTCTTATTTCAATAAAAACCATGAACCAGGAAAAACAAGAGTGCTTGTCAGCAAAATTGTCGATATAAGATATATTGTGGTTAATTCAGAAGAAGATGCTTTACTCCTTGAAAATAATCTAATCAAGAAATACAAACCCCGGTATAACGTTCTATTAAAAGACGACAAGACATACCCCTCCATCTGTGTTCAAAACGAATATTTTCCTAGGGTATATAAAACTAGAAAAATAATTCGAAATGGCTCCTCATATTATGGTCCGTATAGCCATTTACCATCAATGTACGCATTGCTTGACCTGATAAAACACCTATATCCTATTCGAACATGCAGCCTTAATCTTAGCCCTGAAAACATTAAAGCAGGAAAATATAATGTTTGTTTGGAATACCATATAAAAAATTGTGCAGGACCTTGTATTGAACTACAAACGCATGATGAATATATGAGAAACATAGCAGAAATAAAAGAAATACTAAAAGGAAATACAAGTGAGATCAGCAAAGCAATCTTTCAGAAAATGAATGAGCTAGCAACTGAACTTAAATTTGAAGAAGCTCAAATTCTCAAAAGGAAATATGATTTAATTGAGAATTACCGATCCAAATCAGAAGTTGTAAGCTCAACATTACACAATGTTGATGTATTTTCTATTGAAGAAGATGGAGAGCGAGCTGCATTCATTAATTATCTACACATTACAAACGGTGCTATAAATCAGGCATTTACTTTTGAATACAAGAAAAGGTTAGGAGAAACAAAAGAAGAACTTTTAGAGCTTGGAATTGTAGAAATGAGAGAAAGATACAAAAGTTTGTCTCCGGAAATAATAATACCATTCAAGATTGACATGAATTTAAATAATGTACTTTTCACCATACCGCAACGTGGAGATAAGAAAAAACTATTGGACTTATCAATTTTAAACGTAAAACAATACAAAGTAGATAGGATGAAGCAGGCTGAAAAATTAAATCCGGAACAAAGAAGCTTGAAACTTATGAAAGAAATTCAGTTATTACTTAAATTAGACAGGCCTCCTCTTCATATCGAGTGCTTTGACAACTCAAACATCCAAGGTTCAGACGCAGTTGCGGCATGTGTAGTATTTAAGAGAATTAAGCCATCAAAAAAGGAATATAGAAAATATATAATTAAAACAGTTGAGGGAGCAGATGATTATGCATCAATGAAAGAGGTTGTGAAAAGAAGATACGAACGCCTCAGAGAAGAAAACACTTCACTACCTGACCTCATAATCACTGATGGAGGGAAAGGACAAATGGAGGCTGTGAGGAAGGCTTTAGAAGAAATAAATATTAGGATACCTATTGCAGGATTAGCAAAAGATAAAAAGCACAGAACATCAGAATTTTTATATGGATTTCCAGTGCAAACTATAGGATTAAAACAAGGCACTCCATTGTTTAAATTATTTGAACAAATCCAAGATGAAGTACATAGGTTTGCTATTACTTTTCATCGTCAAAAACGTAGTAAAAGACAGTTGGCATCTACCCTTGACGATATAAAGGGAATCGGACAGAAAACAAAACAACTTTTACTTGTAAATTTAAAAAGTGTTAAACGGATAAAGGAGTCAACACTAGAAGAATTAATACCCATTATAGGTAAAGCAAAAGCTGAAATAGTATTCAACTATTTTAATCAAGAAATTCTAGCGAATAAATAATTGTAAAATTTAGCAAATTCAATCTATATTATTTCGTAAATTTGTCTTTTGAGTTAATATAATATTAAAATGAGGGTAATAATACAACGCGTCTTGAGTGCTTCAGTAACTATAAATGGCAACTATAAATCAATTATAGAAAAAGGTTTGCTTATCTTAGTAGGGATTGAAAATCTTGATGACAAGCAAGATGTAGAATGGTTATGTAATAAAATACTAAATTTGCGCATATTTGATGATGAAAAAGGAATTATGAACAAGTCAGTCCTAGATATTGAAGGAAATATAATGGTTGTAAGTCAATTTACTTTGCATGCATCAACAAAAAAAGGAAATAGGCCATCTTATATCAAAGCGGCCAAACATGAAGTCGCTATACCACTCTATCATTGTTTCTGCGAGAAGTTAAGTCAATTATTAGGCAAATCAGTAGCCACAGGTGAATTTGGAGCAGATATGAAAGTGCAACTAATAAATGACGGGCCTGTTACTATATATATGGATACGAAAAACAAAGAATAATGACAATAGAAGAAGCTCAAAAAGAAGTAGACCAATGGATTAACACATATGGAGTTCGTTATTTTAGCGAACTAACCAATATGACCATACTAACTGAGGAGGTAGGTGAGTTAGCACGTGTAATGGCTAGAAAATATGGTGACCAATCTTTCAAGGAGGGCGAGAAAGATAATATTGCTGACGAATTGACTGATATATTATGGGTGTTACTTTGTATAGCAAATCAAACAGGGGTTGATTTAACTAAATCTTTTAAGGACAATCTAGTAAAGAAGACCCAAAGAGACAATAAAAGACATATTAGTAATCACAAATTAAATAGTAATAAAGATGAGCAATAGTAGTAAATACAAATCGGCGTTAGAGAAGTATAACATCAACCTCAATGATGCTGAAATAAAGAAAGAGGTTGATTTACTAATAAAAACAAAGGTAGTAGAAAACGACACAATAGATGTCAAAGAGGCTCTTTTTAGTTTCATCGATTTAACGACTTTAAACAGTACCGATAACGATGAAAGTGTGATGAAATTCACTGAAAAAGTAAATAGGTTCGACTCTGAATTTGCAGATTTAAAGAATGTTGCTGCTATTTGTGTGTATCCAAACTTCGCACAAGTAGTTAAAGATACTTTAGAAGTAGAAAATGTAAATATAGCTTGTGTGTCAGGTGGATTTCCTTCATCACAAACTTTTATAGAAGTTAAGATTGCTGAAACTGCTATGGCTATTATGGAAGGAGCTGATGAGATTGACATTGTCATTTCAGTTGGTCAGTTCTTAAATGAAAATTATGAAGAAATGTGTGATGAGATAGAAGAACTCAAAAATACATGTAAGGACAAACACTTGAAAGTAATACTAGAAACAGGTGCTTTACAGACCTCCTCAAACATTAAGAAAGCCTCTATCTTATCCATGTATTCAGGAGCTGATTTTATTAAAACATCAACAGGGAAACAGCAACCCGCAGCTACTCCTGAAGCAGCATTGGTAATGTGTCAAGCAATTAAAGAATACTATGATATAACAGGTAATAAAATTGGATTCAAGCCAGCAGGCGGAATCAACACTGTAAATGACGCACTTATATACTATACGATTGTAAAAGAAATATTAGGAGAAGAATGGTTAACTAACAAATTATTCCGTATTGGGACAAGTAGACTAGCCAACCTATTATTATCAGAAATAAGAGGAGAAGAAGTTAAGTTCTTCTAGATATTTTATACTACAATTTAATATCGTGCTCTTTGGAAATCTCCATCAGCACGATATTATTTATGCCTATCAACAACATAATCTAAATATAACCTCAAGGATTCTTTTACTTCAGTATCAGGCATTAATGACAATAGGTCTAACGCTTTTTCTTTATATTTAGTCATTTCTTTCTGGGCATAAAGAATACCACCGTTATCTTTAGTAAATGAAACAAGATCTGATATCTCCTGATGCGAAGCCAACCTTTGTTTTACTTTGATTGCAAGCCGCTTAATCTCCTCTCCGGCTCCATTATTAAGAACAAAAAGAACAGGAAGAGTTAATTTCCCCTCAAACATATCATTGCCTGTTGGTTTCCCTATATCTGCATTATCAAAATAGTCAAATATATCATCTTTTATCTGAAAACAAATGCCGATATATTCACCAAAAAGTCTTGCAAGCTCTACCTTTTCATTATCTACTTGAGCCGACAAAGCAGCTGCTTTAGTGCAAGAAGCAAACAATGCCGCTGTTTTTTTATTAATAACATCAAAATATACAGACTCAGAAAATTCAGTATTATTAATATTAGATAATTGAAGCAGTTCACCTTCAGCTAAATCTTGCCCTAACTTAGATACAACATCAATTATACCATGATTTTTAGTTTTAGAAGCCTGTACCAAGCAAGTTGCCAATAAAAAATCTCCTGTAAGCACTGCAACCTTATTATTAAAAATAGCATTGACAGAAAGTTGCCCACGCCGTTCGGCACTCTCATCAACTACATCATCGTGAACTAAACTAGCAGTATGTAGTAATTCGAGAGAAACAGCAGCATGTAGCGTTTGTGCGCTTACTTTGCCGTATAATTTAGCTATTAACAAGACAAGAATCGGACGCATCATCTTGCCATTCCTTTGCTGTAAATGCCCAATTACATCGGTAAGTAAAGGATTAGAGCTGGAAAGGGAGTGATCAAAAAGATTTTTGAAATCTTCCAGTTCATCAATTATGGGAGACTTTATAAGAGATAAAACATCCATATGAACATGATTTGTCTACAAAAGTAATAATAAAACGATTAATACCGTATTTTTTTGTATTTTTACCATTAAAAAAATAGTAAAAATGGAACCAAATGATAAATTGATCCTTCTTGACGCATACGCACTCATATACAGAGCATACTATGCATTCATTAAGAATCCCAGAATTAACTCAAAAGGATTTAATACATCTGCAATATTAGGCTTTGTAAATACATTGGAGGAAGTCCTCAAAAATCAAGCACCAACACACATCGGTATAGCATTTGATCCGGCCGGACCAACATTCAGACATGAAATATATGAAAAGTATAAAGCACAAAGAGAAGAAACCCCTGAAGCCATACGTTTATCAATACCCATAATAAAGGAAATTATTAGCGCCTACAATATCCCGATTTTAGAAGTAGCGGGATATGAGGCAGACGATGTTATTGGAACATTAGCTACAAAAGCATCTTTAAAAAGTATTGAAACCTATATGATGACTCCTGATAAAGATTATGGGCAATTAGTAAATGATAATGTGTTCATTTACAAACCTAAATACGGAGATAAGGAGTTTGAGATAATGGGTATTGAAGCTGTAAAAGCAAAATTCAATATTGAATCGCCAACTCAAGTTATTGACATATTAGGCTTGATGGGAGACGCTTCGGATAACATTCCCGGCTGTCCGGGTGTAGGAGAGAAAACTGCCCAAAAACTTATTTCAGAATTTGGTAGTATAGAAAACCTTTTGGAAAATACTGAAAAATTAAAAGGAGCAATCAAAACTAAGATTGAAGCCAATAAAGAACTAATCGTCTTTTCTAAGTTTTTAGCAACCATAAAAACAGATGTTCCCATTGAACTCGATATGGATTCTTTAAAAAGACAAGAACCGGACGAGAATAAATTACGAACTATTTTTGAAGAGATGGAATTCAGGACACTGATTGAAAGAGTCCTCAAAAACGATAAAACAAAAAATGATAGCAAGAAGGAAATTCTAAGCTTACCTTTTGAAGAAAATAAAAGTCCGATTCAAGGCAATCTCTTTGAAGAATTTACGGGCACAACATCGAATAGCGAATTTAAAACGAATCTAATGCGTTTAGATATTTCAATTCAATGCTACCAACTTGCTGATAATCAACACGAAAGAGGTCAATTAATTCAAAAGTTAGTTACATCGAAAATCATCACAATAGATACGGAGACAACTGGTACTGATCCAATAGAGGCAGAAATAGTAGGAATGAGCTTTTCAATCAAAGAGAACGAAGCCTATTATGTTCCCGTACCTGCAGAAAAAAGCGAAGCGTTAAAAATACTAAATGAGTTCAAATATATATTTGAACGCGAAGAAATCATCAAGATCGGGCAAAATATCAAGTATGACATGCTCATACTAAAAAAATACGGAATCAATGTCAAAGGAAAGATATTCGATACGATGGTGGCACACTATGTACTACAGCCCGAACTAAGACATGGCATGGATTATTTAGCCGAGATCTATTTAAACTATCAAACCATTCATATAGATGAACTGATTGGCCCAAAAGGAAAAAGCCAGAAAAGTATGAGAGAGCTACCCCCCGAAGACGTGTATCTTTATGCGTGCGAGGATGCAGATATAACTTTAAAACTCAAAAACATTCTCGAGAAAAAATTGAAAGAGAATGACGCTGAAAAACTTTTTTATGAAATAGAAATGCCTCTTATTCCTGTATTAGTGGAGATTGAGAGCAATGGAGTGCGCCTTGATACGAATGCCTTAAAACAATCGTCATTGCAATTTACCGAACAATTAATAGCTATTGAAAAGGAAATATATGAATTAGCTGAAGGAATAGAATTTAATATTGCATCCCCTAAACAAGTGGGAGAGATTTTATTTGATAAACTAAAAATCATACAGAAAGCTAAGAAAACCAAGACTGGGCAATATGTAACCTCCGAAGATGTTTTGGAGAGCCTGCGTCATAAACATCAGATTGTCGAGAAAATATTAGAGTACAGAGGCTTAAAGAAACTGCTCAATACTTATATAGATGCATTGCCATTATTAATAAATCCGCAAACCGGAAAGGTTCATACGTCATTTAATCAAACTATAACTGCCACAGGAAGATTGAGTTCCAGCAATCCCAATTTGCAAAACATCCCCATACGAGATGAAAATGGTAAAGAGATTAGAAAAGCATTTATCCCTGATGATGGTTGCCTTTTCTTCTCGGCAGACTACTCGCAAATCGAGTTAAGAATAATGGCTCATTTGAGCGAAGACAAAAATATGATTGATGCTTTCTTAAGCGGCCATGACATTCATGCTGCAACTGCTGCCAAAATTTATAAAGTAGATATTAACGAAGTTGACAGCAACATGCGCAGAAAAGCAAAAACCGCTAATTTTGGAATTATATATGGGATATCTGTATTTGGGCTAGCAGAAAGATTGAGTATAGACCGTAAAGAGGCAAAAGAACTTATTGATGGGTATTTTGAAACATATCCACAGGTGAAAATATATATGGAAAAGAGCATAGAATCTGCTAGAGAAAAAGGCTATGTAGAAACGATTTTTAATCGAAAAAGATTTCTACCAGATATTAATTCCAGAAATGCTGTGGTAAGAGGATA